>Ga0315268_10007319_pt1 | contig 11624 bp, 9 predicted proteins | sample C1_top_MG_FD_204535 | JGI IMG/M metagenome (GOLD analysis project Ga0315268, IMG submission 204535) | Sediment microbial communities from Yellowstone Lake, YNP, Wyoming, USA - C1_top | ecosystem: Environmental > Aquatic > Freshwater > Lake > Sediment | place: USA: Wyoming | collected 2017-08-01 | reverse complement strand
GCGGCCCACCGGTGATGTACAAGTTCGTGATGCAGGAGGTGGTGAAGCTCGGAGTTCCGAAGCACCAGATCCTGATGACGCTGGAGAGGAGGATGAAATGCGGTGTCGGCAAGTGCGGCCACTGCGCGATAGAGTATCTCTATACGTGTATAGACGGGCCTGTCTTCTCATGGTGGGATGTCATCCACATGAAGGAACTCATAGGGAGGGGTGCAAGTGACAAAATCATCGCCTAAGATCGGAGTGTACGGATTCACGGGCTGCGCGGGCGACCAGCTCATGATCCTCAACTGCGAGGACCAGCTCGTGGACCTGTTCGGGGCGACAGAGATCCGGTCGTTCGTCATGGCCAAGAGCGACAACCACGAAGGCGAGCTGGATGTAGCATTCATCGAAGGCTCGATCTCGACCGAGGAGCAGCTGACGAGGATCAAGGAAATCAGAGAACGCTCCAAAGTACTTGTTGCGATCGGGACCTGCGCATGCCACGGAGGCCCGCAGGCGATGAAGCTCGGAGAGGGCAAGTACGACGAGATGTACAAGAAGGTCTACGGCAACGCGAAGATCGCGGTCTCCAAGGCGTTCGAGGCCCAGCCGGTGGACGCCTTCGTGAAGGTTGACCTCTACATACCTGGCTGCCCGATAGACAAACAGCAGTTCCTGGGCGTGGTCTCGAAGGTAGTTGCTGGAAGACACCCGTACCTGATGAACCAGCCCGTGTGTCTGGAGTGCAAGTGGCGGGAGAACCCGTGCATACTGTATGCCGGAAGGTTCTGCGGCGGCCCCCTCACGAGGGGTGGCTGCGGAGCGGTCTGCCCAACCCAGAACCTGCCGTGCGTCGGCTGCTGGGGCCCTACGGACGACCTTAATGTCAGCGCCGAGTACGAGCTCCTGAAGGAGAAGGGCTACGACCCTGACCAGATCCTGAAGAAGATTAAGAAGTTCGGAGGGGCGGCTGTGGCCAAGCTTGTTAAGGACCTCGAGAGCAAGAAGGAGGCGAAGAAATGAGAGAGCTCAACGTCGAGGCGCTCGCAAGGGTCGAGGGAGACGGCGGGATCACCGTCACGCTCGAAGGGAAGAAGGTCAAGAGCGTCACGCTGGACGTGCATGAAGGTCCGAGGCTGATAGAGCAGCTTGTTAGAGGCATGACCCCGGAAGACGACCTGACAGTCATACCGAGGATTTGCGCCATATGCACTCTGTCTCACAGGTACTCCGCGATCAGAGGGCTGGAGAAGGCACTCGCAGTGAGTGCACCGGAGAAGGCCCAGCTCACGAGAGAGCTGATGATGCTTGGGGAGAATGTCGAGAGCAACTCGCTCCACACATTTCTGCTCGCGCTGCCCGATTTCCTGGGATACCCGTCCGCAATCGCCATGCTGAACGACTACGCTGACGACGTGAAGCGCGCCCTAAGGCTGAAGAAGTTCGGCAACCACGTCATGGCAGTAACAAGTGGAAGAATTGTCCACGGAGAGAACCCAATCATCGGAGGCTTCGGGAAGTACCCGACCAGGAAGGCTCTTGAGGAAATCAAGCTGAAATCGCACGAGCTCGTGCCGGATGCGGTCCGCGATGTCGAGCTCTTTGCGTCACTCGAGTACCCGACCTACCCAGAAGAGGACATGCTGTTCATGTCCGTCAACGCGCCCAAGAAGAAGTATGGCTTTGCTGGTGAGTCAATCCTCATCTCCAACGGGAAGGAGGCGAACGTGGAGGACTACAAGAAACTCACATCCGAGAGGGTTGTCAGCCACTCGTTCGCCAAGAGGTCGCTATACCAGGACAAGCCGTTCACTGTCGGCGCCAACGCGAGAATGGTCAACATGGGCAAGAGGTTGGACGGACAGGCGGCCGATCTGTTCAAAGAGCACTACAGCGACAGATGGCTCAAGAACCCGCTCTACAACAACCTCGCACAGGCGATCGAGATGCTCTGGTCCCTCGAGCAGATGCCGGATGTCATAGACCGGATCATGGGCATGGGGGATCCGCCGAACGAGAAGCCCACGAGGACCACGGGCTCAGGCACTGGAGCGGTCGAAGCTCCGAGAGGCACCCTCTATCACCACTACGATATCAAGGACGGGCTCATCGATGGCGCGGACATCATAACTCCCACTGCGCAGAACCTGGACGACATCGAAAGGCACATGAAGTTGACTGCCGAGAGGCTGCTTGCCGAGGACAAGAAGGACGAGGAGGTCCGGCTTGGGCTCGAGATGGTGGCGAGGGCGTACGATCCATGCATAAGCTGCGCGACGCACCTGGTGAGACTGAAGAGGATCTGAGGGCACAGATCGTAACTCTTGCAGGCAGAGGCAAGGTCTACGTTCTAGGCCTTGGCAACACGGACAGGTCCGACGACGGCGCTGGGATACTCGTCGCGGAGGAGCTGAAGAAACACTTTCCATCATATTCCTTTTCTGAACATGACGGTGTCGAAGGCACCGTCCTCGACCTTTCTGAGAAGCAGGAGGAGATGACTGTCTTCTTCGTTGATGCGTCAGATTTGGGTCTGAGACCTGGAACAATCAGAATTGTAGAGAGAAACTCAATCAGGGAAACGGAAATCACGACTCACAGGGTGGCGGTCGCCCTCATGGCATCAGTGCTGGAGAGAACAGGTAAGAATTCGGCGGTCGTATGTATCCAGCCGAAGTCAATCGAATTCCGAGGAAGGGTCTCCAGACCCGTCAATTCAGCAATTGCTTTGGTGGTTAGGGCGTTCATGCAGGCCGTCGAATCGAGGCTTTGACTGAGCCGCCAACGGGAGCGCAATAGACAAATCCGTGGACCGAACTACGTGCAACTCGCAGCCATGATTCCACACTATGACAAACAGGGTTCGATTCGCAAGAGATCGCAATCCAAACGCGTTCGCAGAGTTGTAGTCTCAGTAATCATCTTGTTGGTGATCGCCCTTGTCGCTTACGCTGCATGGTATAATCTGACCTGGCCCCTCGGGAGGAAAGGAGTGTACAGCCACGGGTACAGCCTAAAAGTCGAGACCAACAGCACCGAGGAATACGTCATCCGACTGCCAGTGCCTCATGACCGCAGCGAAATGATGCCTGATGATTTCCTCTCGGAGCTCGAAGTGACCATGGGAGTCGCGGAGTTGTCCCTGGGCACATACGACAATGAGACTTATCTGGAAATACGCTCGAGCGCGAGCCTGAATCTGGAATGGGAGAGGACGATCCCGGACTCAATGAACGAGAGATACGGAAACCTCACATTGACCACAGGGGCAGAGGGATGGAGCTCCCACGATCAGTGTTATTCCTGGGTCTACTCAAGCCGAATCGACATCGAGATGACATTCTACTACTCCAGCATCCACCACTACAATGTCACCCCATGGTGGGCATCTGGAGGCGGGCCAACGTTCCGTTTCTGGGGGCACCCGCTCCAGTCGGGGTGGCAGCAGACCCTTGTGGACTACGGCTGGCTTGTAATCGACTAGACTTGTTGTGTTGCGTCAACCCGCTGGAAATCTTTATGTCTATCTACCCCATACAATGAATCCCGTGAGATGGGAATGAAGGTTATTGTTGTCTCCGGGGGAGTTTTGTCGGGACTCGGGAAGGGCATCACAGCGTCTTCGATAGGATGCGTGTTGAAGGCGCGAGGCCTGAAGGTCACGGCGATGAAGATCGATCCGTATCTCAACTTCGATGCTGGGACTCTGAACCCGTTCGAGCACGGGGAGGTATTCGTGCTAGACGATGGCGCCGAGGCGGACCTGGACCTCGGCAACTACGAGCGATTCCTCGATGTGAACCTGACCGGCGACCATGTCGTCACGACGGGGAAAGTCTATGGCAGCGTGATTGAGAAGGAGAGGAACGGGAACTTCCTAGGAAAGACCGTCCAGATCATCCCGCACATAACGAACGAGATCAAATCGATGATTTCGCACGTCGCAATCAAGACAGGGGCGGATGTCACCCTTGTTGAACTGGGCGGTACTGTGGGCGACATCGAATCCATGCCGTTCCTGGAGGCAGCAAGGCAGATGAGATCAGAGATGGGGCACGAGAACTTCTTGTTCGTCCATACGACCCTCGTTCCTATCCTGGGCACACTGCAGGAGCAGAAGACGAAACCAACGCAACACTCCGTCAAGGAGTTGAGGTCGCTTGGCATTCAACCAGACGTGATAGTCGCGCGATGTGAGAAACCACTGGACGATTCCGCGAGGAAGAAGATCGCCCTGTTCTGCGATGTTCCGCTCGAAGCGGTGATCAGCGCCCCCGATGCCAAATCCATCTACCAGGTCCCCATATTCCTCGAGGAGCAGGGACTGACCGACTACCTGCTGGACAAGATGAAGATTAAGGTGAAGTCCGACGGGCTAGGAGAATGGAAGAAGTTCCTCGCGAAGGTAATGAACCCGAAGCACGAGGTGAACATACTCCTTGTGGGGAAGTACATGGATCAGCGCGATTCATACATGAGCCACTACGAGGCGTTCACGCATGCAGGTGCGGAGCTGGACACCAAAGTCAAATTCATCAGGATGGAAGCTGAGGACATCGACAAGCAGGAATGCAAGCGCATGCTAGAGGATGCTGACGGCATACTGATACCAGGAGGCTTCGGGTCGAGGGGGATCGAAGGGAAGATCGAGGCCATCAGATTCGCCCGGGAGAACAAGGTGCCTTTCCTTGGTGTGTGCCTTGGGTTCCAGCTGGCGAATGTTGAATTCGCGAGGAATGTGCTCGGAATGCACGATGCCAACAGCACGGAGTTCGACCCGCACACCTCGCACCCGGTCATAGACCTTCTGCCCGAGCAGAAGGACGTCACGAAGAAAGGCGGGACGATGAGACTCGGGGCTCAGAAGATCTTGATATCGAAAGGTTCCAGAGCGGAGAGACTGTACGAGGAACAGGAAATAATGGAAAGGCACAGACATAGATACGAGGTTAATCCGCACTACATCGACCGAATTCAGGAGAAGGGCCTGAAATTCACGGGGAGATCCCCCGACGGGCAGAAGATGGAGATCGCCGAGCTGGAAGGACACCCGTACTTCATAGGTTCCCAATTCCACCCGGAGTTCAAGTCGAGGCCTAAGAAGCCGGCGCCCCTCCATTACGGTCTTGTGAAGGCTGCTCTGGAGTTCTCTCAGAAGCGGAAGAAGTGACCTCAGTCTGGCCATTGGCATGGGAGTTCTTCTTCGGTAGAACTGCCTGCGCCCGCTGCGCCTTGGGAATGCTTATCTTGAAGACCGTACCCTTTCCGAAATCCCCTTGCACTCGATCCTCGACCCATATCCGGCCTCCATATCGTTCCACAATCGCGCTGACGATGGACAAGCCAAGGCCGAATCCCTTTATCCCAGTGATGCCGGTGGCGAACCTCTCGAAGACGACCTTCTTCCTGTCGTCAGGGATGCCTCTGCCTCTGTCGGCGATCGAGACAACCCAGGATTCCCCCTGAGGAGTTGCCTCGTCCGAGACGAGAATGTCCACCCTCACTCTGCTGGAGAGGTCGAACTTCACTGCATTGGATAGAACGTTGGTGAAGAGATCAATGATGTATGGGTTGGCCATCACATAGTGTGCGCCTGGAGTCATTGTAGACACGATCGCCAACTTTCTGCCAGGGAACGCCTTGCTGACGGCCTCCATGGATTGCTCGATTGCGGCGTGGAGATCTGTTTGGACGAAATCGGAATCCGGCATCATCCGTATCTTGGTGAGCTTCCTGACGTTGTCAATCAATCGAGCGTTGTTCTTCACCTGTGTGAGCGCACGCTCAGCGTATTTCTTCTGGTTGTCATCCAGGCGCCTGTCCTCCAAGAGCAGCTCGAGGTATCCCATGATGCCCTGGTTGAAGTTGTTTATGTCGTGCGTCATGAGATCGTTCAGAAGAGCAATCTCATTCGCTGCCAGGACTTGCCGCTCGTAGACTCTCGTGTTCTCGACGGCGATAGAGGCGATACCTGCGAGGATCTCCAGGACCTCGATATCATCTGATGTCGGGACTTTGAGGTTGTTGGGTTCATCGACCAACAGGTATCCAGTCAGTCTGCCGCTCCGGCTCTTGAAGGCGGAGAAGAAGATATCCCGTTCATGCCAGGCGTCGGGTGATGCCCGGGGCTTGTCCGCGAGTTCCGGATGGGCGAGGAAGTCGAATGCGTCAATTCCGAATTTCTGTTTCTCGAACTTAAGATAGTAGCTCGTCCTTCCCACTTTGAACTCCTCGTTCAACTCGTCCATTATGTCGCTGACCGGTCGTTTGTCCGAATCCTTGGCCCACTCTGGATACCCGGACAATGCTTTGATGGTGAACTCTTGACCCTCAGGGTCGAGAATGGCGATAGAAGCCCGCTTGAACCCGAACGACTGTATTACGGCGTCGGCTACTCTCTGCAGGACCTTTTCCAGGTCTCCCATGTACATGACCGACGTGGTGAGTTCTAGGACCTTGGCCATCTGTTCGACCTTCCTCCTGCTCTCCTTCAGAAGGAATTCCCTCGTCCTGTACAGCTCGGAGTTCTCAACCGCCACAGAGGCTTGGCTTGCGAACAGCTGAGATATCTCGAACTCGCTATCAGTGAAGCCAGCTTCGCCATTCCGGTACATATTCAGGACTCCGATGACGCTCTCCTTACCCATCAGCGGAATCGCCATCATAGCCTCCCTCTCCATAGGAGTCCCCGCCACCTGAACAGCCCTGCTATCCTTGGTGGTATCGCTTACGACTTCGGGCTTGCCGGTCTTGGCGACGTGTCCAGTTATACCGACATCAAATCCGAACGACTCAGACATGATCTCCTCGACGTACGGCCCACGGGCGACGATCGGGGTGATCAGCTGCTTCTCGTGGTCAATCTTGTAGAATGTTATCGCATCGTACCATACCACTTCCCGGAGCTTGTCCGCGACAATCTCGTAGATCGCGCTCGAATCAATCTGTCGCTGCATGGACAGAGCTGTCTCGAGCAGTGCGAGCTGGGAATGCACCCTCTGGTTCAAGGTTGATAGAAGATTCGCATTCTCTAGCGCGATTGCGGCATGATCAGCAAGGGACGAGAGAAACAACGCATCCCCCTTGCTAAACGATTGCCCGCCCAGCTTGTTATATACATTCACAACTCCGATACCTCTGCCTTCGATTATCAGCGGTGCGCTAACCATAGATTTGATTCCAAAATCGTCCGCATCGCGGGCGACTTGGTTCGGATCGGATCGATAGTCGTTGACCACCTCGGTTTTGAGCGATTTGAGCACCCTCCCTGTGACGCCGTAAGTCGGAGGGAATACTCTCCCGGTCACCTTCGATTTCTCTATCCGGTACGGGGCGACGAATGAGAGCGCGGTCGCAGCTTTGTCCAATAGACCGACCATTGCCTTCTCCGCCTTCAGCAGAGTCGCCGCGTCTCTCGACACCTGGTCGAGCACCACCGAGGGTTCAAGACGATAGGAAATCTGTTTGCTCAGCCTATCCAATACTGACAGCGCGGCCTCCCTCTCCTTCGATTCGGTGTACACTCTCGCATTTGTGATCGATGTCGCAAGCATGTCAGAGAGCATCTCGAGAAGATTCACATCGTTCCTCGTGAAGGCATCCCTTATGTCCCTCTGGACATCGAGGACGCCGAGCAACTCCCCTCTGAACGTCATCGGAACGGCAAGCTCCGACTTTGTCCCTATCAGGGCCTTCCGGATGTACCTTGGGTCGTGGTCAACATCTCCGCAGACCAACGTCTCCCCGAAGTAGGCAGCGTGGCCAACAATACCCTCCTTGAGGTTCTGTCGGAACTCTTTTGGAAGGGCATCCACATTAGACCCGTAGCCCGCCTTCATGAAGAGGTCGCCGCGTTCCTTGTCCATCAACATGACGAATACATGCTCGTAGCCGAAGCCCTGGGCTATCGCCTTCACGAACTCTGAGACGAGCTCGTCGGAGTCGAGTATTGATGTCACAACACGGCTTATCTTGTTTATCGTCGTGAGTTGGCTGACTTTCCTGGCCAACTCTAGCGTCCGGGCCTCCATCTTTGACTCGAGCTCCGATGTGTATTTTTCCGTTTCGATCTTCTCGGACTTCTGCCTTGTTATGTCCCTTAGGATTGCTACGACCGCGACTGGTGAGCCCTTCAAATCCTTGACTGGTTTGGCCTCCACATTCGCGTAGTATCTTACCCCATCCTTCCGCAGGCCCGTCATGTCCCCGCGCCATGCACTGTCAGCTGCCGTTTTCAGTATGACCTCCATGGTCGCATCCGAAGTACCACTCCCGGACACTCCCATCATGCTGAGACCGGCAACACCTTTGTCCTCATAACCAGTGAGCTGGACATACGCCTTGTTGATGTAGATTATACGTCCGTCGAGATCCGAGACACAGACGGCATCGGCCATTTGGTCGAATGACGCCATGAGTGTCTTCAGCTTGTGCTCTGTCTGAGTCTTGTCTGTCACGTTTCGCTCTATCGAGATGTAGTACTCCTCTTTGCTTTCGAGTTCGATGACTTTCGTGACAGTGAACTCGTAGGCTCTACCATGTTCATCAACACCCTGATGTCTGTACGGTGACGCTTCGTAGTTCCATTTGGTCTTGACAGGGCACCTGGAACATATGTCGTCCGACCCAAGCTCCGTTTCGTAGCACTTCTGGCCGACCAGGTCTCCCACCGCAGCCTTCAGACGTCTGTTCATGAAAACGATATTGAACTTGCTATCGACCACAGATACGCCATCCGGTACCGCCTCCAGAGCAGCAAAGAGCTCGTCCTTGGATATCTGAGCGCTGCCGCTATCGAATTCAGCCGGGGGAGTTTTTGGAATCGTTTGGCTCACCACTCCAATTGGAGGCGTCCGCGGTTATGATTATCATGCATTGTCCATAAATGTTTCGAGATGATGCCTGACTATCTACGGAGACTCGCCCGGTCCCACATCACGCCCAATAGATTTAACTATGCCATGCACCATGGAACTGCGATGGCCGCGCAGAACGATTTCGACTACGAGGCGTTGTTGGAGAGGGCCAAGAAGAAACTCCCGCATACGCTTGAGTCCCACGACAGGTTCCAGGTACCGGACGCGGATGTCATGATCGAGGGCAAGACGACGGTCATAAGGAACTTCGGGGACATCGTGGACGTCCTCCGGAGGGAGCCTGAGCACATGCTGGGCTATCTTCTGAGAGAATTGGGGACAGCAGGCACGATGGAGGGGCGGAGGGCGGTTTTCAAGGGCAAGGTGACCACTGCTCAAGTCGCCGACCGCATAAAGAGCTATGTGGACGAGTACGTGCTGTGCTCCGAATGCAACAGACCCGACACGAAGATAGTCAAGGACGACAGGGTGCTCATCCTTGTCTGCGAGACGTGCGGCGCTCACCGTCCGGTCCATGTCAAGAAGCAGGTCAAAGAGGAGAAGGTCAGGGAGATCGAGGCCGGCCAGACCTATGACATGCTCATCGAGGACGTTGGGAAGAAGGGCGACGGGATTGCGCGGAAAGGCAACTTCATCGTATTCGTTCCCGGCACCGCCAAGGGTTCCCAGGTCAAAGTGAAAATCGAGAAGGTCTCCGGAACCGTTGCCTTCGGAACGCGGGTCCAATAGTCAGGACGTCTTCACGGGATGGCCATTCTACCTTTCAGCGTAATACGAGCGGCACCGCCCACCTCGACTCTCCGAATAGACGGACCGCGCTTGTCTATCCTGACGTGAAGTTTGGACGGCCTACCCATCCAATTGCCCTGCTCAATGACGATCTTGTCGAACTTATCCCTCTGTATGAACTCATTCTCCACGAGATACGCTCCCAGCGCACCGGCAGGGAGGCCTGACGCTGGATCCTCGAGAGGCCCGGGAGAGGCCAGGAAGAATCTTGCATGGACAGTCGAGGCCTCGTCGAATACGCCCCAAGTGAACACCTCAACTCCCGCCACGTCTAGCTCCCGGGATAGTGCCACTATCTCGTCCTTCCTGGGCTCCAGCTTCCCGATTACATCCAGCGACCGCACGGGGACGATCAAGCACGGTAGGCCGGTCGAGACGCGGCTTATAGGAAACTCATCGTGGAACAACACATCAGCACCGACTCCGATGGCGCTCGCGACCTCCTTCAGATCCCCCTCTTCGGCGAACATCGGCCGGTTCTGGGTCATCCAGATGCGCCGGACCGCCTCGGCGCTTCTCTCGACCGAGAACGGGAGGATCCCCACCTGAGTCTCGAGCCTATGCCTTCCGCCGGAGACCGCTCCGAACATACCACGCTCGGCCATGCACCAGAGCGCTGCGATTGTCGCGTGGCCGCTCAGCGGCTCCTCGTCGAAGGGCGAGAAGTACCTCAAACGGACGTCCGCCTTTCGAGAGCGGAGAGCAAAGGCGGTCGATGGAAGACCGGATTCGCTGGCCAAACGCTGCATCTGCATCTCGTCGAGAGAGTCGGCCTCGAGCACCACGCTGGCCGGGTTACCCATGAAAGGCTCATCGGTGAAAGCATCGACCCGAAGGATGTCTAACTCTGCCACACTCTGTGAACCGGCTCCGGAGTATAAGCTAGTTGCCAACCTTCCCCGTCTGCACAAAGTATTTCTAAAGCTGGTCTGAATAGCGGGACGAATGGATTCCTCTGTCAAAGCCACCGTCTACATGGCGCTTATTTTAGTGATTGCCCAGATCGGCGCGATGTTCATGATACAATCCGTCCTCGCAAATGTTCCGCCAGCCTTCGAGAACCCGAGCGACCCGCTGATACCCGTTTACTACTTGATAGCCATGGTCGCGTTCACGTTCGCTATACTGTATATTATCAAGAAGAAAAGGGAGAACGTCGTCAGGGTGATCTTCCTCGGTGCAGTCGGATTCACGGTCTTCTATGTCCTGCTCGTCACCACCGCCGCGTTCACATATGATCTGGTCGCCCTGATGGTCTCGATCGTGGCAACCGCTGTCTTGATGTACTATCTTGTCAGAAGACCCGAGTGGTACGTAATCGACACTGCGGGAATCCTGATGGCCATAGGCGTTATCGGTATTTTCGGGATATCCCTATCCATACTGCCGGTCATGATCCTGCTTATCATCCTGGCTGTCTACGACGCTATATCTGTCTACGGCACGAAGCACATGGTGGCTCTCGCGGATGGCGTGACCCAGATGAGGTTGCCCATACTCCTCGTCATCCCTAAGCATGCTGGGTACTCGTACTTGGAGCAGAAGCCCCTGAAGCAGCAGATTGACGAGGGGGAGGAGAGGGAGGCGATGTTCATGGGTCTCGGGGATGTGATAATACCAGGAATCTTGGTCGCGTCAGCGTTCAACTTCCTGCCGGAGGCATCGGTCGCCGGGCTCGACGCGAACCTCGCAGTAGCTATCGGGACGCTCATCGGGACCGTGATTGGCTTCGGGATTCTGATGAGATTCGTGCTGAAAGGGAACCCGCAGGCGGGGCTCCCGCTCCTTAACGGGGGAGCCATTGTCGGGTACCTGATATCGTACTATCTCGCGTACGGTAACATCTCCTTCGGTGTTACCCTATCCTGGTGAAATCATGAAAGATATGAAGCTACTGGTCTGCTCTGACCTGCACGGTTCCCTACCGGCTTTGGACATGATTGAAAGGGTCTCCAAGTCAGAAGCTTATGATCT
>Ga0315268_10007318_pt1 | contig 11625 bp, 9 predicted proteins | sample C1_top_MG_FD_204535 | JGI IMG/M metagenome (GOLD analysis project Ga0315268, IMG submission 204535) | Sediment microbial communities from Yellowstone Lake, YNP, Wyoming, USA - C1_top | ecosystem: Environmental > Aquatic > Freshwater > Lake > Sediment | place: USA: Wyoming | collected 2017-08-01 | reverse complement strand
TACGCGATGCAGTCAGGTTTTCTGCGGTGGTTTGCAGGTTGGTGACCACCGAACTGAAGCGGTTTTGCACCGCACCCAGCGAAGCGCGCGAGGAGTTGATGGTCGCCAGCGCGGCATCGATACTGGTGAGGGCAGTGGTCGCACCGCTTTGCGTGGTGACGTCGACCGACGTACCCGTTGCGGCGTAGGCGGCGGCGGTCAAACCCATTATGGTCGTAGCGCCCCCAGTGGTGATCGCGCTGCTGGATTTAAGCGTAACCTGGCCGTATTCGGTAGTGGCCACCCCGGCAGCGTTGGCAAAGCCGGAAAGAATGACGGTCTGGGCAACGCCCGAGGTGTTTTTAATGTCAATGTTGCGACCATCCGCGGCGGTCAAGGTGTAGGCAGCGGCACCACCAGCGTTGAGCGTCGCAGTGACCCCGGTTGTTCCTGCAACAGCATTCACGGCTGCGACTATCAGCCCAGCCTTGTCGGTAGCAGTGACAGCCGTTCCGGCTATCGCACCAATGTCTGTGCCATTAATAGAAATCGAACCGGCAGCCAAAGCCGTAAGTGACGTAATCGTGCCGGAAGCGATCGTAGTTTTCGCCGTTGCCGTTACCCCGCCCGTGACAGTGCTCGATGCATTGATCGCGTTTGCTGCCGCGAGCGCGGAGGTTGTACCCGCCTGAGCACCGTTGACGTAAGACACACCATCGTTGGTTGGGGTCGCGATCGTAATGCCGTTGATGGTCTGGCCCACGCCGGTATAAGCAGTGGTGCCCGTTACCTGGCCGACGACATTAGCGGATCCGCCTATGCCGAGGGCGCTGCTTTTTGCACTGCCGACCGACATGGAAATCGTCTGGTTGGCGTTGGCACCCACCTGGAACGAGGCGTTTTGCAGCGTACCATCCAGCAGGCTGGTGCCGTTGAATGCGGTAGTCGTGGCAACGCGGTCGATTTCAGACTGCAACTGCGTGACTTCATTCTGGATCGCGGCGCGGTCGGTTGCGGAATTGGTGCCGTTGGCGGATTGCACAGCCAGCTCGCGCATACGCTGCAAGTTGTCGGTGATTTGCCCCAGCGCACCTTCAGCCGTCTGCGCCATCGAGATGCCGTCATTGGCGTTGCGCGCGGCCTGATTCAGACCGTTGATTTGCGAAGTCATACGCGAAGCGATCGCCAAGCCTGCGGCGTCGTCCTTGGCGCTGTTGATGCGCAGTCCGGAAGACAGGCGCTGCAACGCCGTTGCCAAGGAATTTTGCGAACCGTTCAGGTTGCGCTGTGCATTCAGCGAGGCAATGTTGGTGTTGATCATCTGGGTCATTTTAGTTCTCCTTTAATCCTGGTTCTTGATTACGGCTCTGTCGCCGCCCACTTCGGTCCGCCCGCTTTGCAAGGCACAAGCAACCGCCGTTATTTAGGTTATCGGGCTTGATTCAGGAAACTTTAGCCCGTTAATGTATTTTGTGAGGTCTGGGAGACTTAAAAACAGCAAAGGACTTGCTGCTATTGGACTTTGCGGGGCGGTAGGATGGGTGGAGCGTAGCGCAACCCATCAATCAGTCCGGCCGTAATTTCGATGGGTTGCGTTGCACTTCACCCATCCTACGAGCTATTGGGAGTCGGCAGGATGGGTGGAGCATCGCGCAACCCATCATTTCCCCGCCGCATTCATCATGCCTCGCCGAATCCCCCCTTGTCTTCCATGCCTTCCCCGCCCCAATTTTTTGGATATATGCCAAGCTCGACATAGCGATGAAAAGTGGAATGAGGCCAGCCTGAAACCTGATCGACATATCCGTGCTTGACCGGGTTGTAATGGATGTAATCCATGTGGCGCTGCCAATCTTCCTCGTCGCGCAAGGTATGCTCCCAATAGCGGCGCTGCCATATGCCGCGTTCGCCTTTGGCGATTTTGCTGGCGGAACGGGGCAGGCAATCCGGCAGACGGCGCGAGAATGCCGCTTTGATGCGCCGCCAGCGATCCGGATAAGCGGCATCGCCGTCAGGCAGCGTCCAGATGCAATGCAAATGCTCGGGCAGGACAACCACCGCATCGAGATCGAAGGGATATTCAGTCTTGATCCGGCGAAAAGCGTCGCGCAAGGCGTCAATATGCTCCACCAGCAGGCGCTGGCTACGGTCTGCCAAGGCCACCGTGAAAAAATAGCTGCCGCCTTTGACGAAATTGCGCCGGTATTCAGTCATGATTTGCGATGTATGGGTAGGATGGGTGAAGGCCATCAGGCCGTAACCCATCAATCAGTCCAGCCGTAATTTTTGATGGGTTACGTTGCACTACACCCATCCTACGGGCTACAAAATGCAGACACGTAGGATGGGTGGAGCGTAGCGCAACCCATCAATCAGGCCGGCCGTTATTACGATGGGTTACGTTGCACTTCACCCATCCTACGAGTTGGAGAAACAGCTGAGGGATTGCTGCATCACGCAACCCATCAATCCGCCGCAACCACCCGATTCTTGCCGGTTTGCTTGGCTTGGTACATGGCCTTGTCGGCGCGGCCGATCAGCTCTTCGGCGTCCTCTTCGGATCGGCGCAGCGCAACGCCGGCGCTGAAGGTGATCAGCAGCCGGTTATTTTCATGCAGGAAAAATTTCTTGGTGAGCTCGCGCTGCAGGCGGGTGATGGTCGCAACCCCCTCCTCCAGGCCGGTTTCGGACATGACGACTATGAATTCCTCGCCGCCATAGCGCGCGACTGAGTCGGTCGGGCGCAGCGCCTCCTTGATGACCCGGACCAAATGGATCAGCGCCTGGTCGCCGGCCTGATGGCCCAGCGTGTCATTCAGCCGCTTGAAGTTGTCGATATCCAGCAACGCCACGCTGACCGGCGACTGCTGGCGGTCGGCGCGCTTGATTTCGCGCTCCAGCGTTTCGTCCATGCCGCGCCGGTTGAGCGCGCCGGTGAGCTGGTCTTCGTGCATCATCTCACTGACCTGCTCCAGCTCCTGCTCCAGCTGCCTGACGCGCGCTTCGGCTTTCTGCGCCTGCATGCGGGTATGCTCCAGCTCCTCGTGCGACTGCTGCGCGTTCGACTGGAGCATGCGCGTGTCATACATGATGTCATCCAGGATGTGGCTCAGCTCGGCCAGGTTGTCCGCCCCGCCGATTTTCTGGCTGTAGGCAGCAATCTTGGTGTGATAGTCGCCCGTGCTCTCGGTCAACTCTCCGAGCCGGTCGATGAAGCTGCTCATCAGCCCTTTGAGCGTGGTCTTGGCATCGGTCAGGCTGTTCTTCAGGAATCCCTGCTTGATGATCGCGTTGCGCAGATTGCGTTCCGCATCGGCGATGGCGCGCTTGTCCAGCGGCTGCGCGATGATTTCCTGCAGCGTGGCGATCTGACCATGCAACCATCTGTCGTCGGACGCCAGCTCGCCGGCGTTTTCCACCAGCAGACGCAACAGGCGCAACAGGCCTTCGTGTATTTTTGCCTTGTCTTCGCCGCGCAGTTCCAGTTTGATCCAGAACTGGCGCAGCTGCTTGGCCAGCCGGCTGGCCTGGTCGTGATCGGCACACGCGCGCGCCTGCTGCGCGAAGTCATGAATCTCGGCGGCCAGTTCCGGTTGCGCGCTGAGCGAGCTCTCCAGCGTTTGCGCCAGCATCTCGCGCAACTGCGCGGCCATCTCGGCGTTCGCCTTCGCCCCCGGCGGCGCGGAAGCAGCTGCAAAGGACGCGGCATCCGCCGTTGCCTCAGCCTTCTCCAGCGCCGCCGGCACCAGGTCGCCGGGACTGGAGGAGATAGGCGCACTGCCCCAGGAATGCACCAGCCCCTGCAATTTTTCAAACAGCACATCGGGGTTGCTGGCGAATTTGCCCAGCACCGTAGCCACGCCGTCCTTCTTGCGCGTGACGGTGATGCCCTTGTGCGGCGTGTCCAGCTGCTTCAGCAGACTCTGGATCAAACCGGGCCAGGCAGGCGGCGCCGCCTCCGATGCACCCTTGTTGTCCGCCGCGCCACCGGCCGGCGCAGTGCCGCCGATTTCCTGATACACGCGCGCATAGTTGTCCGGCGTCGGCGCAAGTTTGCGCGCAGCCAGCGTTTTCAGGGCTTCGCGTGCGATCTCGGACGGCGTGGCGGGCGTGGTCATTTGCAAACCTTGTAATAAGCGGATGATGCCATTATCGGCAATACGCCGGACGGGTCAAGCCGTGAATAACAGCACAATCCGGCGCCAATTGATCGCATTACTCGACCAGGTGATTGTTGATCGCGTAACGAACGGCCTCGGCATTGTTTTTCAGTTTCATTTTTTCCAGCATGCGCGCGCGGTACACGCTGACCGTCTTGGCGCTGAGCGACATGATGTCGGCCATTTCGCTCAGGCTCTTGCCCGAGGCCATCAGGCACAGCGTCTGGTATTCGCGGTTGGACAAAATCTTGTGCGAAACATCCTGCTGGCCATCGTTGGTCAAGCCATCGGCCAGCTGCTCGGCCAGCTCGCTGCTGATGTAGCGCTTGCCGCTGGCGACTTTGCGTATCGCGGTGACCAGTTGTGACGGGGCGCTCTGCTTGTTCATGTAGCCCGCCGCGCCGGCCCTGATCGAGCGCATCGCATACTGTTCATCCGGGTGCATGCTGAGGATCAGCACCGGCAGCGCGGGTTGCTGCAACTTGATCTGGCGCAACACGTCGATGCCGTATTTGTCCGGCAGCGTGATATCGAGCAGCACCAGACCGTACTGGTGATCGCGCACCATCCGGATGGCTTCCATGCCGGACTCCGCTTCGCCGGTTACGCGTATGTCGCTGGTGTCATCGAGTATCTGCTTCAGCCCCTTGCGGATCAGCGCATGATCGTCCACCACCAGCACGTCTATTGTCATCACGCTCTCCGCCCGTCTGCGCGCATATCAGAACAGCGTGGGCTGCAAAAGCTTGTCGTCTGCCGGCAGCGCAGCCGCATTGCGCGGGATATGCACCGCCACCGTGGTCCCCTCGCCGGGCTTGCTGGAAATATCGACCGTGCCATTGAAATGCGCGACGCGCTCGGCAATGCCGCGCAAACCGAAGGAGCGCGGCTTCTGCCGGTCTGCCTCGCTCAGGCCGCGGCCATCATCGCTGACGATCAGATCCACGCCATCGTGGCGGTTGTAGATATCCACCGTGACCTGGCTGGCATGCGCATGCTTCATGATATTGGTCAGCGCCTCCTGAAAAATGCGGAACAGCGCAATGGAGACATCCGGGGCGATCTCCACGCCCTCGTCGACGTTGTTGATCGGGCAGGAAATGCCGGTGCGCTGCTCGAATTCCTCGGCTTCCATCTCGATGGCCGCGATCAGGCCGAAGGCATCCAGCACGCTGGGGCGCAGCGTGCGCGAGATGTTGTTGGCGGAAGCGATGCATCTGTCCACCAGCGCCTCGATGCCCTTGCCCTTGGCATCCCACGCCTCGTTCCTGCCGCCCAGCCGCCCATCCAGCCAGGCGACGTCGAGCTTGATCGCGGTGAGCGTGCCGCCCATGTCGTCGTGTATCTCGCGTGCGATGCTCAGACGCTCCTGCTCGCGCGCATCCTCGATATGCGATGAGAGCTCGCGCAGCATTTGCCGCGAGTGCATGATCTCGATTTCCGCGAATTTGCTCTGGCTGATGTTGGACATGATGCCTTCCCATTGCACATCGCCGTTGTCCATCAGGCGCGGACTGCAACGCAGGTTGACCCACTTGACCTCGCCCGATGGCGGCATCACGATGCGCCCCTCCCAGTTCCAGAACGAGAGGTTTTCCGCCGACGCGTGCATGGCCTGATGATAGGCGGCGCGGTCATCCGCGTGCAGCATATTCAGGAACAGGCCGGAGTCCCGCTCCAGATCGTGCGGTTGCAGACCCAGCAGGGCCTGGCAGCCTTCGCTGACATACGGAAAAAACACCTCGTCGCGCGACGTCAGCAGCAGCTGAAATGCCATGCCGGGCAGGTTGGCGATGAAGGCCTGCAGCCGCGTCTGGTGCTCCTGCAGCGCGCGCTGCGCCGCGCGATATTCAAAGCGAATCTGCGCCTCGCACAGCGTGCGCTCGATCGCCGACGCCAGCCGGTTCATGTTGTCCTTGAATATATAGTCGCCCGCGCCCGAGCGCATCGCGTGGATGATGGCCTCCTCGCGCATGTCATGCGACAGAAAAAGGAAGGGGATATCGATCCCCTGCACCTGCATCTGCTGCAGCGCCTCCAGACCGCAGAAACCGGACGCATCGTAGCTGCACAACACCACATCCCAGCGCTCTTCGCTTGCCGTGCGCCGATCCAGCGCGGCCTGCATCGCGTCCGCATCCTCCACCCGCAGGTGTTCGACCAGATAGCCATTCTGCTCCAGCTTGGCGAGCGTGCGCAGGGCATCGTCGGGCGATGCCTCTACCAGCAGGACGCGAAGTTTCTTGACCGTCATATATCCTTTACCGCTGTTCGAATGGCAGGAAGATTACTATAAGCGCGGCGCATGCAGCAACCTGCCGCGCCGGAGATTACTTCTGGGCTATTGATCACCCTGTATAGCGCAATAAAACCAATGGACTGTAGGTCGGGTTTCAACCCGACAAGTCGGGCTGAAGCCCGACACATAGCAATTCACCTCGACGCAACAATCATCCGCTCCACATAGCGCGCAATCAGGTCGATCTCCAGATTGACCTTCGTCCCCGCGCGCAATTCGTGCAGCGTGGTCACGGCCAGCGTATGCGGGATCAGGTTCACGCTGAACGCCGCGCCGTCCACCTCGTTCACGGTCAGGCTCACGCCATTGATGGTGATCGAACCTTTCACCGCGATATATTTTGCCAGCGCCGCAGGCGCACGCACGGTGAGCTTCCAGCTCTCGCCCAGGTCGGCGAATTCCACCACTTCGCCTACGCCGTCCACATGCCCGCTCACCAGATGGCCGCCCAGCCTGTCGGCCAGGCGCAACGCCTTTTCCAGATTGACGCGCGCGCCCGCCACCGCCAGTCCGACGGTGCAATTCAGCGTCTCGCGCGACACGTCCACAGTGAAATTGTTGCCGCTCTTTTCAATGACCGTGAGGCACACGCCGTTTACCGCGATGCTGTCGCCCAGTTGCACGTCGTCCATGCCCAGCGACTGCGTAGCTACGACCAGACGCAGGCCGCCGCTGCGGTCTTCCGCGCGGGCAATGGTGCCGACATCTGCAATGATTCCGCTAAACATTTTTTTCTCTCTTTATTCGCGCCACAATGCGCAAATCATTCCCGACCTGACGCACGTCCTGCCACTCGATATTGATGCGCTGATCCAGCGCCGTCAACTCGCCCAACTGCGCCATGCCACGCGCCATGTCCCCCAGCAGCTGCGGCGCAAGATACAGCACCAGCTCATCCACCAGACCGGCCTGCAGCAACGCGCCGTTCAGCATACTGCCCGCTTCCACCAGCACCTCGTTGTTTCCGCCCGCCGCCAGATCGCGCAGCACCGCACCCAGATCCACGCGACCCGCCCCATCCGGCAGCACGACTACGCGCGCGCCCGATTTTTCCAGTGCAGCGATTTTTTCTGCATTGGAAGTCGCCGTGTAAATCAACAGCCCTCCCTCACCCCCAGCCCCTCTCCCAGGGGGAGAGGGGAGTGAATGCAAGATGCGCGCACCGGGCGGCATGCGCAGGCCGCTGTCGATCACGATGCGCTGCGGCTGGCGCAATGTTGCCACGTCGCGCACATTGAGCTGCGGATCATCCGCCAGCACCGTGCCGATGCCGGTCAGCACCGCGCAGGAGCGCGCGCGCCAGTGCTGCACATCCTGCCGCGCCGCTGCGCCGGTGATCCACTGGCTCACGCCGTTGGCGAGCGCGGTGCGACCATCCAGACTCATCGCAATTTTGCTGCGCAGCCACGGCATGCCGCGCGTCATGCGCGCAACAAAACCTATATTCAATTCGCGCGCGGCGGCTTCCATCAGGCCGCTCTCCACCTCGATGCCGACAGCGCGCAATTTAGCGCTGCCCTGCCCTGCCACCAGCGGATTCGGATCCTGCATCGCCAACACCACGCGCGCCACGCCGGCCTGTATCAGCGCATCGGCGCAGGGCGGGGTACGGCCGTGATGGCTGCATGGCTCCAGCGTGACATAGGCGGTAGCGCCACGCGCCGCTGCCCCCGCCGCCTGAAGTGCATGCACTTCGGCATGCGGCTCGCCCGCGCGTTCGTGCCAGCCCTCGCCCACGAGCTTGCCGTCGCGCACCAGCACGCAGCCGACGCGCGGGTTGGGGCTGGTGGTATTCAGACCGCGCTCTGCCAGGTGCAGCGCCTGCGCCATCCACACGCTATCCTGCGCATCCAGCATAATCAGCCCGCTTGCAGTTTGCGTCGCGCAGGCGATTTCTGCACCGCCTCGACCGCGTCGGTGAAATCGCCCACGTCCTGAAAACTCTTGTACACCGAGGAGAAACGGATATAAGCCACCTTGTCCAGCTTCAGCAATTCCTTCATCACCATTTCGCCGATCTCGCGCGAGCCGATCTCGCGCTCGCCCAGCGCAAAAACTTTCTGCGTCACATGATCGATCGCGGCATCCACCAGCTCGGTTGAAACCGGCCGCTTGTGCAGCGCGCGGGAGAAACTGGTGCGCAACTTTTCCTTGTCGAATTCGCTGCGCATGCCGTTCTGCTTGACCACCTGCGGCATGCGCAATTCCACCGTCTCGAACGTGGTGAAGCGCTTTTCGCAGGACAGACAGCGGCGACGACGGCGTATGCTATCGCCCTCCTCGCTCTCGCGCGTGTCCACCACCTGGGTGTCGGGATTTTTACAGAAAGGACACTTCATGGGAGAAGGGGGAAGGGGAAAGGGGGAAGGGAAAAAGCAGAATGGAGGGAAACCGCAGTTACCCTTCCCCCTTCCCTCTTCCCTCTTCCCGCTTTAATTGCCATAAACCGGAAACGCCGCCGTCAGCTTCTTCACTTCGCCGGCCACGCGCGCGATCACCGCATCGTCGTTCGGCGCATCGAGCACATCGGCGATCAGGTTGGCGAGTTTTTCCGCTTCGAGTTCCTTGAAGCCGCGCGTGGTCATCGCCGGACTGCCGATGCGGATGCCGCTGGTGACGAACGGCTTCTGCGGATCGTTGGGGATGGCGTTCTTGTTTACGGTGATGTGCGCACGGCCCAGCGCGGCTTCGGCATCCTTGCCGGTCAGATTCTTAGGCTGCAGGTCGACCAGGAACACATGGCTGTCGGTGCGCCCGGATACGATGCGCACTCCGCGCTCCTGCAACACCCTGGCCATCACGCGCGCGTTGTCCACCACCTGCACCTGGTAGGCCTTGAATTCCTTGCTCATCGCCTCCTTGAACGCCACCGCCTTGGCCGCGATCACATGCATCAGCGGGCCGCCCTGCAGGCACGGGAAAATCGCCGAATTCAGCGCCTTCTCGTGTTCGGCCTTGGCCAGAATCAGGCCGCCGCGCGGGCCGCGCAATGTCTTGTGGGTGGTGGTGGTGACGAAATCGGCGATGCCGACCGGGCTGGGGTAACAACCCGCCGCGATCAGGCCGGCATAGTGCGCCATGTCCACGAACAGGTAAGCGCCGACGCTGTCGGCAATCGCGCGGAAGCGCTTCCAGTCGATCACCAGCGCGTACGCGGAAGCGCCCGCCACAATCATCTTCGGCTTGTGCTCGTTGGCCAGCTTCTGCACCGCGTCGTAGTCGATCTCTTCTTTTTCGTTCAGGCCGTAGGTGATGGCGTTATACAGCTTGCCGCTGATGTTCACCGAAGCGCCGTGGGTCAGGTGGCCGCCATGTGCCAAGCTCATTCCCAAAATCGTGTCGCCCGGCTTGAGCACCGAAACATACACCGCCTGATTGGCCTGAGAACCGGAATGCGGCTGCACGTTGGCGTATTCCGCGCCGAACAGCGCCTTGGCGCGATCGATCGCCAACTGCTCCGCCACGTCCACAAATTCGCAGCCGCCGTAATAGCGCTTGCCGGGATAGCCCTCGGCATACTTGTTGGTAAGCTGGCTGCCCTGCGCTTCCATCACCGCCGGGCTGGTGTAATTTTCAGACGCGATCAGTTCGATGTGATCTTCCTGGCGGCGATTTTCATTCTGAATAGCAGCCCACAGTTCAGGGTCGGTATGGGCGATGGTGTTTTTGCTGGAGAACATGGCAAGCCTTCTGGGTAAGGGGAAAGTCGCGCATTTTATCACGTTGCCGGGAAAGGGCGAAAATGCAGAGAATATTAGCGGGGCCCACGCATGCCTTTAAATTGCGAGAGAGAGCAAAGGCAACTTCGCCTGGCTACCCCCGGCGAAGTTGCTTTGAATTTTTCCTAACCTAAGCGCAACGCGCAAAGGTTAGCAACGAAGAGAAAATCTACGAATCAACTCCAGCCCCTGCCTCAACCGGCTTGCGCTCCACCAGCATCGAATAAAGCCTTCTGCTGTCGGCGCGCAGCACGATGAAAATGAGATCGCCAATGACGATGCGGTCGCCGCGCTTGGGCAGCTGGCCTGCGGCCTTGAGCACCAGACCGCCGATGGTGTCGTATTCCTCGTCGCTGAAAGACGTGCCGAGCGCTTCATTGAAATCGTCGATTTCGGTCGCGGCCTTGACGCGCCAGTTGCCCGCGCCGTCCGGAATGATGTTGTCTTCATCCTCGTCGAAATCGTACTCGTCCTCGATGTCGCCGACGATCTGCTCCAGCACGTCCTCGATGGTGACCATGCCGCACACACCGCCGTATTCATCCACCACCAGCGCGATGTGGTTGCGGTTGCCGCGAAAATCGCGCAGCAGCACGTTCAGCCTTTTTGATTCCGGCACGAACACCGCAGGGCGCAGCATGTCGCGCACCGCGAATTCTTCTCCCGCGTAATAACGCAGCAGGTCCTTGGCCAGCAGAATGCCGACGATGTTGTCCTTGTCACCGTCGATCACGGGAAAGCGCGAGTGCGCGGTTTCGATCACGAAGGGAATGAATTGCTCCGGCGGCTGGCTGATGTCGATCACATCCATCTGCGCGCGCGGGATCATCACCTCGCGCACCTGCTGCTCGGACACCTGCAGCACCCCTTCCATCATCGACAGCGCATCGGCATCCAGAAGGTTGCGCTCGAAGGCCGAGTGCAGCAGCGAGACGAGTTGCTCGCGGTCTTCCGGCTCGCGCAACAGCATCGTGGAAAGGCGTTCGAGCAGCGTGGGTTTGTGGCTTTCTGTTTCATCCATTTTTATTCGTTACTGCGCATCAATTCAATACGGATTAGCATACCCCAATTTCTGCATGATTGCAGTCTCCCGCCCCTCCATCGCCGCCGCGTCCGCCTCGTTCTCGTGGTCATAGCCTTGCAGGTGCAACGCGGCGTGCACCGCAAGGTGGGCGTAGTGCGCATGCAACTCCTTGTGCTGCGCACGCGCCTCCTGCTCCACCACCGGCGCGCAGATGACGATATCGCCATACAGCGGATCGGCATCGTCATAGACGAAGGTCAGTACATTGGTGGCGTAGTCCTTGCCGCGAAAATTCTTGTTCAGCTCGCGCCCTTCGATCTCGTCCACCAGACGCAGCGCAATTTGCACATCGCGCTGCAGCGCTGCTTTCACCCAGCGGCGGAACTGCGCCCGCGTGGGCAGATTGGCCGTTGCGCTTGCGTATTGCACGGCCAGCGAAAGTTT
>Ga0315268_10007317_pt1 | contig 11627 bp, 10 predicted proteins | sample C1_top_MG_FD_204535 | JGI IMG/M metagenome (GOLD analysis project Ga0315268, IMG submission 204535) | Sediment microbial communities from Yellowstone Lake, YNP, Wyoming, USA - C1_top | ecosystem: Environmental > Aquatic > Freshwater > Lake > Sediment | place: USA: Wyoming | collected 2017-08-01 | reverse complement strand
TGGTGTCGAGGCTCGCTGCCTCCCAGGATTTGGACGCCCTGAAGGGGGCATTGCGCTCGTCCCTGTCTTTGTCCCTGTTGGTGACCATCCCGGCGGCCGCAGGGCTTATCGCCCTGGCCCAACCCATCATCGCCCTGATCTTCCAGCACGGCCGTTTCACGGCCCTGGACAGCCAGCAGACCGCGGCCGCCCTGGTTTTTTACAGTATCGGCCTGTTTGCCTTTGCCGCGGTGAAGATCATGGTGCCGGTGTTTTATGCCCTACATGATACCCGCATCCCGGTGGTGGGCAGCTTTCTCACCGTGGCCGTCAACCTGGCATTCATCAATCTGACCCTGGGCTCCTTGCAGTACCGGGCCATCGCCCTATCCACGTCCCTGAGCATGATCTTCAATTTCCTTTTTCTGGGGGCGATGCTCTACCGAAAATTATCGGGTTTCGAGGTCCGGGATCTCTTCAGCGGCTTCGCCAAGGTAACCGCCGCTTCCCTGGTTATGGCCTGGAGTGCGGCCTACTTGCACAGCACTCTGACGGTCTTTCTGGGAACCGGCCTGGGCGCCCGGCTCACCGCCCTGGGTGCCGCCATTGCCGTCGGCCTGGGACTCTACGTCTTGATCATCGCCAACCTCCGGATTCCGGAATTCCAATACCTCACCCGGCAGCTGCGGGAGCGGTGGAGGAGGTAGAGCAAGTTGAGGGGAGAGCCGGGGGAGCGAGCTCCCCCGCCCTCCCCTCAAACCCCCCTCCCAGCCCTCTTTAAGGGGATGGGGGAGAGGGTTTGGGGGAGGATTGTGAGTGGGTCTGCGACCCCTGGCCCCCTCCCCCAATACTCATCACGGTTGCCTTAGGAGGTGACATGAAGCCGGCGGAGAAGATCGGGCCGATTTTGCAGCTTCTGGAGCAGCACTATCCCGAGGCGCACGTCACCCTGGATTTTACCGATCCTTTGCAGCTCCTGGTGGCCACGGTATTGTCGGCCCAATGCACGGACGTCCGGGTCAACCAGGTGACCCCGGCGCTTTTTAAGAAATATCCCACCGCGGCCCATTTTGCCCGGGCGCCCCTGGAGGAGTTGGAAAAAGACATTTACGCCACGGGGTTTTATCACCAGAAGGCCAGGAGCATCAAAGCCATCTGTGCGGTCCTGGTGGAAAGATACGACGGCCGGGTACCGGGCACCCTGGAGGAGCTGGTACAGCTGCCGGGAGTGGGGCGCAAGACCGCCAACGTGATCCTGGGGAACGCCTTCAACACCCCGGGGATCGTGGTGGACACCCACTGCGGCCGGGTGGCCCAGCGCCTGGGCCTCACCAGCCAAAAGGATCCGGTGAAGATTGAATTTGACCTGATGTCCCTGGTGCCCAAGGAGCGTTGGGCGCAGTTTTCCCATCAGATGATCTGGCACGGCCGCGCCATCTGCACCGCCAAGAACCCCAAGTGCCCCGTCTGCCCCCTCCTGCCTTATTGCGAATACGGGCAGCAGGCCGTGGGAAAAGCCGGTTGACATAGACCGGAAATAATGAAATGATTCCCGGAACGAAGGAAATGAGCCAGGAAAGGGGGATCTGAATGATGCCAAAAAATTGGAAAGTGAAATTAGGCGGGGTTCTCCTCAGTCTGTTCCTGTTCGCCGGTTGCGTGGAGACTTTCCTCGTGGGATTGGGAGCCACCGCGGCCCTGGGGACCTATAAATGGATCGAAGGGACTATGGAAAAAGATTATCCCCGGCCCATGCAGGAAACCTGGAACGCCACCCTGGCCGCCTGTAAGGATCTGAATCTCAAGATCCAAAGCCAGCAATACACTGCCGTGGATTCCAAAATCGAGGCGGTCCAACCTCCGGACACCAACGTGAAGATTCAACTGCTGGCCAGGCCGAACCAGATTACCACCGTCAAGGTGCGCTTCGGCCTGATGGGCAACGTGGATGCGTCGGCCTACTTCCACCGGCGCATCATGTTCCACCTGGGCCTGCCGTCGCAGTAAGGTGCGTGATGAGGCCGGAGGCCAGGGGCCAATGGCCGTTGGCAATCCCTTCCCGATGGCTTTTTCTCAAACCCCGAGACAGTAGAGGCCGGAAGCAAAAGCTTCCGGCCTCGGTTTTTTGTGCAAGAATCTTAAATTACAGTAAAAGCCGATAATCAATCTTCAGGACCTTGGCCAGCCGCTTGGCCATTTCTTTGCCGATCGGTCTTTTCCCGCCCTCCATCTCAGAGATGTGAGTCTGGTTGATTCCTAATAGCTCGGCCAATCCCTTTTGGGTGAGCGCGGCTTTCTTTCTAGCGGCCCTCAGGGCCAGGCCGGCGTTGAAGTTCGGATAAACTTCCCTCCAAGGCACGGATTCAGAGGTTTCCAGCGCTCCATACGAAGCCAGGGCTTTCTTGGCCTCCTCCACCTTGGTTACGGGGATACGAAACCGCACCTCAACAAAGTCGCCCGTAATGGGCTTTTTCATGGGTGCCGACATAGGTCACCTCCACGAGTCTCTCCCTTTTATTGGCAACCCTCCAGACCGCGACGTAGGTCGGCGTTCCTTTTTTTAAGTGGCAATGGTAGCAGTCTTTGTGGGAGAGCTTGCCAAAACCGGGCCAGTTGCTCCTGACTGGGCCGACAAGTTCAATCTCGGCCAGCAGCAATTGAAAGATTTCGGTAATGCCCTGGGGGAGTTTTAGAAGATTCTTACAGACTTTGGCTGTTAAATCTGACGTCCCAGGGCATGATTAAATATACCAATGATTGATATATTTAGCAAGTTAATAAAGAGGCCGGAAGCATCGCTTCTGGCCTCATTATTTTTACCTTAAGGAATTGGGGAAGGGGGTTTGGAGGATGGGGTAAGGGCCCCTTAGACCCCTCCCCCAATTTCCCTTACAGCCCCTTGCCGCTGCGGATGGCTTCGACCAGGGCCGGGGGCAGGTGTTTGCCGGCGAGCTGCCCCCGCTTGCCTTCGTGGGCCGGGTGGTCGGGATTGCAGGGGAATTCCTTGCACTGCTCGCAGACCAGCATGCTGCCCTTGCCGTAAATGGTCCAGATGAGGGCCACGATATTGCGGGTGCGCTCCAGGTTGCCCCGAACCAACTCCGGCATGCCTTCCACGGTTTTGTATTCCGCGGCGAACTGGGCGGCGCATTCCAGGAACCGGTAAATCTTGGCCAGGAGCGACACCGCCCAGGAGAAGACATCGGCGATCTCTTCAGCAAAGTCGGCCGCCTTCGTTTCCCGCTCCTTCAGGAAGGCATCGAAGTCGGCCTCCGGGATTTCCTGCATGAACAGGGCGGACAAGGACTTGGAGACCTCCCCCACTTCTTCCAGTAGATGAAAGGCGATTTCCTCCACGGATAAGACCTCGATATTGTTGGCAAAGATGTCGTTTAACATCTCCGCCATTTCTTTGAGGGAATTGGGCCGGCGGAGTTTACGCGTCTTTTTGGCATATTCTTTCAGGCAGAGCTTGGTAAATGTCTTGAACTGCCCGTCCCGCTCCTCGACGTCATGTTTGGCCGCCAGGCAAGTGCACTGGGGGTTCTCTTTGAAGAAGTGCTTAATCTCCCTGAGCTTCCCCGAGATGAGCCGAGGAATGTCCTCGGTGGGCTGGCAATGGCTGTGGACCCAACGCCCGAAGCAGACCGGGCAGAGCCGGGGATACTTGAACCAGACGATATCCGAAGGATTGACCGCGATGTAAGGAATGATCTTCACCGCATCCGAGACGTTCTTCGGGGGCGGCTGGGTGACCCGGCGGATGAAGGTGAGCCACCAGACCAGCACTTCGGCCAATTCCTTGGCCACCTTGTGCCAGCGGTTTTTCCGCACTTCTTCGCAGACCACGGTAGCATGCGACATCACGTGGATCCAGATGAGCCAGATGGGCCGCTCCTTGTCCTGGGGCCAGATGTTGCCGATGACTTCGGCGTATTCCTCGATGGATGCCTCATCGGGATTAAGGATGATATTGGTGGGCAGGGGATCATTCTTCACCGCCCTTAGCAAATTCCGCATTTTCTCCTCCCGGCCGGGTGCAGAGACTAGTTCTATTCCCTGTCCCGGCCTATAAAAAACATTGGGAAAGAAAAAAGGGGCGACCAGCCCCTGTCTTCTTTCCCGAATCTTTTGGCTAAAAAGTTTTTTCAGGTTATTCCGGGAGGGCGGGTCCCACCCTCCCGGGAAGACCTATCTAAAACACTCCCCCCCTCACACGGCATCATTTTCCGAAAGAACGGTGCTCAAGACAATAGGTAATTTGTACCATTCTGCACTAGGCAAAATTACCTAGTAAAATGTTCAAGGCCGAAAATGCCGCCCTGGCGCGTGCAAAGATGGGGAGAGATCAAAACTGGCGCAAAAATCTCAGGTCGTTCTCATAGAAGAGGCGGATGTCGTCGATACCGTACTTGAGCATGGCGATGCGCTCGATCCCCAGGCCGAAGGCAAAGCCGGTGTAAGTCTCCGGGTCGTAACCCACGGCCTCGAAGACCGCGGGATGAACCATACCGGACCCCAGGATTTCCAGCCACCCGGTGACCTTGCAGACCCGGCAGCCTTCGCCCCGGCAGATGACGCATTCGATATCCACCTCGGCGCTTGGTTCGGTGAAGGGGAAGTAACTGGGGCGGAAGCGCAACCCCACCTCCGGGCCGAACATCTGGTGCACGAAGGAGGTGAGGACCCCCTTGAGGTCCGCGAAAGTCACCCCCCGGTCCACCAGCAGCCCCTCCACCTGGTGAAACATGGGAGTGTGGGTCAGGTCCGAATCCCGCCGGTAAGCTTTGCCCGGGGCAATGATGCGCACCGGGGGTTGGCGGCTCTCCATGGTGCGGATCTGCATAGGGGAGGTGTGGGTCCGGAGCAGCACCCGGTCATTAAAATAGAAAGTGTCCTGCATATCCCGGGCCGGGTGGTCCGGGGGCAGGTTCAGGGCTTCGAAGTTGTACCAGTCCAGTTCCACCTCCGGGCCTTCCACCGCCTCAAAGCCCAGGTGCAGAAAGATGTCGCAAATTTCCCGGGCGATGGTGGTGAGGGGATGGAGGCGGCCGAGAGGCGGACGGCGCCCCGGCAAGGTGACGTCGATTTCCGGGGCTGCGGCAGGGCCTGCGGCCTCCTTGAGGGCGGCCAGGGCCTGGCCCAGGGACTCCTCCAGGGCCTCTTTCAGCCGGTTGGCCTGCTCACCCACCTGGCGGCGGGACTCAGGGCTCAGTTGCCCGAGGCTGCGCAAAATCCGAGTCAGGGACCCTTTGCGGCCCAGGTACTTGACCCGGAGGCGCTCCAGTTCTTCGTCGGTGCGGGCCTGACGGATTTCAACCTGGGCCTGGTTTTCCAGACTTCTAAGTTCTTCTTCTCGAGGTTCCATGAATGCCGTTTTCATCTCGAGCCAGTAAATTTTTGTGCCTGAGCAGTTGAACATGAGCCTTCGGCACACCTGGGAACCAAAACCGTTTTGATTGGGCACGGCAAGCCGTGCCCCTACAGAAAATCACGTCATTCGTAGAGGCACGGCTTGCCATGCCCGTATAAATGCCGCCGCGAACCTTTCAGGGCAGAGCTTGAGAACGAGTAAAAAAAGCTGACGGCTGAAAAGCTGAAAGCTAACCGCTTACCGCCGCCTTGCTGATCTCGGCGATGCGGGCGAAACCCTGGGGGTCGTAGACGGCCAGGTCAGCCAGGACCTTGCGGTCCAGAACGACCTGGGCCCTTTTGAGGCCGCCGATGAACTTGCTGTAGGACAGGCCCAGGGGGCGAAGCGCGGCATTGATGCGGGTGATCCACAGGGCGCGGAACTCCCGCTTTCTCACCTTGCGGTCCCGGTAGGCAAACGTTAAGCCTTTCTCCACCCCTTCCCGGGCGGAGCGGTACAGGCGGCGCCGGCCGCTGCGGTAACCCGAGGCCAGCTTGAGAAATTTTTTCCGCCGGGCCCGGGACGCTACACTTTTCCTAACGCGAGGCATGGTTGGTTAACTCCTGCTTCGAAATTCGTGTAGGGTGCGTCTTACGCACCATTATTAAGGCTCTTTGAGAGGTTGCGGCGCGTAAGACGCGCCCTCCAGCTCAAAGATAAGGAAGCATCTGTTTCAGTCGTTTTTCTTCGGCGCCGTGCATCAGGCCCGGCAGCCGCAGCTGGCGCTTGCGCTTGCGCTCTTTGCTGGTCAGAATGTGGCTGCGGTTGGGCTTTTTATGTTTGAGGCGGCCGCTGGCCGTGGCCTTAAAGCGTTTGGCGGCCCCCCGATGGGTCTTGATCTTGGGCATATCCGACACCTCATTTACGAAGTAGCGCCGCCGCCCTTGGGGGGGCTCGGCGGCCCCGCTTTCGGGGCGACGATCATGGAAAGTGAGCGGCCTTCCAGCTTGGGGTCCTGCTCCACCGTGGCCACATCGGCCAGCGCTTCAGCCATCTTCTGCAGCAGGCGGAAACCCCGATCGGTATGGGCGATCTCCCGACCCCGGAAGATCACGGTGATCTTGGTCTTGTCGTTATCGGCCAGGAAGCGCCGGATATTGCGCAGCTTGAAGGCCATGTCATGTTCTTCGATCTTGGGCCGGACCTTGACTTCTTTGACCTGGATGACGGTCTGACGCCGCCGGGCTTCCTGGAGCTTCTTGCTCTGCTGGTACTTGAATTTCCCGTAATCCATGATCCGGCAGACCGGCGGGCTGGCCTGGGGGGCCACTTCCACCAGGTCCAGATGCGCTTCCACCGCCCGGGCCAGGGCTTCCTTTACCGGCATCACGCCGACCTGTTGTCCGTCAGGGCCGATGAGCCGCACTTCCGGAACCCTGATCTGCTCATTGACTCTCACCCGCTGCTTCTGGATGGCCGTCACCTCCTGGGGCTAAGGGGATTTATCAGGGGAAGGGACCCGGCTTTCCTGGCTGAGGCGATCAATGAAAGCCTCCAGGGCCATGTCCTTCCATTCCGTGCCGTCCCGCAATCGGGGCGAGAGGGTGCGGTTAGCCGCCTCCCGGTCCCCGAGGATCACCATATAAGGAATTTTCTGCATCTGGGCTTCCCGGATCTTGTAACGGAGCGTCTCCGGGCGGGCGTCGATTTCCACCCTGAGGTGGGCCACCCGCATGGCCTGGGCCACCTCCTCGGCGTAGTCGTGCACCCGGTCGGTGATAGGCAGCAGGGTGACCTGCACCGGGGCCAGCCATACCGGAAAGGCCCCGGCGTAGTGTTCAATCAGCACCCCGAGAAACCGCTCCAGGGAGCCCAGAATCACCCGATGGAGCATCACCGGCCGATGGCGGCCGCCGTCGGCGCCAACGTAAGTCAGGTCAAAGCGCTCCGGTAAGGTGAAATCGCATTGAATGGTAGCGCATTGCCAACGGCGTTGCAAGGCATCCTTGAGTTTGACGTCGATTTTCGGGCCATAAAAAGCCCCCTCCCCTTCACAGACATGGTAGGGGAGGCGCTGGGCCTCCATGGCCCGGATCAGCGCCGCGGTGGCATGCTCCCAGTCGGCGTCGCTGCCGATGGACTTTTCCGGCCGGGTGGAAAGCTCCACTTCGTATTCGAAGCCGAAGATGGCCATGACATCAAAGACAAAATCCAGCACTCCGGTGATCTCGCTCTCCACCTGGTCCGGGGTGCAGAGGATGTGGGCGTCGTCCTGGGTGAACTGGCGGACCCGGGTCAGGCCGTGCAGGACCCCGGAGCGTTCATGGCGCAGCACGGTGCCCAGCTCAAAAAACCTTAAGGGGAGTTCCCGGTAGCTCCGGAGCTGGGATTTGTAGATGAGCATGTGGGCCACACAGTTCATGGGCTTGATGCCGTAAACCTGGCCCTCCACCTCGGAAAAATACATGTGCTCCCGGTAGTTGTCCAGGTGTCCGGAGCGCTGCCACATGTCCACCTTGAGCATCTGGGGGCCCATGACCATCTGGTAGCCGCGCCTTAAGTGTTCCCGGCGTTCGAAATCCTCCAGCAGGCTCCGGAGCAACGCCCCCTTGGGGAGATAGATGACCATGCCGGGGCCGGCTTCCTCTTCGATCATGAAGAGATTCAGTTCCCGGCCCAGGCGGCGGTGGTCCCGGCGCTTGGCCTCCTCCAGGAGTTCCAGGTGGCGGGCCAATTCTTCGGGGGTGGCGAAGGCGGTGGCATAGAGCCGCTGCAGCATGGGCCGGCGCTCGTCGCCCCGCCAGTAAGCGCCGGAGACCCCGGTGAGCTTGAAGGCCCGGATGTATCCCGTGGAAGGCAGGTGGGGCCCCCGGCAGAGGTCCACGAAGTTTCCCTGGCGGTACAGGCTCACCCGCTTCTGGAGAATTTCTTCCAGCAATTCGACCTTATAGACTTCCCCCAGGTCTTTAAAAAGTTGGATGGCTTCTTCCCGGAGGACCTCCTCCCGATTAAACGGGAGATCCCGGCCCACGAGATCCGCCATCTTGGCTTCGATCTTGACTAAATCTTCCGGAGTAAAAGGCTCGGGGACGTCAAAGTCATAATAAAACCCTGATTCAATGGCCGGACCGATGGCTACCTTGACCCGGGGGAAGAGGCTCCGCACCGCCTCGGCCATGACGTGGGAGGCGCTGTGCCGCATGATCTCCAGGCCTTCCGGGCTGTCCAGGGCGATGGGGGCGATGGTGCAATCTTGGGCCAGGGGCTGGGACAGGTCCACCGCCTCCCCGTTCACCCGGGCGGCCACCACTTGGCGGTCCAGACTCACCCCCAGGGCTTCCAGGGCCTGGGCCGCGGTGCTGGCGTCCGGCAAGGTTCGGGAGGGGCCACGGTCCAGGCTGACTTTGATCATGAGTTCTTCAACGTCCTCAATAAAAAAGGCATCTCGGGCGCCCGCTCGCAGACTTACCCAGATGCCGCGCGATCAAGATTGTGTCAAATTCACGGGTTCGGTGATTTGCTCCCTGGCTCCCAGCCGAAATCGGCTCGGCTGCATATCATATTATACTTTCCATAAATACCTGTGTTTGTCAAGAAAATTTCCTTTGGGTTACCATCGGGCTGCCCGTGGGAGTGGTGACGCCTCCTGAGCTTCCGGGTGCGCGCTGGTTTTAAAAGGTATAATTCATGGTAAAAACCGGACTGTAATTATAAGGCATGTTTTTCCCGGCCAGGGTCGTGGTAAAGGCCAGGGTGAAGTTCCACCGGAAATTGAGAACATATTCCACCCCGATGAGCGCCGAGAGCATGCTCATGGCAGGGGCCAGATTTGTGGTTCCGCCCAAAAACACCCAGGGTTCCCAGGTGCTGTAAAGTTCTCCCAGGAGCACCCAATGGGGCGGCCCCAGCACCCATTCCGCCGCCAGGTTGACGGTCACCTGGTCCGGGAGGCGCCGGGGCTGCCGGTTCACCAGGCCGGTGGTGGAGATGCCGTACCACAGGTTGGCGTATAAATAAAAGGGCGCGACCCATTTGGACATATTCAGTCCGCAGGTGAAGGTATAGACCCCCCCGCCCAGGAGATCGGTTCCCAGGTTTCCGGGATTGAGACGGTTGGTGTGGCCGGTGGGGAAGGTGACGGTGCACAGCCCGGTAATGGTGGGGCGCCGGGCGGCTTCCTCCCAAAATTGATATTTGGCAGTGAAGCTCGTGTCTCCGAGGCCGCCGAAATTCGCGGCCCGCTGCCCCTGGGGGCCGGGAAGGTTCACATTTGCCGCCCAGTTGTGCAGGTAAGGGACGATCAGGTACACTTCCACGTTCGGGAAAGGCCCGTAAATTATGCGCGTCGGCATATTCAGGGAAAAGAAATCGCCACCGGCGCTGACCCGGCGCCAGGTGGTGGAAAATTTTCCGCCGGTGCAATTGAAGTACCAGAAAGGGTTGATGGTGAGATAACCGGTGGGCTGGGGCACCGCGGTGTCGGTGATCACCGGTCCGGCAGTGAGGGGCGCCCCGACGGCTGGGGCGGTTTTCTGTTCCGCGCCCCAGGCTGCCTGACCGACGAGCGTGGCTAGGAGGACAACGATGGCGGTTAAGCTTGGCCGCAAGCACCCTCTCCAGGGGTTGAATCATGAATCCTCAAGGGAATTTTTCCCTTGCGTGTTTATCATGACATTTTCTCTGATCGTTCTTGATAATAAGAGAGTTCCCCCTGGCTGGCAAGGAGTTGAGGTGCATTAAAGGCGCCTGGGTGATTTAAAAACTCCTTAAGATCCTTCCCGGGGAGTTGCACATGAGTCTGAGGTTTATCCGTAAACCATAAAATGTCCGGGTGGGGCGGGCCTCCGTGCCCGCCGCCATTCAAAGACTCTGGACCCGGAAAACATTTTTGTCAGGCAGGGGAAAAATCACCCCTGCCCCCTGGCTTCGGACCAGCCGGAAAGAGTATACTGCACGGGAATCGGCAGTCGTTGAGCAAATATCCCTGAAACCGTGGCTTCGCCCTGATGAGTAACCCGCAAATTACCCCGCGCCCTCTCCCAGACCAGGTGACGAGGGGAGAAATGGCTTTCATGTTCCTGAGCCTGGGCCTGACGGCCTTTGGGGGCCTGGCCATGGTGGAACCGATCCGCCGGGAGGTGGTGGAGAAGCGGGCCTGGGTGAGCCACCAGGAATTTTTGGACGGCCTGGCCCTATGCCAGGTGCTGCCCGGGGCCACGGTGGTGCAACTGGCGGCCTACCTCGGCTATCGCCTGGGCGGCGCCGCCGGCGCTCTGACCGCCGCGGCCGCCTTTATCTTCCCCGCGGCCGCATTGATGCTGGGGCTTTCCTTCCTGTACTTTCATTACGGGGAGCTAATCTGGATCAAACTCATCTCCCGGGGGCTCGGCGCGGTGGTCATCGCCCTGTTGCTCCAAGCGCTTTGGAATCTGGGCCAGGCAGTCCGGGAGCACTATCTCGACCTCTTGATCGCCCTGGGGGCGCTCCTGGCTTTTTGGCTGAAGGTTAATTACCTGGCGGTGTTCCTGGGAGCTGCGGCCATTAGCTGCGGGCTCAGGTTCAGGTCGGCGCCGGCACCGCGCGCCGATTTTTCCTCCCGTCCCCCTTCCTCCTTGGGAATAAGGCTCCTCGCCCAACTGGCGGCCGCCCTGGGTGCCATCGCCCTCGGAGTCCTGGCCCTGGGCCGGTTGGATGCGCTGCTCCGGCAGATTGCCTGGATTTTTCTGAAGATCGGCGCCATCAGCTTCGGCGGCGGCTACGTGATGATTCCCATTCTCCAGTGGGAAGTGGTGGACCGGCTGGGCTGGCTCACCACCCGGCAATTTCTGGACGGCATCCTCCTGGGATACGCCACCCCGGGTCCCCTGATTATTTTAGCAACGTTTGTCGGCTACTGGGTGAAGGGCTGGCCCGGCGGTTTGGTGGCCACCGTGGCGGTCTTTCTGCCTCCCATCCTGGCCGTCATTTTCGCGGCCCCCATTTATCAGCAGGTCAAGGAAAGCCGGCTGATGCGCCCGGCCATCCAGGGAATCCTGGCCGCCCTGGTGGGCATGCTGGCCCTGGTGGCCGGCCAGATGGGTAGGGCCGCCATCACGGATTGGCCGAGCCTGGCTCTGCTGGCCGGGGCCGCCGTGGCTTTAATGCGCTTTAAGCTCAACCTCTTTTACGTTATCGCCGCGGCCGCGGCTTGCTCTTTTTGGATATTTAAAATAGGAAAGTTGCGGGGTGGGCGGGGGAGCGCCGCTCCCCCGCCCTCCCCTCAAACTCCCCTCCCCACCCCCTTTAAGTTGGGCCG
>Ga0315268_10007316_pt1 | contig 11627 bp, 8 predicted proteins | sample C1_top_MG_FD_204535 | JGI IMG/M metagenome (GOLD analysis project Ga0315268, IMG submission 204535) | Sediment microbial communities from Yellowstone Lake, YNP, Wyoming, USA - C1_top | ecosystem: Environmental > Aquatic > Freshwater > Lake > Sediment | place: USA: Wyoming | collected 2017-08-01 | reverse complement strand
GGGCTAATCCTACAGCGAAGGCGCCTATGGCGGTTGACAAACCCAGTTGACTAGACCCGAATGAGCCAGCGAATCCCAGAGCCAAGATGACTAGGGTCAGAGACTCTGTTTCAGCCCTCATCTTGTCTAGGAATCTCGTGACCACATAGACGCCGAGGATCATGATGATGGCCCAGAAACCTGCCACCCTTGCGACCACAGAAGCAAGGTCGATGAAGCTGAACCCTCCGGCGAGAACGCTCACAGTAAACGAGAGAAGCACAATCGCCACTACATCATCCACAACACCTGCACCTAGGATGGTGGTTCCCTCCTTGGTCTTCAAGTGGCCCATATCACTGAGCATCCGCGCCGTGATGCCGATGCTTGTCGCGGTCAGGACCGTCCCCAGGAAAAGTGCTTCCTCTGGCCGAAACCCAAGATAGATCGATCCGTAGTACCCGAGGGCTAGCGGAAGCAGAGCCCCGAATATGCCGGCCATGGCAGAAGGGAGCAGGTACTTTCTCAGCATGGCCATGTCTGTTTCGAGGCCAATGTAGAAGAGAAGGATGATTGCGCCGATTTCGGCAAATGTGACCAACGTGTCAGAATATTCAACAAAGCCTAAAGCAAATGGTCCTACGATGATTCCAACAGCCAGTTCCCCCAAGGCTGCAGGATACCTGAACCGTTTCGCCAAAGAGCCTCCGATGAACGCGGCGAATAAAAGAAACACCAAGTCACGAACGAAAGTCTCTGCAACCACGACACATCAACAACGTCATCTTAGCTTGATGCATATTCTATCCTTGCGCCTTTGGTATCTCTGAACGAACGCTTCAGGAGAATCGGTGTGACAATGGTTGTAATGATGGCCATCACGACGATTTGCGCATAGACATCTTGGTCTAGCGCCCCAGCCATGAGGCCTACGCCTGCAATAATGAGACCTACTTCTGCTCTAGAGATCATTCCGATCCCAACTCTCAGTCCGACTCTCTTACTTCGAGTTACCAGCATTGCCGGTACTCCGCAACCCACAAGCTTGCTGACAACTGCAATCGCGAGTATCAGCAGCACACCAAGTAGCGAGATGGGGCTTAGGATCCACAGATTGAGTCGAGCGCCGATAAGCGCGAAGAAGATTGGAGAGAATATCAGGCTGATCTTCCCCACGTATTCCTTCACTTCGGGCAGGACCTTTGACTCTGCTATTGCCATCCCGGCGGAGAACGCGCCAACAATTGGGTTGAGCCCTAATGCTGCGGAAAGTGCGGCACTTCCGAAGCATATGGCAGTTGCTGCTATCTCGATCGTTCCTCTTGCATTCCATCTCCTCGAGCTGGTTACCAGTCTCGATCCAACATAGACGACGGAGAGGAGAAGGGCAAGCCAGAGTCCGAGTGTCCGCACAACAACAAGAATCGTATCCACAGGAGAGGGGGTAGCACCGGTGGTTATGACGGACACCACGATTGACATGATGATTAGCCCAAGGACATCGTCGAAGGCAGCAGCGTTGATCATCAATCGGCCTTCCGTAGAATTCAGTGCACCGAGGTTCTCAAGGGTGCGCATAGATATCGGAATGCTTGTGGCCGTAAGGGCGGACGCGACGATGAGAGCTCCGGGCAAATCAGTCGGAGGAAGCGGCACCACGAGCGTCACGTACAGTGCAAGGAAGAACGTGACCAAGACACCTGATGCACCTATCGTGAAAGACTGAGTCCCTAATGCTCTGAACTGTGCAAACCCCACTTCGAGTCCAGCAACAAACAGCATCAAGATAGCCCCTATCTCGCCGAAGACTAAGACTGGCTCATTGAACGCTACCAGCGACTCTCCGCCGATCTGCAGTGATCCAAATGCGAAGGGACCGAGAATCACACCTGCAAAGAGCTCTCCTAGGACCTCGGGTAGATCGAATCGCACCATTATGCCTGACAGAATCTTCGCAAATGCGATCAGGATGCTGATGTCAATTATGGCACGCAGGATCGGATCCAAGTTCAGATTGTATCACGTGTCCTCCAGATAGCTACTATGCAATGCGAAAGCGCCTCCACCTTTCCAAATCGAAGACAACTATCTAGATTACTTTTGGCACGCTCTAACTGCTGGAGACATTTAAGCACATGAGCTGAGCACCAAACCGGCACTGCAAAGGAGCGGCAATCAATTGACGACGAGGCTGTGGACTAGTGCGCCTTCCCTGCTCGCGGACTCGTTTCATTGACCGAAAGTGACTTACGTTGTGGTGCTGGAGTGGGGCGACGTAGATCTGCTGTTAGGGATCGGCTTTGCAGCTCCTTGACGCGCCAACAATCGCCCTCTTGATTTTTGTGGTCACCTACATCTTGCTGGCAACTGAATACCGCGAAGCGACCATCGCAACCATGGCTGGGGTCGCGGCGATATGGGCGTTCGGGATCCTCACGCCTGAGGAAATGATCTCTTATGTTGACATGAATGCGATCGGCCTGCTCTTCGGTACAATGATAATGGTTGGAGCATTGAGTGAGGCGCACTTCTTCCAGTGGATCGGGGCTGCTGTTGCGAGACTGTGTCGTTACCGCCCGACCTACCTCTTGGTCGCCTTCACTTTGATGACAGGCGGTCTCTCCGCTATTCTGCCAAACGTGACCACAGTCCTGTTCATGGTCACAATAACCATCGCGATAGCCGAGTTGCTGAAACTGGATCCGAAACCATACATCTTCAGCGAGATTCTCGCATCCAACATCGGAGGAGTGGCTACTCTGATAGGAGATCCTCCCAACATGATGATCGCGACCGCGACGGGCTTCTCCTTTCTCGATTTCCTAGCTAACCTCGGTTTGATTTCGCTCTTCTCTCTGTTCATCTCGCTTGGCTACGTTTGGGGAAAGTTCCGGAATCAGATGAAAGGCGCAGACGCATTGTCGACACTGCACGAACCCATGCCACAGCTTAAGATGCCGGACATGAATTCTGATCGGCGTCTTCTCTGGATAGGCCTCGCCACGCTCGCATGCACGGTGGCACTCTTCTGCCTGCAGGATATTGTGGGCATCTATCCGACCGCCGTTGCACTCATCGCGGCCACCGTACTTCTTTTTGTTGGCGGACGCAAGATGCCGGACATATTGAGAGATGTCGAATGGAGCACCCTACTCTTCTTCGGATCACTTTTCATCGTTGTGGGCGCACTTGAGAAGACAGGGTGGATGGACACAGCTGCGCAAGGAATCTTGGCTTTCGCTGGAGGAAACAAAGCCTATGGCATAAGTGTCGTACTCTGGAGCTTCAGTTTGATGTCAGCCTTCATCAACAACATCCCGTTGGCGGCCGCCTTCATTCCTGTCCTGAGAAGCCTAGAGTGCATTTCCGGATTGAATGTCTATCCTTTCTGGTGGGCGCTCGCAGCTGGAACTGGGCTCGGAGGAAACGGAACTATCATAGGCGCTTCCTCAAACGTGATCGCAATAGGTCTCGCTCGAGCAAGAGGAGTGAGAATAACGTTCATCGAGTTTGTGAAGACTGGAATGGTTGTACTCGTTCTGACGACTTTGGTGGCGAACTTGATCCTGCTCCTTAGATTCTGGACCTGATAATGCGTCTTCCATATTCTCTCTGCAATGTGCCCCTCGTCACTTGCTTTGCTTCGAGTCTCGCCTGACGCAAGCGGCGACCTCTCAATTGCCAACCGATTTCTGCATGTGACAAGGTGCAACGATCGCTTCCGCACTTCTAGAGTCAACGTCTGCGAACCTTCCGGCGCCTCCTGAGATCGTCTTTGTCAGTGCAGAGAACGCGCCTTCGTCAGAACCTGCGGCTGAGACCTTGTCGGACATCAGCCGTCAAGAGTTTTCTGGGCACGGCCTGGAGATTCAACTTTGAATACGTTCTACACGGTCCCACCGCCGGCTGACGGAGGTATGCAAGCGGCTATCATTCTAAGGAAGACGCGTGTGAACGGTTCGATCTCCCCAGCGGTATCACGAACGAACAAAAGAATTGGTGGGAAATTTCTCTCGATCCCGCCTGCCTCGCAGGGCCTAGGTTCCTTGGGCGTAATCGTACTCAGTATGATGTGACGGGGCGAGATGCCGATCTCTCCCGAACGCTAGGAAGAGAAGAAGACTAGGCCTTTTCTTTCTTGAGTTCTTCGATTCGTTCAGCTACGCCGGCCGCTTCTTGATCTAGGTACTCTTTGTACTCTTCCAAGTGCTTGATCTTCTCTTCGCGCGTTAGGAACCTGCGCCCGTATTCATATCCGAATCCGCAACAACCATCCATACGTTTCACCTCCATCTCATTTCATAGTGGAATGAACGGATCGCGTGGTTTTCCAAGTGGCTCGGGATCTGGCTCTATGGGCTGCCAAGCCCTCAATGTGCCGAACCTCTGGCCGCTACACTTTATTGACGCCAAGATCGATGTGCGTCTCATGCTTACTCACTAGGAGACACTAGGGTGCAGGCATAGCATATTGACTGGGGATTTCGAAACTCGGTCACAGTCTCGCCTATGAGCGGAAAAGACTCTCGGAGTACGAAGAAAAGCGTTCAGCTCAGGAGCTCATGCTTTGGCGGAAGCGAGTTCTGTTTTGTGACGAAATCGAAAAGCTCGTAGGCCGATCTGATGGCTCGCTCCTCGTCCGTTCTTGATCGGTACAAAACGTTGATCGAAAGCGTGTTCTTGAATATCTTGGCTCGAAGTTGGATTCGTCCATCCTCAGTTATCCAGCTTAAGGCGGCGCCGGATGGGGTCTGCGAGTATCCAAGCCAGCGAAACTCGGCGAACCATCTTCCCTTCAGAGTGTTCAAGACGACGCTCACGTCTGTCTTGAGGGGAAGGTGGGCGGTGACCACCTGTGTTTCAACGGGCGTTACTTCGGCCACATAGTCCATATGGGGAGTGTTGACTTTGGCGCTGATTCGATATCCATCATGGGTCTTCTCAACAAGATTCTCCTCTTCAAGACGGTCGAGTGTTCTTGAGAGCATCTCCTGATGGAATCCGAGCTTTCTGCGCAGTCCCTGGAATGAGTACGTCGCCTTCTGATCTTCAGAAAGTGCGGATAATACCTCACGCTGGCGATGATCAAGCTCCTCCCCAACGTGGAGTCCGCAGAGCTCGAAATCTTGGCTTGCACTCATCACAAGGTCGAAACAGTAGGAATGAAGCGCCCTATATATTGACTAACCAAGCACTCCAGCAGAATTTCCAGTCACCAATCATATGTCTCTCCAAGTGATTTGCATGTTCGCTTGCGCTTCGTTGAAGCCTCAAGCATCGTTCTATCCCCCTTGAATAGATTCCCGCTCTTCCCGACCTCGGTCTTTGCAGCTTGGTCGTATTCGGTCGTGGAGCTATCTCCTCATGTGCGTATGTCCGACTTGACCTAAAGACAAATCAAGCGCGTGCGATGCTGCGCTTGTATGTGACGGTCATGCATCATGTGGATCTTACGGGCAAGGTCCTCGTGACCGGGGCCGCGGGATTCATCGGCAGTCATCTCTGTAGGAGACTCCTTTCCGACGGAGCATACGTTCGGGCTCTGGATAATCTAAGCACCGGCACGAAGGCGAACATCGCAGACATCATGGACAGCGAACGCTTCGAGTTCACTCTGGGTGACGTTCTGGAGCAGAACCAGGTGGAGAGCTTGCTGGATGGCTGCACGGCCGTGTTTCATTTGGCCGCGAATCCCGAAGTGAGGGCGGCACTGAGCGATGGGGAGATTGACTTCGAGCAGAATCTACGAAGCACTCACGTGCTCGTCGAAGCGCTGAGAGCAAGGTCTTGGCGTGGCACTCTCATTTTCACTTCAACATCGACTGTTTATGGAGATGCCACGCAACTGCCCACGCAGGAGAACTACGGACCTCTCGTGCCGATCTCGATGTACGGAGCGACCAAGCTGGGTTGCGAAGCTCTCATAACCGCCAACAGTCATCTGCTAGGCCTGAAGGCTCTGATCTTTCGCTTCGCGAACGTGGTCGGACCACGCAGTGGGCACGGCGTCATACATGATTTTCTGACGAAACTTAGTCAAGACCCGACAAGACTCGAAGTCCTAGGCGACGGGACGCAGGCGAAGTCCTACATCTACATTGACGACTGTATCGACGCATTCATCCATGCAACAAAGCACTGCAACGAGAACCCGGGAATCTACAACGTGGGCACATATGATCAGACAGATGTCAAAACGATAGCCAGCATCGTTATCCAAGAAATGGGCCTGAGAGATGTCCAGATCAGCTTCAAACCCGGCCCTGAAGGGAGAGGTTGGCCCGGTGACGTGAAACACATGCTTCTCGATATCTCAAAACTACGCGCTCTTGGCTGGTCTCCACGCTTTCGCAGCACCGATGCAGTACGCAAAGCCACCGAACAATTAGTCAAGGAACTTGAACACGGATGATGACTCGCCTTAGCTTGAGCCCCCACCGTGTGATGTGACCTCAAATAGTCGATGACGCTAACCATCCTTTTGCTGGATTGCATCGCTCGACAGTGTCGAGATGCAAGAGATCAGATGGAACCCGATCCTGTCTGAGTAGGTCATCATTGCCTCTCACAGGGAGCCCAGACCTCTAGACGCTGGAGCATCCGTGCAGACCTCCTACCCGTTCTGTCCACCAGGCCTCGAAGTCGAGGGAGATTCGGATGTCAAAGTTCTACCGAACGAGTTTCCACTGCTCGTCCTAGGCCCACTGCCCCCGGAGTCGAGCGACCACTGGCTCTACAAGGTTAGATCCGGGAGAGGCGTGTGTGAAGTCGTAGTTGAGACAAAGGAACATGAAGTGGACCTCCCTGTCGGCCGCGTGAAACGCGTGTTGGAAGTCATCGCGGAGAGATATCGTGAGCTGAGGGCCAGACCGTACGTCAGATACGTTTTCATATTCAGAAACAAGCGGAGAGAAATCGGAGTCACCCTTCATTACCCACATCCGCAGATTGCATGCTTTCCGCTCATACCGCCCTTGATCAGGCGAGAATTGCGCTCAAGCCAACAGTTCATGAGAAAACGAAGAAAATGCTTGTTCTGCACCATCCTCGAACATGAGAGAAGAACTAGCCAGAGAACGGTATTCGAGAACGAATCCTTCACTGTCTTCCTCTCGTTCTATGCTCGGTGGCCGCACGAGACCAAAGTCTTCCCTAGAAGACGCATTTAGAGCCTAGCCGACGCGAGCCCCCGCGAATTCTTCTCCCTAGCAGACGCGCTGAAGCACGTGCTTGTGGGCTACAACAGCTCTTCGGATTCAGCATGCCATACATAATGGCTCTGCATGAGAAGCCCACTGACAAGAAAAGGTACGGACACTATTATTCCCACGTAGAATTCTATCCGCCCTACAAGAACAAGGACATTCTCAAGTTCCCTGCCGGTGTTGAGAGAGCGATAGGCACCTTCACGTATGATTATGAGCCTGAATCGAAAGCTCAAGAACTCAGAACTGCTTTGGCACGAGCCGATCGCGCCGAATAGAGAGCAGTCCCCAGTCTCGCCGGCCGACGAAAACTGTTCCTAGTTCTAGCGCGTTTTTCGCATTGGAGCTTCTGCCTGGGACTGCTCTATTTCCCTAGCTCGCGTTTCTATGAACTCGGCGAATTTCTGTTCGTTGTATGTTCCGGCTTCTTCTTGTTTCTGCAGGTGTTCTTTGATCGTTGTGAGGAGCTTCGGTATGTCTATTGGTTTGATTACGTAGCCGTCGGCGCCCTTGTTCAACGCCTCTGTGGCGTTTTGAAGTGAAGGGTAGCCTGTCACGATTATCTTGACCATCTTGGGTGTGGTCTCTTTCACGGCTTTGAGAAGCTCTGTTCCTTCCATGTCTGGAAGGCGGATGTCTATTAGGAGGAGGTTGTAGAATCTGGAGTTGCCTTTTCTGATCGCCTCTTTGCCGGTTTCTGCGGTGTCGACCTTGTAGCCCTCCAGTCTTAGTGCTTCAGCAATCGAGTTCAGGACTATTTTGTCATCATCGATGACTAGGATGCTCTTCTTCTCCAACTAGCTCGCCACCTCCTTCGTGCCCTGTGGCAGCTTGATTGTGAATGAAGTGCCTTTTCGCAGCTTGCTCTTAACAGTGATTGTGCCGCCCTGAACCTCAACGAGCCGCTTGCAGACAGCTAGACCTAGGCCTTGGCCCTTGGCCTTGGTCGTGAAGAACGGGCTGAACAACTTGTCCAAATTCTTTCTTGGCACGCCCATGCCAGTGTCTCGGACAGTTATGATGGTTGAATCGCCTTTCCTGCGAGCGCGTATTGTCAGCTTCCCCTTCCTCGGCATGGCCTGAATAGCGTTTATGGTTAGGTTGGTAAGCGTTCGCCTCATCAAAGTGGGGTCAATCATCGAATTCTCCGCGCCATTCTCTACTCCTATCGAGACCTTGGTGGTCTCGGGTATCTTGATCGTTGAGAGCATCTGCGCGATCAGGTTCGGCAGGTTGGTCTGCGTAAGCTTGGGCACAAGAGGTTGAGCGTAGTCTTGCAGGTCAGAAACAATCTTGTCCATGTACGTGATCTGCTCTTGAATAGTCTCAAGTAGAGCTGTAGCAGCCTTCTTGTCCGCAATCTTTCTAGACTCCAAGTTCCTCTTCGCCAGATACACGACTCCGGCAATTCCCTGCAGCGGGTTACGCAGATCGTGACCCACCATGGCTGCAGTCTGACCGATCGCAGCTAAACGTTCAGATTCGGCTAGACGCTGTTCCATCCGCCTGCGTTCTGTGACATCAGTCCAGTACCCGTAGACCTCAGTCGGCTTGCCGTTAGCATCACGAACCACATTCGCTTCTTCGCGCAACCAATGGTAGGTTCCGTCTCTGTGCAGAAACCGATACTCGAATGTGCATTGTCCTTCCTTCCAGAGACGCGGCATCTCAGTCAGAACGCGGCGCACATCCTCGGGGTGAACATGGTGTTCCCAGAACTCAGGATGACCAATGAATCGGCTCGGCTCAAAGCCAAGCGTTGCAACGACTCTATCGCTCAGGTAAGTCAGGACAAAATCGGATTGATCCGCAAGAGGCTTGCCTGAGTATATCACAGCCGGATTCGAACTGATCACATTCTCGAGTCGCTGCCTAGCCGAACGAAGCTCTTGTGTCCTCTCATCTATCAGCTTCTCAAGATGCAGCGAGTACTGTCTAAGCTCTTCTTCCAACCGTTTGCGATCAGTGACATCTTGGTAGACCGCAACGAGTTCGCCGGAAGGTAGCTTGTACACGTAGTTCTCCCTCCACCCGACTATTCGCTTATCCTTGTAGATCCTCGCGGGTAGATGCTCAGGCTTCCCCGTCTTCCAAACTCGCTGGAAAACCTCGAAAAGCCCGAGATTCTTCACGCCCGGAAAAACCTCAAGGACGCTTTTACCGATCACATCCTCACTCTTGACCTTCTCTATCCGTTCCGCGGCCTCGTTGAAATCTCTAAAGACAAAGTCATTTCCTTGATCCACGACTTCATAGACGGCTACGGCGTCACCCATGCTGCGGAACATCATCCTGTATCGCTCTTCGCTCTCCCTGAGCTTCGTTTCTGTTCGCATACGTTCGACTGCGATGGAGGCATGGTTTGCGAAGAGCGTGAGCATCTCAAGATCCGCCTGAGTGAACTTCCGTGCTTTCGATCGCTCCATGACGTGGATTACGCCTATCACACGATCTTGCGAGATCATGGGTGCGCTGAGCAGAGCTGAGAAGGGTCTGTCCTTCTCGTAAACTTCAGCTCGTCCCTCCCACAACCGGTAATCATCCACCATGAGCGGTCTCCCGGTTTCAGCCACACGGCCGGCAGCGCCTTCACCGTACTTCAGCACAACACCCCGGTAGTCACGAAGTGTGTTGTAACTCACCACGCAACGAGCCTCGCGCTTCTCAGGATCGCATAGGTACATGCCTCCACTTTCAACTCCCAGCAGTCTCGCTGCTCGCTCAACGATTCTCTCAAGGAGCGTGGGCAGGTCATGAGAAGCGGTTATGTCTAGGACAATCGCCTGAAGCGTTCTCAGTTCTTCTGCGCGGTTCCGAAGAGCATTGATCTGTTCGAGACGAGCGATGGCTGATGAGACGTGCATCACGAGGGTTTCGAGAAGAACTTGATCGGACTCCGTGAACGCTCCGAGCCGGGCGCTCTCTACATTCAAGACCGCTACCACGGAGCCGTTCACGATCACTGGAACGGCCAGCTCCGATAGCATCTGAACCGGTTTCCCGCTAGACAACTTTGTTCCTGTGTCCAGAAACGAGGGCTCGCTCCTTGTGTCAGGGATTCGGATTGTCTTCTTGGTTCTTGCCACTTTGACAATGATGCCTGGCCCATCCAGCGGCAACGGTTTGAGCGTGGCTGGTATGCCTCTCGCTTCCTTAACCTGAAGGAAACCATCTCTAACTTCTTCATATTCCGCGTAGTGGAAACCTAGTGTGTCCTCGATGGCGTCCAAGGTCGAGCTCACTATCCCGTCAATAGTATTCTCCGCACCGAGTTTCGCGGAATGCTTGTGAATGGCATCCAGCTTCTCGGCAGTCCGCTTGCGTTCAGTGATGTCTTCCTGAACGGATACCCAAATTCTTCCGTACTCGGAGGATTCTAGCACGGATGTGCTGACCCGGCACCAGAAATGCGTCCCGTCCTTCTTGATGTTCTGGATCTCTCCGACCCATCCGCCGGATTCGTTGAGGCTCGCCTCGATCTCCCGCGCGGTGTCCTCAGGGCTTCTCCCATTCACCGGCGCGTTCAGTATCGTTACGTGTTTTCCAATCAGTTCGCCTGACTCGTAGCCGAAGATCTGTTCGAGCCGCGGGTTCGTGTATACGATTATGCCGTCGCTGGCTCGGGTGATGACGACACCCTCGGACATGTTCTCTGTTATTTCGCCTTGAAGCCGAAGCTTCTGCTCAGCCAGCCTCCGCTCCGTAATATCTCGGGCGATGCTGAGTACGGCTGGCTTTCCCCTGTACTCGATGATTCGGCTGCTCAGCTCGGTCGGGATGGGCGTGCCGTCCCTTCGCATGTGAACAGTCTCGTATATGGCATGACCAGCTTTGAGGAGTTCGTTGAGACGAGTGGTCAAGAATTGCGCATATTCGGGTCCTTGGATGTCCTTCGGCGTCATTCGCAGTAGCTCATCGCGGCTGTAGCCCAGACGCTCGCAGGCAACCTGATTGACCTCTAGGAAGTTGCGACCCATGTCGTGAATGAATATGGCGTCGCTGGCGGTATCGAACAACGTTCTGTAACGTGTTTCCGACTCCCGCAGCGTCTCCTCTGCTCGCTTGCGTTCGGTGACGTCGCGCAGCATGCCTTCATGATAGACTATGTTTCCCTTGTCGTCGTGAACATAGTGCCCGTGGTCTTCAACCCAAATCTCGGATCCATCCTTTCGCCGCATCCGGTATACTTCGACCTCTTCACGGCCCGTATCCAGAACGTGGCTTCCACGTTCTCCGGGTGAGAAATAGAGTTCTTTTCCGATGTCCTTGATGGCAAGCATCTCCTCCTTGCTTGAGTATCCGAACATCTTCACAAAAGCCGAGTTCACGTCAATGAACCGGCCATCGTGTGTGCTACGGTACATCCCATCAAGCATTCTATCGAAGAGGGAGTTGTAGTCTTGTACTGATTGGCGGAGTCTCTCCTCTGCCTGCTTGTGTTCT
>Ga0315268_10007314_pt1 | contig 11629 bp, 9 predicted proteins | sample C1_top_MG_FD_204535 | JGI IMG/M metagenome (GOLD analysis project Ga0315268, IMG submission 204535) | Sediment microbial communities from Yellowstone Lake, YNP, Wyoming, USA - C1_top | ecosystem: Environmental > Aquatic > Freshwater > Lake > Sediment | place: USA: Wyoming | collected 2017-08-01 | reverse complement strand
GCGTTCCTCGATGCCCTTCAGCCTGGTCAGCGCAAGCTTGCGTTCGTCCGGGTCGGAATACTGGATCATCATGGTGGCCTTCCAGTTGCTGCCATCCGGAACCAGGGGGTTGTAGGCGTCGAGCTCGTCCTGGATGCCGGCATCCTCGAAGGTGCGCTCGGCGCGCAGCATTTCCTGAATCTGGTAGCGCATGGTTTTTTCGTCTTCGAAAATCAGCGTGACGTGATCGCCCAGCTCGACCATGCGGTTTTTCTTGTGCGCGATGATTTCGGCGCGCAACGCGGGACGCACCTTGGCATAGCTCTCCAGGGTCATCAGGCTGTCACGGGTGATGTGCGGCATGTTTTGCTCCTTTGCGAGGTGGGTTTATTCCAGACCGTAGGCGATGCGCAACAGCGTGATCGGATGCTGTTTCTGCGCGGTGGATTCGCCCATGCCCTGCAGGATGTGGCGCGCGGCAATCGCGCAGTCTGAACTGACGTAATCGGCTTGCGGTTCGGCCATCTGGCGGAACACTGCCTTGCCGATCTTCATCGACTTGTCGAAGTATTCCGACTTCACCCCCCAAGTGCCGTCGTGGCCGGAGCAACGCTCGACCATCGTCACCTTGGCACCGGCCAGTTGCAGGGCGTCGCGCGTCTTGTTGCCGATGTTCTGCACCCGCTGGTGACACGGCACGTGGTACGCCACCTTGCCCAGCGGGGAGGTGAAATCGGTCTTCAGCAGGCCGTCGGCGTTGCGCGCCATCAGGTATTCGAACGGATCCCACATCGCTTCCTTCACCGCCTGCACATCGGCATCGGCGGGGAACATCAGCGGCAGCTCCTGTTTGTGCATCAGCGTGCAGGAAGGCACGGCGGTGAGGATCGCATAGCCTTCGCGCGCGAGCTTGGCCAGATGCGGAATGTTGGTTTGCTTGAGCCTTTCCACCGCATCGAGATCGCCCAGCTCCAGCTTGGGCATGCCGCAGCAGGCTTCCTTCTCCACCAGCACGGCGGGAATTTCGTTGTGTGCCAAGAGCTTCAGCAGATCATGGCCGATGCCGGGCTCGTTGTAGTTGACATAACAGGTGGCGTAGATCGCCACCTTGCCGGGCGTTTTCTCTCCGGCCTTCACCGCGAAATCGCTGCGCGGCTTGGCGGTGGAACGGAACTTGGCGCTGTCGTATTCGGGCAGCTGACGGTCGGGGTGGATGTGCAGCACGCTGTCGACCAGCTTGCGGATCGGCTTGCTCTTCAGGCTGGCATTGACCGCCTGCACCACCACCGGAATCGAGGCGAGTTTTCCCATCGCGTCGGTGCTGGACAGCAGCTTGTCGCGGAGGGTCGTTCCACCTTTTTTGAATTTGATCGCCTTGGCGCGCAGCATGGTGTGCGGGAAGTCGAGGTTCCACGGATGCGGCGGCACATACGGGCATTTGGTCATGTAGCAGAGGTCGCACAGATAGCACTCGTCGACCACCTTCCAGTAGTCGGGCTTGGCCACGCCGTCGACTTCCATCGTCGTTGAGTTGTCGATCAGGTCGAACAGGGTCGGGAACGCGGTACACAGCGACACGCAGCGGCGGCAGCCGTGGCAGATATCGTAGCTGCGTTCCAGCTCGTGCATGAGCTTGTCTTCGCTGTAGAAATCCGGATTTTTCCAGTCGAGCGGGTGACGGGTGGGGGCTTCGAGGCTGCCTTCACGGGTGCTCATGCGAACTCCAAATCAAACGTGTATCGAATACAACTATAGGTTCAGCGGATTCAAAAAAAAGCGGGCCGTTACCGACCCGCTTTTTTTGCCAGCGGGCAATTAAGCGCCCAGCGTGTCCAGCGTTTTCTGGAACTTGTTGGCGTGCGAACGCTCGGCCTTGGCCAGGGTTTCGAACCAGTCGGCGATTTCGTCGAAGCCTTCGCTGCGTGCGTCTTTGGCCATTCCCGGGTACATGTCGGTGTACTCGTGGGTTTCACCCGCGATCGCGGTCTTCAGGTTGTCGGCGGTGGGGCCGAACGCCATGCCGGTTGCGGGGTCGCCGCACTTTTCCAGGTATTCCAGGTGGCCGTGCGCGTGGCCGGTTTCGCCTTCGGCGGTGGAGCGGAACACGGCGGCAACGTCGTTGTAGCCTTCCACGTCAGCTTTTGCCGCGAAGTAGAGGTAACGGCGGTTGGCCTGCGATTCGCCGGCAAAGGCGGCTTTCAGATGGTCTTCAGTTTTCGAACCTTTGAGTTGCATAACCCGATCTCCTTGGTTGAATGGGATGCTTGGCAGCATCGGAATATTCATCCCCCGTCTGCACAGGCAGTCAGGGAATGGATGGTTTTTAGACTTAGTCTAATACCTGAACGAAGAATAAACCCGACGTGATGACGCTGTCAACCGTGCGGCAAACACCATTATAGCGGCATGGTCTAACCATCCAGCGTCGCCGGGCAAGAGGTAAACTTCGCGCATATCTGGAGACCCGCCATGAGCTTCGACAAAACCAAAACCGACGCCGAATGGCGCGCCGAACTCAGTCCCGAGCAGTACCGCATCCTGCGCGAGCACGGCACCGAGCCCGCCTTCACCGGCCTGTATTGGGACAACCACGCGGCGGGCGAATACCGTTGCGCCGCCTGCGGCGAGCCACTGTTCGCATCCAGCAGCAAGTTCGATTCGGGCACCGGCTGGCCGAGCTTTTACCAGGCGATACATGCCGATGCGGTGGCCGAAAAAACCGACACCAGCCATGGCATGACGCGCGTCGAGGCGCTGTGCCGCCGCTGCGGCTCGCACCTCGGCCATGTCTTCCCCGATGGCCCCGCCCCCACCGGCATGCGCTACTGCATCAATTCGGCTTCGCTGAGCTTTGAAGACGCCAGTTTCAATAAAGACCGGGACTGAGCCTTGCATATTTTTGACGCACGCATCACGGCGATCATCCCCGCCACGCCCAGCATCCACGCGCTGCGCCTGGCCATCCCCGATACGGGTTTCCGGTTTCTGCCGGGACAATGGGTGGATCTGAGCATCGAGCTCGACGGCACCCCGCACACCGCCGGTTACTCGATCACCACCTCGCCCATCCATCAGGGCGAAATCGAACTGGCGATCAAGTCCAGCGCGCGTCATCCCGTGGCGCGCTGGGTGCATGAGGTCGCACGCATCGGCGATCAGGTCAAGGTCACGCAAGGCCAGGGGCCGTTTGTCTACCTGCCGGAGATGAGCGACAACGTGGTGCTGATCGGCGGCGGCGTCGGCATCACGCCGCTGCTCTCCATCTTCCGCCATGTGCGCGACGCCAGGCTGCCTACGCAGGCGCATCTGGTCTACAGCGTGTCGGACAGCCGCGAAATCCTGTTCCGCGAAGAACTCGAAGCCGCTGTCCGTGCGCATGACAACCTGCACCTGAGCATCACCGTCACCCAGCCCGATCCGCGTTGGCACGGCCTCACTGGCCGCATCGATCCGGTCAAGCTGCACGCGCTCGACGTGCCGGACGACACGCTGTATTACCTGTGCGGCCCCAAGGGCATGGTCGAGGACATGAGTACGCTGCTGCACGACCTGGGCGTGCCGATGAACCGCATCATTTTCGAGAAGTGGTGGTAGCGATGAGCGACGCCTTGATCAATTCGGCCCGTTCGCCCTGAGCCCTTCGACTCCGCTCAGGACAGGCCCTTCGACTCCGCTCAGGACAGGCTTGTCGAAGGGCGTTTCTTACCATCGTCAATCTACCGCAGCCTGACTAAGCTTTTACCATCGCAACCTTGGAGATTTCCATGCGCCTGACCGCCCTCTTCCTCGCCACCAGCCTGACATTCGCCGCCCACGCCGGCCCTCTGGACAGCGTCAAACCCTACCCGGCCACACAAGTTGCGCCAGGCACCTGGGTCATCACCGGCCCGCTGGGCGAACCGTCGGTCGAGAATCAGAGCTTCATGAACAATCCGGCATGGATCATCGCGGGCGACCAGGTCATCGTCATCGATCCCGGCTCCAGCGTGCAGGTCGGGCGCATGGTAGTCAAAGCCATCCGGAAAACCACCCAACTGCCCGTCACCACCGTTTTCAACACTCACGTCCACGGCGACCACTGGCTGGGCAACCAGGCCATTCTCGAAGCCTGGCCGAAAGCGGTGCTGATCGCCCACCCTGACATGATCGCCAAGGCGAAAGCGGGCGAGGCCGAGTCGTGGGTCAACACGATGAGCCGCCTGACCGGGGGCTACACCGACGGCACCCGCGCCGAGATCCCCACTATCGCCACGACCGACGGCATGGTTTCGAAAATCGGCACCCGCTCGTTCAAGATCTACTTGTCCAACGACGCCCACAGCAAGACCGACATCATGATCGAGGTCGACAACGGCGTGCTCTTCGCCGGCGACAACGTGCTCAACCAGCGCGTAGCGCGCATGGACGACGGCACCTTCGCCGGCAACATCAAGGCCATCGACCGCGTGCTCACGCTGCCGGTCAAGGTGGTGGTGCCGGGTCACGGCAAGCCCGGCAAGCCCGAAATCATGAAGGCCCAGCGCGATTATTTCCAGACGCTGTTCGATGCGGTGAAAGTCGAATACGACGCTGGCAAGAGCGACTTCGAGATGAAACCCGCCGTGGTCAAAAAGCTGGCCGCTTATCAGAAGTGGCACGGCTTCGATACGGCGGTCGGCAAGCAGATCAGTCTGGCGGTACTGGAGATCGAGCAGCAGTAAGAAGTCCGGCAACGGCCTGGCGGCTCACCCCGCACAGGCCGGATTTCAGGCCGCTTCGACCATCCCCACCGCTTCTTCCACGTCCACCGCGACAATCCGCGACACGCCCGGCTCCTGCATGGTGACGCCAGCCAGGTGCTGCGCCATTTCCATGGTGACGCGGTTGTGGGTGATGAAGAGGAACTGGGTGTGGTCGGACATCGCCTTGACCAGTTTGCAGTAGCGTTCGGTGTTGGCGTCGTCGAGCGGCGCGTCGACTTCGTCAAGCAGGCAGAACGGCGCCGGATTGAGCTTGAACATGGCGAACACCAGCGACAGCGCGGTGAGCGTCTTTTCGCCGCCGGACAGCAGGTGGATCGAAGCGTTTTTCTTGCCGGGCGGCTGGGCGAACACCTGCACGCCGGAATCGAGCAGTTCCTCGCCGGTCAGGATCAGCCGCGCCTGACCGCCGCCGAACAGTTGCGGAAACAGTTCGCCCATGTGCTGGTTGACGGTGTCGAAGGTTTCCTTGAGTTTGGTGCGCGATTCCTGGTCGATGCGGCGGATCGCATCTTCCAGCGTGGTGACGGCTTCCAGCAGGTCGGCGCATTGCGCGGCGAGGTAGTCGCTGCGTTCCTGTGCCTGGGTGAGCTCTTCCAGCGCGGCGAGGTTGACCGCGCCGAGCGCGGCGATTTCATTTTGCAGGCGGGTGATTTCGGCCTGCAACTGCGCCGGCTTGGGGCTGTCGGCCAGACCTGATTCCAGATACGCCTCATCAGCCGCCGCTTCGCGCAGTTGCAGCTCGAACTGCGTCTGCATCAGCATGGCTTCCTGATCCTTCAGCCTTAACTGTTCGATCGTGCGGCGCAAAGGATCGAGTCCCTGTTCGCAGGCCAGCCGCGCTTCGTCATGGCTGCGCAGCTGGGTGGTCAGGCCTTCCAGCGCATCGCGCGCGGCGGCCAGCTCGGCTTCGCGCGCGGTGCGCGTGGTCAGCGCCTGCTGCAGTTCGATGTCAAGCGCGTCGGCTGGCATTTTGGCCAGTTCGTCGCGGGTCTGCGTCAGCCGGGTTTCGTCGCCCGCGATTTCCTGCTCGATGCGGGCCAGGGTTTCGCCGAGTTCACGGATCTTGTTGGTGCAGGTGGTGAGCGCAAAACCGGCTTCCTGGTGCCGCCGCTCGGCGGCGCGTTGCAGTTCGCGCGCCTCGAACACGGCGCGGTCGGCCTGGTCGCGCTGCTGGCGCGCGGCGTTCAGCGCATCGCGGGCAAGCTCACCCTGGCTGCGGTAATCCTTGAGGCGCGTTTCCAGCATGTCGAGCGTGGCGCGTTCGCTGGTCAACTGGCGGGTGACTTCTTCCAGTTCCTGGGTGATCTGCGCGGCACGGCTCTGCACCCGTTCCACCGCCTGCTGCAGGCGCAGCAATTCCATTTGCGCGGTGTGGTGGCGGCTTTGGGTCTGGCCGGTTTGTGCGCGCAGCGCCTGGATGTCGCGCTGGCGCTCCATGTAGCTTTGCTGCGCCTGGGCGTAGAGCGTTTCAAGCTGCGCCACTTCGTCGCGCAGACGCGCGGCATCCAGCGCGAGGCGTTCGAGTTCGCGGCCGCGCGCGAGGATGCCCTCGACCGCGGTATGTGGGCCATGGAAGGTGACGCTGTGCGGCGTGAACAGATGGCCCTGCGGCGTGACCACGCATTCGCCGGCAACCAGGCTGGCTGCTTTCGCGCGCGCCGCGTCAGCGTCGTCGGCCCAGTGCACGCCGGCCAGCCAGTCGGCGAGCGCGGCGCGGGCGACCACGTCGTCGCACTCGATCTTGCTGGCAAGATAGTCCGCAGGCGGGCTCGATGCGGCGCCACCCTGTGCACCCCACACGGTAAGTCGCGCGGGCGGCGCATCGGCAAACCAGCCGGGCTCGGCGTCCGCCGCCACTGCCTGCAGGCGTTCGCGCAACACCGCTTCGACCGCCGCTTCCCAGCCCGGGGCCACACGCAGGCTTTCCCACAGACGCGGGGCACTATCCAGCCCGCGCAGGCGTAGCCAGGCGCCGAGTTTTTCGTCGGCCTTGAGGCTTTCCTGCAGTTTTTTCAGCGCAGCGAGTTCGGCTTCGGTCTGGTGCAGCGCCTTGCGCGCCGCTTCGAGTTCGCGCGTGTGCTGCGCGCGCGCGGCGTCCAGTTCCGGCAGCGCGGTTTCGGCAGCCTTGAGCCCGGTTTGTGCGGTGGCCAAGGTCTGCGCCAGTTCCTCGACTTCGACCTGCTTCCGGGACAAGCCTGCCGTATCGGTGCGCGGCAGTTGCGCCTGTTCCTGCGCGAGCCTCTGCTTACGCGCGTCCAGTTGCTCGATCTGGCGTCTGGTATGGCCGAGGCTGTTTTCGTCGACCTGGCGCGCCTGTTCGGCCTGCGTTACCACGCGTTGCGCCTCGCCCACCGCCTGTTGCGCGTCGCGCAAGGCAGCTTCCTTTTGCGGCAAGGTGCTGTCGGTGGCCAGCCGCGCGGCGGCCTCAGCTTCGGTCAGCGCAGCCTGCAAACCGGGCTGCTGCGCGCTGACCTCATTCAGTGCGTCCGCGGTCGAACCCCGCCGCGCCTGCTGCGCCTCCACTCGCACCACCAGTTCCTGCACCTGCCGCACCAGCCGCTCGCGGGTGGCATTCTGGTGCGCCAAAGTTTGTTCAATCCGCGCGACCTCGGACTGCGCCTGGTAATACGCCGCCTGCTGCGTGTTGAGCGTGTCCTGCCCGGCGAACTGGGTCTGGCGCGCAGTTTCCAGCTCGGACTCGATGTGGCGCAGCCGCGCGGTTTCGGCTTCCAGCCTGTTTTGCGCTTCGGTCAGATCCTTGTCGATGCGCGCGCGCTGCTGCGACGCATCGTGCTTGCGGGCGTACCACAGGCGGTGCTGGGAAAACGTCAGGTCGGCCTGGAGCTGTTTGTAGTGCTGCGCGACTTCGGCCTGCGCGGCGAGCTTTTCAACCTGGGTTTTAAGTTCGCGCTGGATGTCCTCGACGCGATTCATGTTGTCGCGCGCATCCTTCAGCCGCGATTCGGTTTCCTTGCGGCGCTCCTTGTATTTGGAGACGCCTGCGGCTTCTTCCAGATAGCCGCGCAGTTCTTCCGGCTTGGCCTCGATCAGCCGCGAGATCATGCCCTGCTCGATGATGGCGTAAGCCCGCGCGCCGACGCCGGTGCCGAGGAAGAGGTCGGCGACATCGCGCCGCCGCACCTTGAGATTGTTGATGTAATACGTGGAATCGCCGCTGCGGTCGAGCACGCGCTTGACCGCAATCTCGGCGTATTGCGACCACTGGCCGGCGGCGCGGCCGAGTTCGTTGTTGAACGCCAGCTCCACCGACGCGCGCGAGGCCGGCTTGCGCCCACCCGAGCCGTTGAAGATCACGTCCTGCATCGACTCGCCGCGCAGATGCTTGGCCGACGATTCGCCGAGCACCCAGCGCACCGCGTCGATGACATTCGACTTGCCGCAGCCGTTCGGCCCCACCACGCCGGTCAGTTGGGCGGGAACGGGAATCACGGTGGGGTCGACGAAACTCTTGAAACCGGCAAGTTTGATATGGGTTAAACGCAAGATGGCGGACCTAAGCTTTTATAATGACGTCGTCTCTATTCGCCGTGCCGTTTTGACTCAAAAGCGGTGGCGTTCTGTTTTATCACATTCTACACCGAGCCTTTTTATGCCCTCCACGCCCGCCAAAACTCTGGAAACCTTCCCCAATCCCAAACCGGGACGCGACTTTCACATCCATATGGAAGTCCCTGAATTCACGTGTCTTTGCCCCAAGACCGGGCAGCCCGATTTCGCCACGCTGATGCTCGACTACATCCCCGACAAGACCTGCGTCGAACTCAAGAGCCTGAAGCTCTACATGTGGAGCTTCCGCGAGGAAGGCCATTTCCACGAAGACGTCACCAACCGCATCCTGGATGACCTGCTCAAAGCGACGAAGCCGCGCTTCATGCGGCTCACCGCCAAGTTCTACGTGCGTGGCGGCATCTTCACCAACGTGGTGGCCGAACACTGCAAGAAAGGCTGGCAGCCGGCCGCGCGCGTCGACCTCACACAGTTCGAGCATCAGTCGAACACTCACGGTTAATTAATTGTATTTTCTAGGCATTGACTTCGGCACATCGGGCGCGCGCAGCTGCGTCATCGACGCCGAAGGCGCGGTCATCGCCGAAGAGCAACGCGACTTCGGCACGCTGCAGGAACACGAACGCGCCGACATCTGGCGCGAGGCACTGTGGGATCTGATCACGGCGCTGCCCCCCGCGATTCGCACCCAGCTGTCGGCTATCGCGCTCGACGGCACCTCGGGCACAGTGCTGGCCTGCGACGCCGAACTCACGCCGCACCATCCCCCGCTGCTGTACAACGATGATCGCGCGGTCATTGAGGCCAGACTGATCGCCCAAATCGCCCCGCCGGGCCACCCCGCTGCGGCGGTGACATCGGGGCTGGCCAAGGTGCTGTGGCTGAAAAAGCGCCTCGGTCTCACCGGCGCGCGGCTCTATCTCAATCAGGCCGACTGGCTGTCGGGCCTACTCACCGAACAGCCGGGTAAGTCCGACTTCCACAATGCCCTGAAAATGGGACTCGACCTCGACACGCTGGCCTGGCCGGCGTGGGTGGTCCAACTGGCCGATGCCAGCACGCTGCCGGTGCCGGTCGCGCCTGGCTCAGCGCTCGTCAGCGTGTCGCGCGCCCGCGCGCGTTACCTCGGCATCCACCCCGGCTGCAGGGTGCGCGCCGGCACCACCGATTCCATCGCCGCGTTTCTGGCGGCGGGCGTCGCGCAAAGCGGCGATGCCGTCACCTCGCTCGGCAGCACGCTGGTATTGAAGCTGCTGTCCGACACCCGGGTGGAATCGACCGGGCACGGCGTGTATTCGCACTGGTTCGGCAGCCGCTGGCTGGCAGGCGGCGCCAGCAATGCCGGTGGCGCGGTGCTACGACAATTGTTCGACGACCGCCAACTGGCCGCGCTCAGCGAATCCATCGACCCCAGCGTCGCCAGCCCGCTCGATTACCTGCCGCTGCCCAAACCCGGCGAGCGCTTCCCGGTCAACGATCCCACCCTGGCGCCGCGCCTGACGCCGCGCCCGGCCGACGATGCCGAATTCCTGCACGGTCTGCTGGAAAGCCTCGCCCGCATCGAAGCGCGGGGCTATGACCTGCTGGCCGAACTCGGCGCCACGCCGGTACGGCGCGTCGACACCGCAGGCGGTGGCGCGCAAAATCCTGCCTGGACGCGCATTCGCCAGCGCCTGCTCGGCGTGCCGGTGGCACGTGCCGCCCACACCGAAGCCGCTTACGGCGCCGCCTTGCTGGCGCGCGATGGCCCGCAGCGTTTCGTTTCCAGCCCGCCCTTTTATGCCCCGGAGGGGTAGAACTCCGCCGCCTACAACTAAAGTTGTATATCAATCGTTAATTCTTTGTCCTATGGTGAGGGTCAACACTGCATGGCAGACAGTTGAATCGCGATTGCCCCGTCCCGCCGTGCAGCGAGCCCATCTCGGGGGACAACACAATGCAAATCCGCACTCACCGTCTGACACGGGACGATGGCCATGCGGCGGCCTATCTCGCCAGCCCCCATGGGGGCGGGGTCATTGCGCCCCGTTTCCTGATCATTCACTACACCGCCGGCAGCAGCGCGGCAGGCACGATCGCCTGGTTCCAGAATCCCGCGTCCAGGGTTTCCGCCCATCTGGTGATCGCGCGCGATGGCGCGGTCACCCAGATGGTGCCGTTCAACCGCGAAGCCTGGCACGCCGGCCAGTCGCGCTGGGGCAATTATTCCGGGCTGAATCACCACAGCATCGGCATCGAACTCGACAATGCCGGCATCCTGATTCGCAGCGGCGGCAAATGGGTGTCGCCACTTTCCCGCCGCAGCTATCCCGACAGCGAAGTCACCGTCGCCCTCCACAAGAACGATCCACCCGGCACCGCCCCTTCCGGCTGGCATGCCTACACCGCCGCACAGATTGAAGCCACGCTGGAATGCGGCATGGCGCTGGTCAAGCAATATGGCCTCGCCGACGTGCTGGGGCACGACGACATCGCCCCCGGCCGCAAGCGTGATCCGGGGCCGGACTTCCCGATGGAATCGGTGCGTGCCCGCCTCATGGGGCGCGGCGATGATCACACCGAACACTATCGCACCACCGGCCGGCTGTTTGTTCGAAGCGGCGCCGGCCCCGATTTTGCCGCCCTGCCGGGCACACCGCTGCCGCTCGGCACCGAGGTCGAGGTGCTGGCCAAGCGTGGCCTGTGGTGGCAGGTCGATGTAATGGGCGAGGTCAACGGCGTGATGGATATCGTCGGCTGGTGCCACAGCAAATATCTCGCGCCAGTCAGTCCATAGCTTCGCTTCAACTTGCTCATTTGCCCGTCCAGACAGGAGAACGACATGTCAAAATCCCCCAAATCCGCAAAGCCCTCATCGAAGAAAGCCGACGCTACTGCAATCCGCTATTGCTCGCAGCCGATCCAGCATCCCAGGCAATTCGACCCAGCCGTGGATGCGCTACGCGCCCGTGCCATCATTGCTGGCGGCAAGAAATGGGTGAATGGCACGCAGCTGACCTATTACTGCTACAAGGCCGGCGATGCCGTTCCCGCTACCTGGCACGGCAAGGCGTCCGACATCAAGGAAGTCAGCAACGCATTCCAGACCTGGGTCAAACTCGGCATCGGCATCAGTTTCAAGGAAGTGAGCCGGCCCGAGGACGCCACCATCCGCATCGGTTTCGACCCGCAGGACGGCTCTTGGTCTTACGTGGGACGCGATACGCTGAATATTCACGACCCGCATGAACGAACCATGAATTTCGGCTGGGCGCTGACCACGCCCTACGGGCACGACACCGCCCTGCATGAAATCGGCCATTCGATCGGCCTGGAACACGAGCACCAGAACCCCTATGCCGGCATCACCTGGGACACCGATGCGGTAAAGAGCTACTTCA
>Ga0315268_10007313_pt1 | contig 11629 bp, 8 predicted proteins | sample C1_top_MG_FD_204535 | JGI IMG/M metagenome (GOLD analysis project Ga0315268, IMG submission 204535) | Sediment microbial communities from Yellowstone Lake, YNP, Wyoming, USA - C1_top | ecosystem: Environmental > Aquatic > Freshwater > Lake > Sediment | place: USA: Wyoming | collected 2017-08-01 | reverse complement strand
GTCTATCCCACCGATCACAATAGCGCCCCAGATGGTAAGCAGCAGGGCTTTGCCTTCGCTGCCATCCAGCAATAAAAATACGGCGGCAGGTATCCAGACGATAAAGGCACCCAGCACCGGTACTACGGCAAGAATAGCCATTACCACGCCCCACAGCATGGGCGACGGCAAACCCAGCCACCAGAACATCAGTCCTCCCAATGTACCCTGTACTATGGAAACGACAAACGTACCATAAACGGTTGCATGGATGGTGTTGCTGATTTCCTCAAACATGTGGTTCATGTCTGGCTTGGAGAGTGGCGATAATTTCTTGAGTGTGTTGAGTATTCCGATGCGGTCGCGAATAAAATAAAAGAACATGTAAAAGGTAAGAACGATGCTTATCAACTGCATCACCGAATTCTGGATAAAGGAAGCGGCGGTGCCGGTCAGCCAGGAGAGCGCGTTATTGATTATTCCGGGCAGGTCGATCTCTTGTGTAATCCACTCTCCGGCAGGCGCAAGACGCGGATGAGCATCAAGAATGCGGCGCCATTCCCCGGATTTGCTCATGTTCTGGACGGTTGTAGCACCATTTGATGCTTCGCTCAGGATCTGTGTCGCAACATAAGTTGCGGGCACAACTACAACCAGTGCAGCCGCTATAACACAAATTGTTGCTGTGATGTTGGGATATTTTATTTTTTTTGCAAGCCAGCGAAAGAGGGGGGCAAACAAGACGGCTAGCGCCAAGGCCCAGGTGAAAGCGGGAATGAATGGTGCCGAAAGTTGGTAGCAGATATAAATTCCGGTGACAGTGCACACCATTAATAAAAGCGTTTGCACGTGTTTACGTGAACCCCAGTCATCTGCTGCCGGATCCGAATTTTTTTCGTCATCGATTTTCGTCATCGCTGAAACCCAGTCGGTTTAGTGCGCAGGCGTTTATAGAGTCTGCAAGTGTCCAATGAATCGTATATTAAGCCTAATGTTGCAGCGTTACTGTTCTGTAGCGCACATAGCGGAAAATAAGGGACCCGCAACACAATGCATTCCAAGAAATGTAAATAAATTTAAGTATAATGCCCATTATTCCAATTCACCCCGGAATGTCCTTTGTTCCTTTTAATCGCGCGTAGCCGTCAACCTGCGGAGCATTTCAACCCTGATAACTAATCAACAGGATCAAGCGAATCACGGATCATCAGTTTGATTAGCGCTGCAAGTTTATTTTTTGCAAGTAACGGCGGGTCTGAGTAGACTTGAATTCCAAAATCGGGTGAAGATTTAAATTTACTCTAACCTCAGTCATTGCGGTTATTGAAATCGGCCTTACCAATCAACGGGATTAAACTCAATCGGTTTTTTTACACGTGTGCACCCCAATACATGGCCTGTCACTATGTGGTGTTTGTTGCCAGCCTGCTCAGCCGGTCTTTCCCGCACTTGCCTGAGCAGAATGCAGCCTGGCTTTAAGGTCATGTAAGGCTGAGCGCAGCCCTTCTTCGATAACGGGGTGATAGAACGGCATTTCCAGAATCTGCGCGATGGTCATTTTGTTCTGAAGTGCCCACGCAAGCAAATGTGCCAGATGCTCGGCTGCGGGCGCAAACATTTCCGCGCCGAGAAATAGCCCGGAGGAAGGGTCTGCGTAAAGATTCGCCAGCCCCTTGTTGCGCAGCATCATGCGCGCGCGTCCCTGGTCCTCGAAGCTCACCTGACCGGTGACAAAGCTGCCTGGTTTCAGCGCATGGAAACCGCCGCCGATGATGCCGATCTGTGGGTCGGTAAATACAACGGCGAGCGGTGCACGGCGCAGGCCGGGTTGCACGGCTTTGCCCAGCGCGAATCGCGCTGCATTGTCACCTGCAATGCGCCCCTCGTCTGTCGCCTCGTGCAGCAGCGGAATGAAGTTGTCTGCATCGCCCGCGATAAAAATTGCGCTCGCTCCGTTCGCACTCTCGGTCTGTGTGGTTTTTGTATCAAATAGCGGCACGCCTTTTTTGTCGAGTTTGAGCGTCGTATTCTGCAGGCCGATGTCATGCACGTTCGGCGCACGGCCAGTTGCCGCCAGGACATAATCGAAATATTCGGTCTGTTGCCCGCCATTGTCCATGGTGTGGCGGATGGCGACGAGGTCGCCTTCGCGCCGCATGTCGGTAATTTGCGCGTCGGGTTTCAGGGTAAATTCTTGTTTGAATGCCGCTACGCTGTAAGCGAGAATCTCAGGATCGCTGAGAGGGCCGACGCGCCCGTCGCGACCGAACACGGCGACCCTCACCCCCAGCCGGTGCAGCGCCTGGCCAAGTTCCAGGCCGATGATTCCCGGGCCCATCACGGCCACGGACTTGGGCAGGTCGTGCCAGTCAAACACATCGTCGCTGATGATGAGGCGGTCGCCGAGTGTCTTGAACGAATCCGGATAAACTGCGCGTGAACCGGTTGCGATGACGATGCTCCTGGCCGTTATACGGGTATGGTCACCTACCACCAGTGTGTGGTCGTCGACAAAAACCGCTTGGCCTTGAAGGAGGTCTGTTTCCGCAATACGCTTCATGCCGTGCAGCACACCGGCGACGAAGCGGTCGCGTTCGCTCCTGACGCGGGCCATCACCTCGTTGCCGTCGATGCGGATGACGCTGTCAATATGGATGCCAAAGGCCGATGCCTTGCCGACGGTATGGGCTATGTCTGCTGCGGCGATGAGCAGCTTGCTCGGCATGCAGCCCACGCGCGCGCAGGTGGTGCCATAGTTGCCACCTTCTACCATCACAACGTTCGCGCCCGCAGCTTTGGCCGCTTTGTAGGCGACAAGGCCCGCCGTACCTGCACCAATTACCGCGACGTCAACTTGCATGGATTTCATATTTCTTCCTCGAAAAATTATAGGGATGGCGCGAAAGCGGCGGGTACAAAAAGCGAAGCGCCAATTTTGCTATTCACGATATACCGGTTGCAGTATCTAATATGTTCGTTAACGCACATGGCTTATTGCTTCCCCTTAAATAACGGGGGTCAGAGTAAACCTAAATTTCAAAATTGGGTGAAGATTTAAATTTACCCGGCCCCAGTTATGTTTTTATAACTATTTGTTTATATTAAATAAATTAGCTCATACTAAAGTGCTGGATTATATCGAGACCGACCTTATTATTTGTAATTGGATGTTGCGCACCGAACGCGACCCGCGTGTGGTCTGGAAAATATTGGCGGCGTGTCAGATTTGAATATGCCGGCATGAAGACCTCGGGTACAGAGCCCAATTAATTTTATCGGGCTGGCGGGCTGAAGGGCAAGAAGAAAAGTTTGCAGTTTGATGAGGGGCGAATTGAGCATGCGGGGGTTGATGGCAAATAAACCGAAACTGGTAAAAAGAATGGGGCTCCGTCCCTATCTCACCTGATGCTGACCCCCATTAGTTTTTCCAGTCGATCTTCACTGTATCGCTTCGCAGCGAAGCGGCCTTCTAGGGTGGCCTTCGCCGGCGGGTTCTTGATCTGCGCCTGCCGCAGCACGTTGCAGATTTGGTTACAGATCAAAGCAGCCAAGCCAGCTGTTTGCCATTCATATCTCGGTGGCACATGTCGTGTTGCGTCCCGACTCTTTAGCCTGGTAGAGCATCTTATCTGCCGCTTCGGATAGCTGCTCGGGCGTCACCACATCAGCTTGGGTGGTGGTGACCACGCCCACGCTGATGGTGACATGCTGTGCAACCGTCGAGTGTTCGTGCGAGATCGCCAGATCGGCTACTACAGCGTGAAACTGCCGCGCCATCTGCAAGGCACCCTCGCTGTTGGTGCCGGACATGATGGCTACGAACTCTTCGCCCCCACAACGTGCGAGTAAGTCGCCGGGGCGATGGATGCAGGCATTGATCGCCCTGGCCATGCGTGACAAACATTCGTCACCGGCGCCGTGCCCATAGTTGTCGTTGTATTGCTTGAAATGGTCAATATCGATCATGATGAACGAGATCGGCAGATTGTCGCGCTGGCAGCGCCGCCACTCTACGGTGCGTGCCTGGTCAAAGGCGCGGCGGTTTGGCACTTCGGTGAGCGCATCCATTGAGGCCAGTTTTTCGAGCATGTCGTTCTGGCGCTTGAGCCGCAGGTGGACGCCGACTCGCGCCTTGACCACGGCGTTGTTGAAGGGCTTGGGGATGTAATCGACCGCACCGAGCGCAAAGCCCATGGTTTCGTTTTCGGCATCGCCCATGACAGTGATGAAGATGATCGGGATAGTGCGTGTCGCCGGATTCGATTTAAGCTTGCGGCATACCTGGTGGCCATCCATGCCGGGCATCAGGATGTCGAGCAGGATCAGGTCCGGCTGGCCGGTGATGGCGGCCTTGATCGCCTGCTCTCCATTGGTTGCCGCCATGAGTTTATAGTCGGCTTTGAGCAGGGCGTTGAGGATGTTGATATTGATGCGCTCGTCATCCACGATCAGGATGCGTGGCCGGTCATCATTGTTGGTCTGTGTGTTCATGCTGAAACTTTCAATTTCTGTTTTAGTTGGTTCAATGTATGCCGGGCTGCGTCAAAGTCGAAGTTACCCAACTGACGCACCAACTTCTGTGCAAGCGGCTGCAACAAGGGCAAGCCGATTTTCAGGCGCAGGGCCCTGGCCACCTCTTCGGCATCAGGATCCAGATCGCGCATCAGGTCTTCGAGTCGCTCTACCAGCTCCTGAACAGTTGCCTCGTCCAATATTGCATTGCCGGAGGGGGCTGCGATATCTGACTGTTGTTTTTCCAGCCACTTCAAGCTGTGTATGACCAAAGACAGGGTGTTTTCCAGGCGATCCAGCAGGCGCAAATAAGAGTCGCTGCTGCGGCTTCTGATCGCGGCGTCCATGGCGATAGCGGCTGAACGCAACTCATGGGCACCGATGGCTCCCGCCAGACCCTTGAGTGTGTGGGCGATGCGCTGGGCAAGCTCCAGATCATGTGCATTCAATGCGTTGCGCAGGGCTTGCGCGTCGCTCTCATGGTCGTGCAGGAAGTTCATCAGAATCTGGCGCAGCAGGGTGGCATTGCCTCCGGTTCCTTTCAGTGCCACGTCAAGGCCGATGCCAGGCAAGTCGTCTGGCAGGGGATTCAGCGGTGCAGGTTCGGAAGACACTGCGGGTGCGATTACCATGCCCGTGGGCAGTGCGCGCCGGCCGGGGGACACCCAGGTATTCAGGGCGGCGAACAGCAGATCAGGATCAATAGGTTTGGCCACATGATCGTTCATACCTACGGCAAGGCATCTTTCACGGTCGCCGGCCATGGCGTTCGCCGTCATGGCGATGATGGGCAGCGCATCGTGTTCCGGCATGCCGCGTATGATCTGGGTGGCCTCGTAGCCATCCATGATGGGCATATGGATGTCCATTAGCACTGCGTCGAAATGCGTGCGTGCCACCAGATCGACCGCCTCTTTTCCGTTGTTGGCCAGCGTGACCACCAGACCCGCCTGCTGCAGAAGCTCCTGCGCCAGTTGGCGGTTGACGGCATTGTCTTCCACCAGCAGGATGTGGGCGTTGAGAATTTGGTGCATGCGCTCAATGTTCCATGCCTGCGCTGCATCGTCGGTGCCTTTGCTGCTTTTACTCGAATCGAAAACACCGACGATGGAATCAACCAGCATGGAGGAGGTCACTGGCTTGATCAGGAAGCCATCAATCTTCACTTCGGCGGCCAGCTCCATGACCATCTCGCGGCCATGCGCAGTGACCATGATGATGGTCGGTATCTGCGCCAGATGGGGATGTTGCTTGATGCGTCTGGACGCTTCTATGCCATCGAGTCCCGGCATGTTCCAGTCCATGAATACCAAATTGTAAGGATCGTCTGCAGGTGCCTGCTCCAGCGCATCAAGTGCAGCCTGACCCGATTCCACGCATGTGACCCGGCTGGAAAACGGTGCCAGCATGGAAGCCATTATTTCGCGTGCGCTGTCCACATCATCCACCACAAGAACCTTGAGCTGGTTGAGTTCCGCCGGCAAATGCTTGCCTTTTGGCATCGCGCTTTCCTGCGCACGACCAAAACGTGCGGTGAACGTGAACGTGGTGCCCTTGCCGCTCTCGCTCGTCAAACTGATCGTGCCACCCATCATCTCGGCCAAATGCTTGCTGATCGCCAATCCCAGGCCGCTTCCGCCATACTTGCGGGTGGTGGACGAGTCGGCCTGGGAGAATGGCTGGAACATGCGCGCGTTCTGCTCCGCCGTCATACCGATGCCGGTGTCCTGAACACTGAACTCGATCTCCATGCAATCGCCGGTGACTGAGACCGGTCTTACATTTACCCTTACCTCGCCACGCTCTGTGAACTTGATCGCGTTGCTAACCAGATTCAATAGAACCTGCCCCAAACGCAACGGGTCACCTATCGGCTGGGAATAGTGATCGGCAGGCAAGGAGAACAACAGTTCCAGCCCTTTTTCCTGCGCTCTGGCAGCAGTAAAGTTAGCCAGGTTATCGAACACCTGATTGAGATCGAAGGGGATGGCCTCCATCTTGAGCATCCCCATCTCGATCTTGGAGATATCGAGAATGTCGTTGATCACGCCCAGCAGCGATTGCCCGGCATAGTAAACCTTCTCGATGTAGTCACGCTGGCGCGGTTGCAGGCTGGTGCCCAGGCACAAACGCGACATACCGATCACGGCATTCATAGGAGTACGGATCTCGTGGCTCATGTTGGCCAGAAAGTGGCTCTTGATTCGGGTTGCGTCTTCGGCTTGTTCACGCGCGATGGCCAGCGCCTCGTTCTGCTCCAGCAGCTTTACCATGGCCTGATTGCGGTTGTAGTCGAAAGTCATCGCGATCATGAACAGAATCAGCACCAGTCCCGCTACGCACAGGATACTGAACAGTCTGGTGTACTCCGGTTGGTAAAGCACCTCGAACTGGTAACCGGACATGGCAGCAATGGCGAAGCCGATGGGTACCGCGCAGGACACCAGCAGCCATAGCAAGGCATCACGGCTGTAGCCGAGCAACAGCACGGCAGCCACCGGTATCAGCGTAAACCAGGGCAACACGGGAGAATCCAGTCCACCGGTGTAAAAACTGCAACCCGTTACAGCCACAAAGGCACTGTTGGCCAGATACAAATTGGCATTCAGGCGAAACAGCCCTGTACTGCGAAACAGGAAGAGAATCACCCACAACAATACAAAATTCAGCAGCATCAGCCATATGCCGATGGCATAGCCCACCCGGACAGAAACGGCCACGTACAGCAAGGCAAAGGTCGTGGTGATCAGGCAGACATAGACCAGCAGACGCTGCGCCGCACGCTGACGCTGATCCAGTCCGGTCGGATCGGGGGTGAACCAGGTCACCCACCGATCGAGGCGGTCGAGAAGAGTCGTTGAAGTCGCGATAGTCATACCCCTTGCGTTCAGTTGAAATCGAAACCCAAATTGCGATCCAGGCTTTCGGGTCTATTGCCGCCCAGATGGAACCAATGGCGTGCCTCCTCCAGCACGCTCTCACCGACAAAATAGGCGGCTTCTTCCAGCAACAGGCTCGACTCCGACAGCGGCGGCAGGAAGCTGAGCAATTCCTTGAGCGTAAATTCCTTGAGCACCGATCCCATCATGGTGCGCACCTCCTCCGTGGTGATATCCAGGGTGAACACTTTTTCGCAATACAGCGGATCGATGTGATGCGGGCTTTCCGGATTGAACAGGCCGATGAAACGGTCCAGAAGGGGGGCTGCTGCGTCAGACAGGAAGTGCGTGATCAGCGTGTTGAGCACAACCTACGAACGCTCGCGAAAGCGCAGGTGCGGGATGGCTGCCAACTCGGCACGCCCCAGAGTGTCGGCCCGCAGAGCCGCATCGAGCTTGCCGGAAAAATCGCGGTAGTTGTTGAGGATGAATGACATGCCCCAGCCACACGGCGTGGTCCAGCACGCCGCATCCCCGGCGAAAATCACGCGCTCGCGCGCCAGTTCCTGCGATACGCTGGCCGACGGGTACCAGCCGTACTTGAGTTCCTTTATCGTCATGTCATGAAAGGCGGCAGTGCTGGCCTCTTCACGGATGATGCGCTGGTAAACCGGCTCCATCGCCTCGCGCGCAATGATCTCTTTGCGCAAATACAGGATCAACGAGAATGAAGTGCGGGAATCGAGAATTTCATATTCGAACACCGGACGGCCCTGTTGCAGCGAGGCATCGGCGTTCGCATTGGTGTCGGCGAAAGTCTGCCACAGCATATAGTCTCCCACCTCCATGCCACCCAGCCCGTTGGGATGATCGCCAATCGCGCCAAATACCGACCACCAGTAGTAGCCGGCGCAGTCGATCAGCAATCGCGCTTGAAACCTGCCTCGCGCAGTGTCGATGCTGACGCCGTTGGCACTAACCTCGTGTGACCGGTACTCGCACCGGTCCAGCACTTCCGAGCCATTGGCACGCACGGTTGAGACCCAGTGCGGCAGCAACTGCTTCTCGTTGATGTAGGGGTAACGCTCAAACTGGCGCGCTTTCCAATCTGCGGTGGCTCCGGTGCAGGTGCTGGCCAGAAACCGTGTGACACCACCATATGTAAAGGGGAGGACCTGATTGTCAACCACATTGAGCGGCACAAACCAGCTACGGTTCGTAGTGCCTGCCAGCCCTTTTTCCACCACCAGCACACGCCAGTTGCGAGACAGCTCGGATGCGATAGCCAAACCCGCAGGTCCACCACCAATGATGACAACATCGTATTGCATAGCAATATCTCCTGAGTGAAGGTTGGTTACTTCAGTCAACCTAATAAGAATCTCCCGCACCCGTATATTATAACCGCAGTCAACATGGTCTTTCCCGAACAATATAATTTCAACAGTGACCTAACATCGCCGTCACATCTGGAAAGCGGGATGGTGAAGATTGCAGAGCAGGAAAACATTCTGGAACAATCGGGGACAGAGCATGATTCCTGTTCTTCATTAATCGGCACAGGTTCACCCTGGAGCCGAAAATCATTCCCTATTGGATGAGCCCGTTGTACAGGAAAAAAGCGTACGCGCCGGTGAGTCCGGCGCCGACAAAACGGGGAATCCGCCCAAGGATGCCAATGCACAGGAAATGCACCAGCCCGGCACCCAGAATGATATAGGTGCCCATCAGGAAGGAAGCGGGAAGCTGGATGGGATTGAAGAGAGCAAACAGGCCGATGCACATTGGGATGCTGATATGACCATCGCCGAGCTGGGAGCTGATGACGATATCCTGCCTGCCGATGTAGGCGTAATAAAGCGCAAGGAAGGCGTTGGGCAGCACCATGAGGAGGCCGCTGAACCAGCCGATTTTGGCGAAGCTGAATATCGGGTTGTGGCTACCCATTCCACCAGGTTGTCGACGGAATAATAGATGCCATAGGCGCTGATGGCGATGAGCGCCAGGTCGATCACGATGGACCTGTGGGTTTGCCTGTTTTTGCGGATGTTGTCTTTCAGCACTTCGAATATGTGCAAGATCTGCCAGAAAAGGAACAGGCCAACCAGGATGAGGCCATCGTAGAAGTTCAGTTGCCCGTCGTTGCCCAAAGCCCAGAGTGTGCCGGTGAACAGGAACAGGGCGATCAGGGTTAACAGCAGGTTGAGCCGGTTGATGCGGGTAAATTCCGCATGCTTTTTTTGCAGCGTTTTCGTCTTGGGCAAAATCGCTGCCGTGCCGAACAGGGCTGACAGCCCGAGTATGAGTGTGCCGAGCACGGTGCCTTCAAAGCCCTTGCTTTCCATGATATGCAGCCGCCAGATCATCACCACAGTCGCCGCGGTGAAGACGGCGAGCTGAAATAAGGGATGGGCCGCATAGGGCTGGATGGCGGCGAGGGTAATATCGATACCTGATTGTTTGATGGACACAGTCTGTAGTCAAAATCTTCTTGGGGAAATTATCCTTGCCGGTTTAGCCGTGGTCAATTTTATCTGATAGGTGGTCATTTATTTCAAGTGGCTGAATTCAAGGTGCACGCATGCCCGTCAAGCCCGCTTGCCGGATCGCCCGGTTGGTTCGCAGGTTTGTTTTGGCGCTTCATTGCCGGTTTGTGTAAACTGGTGTCTTTCAGAGTACGGATGATTTTTTGATGAATGACAATTCTACCCGGATGGTGAATGATACCCTGGCAGCGGATGCAGTAGCCAAGCGCATTGTGAGGCATTTTCAGGTTCAGGGATTTACCCGCATCACGGAAGCGCTGATTATCCAGATACATCATGTTGCGGGGGATCGCACAGAGATCGACGAGGCTTTCGAGGCTGCGCAGGAAGAGGGTAAAGCACCTCCGGTCAAGGCGTATTTCGAAATCTACCCCTGCGGGCATTACGCTGAAACCCGTAGCTTTGACGACGCAAAATCAGCTCTTAAATCCGACTTTACCCCGACGCTCATCAACGATATCCCCAGGGTGTTCTTCGATCCGGCGCCTGTCCTGGTCGATGATCCACTTGCCAGTGGCACCAAATACGATGTGATGATGAAGCTCAGGGATAACGCCGGCGGCTGCGCTGTTGTCGTGCTGTTAAACGATCCGGGCGCCTCGTTCATCGACTATGTCGGCACCCACCCGGGAAGCGATTGGCAGAAGATCATGGGCGATTTCGAGATCGTGACCACATCCCTTGGGGATGTACTCGATCTGAATTAAAAGCGCTAAGGGGCCTTAAGTCTGAGATGCAGATTAGAAGACCGAACCTCGCTGCCACGCTTGGGTGATTCGCTACTCGGCTTCTGAAAGACACCAGTTCACACAAACCAGCAATTATGACTAAACCACATAACATCCAAGAGACTTGCGCCGTATGTGGCAAGTTATTTCCACTGCGCGACATGCTGCCGGATGTGCTGGTGCAGGACACGATCTCGGCGCTGATACAGCGTGATCATCCGGAATGGTCAGCCGAATCGTATATCTGCCGGGCGGACCTGTCGAAATACAGTGCGGAGTATGTGAAATCGCTGCTGGAGTCTGAACGGGGTGAGCTGAGTTCTATGGAGAACAAGGTGCTGGAAAGCCTGCGGCAACATGAGCTGTTGTCGATGGATATCGACCTTGAATCAGAAACCGACTGGACCTTTGGCGAGCGGCTGGCCGACAAGATGGCAGATTTTGCCGGTAGCTGGATTTTTCTGATCAGCTTTAGCGTCTTTATGGCGATCTGGATTATCGTGAATTCGCTGGTGCTGTTCTGGCGCCCGCTCGATCCCTTTCCGTTCATTTTGCTTAACCTGGTGCTGTCCTGTCTGGCCGCGATACAGGCGCCCGTTATCATGATGAGCCAGAATCGGCAGGAAACCCGCGATCGCCTGAGGGGGCAGCATGATTACCAGATCAACCTGAAAGCCGAGCTCGAGATTCGCCACCTCAACGAAAAGCTGGATCATATGCTATCGCACCAGTGGGAGCGGCTGGTGCAGATACAGCAAGTGCAGATGCAAATGATGGCGCAATTTGAAAAACGATAGCGTTTGGCAGCCGCTACAATCGCACCGAGCAGAGTGCAAATGGATGAAGCTATGAAATAGCTTCTCAAGTTTAGACATTCAGCCCCAATAGGACGGGAATTTTAGCACGGAAAAATATTTACAAAAATGCAAAGAAATCACTTGACACAAGGAACGGTTCGCGCGCCCGCCGCCCTGCACGCGAAGGT
>Ga0315268_10007312_pt1 | contig 11631 bp, 15 predicted proteins | sample C1_top_MG_FD_204535 | JGI IMG/M metagenome (GOLD analysis project Ga0315268, IMG submission 204535) | Sediment microbial communities from Yellowstone Lake, YNP, Wyoming, USA - C1_top | ecosystem: Environmental > Aquatic > Freshwater > Lake > Sediment | place: USA: Wyoming | collected 2017-08-01 | reverse complement strand
TTGTCCTCGTAAGAAATATTGTGCTTGTTGAGATGAAAATAGAGGCGAATAGGCCTGCTACATCCCCTGCTATCCTTCTCGCCACCAGGAATGCCAGGATTGAGACCAGCACAGCGATGATTGTGGGCAGATAGAATGAGGCGTACATCAGGTTGATTTTCGGGCTGATGATATGGAGTATCTTGTAAGCGTAGACTATCGCATAGGGGTGGAGGGTGCGCTCCATCGTCGCGCCAAGCGGTGCCATCATGTGGTCATCCATGCACACACCATCTTTCACCTTGTCACAGATGTCGCCTTTCTCCATATAGTTCCTGGCCTGCCTGAGGTAGAAGTATGAGTCCAGATCGCCCAGATAGGTATAGGTGTGGTTGTTTTCAGTGTACTGGAATGCGGCCTTGTAATAGCTGGACATATCCTTGATCTGTGTGTCAAACAAGGTGGCCTGGTCCTTGAGGGCCTGGTTGAACTGCTCAGTAACTATCGCCTGCCTCTTCTCTGCCGATAAGGTAGGATACTGCTGGTTCACAGAAGACTGTATCTGGTTTCTCACATTGGTATATAGCGTGTTCCTGGCCCAGTCCTCTGTCATAGTCAGCTCTATTGGCTGGAGCCTTACACCGACTGTGATGATGATTGGGATTAGTATAAGCAGGAGAAATATCATTAGCTTGGGATTGAAGATTGGCTTGATGGCTTTGAAAATGGAGGAATTTGAGATATTAGGTAGAGAAAAGGTTATTTCCTTATCCTCTTCCCCGGCTTCTCTGCTTTGATTTCTTTCTGGTTCTGCCAAAATCCGACCCCTTAGTAGAAAACTAAGAGCACTCATTTATAACACTTATGAATATTGTGCCTTGAGAAACACGATGTCAGAAAGGGCAAGCAGCTTATGATAGACATTTGGCGGAACCTCAAATCTCGCAGGGGCGGCTATCTCCTCAACAGTCTCGCGAATAGTGACTTCCAGGCTTCCCTTGAGAAGGTAGATTATCTCGCCGTCTGGGTGGGTGTGATCTGCGGTGACAGTTCCTTGTTTCCGCTAGACATACATCATGCCGCCGCAGTCATAGACCACGCCGCGTTCATCTTTCTTTGTTGCTTCCAGGCTTCTTGCCCCTATTGTGCTGTTCATTTTCTCTTCTTACTTATGCCTTCTGTCTTGAATATCTCTGGGAGGTCTATCACGTATTTGCCCTCTGCGAGCTTGTAGACCAGGGGCTGTTTCCTGAAAAGGTGCACTAGGTCAAGCTCGTACTGACCTGGCTTCAGAATCCTTATGGATTCCATGTCCAGCACCACAGGGAGGTCCTCGTGGTCCTCTCCGATGAGGTCATACACATCATGCTCAATCTGGACCTTGTCGTCATCCGTGAGCTGGACTGTTGTTTCCTTGAGCTGCTCGAGCCTCTCCGGCTTGATGTAGAAGAAGAGCTTTCCACTGCATTTGCTGCAGCCTTTTAAGAGCTCAGCCGCTGTGTCAGGGTAGATTGTGTTGCACCTGACGCACTGGTGGGGCATGTCTTCACCTGGAGGGCTTCCTTGCCCTCTTTATACCTGTGTCATGCCTGGGGCCGGCACTGCCTCCCCTGCCGTCTATCGTGAGAAGCTCGATGTTGTTCGGATCCTTCTTAATCTCTTTCACTATCGTTGCCGGACCGATGATTGTCATGCCCTGCCTGTCTCCAAGGAGCGCGTTGAGCATGCCTGTCCTCACTTTCGCGAGGATCGTGTTGCCCGCTGCTTCGCCTGGATAGATTACTGCTAGCTCGATTCCCTTGAAGGTCCTGTCAATCTCTTCCATCGTGACCTTGATTAGCTCTGTCTCCTCCTCTCGTCTCAGCCTACCCTCAAGAATGAGTATCTTTCGGTCTTTTACTGTGTTGAGTATCTTCTTTATCCTCTGGTATGGGCCGAGGTTCTCGATTTCCGAATAGGGGAGAAAGCTTATTGTCAGCATTTTAACCAGCCAGCTTGAACAGCTCCTTGTAGAAGTTTTCCATGTTTGTGCCGTATTTGGCGCTTATTGGCACCACTTTGTACTGAGGAAAGGCGGACTCGATTTTTTTCACGCTCGATTTCTTGAGGTCTATCTTGTTTGCCACCAGAAGCACGGGAATCTTCCTGGCCTCAAGGTTGCCTATCATTGTGATATTGACCTGTGTATATGGGTTTTGGGTGGCATCGAGCACGACCAACACCAGATCAACCTGGTCGAGCCACTTTATTGCGTCAATGACGCCCTTTGTGGCCTCCTTGGCCCTCTTCTTGGCTTCCTTCTCCTTCAGCCCCACTTTCATGAAGTCCTCAAAGTCTATCTTGGTTGCGATACCTGGTGTATCTATTATATTGAATGAGAGCTCTTTGCCGCCGGACTTGATATTGACCTCTTCCTTTATCTGGATCTCTCGGGTCTCGTGGGCCACGCTCGAGACAGAACCTAACTCCTCGCCCAGCCAGTCCTTGCAGATTACGTTTGCGAGTGTGGTCTTGCCGCCATTTGGGGGGCCGTATATGCCCAGCTTGAGCTTTCCCCTCTTACCGAAAAGGCCGGCGAGCAGCTTACTAAAGAAACCATTAAACCAATTTGCCATACTATCCTCTCTTTTTCTATTCCCTCTTTATGCAGATGATATATTGGGTGAGGTTTAAAAAAGTTTCGCTTGAGGGTTATAGGAGAAGTATATGTAAACATATAAGAAAAAAGAAAAAAGTTTAACCCTATATATCAGCCAACCCTTCTAGGGCTGATATGGTGTTCCTTCGACAGTTATGTAGTCTATGTTTAGGTTCTTGTCAAGCGCGACCTTGATGGGCTCAGTATCTCCATCATTGATCTCCGCCTCGATGACCGCTTCAAGCATAGTTATGCCTTCCTGGTTACCCACTATGCCTGTTGTAAAGACCTGTTTCCTCTGGTTCTGGTCATACAGGACCACAGCTAGGCTGCAACTTGGGCCGTATCTACACTCGGCTGCTACACTAGCAGGCATTCCCTCTATCACATAGACTTCTGGCTGCTGTTCTTGCGCGGACTGGGAGTTGTAAGTGTTCTGTTTGGAGGCGCATCCTGCTGTTCCCATCAGCACAATCGCGCTTAGCCCCAATATGGCGTTTCTCATCTTAGTTCCAAATCCAAATGTTTTCTTAGCTTCCATTTTCACCACCTTCAATAGTAATAATCCTCATCTTGGGTAAACCCATACATTCCCATGCCTGCTGAACCCAGCCCGAGGATGATTCCGCCTATCAACTCCAGCATCCCGTTGGTTTTGACATTTTTCAGCCCTGAGGGAATCCTGGAATCATAGTTGCCAATGACCTGCTCTATGCGGCTTGCTTCCTCATCCAGAGAGGTTCTCTCTGCCTGGAAGGTGGAATCGTCCACTCTTGCACCGTTGTAATCCAGTATGTCAAGCTCTGAGGGGAGCGTACCTCTGATCTCCAAAAGTCTTGTATCCAAGCCTGGCATATCTACCTGGTTTTGCGCATCAGCAGCAAAATAGCTGATTGCGTTATCCATGTGCTGTATTGAATACAATGGATCTGGATGGTTCGCTGGATGAAAGACAGGAATAAAGGTTGTTGTCTTTCCATTAAAGATAGGTATTAATGTCGTATATGGCCCTCTGTAGTCCAGCTCGCTCTCTGCTGAATTGACTTCATCTCTTATCTGGATGCATTCCTGTTTTCTTTGATAGTAGGTATTATCTGTAAGCTGCTTGTCTGCACTAGAGATAGCATTACCTCCCAATATACCAAGTCCTATACCTGCCGCAACTCCAAGTGCCGCCAGTGATACCGCAATTGTTTTCTTCGCTTCCATCTTTGTCCTCTCCGTTTGATTTAATAGTGTAAAAAACAAAAAAGTTTAATCATCATCTAGAGCTGCTGCTACTGCCCATGCTCCGCATAATACTGTGTCCATTATTCCCAAGCCCAGATTTTCATTATTTTTACTGTGGTTCTTGGCAAATGTCTCCAGCTCGCTTGAGGCAGTGTCCAGCTTCCCCGAGACAGAGCTCAGGTCCTGATAGTCGACCTGCCCGCTGAGCAGGGTGTTTATCTCTGTCTTGTACTGGACGAGCTCGGTCTCGAGGGCCTGGATATCCTGGACATACTTTGGATTGCTGGCTTCCACAACATCCAGGCTTGCCAGCGCATGGTCCAGCGCTTCTGCGGGGCTCGGCCCCTCGTATAGCTGGACATATTCCGCCTCGTTCTTCACCAGAGCAATGTTCTTCAGCTCTGGCTTTGCCGCATAAAGGCTGAAGTTTAGGAATGCTCCTATGCCCCATAAAGCTGCAAGTCCTGTTCTTAATGCTCGTGACATGTTTACCACCTTGTTTGTTCTTGTTTTGTGCTGATTTGATATTGATTTAATGAAAAATAAAAAAGTTTAATCGTCCTCACGAACCAGTGCTGAGCCAAGGCCACTCGCCGCTGAAAAGACAGCAAATATTCCCGCTGAGTACAGTTTAGATACTGGCTTGCTATGCTTACTTGCAAACTCATCTAGTGTCTCACCCGCATTTGCCATGACGAGATCATAGAGTTGCTCGTTTTCCACACCTTCTATGGCATCCCTAACCCCGGTTAGCTCCTGCTCCAGCTGGCTGAAATCCTCTATGTATTTGGGATTCTCAGCCTTTACCGCACCAATTAGGCTCAGGGCATCATCCAATTCTTCTGTTGGGCTGCTGCCATTATAGCTCTGTATGATGGCTGCCTCACTCTTCAGCAGTGCCGCATTCTTCATCTCGGGGGTTGCCGCGTAAGTGATTGTATTGCCTATCGCAAACCCGAGGAACATTGCGCACATTGTTCTTAATATTGCCATGTTTACCGCCTCCATTTGTATTGAATCTATTTTTTGATGGATACATGTAACGCGCAATAAGGTATAAGTCTAATCCTAATATTATATATACACATAAGAATATTCGAATAATTTGGAAAAATTTAAATATGAGATATATTGTGGATATAAGAGTAGATATCATTGTTGGAGGTGTATAGTCATGAAGAGAAAGGTTGTCAAGCAGGGCCCCACCACGCTGATGGTGTCACTGCCAGCAAAGTGGGCACAGAAATACGGCATCGCGAGAGGTGATGTGGTTGAGGTTGAGGAGATGGAGAAAAGCCTCAAGATCACAACTGAGAAGCAGATGGAGATAACTCCAGTCGAGCTCGATACCAAGGACCTAAGCCTGCAGCACATCAAGAAGTTTCTACACGAGATGTACCAGTTCGGCTATGACGAGATAAGGATTCTTTTCGAGGACGCAAAGCTGGTTCCTGAGGTGCAGACCTACATAAGCGGCGTGATGATAGGCTATGAGGTGGTCGACCAGCAGGCCCATTCGCTCACTGTGAGAAGCATCTCCCAGTCGATAGAGGAAGAGTTCGACCCTATACTCAGGAGGGCGTTCTTGGTGACAAAGCAGTTCGGCGCAAATTCGCTTGCGATAATAAAGGAGAAGGACTACAAGAAGCTGAGGGATGTGCTGGTGCTCGAGGACACCAATGACAAGCTCACGAATTTCTGTCTCCGGGTGCTGAACAAGAAGGGCTACAAGGTGTATAGCAAGACCGCTTTCATCTACTGCCTGGTCTGGCAGCTGGAGAAGATAGCTGATGAGTACAAGTATCTCTGCCAGTACCTCCTGGATGATGGGGAGGTCAAGCTACCAAAAGAGGTGCTTGAGCAGTATGAGAAAGTCAACAGCTTATTTAATTCCTATTATGAGCTGTTCTACAGCTTCAACAAGAAGAACCTGACCAAGTTCTCGGCAGACTGCGAGAAGATGCTAAAGGAGACAATACTCCTTCAGTCAGGCTCGAAAGGAAGGCAGGATGTGGTTATCGGGCATCTTTATGTGATGGTGAGCTATCTCTACACAATGACAGGGCCGCTTATTGGGTTGCAGGTCTAGGATCAGAAAAGAGGCATGCTAATAGGGGAATAGTACCAGAAGAAGTAGAATAGGATAAGAAGGAAAGAAAAAGATAAAAATATTTTTATTTGTTCGCGTTGAACATATACTGGTTGAAGTCCGATTCTGAGGTTATCACCAGCACTGTGTCGCCGGGCTGCGCATATGCGGTCACATATGCCTTCATGGTCCTCCAGAAATTGAAGAACTCTGGGTCCAGCTTTGAGGCGTCTGTGTATATCTGGGCGGCTCCGCTTTCTCCCTCTCCAAGCAACTGCCCTGCCTGCTGCTGGGCATTGGCCTTGATCTTGGCAGCCTCCATATCCGCGTTTGATTTGACGCTTATGGATTCTGCCTCGCCCTGCGCTGTGTACCATGCTGCTATCCTGCCTCTCTCAGAGATCATCCTGTCATAGACAGCTTTCTCGTTTCCCTCTGGCAGCTCTACCCCGATAAACCGGATATCAATCACTTCCATGCCCAGATTCTCAACCTGGTCATGGGACTGGGTGATTATATCGTCAAGGATTTTTTCCCTGCCATAGGTGATTGCCACCAGATTCAGCTTGCCGTCAAGCGCCATGACATCTCTATTGGTTGTTCTGATGTTCTCGTTGAAGTTCTGCCTTCCGATGTTGTCTCGGATGACCGAGTAGATGATATCATCGAGCTTTCTTATTCCTCCGTTCACAGAGCCTGCTTTGAGATAGAAGCAGAGAGGGTTGTCGATGTAGAACTTGGTGTAGTCATCTACTATTAGCTGTCTCTTGTCTTGGGTGAGGACAAGCTCTGGGTCTGAGTTATACTCCAGGATCTGGTCGGGGAACTTTACCACACTTTCAAGGAAGGGTATTTTGAAATGGAGCCCGGTTCCCATAAACCCTATTGTGGAATCCACTGAGACTCCCTTGTAGCCGTTCTCATCCATCCACTGCTCGACAGTATCAATCCTCCCCCTGTCCGGTTGCCCAGCATCGAATGAGCCCACGTATACCCTCACTGGTTTGCCCTGGAAGGTCACCACAGCCTGTTCTGTCTCCTTAATTGTGTAGGCAGAGAGGGCCATAGTCAATGCAGCTAGTCCTCCTATCACGCTTCCGATAATCTTTCCGGCGTTTCCTGATTTCTTGGCTGTCATTTTAGTTACCTCCGTTCAGATTCAGCAAAGGAAGTACACCATTTCCCGGCAGATTGCCGTCCACTATGTACTTCTGCAGGTTGGGATAGATCTTCTCCATCGTTTCCAGATACAGCCTGCTCTTGGTTCCAAGAGGGTCAAGGAGATACTGCCCTAGGAGCAGCTCGAATTCCGCCACGTCTCTCTGCGCCAGACCTACTCTGGTGACTTTTACTCCCTCTGCATCTGCGATCAACTGGTTTGCACGCCCCTCTGCCTCGGTAGTTACCTTGTTCTCATACGCCTTGGCATCGTTGATCGCCTGGTCCATATTCTGTCTTGCGGTTTCGACGTTTTGGAACGCGGCAAGGACTGTTCCCTTGGCAGAGTCAGAGCCGGCCACGTCAGGCGGAGTCGGATTCTGGAGATAGACTCCGACTATTTCGACACCTGCGCCATAATTGTCCAGAATCTTCTGGGTATCCAGTTTTATCTGCTGGGTTATCTCGTCTCGGCCGAATGTTAGAAGCTCATCCACACCATAATTGCCGACTGCTTGCCGGGTCACTGCCTGGCCAACCCCATGGATTGTGGAAACCGGGTCATTGATGTTGAATAGATAGTCTGTCACCCTTGTGGGATCGACCCTGTACTGGATAACTACCTCCGCCCAGGCGATGTTCTCATCTGCTGTAAGCATCTGGGCTTCCTGCCTCATCTCATCGCTGCTTGCGGCTGAATCGTACACTGCAGGCTTGCCGTGAGCAGCCTCCTCAACTGTCCTAAAGCCTATCTCCACAGAATTGTTGCTCATGACATCAACCGGGGTCATGCCCTCAAGAAGAGGCACGATGAAGTGGGGCCCGGGTTGCTCTGTCCTGGCGTAGGTGCCAAGCCGAGTGACCACACCCACATTAGAAGGGCTGACAGGCCTGTAGCTCATGCCAAAGATTGTTAATGCAGCTACTGCTGCAACAGTCGGCACGATGACTTTTCGGTATTTTCTCGCATAATGCCTGACCAGGCCGGATAATGTGTCTGTATCCTCCTCATCAGAACCTAATCCCCTAGTTCTGGGATTGTTTTCTTCCCCATATGAATCTTGTCTACCATATCTTCCCATTTTGCATGCCTCCCTTTGATTTTATCTTGTCTGGAATGGAATATATGTTTCGAGGCAAGTGCACAGGATATATTCGAATTTTTCCCTAATATTTTATATATTAGTATTTATATTCGAATATTATATTATTATAATGATTGCTATGATTTTGTAACTAGTTGATTACAAATTGGGGGCTACTCAGAAAACTTTATATACGGCGCTCTCTATAAGAACGCTAGATGAACGAGACAATCAGGAAGGACATAATTGACATCATCTCCCAGGCGGCTGAGATGATAAGGGTGGGCAACCCCTATGACCTGAAGGAGCTCTCAAACCACACAATCCATAACGCAAGCATATTCCAGGATGAGTTTTCTGTCACTATCGCGGTCATAATATATTCCCTTTCAAAGGTAATCTCATCGAACATCACCAGCAAGGGCAAGTTCATAGAGCTGCTGCTCAAGGCGAAAAAGGCAATCGAGGTCAATGACCTGAAAGGGTATAAGACTGCCACCGGAAGCATGATGGCGCTCATCTCGAAGCTGGATTCCAGGTTCAGGGGCTTTGTGGATGATGTGATAAGCCAGGCCCAGATCAGGAAGAGCTCGAAGATCTATGACCACGGCATCTCGCTGGGCCAGGCGGCAAGCGTGCTTGGCATATCCCAGTGGGAACTCATGCAGTATATTGGAGCCACCAAAGGCACTGATTCGCCTTACGACAAGTCAAATGTGGTGGAGAAGCTCAAATACGCGAGGGGGCTGTTCGAATGAGGCGGATCTTCTTTGACGCGGGCCCTGTCATCAGCCTCACCATGACTAACCTCTTATGGCTGCTAGAGCCGCTGAAGACGCAATTCAAGGGAGAGTTCTGCATCACGCCTGCTGTCAAGCAGGAGCTTATTGACAAGCCTTTTGAGACCAAGCGCTTCAAGTTTGAGGCGATGCAGGTGCTTCAGTACCTGAGCAAGGGCACGCTGAGGGTGGTCAGGTCAGATGAGTTGGACAAAAAAGCCCAGTACTTACTCTCGCTCGCGAACAGATGCTATAGAGCAAAGGAAAGCAACATCAACATCGTGCACCAGGGTGAGATGGAGACCCTTGCCGCCGCCATCCTGCTGGGCGCAGACGCGGTTGTGGTGGATGAGAGGACAACCAGATACCTGATTGACAAGCCAGAGAGGCTGGCAAGAAGGATGGGTGACAAGCTCCACACCCCAGTGGATGTGGACAAGCAGGCGCTAGGAGAGCTGAAGCGGGAGTTGGGAAATATCCATCTGATACGCTCGACAGAGCTGGTGGCGATCGCCTTCGAGCATGGGCTGTTAGATCTCTACATCAGCGGTGGGGAAGAGAAGGCTGTAAAGGACCTGAGGAAGAACCTGCTGGAATCAGCCATATGGGGCCTCAAGATAAACGGCTGCTCCATAGCAGATTCTGAGATAGATGATATCGTGAAGTTTGAGATCAAGGGCTGAAGGTAGACTGCAGGATTGACAGGCGGATAGACTCCCGGCAGCCGCAGTTTTTCTTAACCGCTAAGGGATTAGAATAGTGAAATGTTTAAGAACAAACAGGTACTTCCCATATTTATGTTAGTCTACATGCATGCCCTTTGGTCAAGCGAAGTCAGGAAGGGGATTGGTTACCAGCTTTCTGATTACGCTATTGAAAAATATGAGGCTGCTCTCCTTGACCAAAGGAGAGAAGATAAAAAGGCGATTATAGTCTCATCGAGTACTAATTATGATATAAGGCTTGTTGAATCGATGAGTTCCACAGGCAAAGAGGTTATACATATCACAAGTGCCCAATTCTTTGACAACTATGCCATTGACGGTGACTTAGGTATTGTGACAAAGGGTATGCTTTTGCCAAGAGATTTGGGAATTTTAGAAGAACTGGCTTTTGAGGAAGATCTGACATTTAACGGTATGATGTATGGCCGATGTCCAACCGATTTGGCAGTTCAGTTGTTGTATCTTAGGAAATACAAAGAATACTATCCCGTCTGTATCAACAATAACGGCTTAAGCAACTTTAAGCTAACTCAATTGGAGAAACGTCGACTGAAGACGATTCTATCTTCGAATCCACCGGAGGGGTGGAGATATGGTGTGGCTGGCACCTTCTCTCTTTCAGATTTAGTCTCTCTTGGGAAGGAAAGAGAACTCACTTTGAAATTGACGAAGGACGCGAGGATACATCTCCTAGGAGAATCAACCTTGTTTGGCAGTATAGGGTGGTGGTTCACCAAGAAATTCGATAAGGCTATGTCAAAGGTCGCGGAGCCTTGTCTAGTGTCATTTTCCTAACTATCTACAGCGTATTATTCAAGCCAACAACAACCATTACCGCCTTGGAACTCTAGTAAGATTCCCGGCAGCCGCACTTGCCTTCTAATTTTTGACAATCTTCGCCACGAAGAAGCCCTCTGTGTCGTTGTCCTGGGGCCAGAGCCTTAGCGTGTTTCTCACGCCTTCATTGTATTTTGTGCCGTCATATTCCATGACTGGCTTTCCTTTTTTGAGAGGTAAGTCTATTGGCTCACAGCTGGCATCAGGATGGTTGTTGAGGAGATAGCTCACAACCCCCTCATCCTCCTCTGGCTCAAGCGTGCAGGTGGAATATACCATTGTCCCTCCTTTCTTGAGCTTGGCATAGGCGCTCTCGGCCAGCGCTTTCTGGGTGCCCGAGAGCCTTTTGACCATCTGTGGGTTCCACATCATGACTGTCTTGAGGGATTTCCTGACAGCTCCGACACCTGAACAGGGCGCATCCACAAGTATCCTGTCAAACTCAAGAGCGAGACGCTGGAAGCTTGCCCCGTGCATTATCGTGATGATTGAGTTGTAGGCGCCGCAGCGCTGGAGATTGATTGAGAGCGGCGCTATCCTCTTGGTTGTGAGGTCGTTTGAGACCAGGATGCCTGAGTTTTTCATGTACTGCGCTATCTGGGTCGATTTCGAGCCGGGCGATGCGCACATGTCGAGCACAATTTCACCTGGGTGTGGATCAAGCACAAGAGGCGGTATCATAGAAGCAGCCTCCTGCACGTAATAGTAGCCTATCTGATGCTCTAGCGTGCAGCCGATATCTCTTCTGCCTGTCTCATGCTCGATGAAAAAACCCTCTCTGCACCAGGGCACCTGCTCAAGAGCGAAGCCCTGGGCCAGAAGCTGCTTTCTTACCTCATCAATATCTGCTTTCAAGGTGTTTACCCTTATTGATTTCCTGAGATAGGAGAATGAGTATTCCACAAACTGCTCATAGTCAGGGCCAAGAAGTGCCTTGTACCGCTCGACAAATGCTGGCTTTAGCTCGAGCTTCTCTGTGTCAGGGATGCGTCTTGGCATAACTGCTGCTACACAGGACTGTTTTATAAGGGTTTTGGATTCCTAGGAAATCCAGACACCTCGAAAATCCAGGGTTTTCGCGGGTTTTGATACAGACAGGCTTAGAGCTCAA
>Ga0315268_10007310_pt1 | contig 11632 bp, 6 predicted proteins | sample C1_top_MG_FD_204535 | JGI IMG/M metagenome (GOLD analysis project Ga0315268, IMG submission 204535) | Sediment microbial communities from Yellowstone Lake, YNP, Wyoming, USA - C1_top | ecosystem: Environmental > Aquatic > Freshwater > Lake > Sediment | place: USA: Wyoming | collected 2017-08-01 | reverse complement strand
GCACCATTTCCGTGAACATAAGCATTTCTAACGTCTCTGCTCCAGGCCTATGGGCATATGAATTCAAACTTCATTACGACAAGGCTTTTCTTGAGCCTGTTTCCGCCGGAATTCCAAGTGACCACTTCCTCAAACCGACAGTTCTTCCACAAGATCTGTTTATCGTCGATCCTGGAACAGTAAATCAAACAGGAGGAACGGTTTCATTTGCAGCCATGCTCGTAGGTTCAGAGCCAGGCAAGACAGGAAGCGGAACGCTCGTGAACGTAAAGTTCGTTATCAGGACTCCGGGAAGATCTACTTTGAGCATAGGAGGTTACACGGCGGCAGCACCCAAATTCGTTGACGGAAATGGCGACATCATTCCCAGCTCCAATTACACAATAACTGAAGGCTATGCAGAAGGGCTTCCGCTCCCTCCACCAGCAATACCGCTTCCACCGCAAACACCCGGACGAGAGACTCTGGCGTTCAATTTCAAAGGAATATACGGATATCTGACCTATCCCGAGGAATGCCACCCCGGGGACGCTATAGCGTACAATATGATTGTTGCGGCAGAACCGGACGGCATTCACCTCAATTACTTCAGACTCAACGTCACATGCAACGCAACATCGGGACAAAAGATCTTGCACAACGAAACAATTCAGAATCAAGATTTGCCCGAAACTTGGGTTCTCAACGAGACGATTGCACTTGCAGTTCCTAGCGATGCGTATGGAAAAGTGCACTGCATTCTAGAAACTGAAACCTATGGACAGTTCACAACCTGCGACAGCTCTCTAGAAATCGACACAACTTATGTCAGAACAACAACGTACCAAGAACTCCAAACGGCATATGAACAGCTTCTCAACCAGCACAACGCGACTCTTAAGGAGCTGCAGGGCTGGATCGAGGAATACCAAGAACTGAATAACACGTACAATCAGCTTTTGAGCCTGTATAACACAACCGTCGACGAGCTTCACCATTGGCAAAATGAATATGAGAACCTGAACAGTACATACCAAGACCTCTTGAGTCAGCACAACGCCACACTTGCACAGCTAAATCACTGGATAGACCAGTATGGACAGCTCAACACGACGTACAATCAACTGCTGAGAAACTACGATTCGTTGAATTCCAGCTACCAGAAAATTCTATCCGACTACAATTCTCTGAGGTCCTCCTACGATTCACTGCAAGCTGACTATCGGTCTCTAAACTCGAGCTACAACCTATTGAAACAAAACTATGACTCACTGCAATCAAACTATTATGACCTCCTAGCAAAGTATAACTCGCTAAACTCAACCTATCAACAACTGAGTCTAAACTACACAGTCTTATCTCTGAACTTCGAAGAACTCGAACAAAACCTGACAATACTGCAGTCAAAATACGACAACCTTTCGAGCTCATATAACCTGCTGAACTCCACCTACTACGCGCTACTGAAAGATGTTGAAACGTTGAATTCAAGAAATGACGCTCTGATACGGGAACTCTGGCTAAACAGAGCCTTGTGGTTGACGTTTCTGGGGATAGCAATAGCCGCCGTAGCATACACTTTCTATTCAATAAGGAAAAGGAGCAAATGATCCTGATAGTACTAAAGACACCAATATCAATATGTACCCTGTTATACAGATCACGAAATCCGCCTCAAAAACAATAAGAATCCGTTTAACTATGTTTCATTGATGATGCTATGACCTGGAAAGCCCTGTTGACGTTCTTGACAACTTTTCTATTTCTATGTGCGGCAATATCGCCGAATACTAGAGCCTTGGCGCATACTCAAACGATCGATGTCCCTTCAGACTTCTCTTCCATCCAAGCGGCGATAAACAACGCAACCGATGGTGAAATAATCTTCGTTCACAAAGGGACTTACAACGAAAACATAGTCGTGAACAAGTCGGTCACGTTGCTAGGAGAAGACGTAGAAACAACTGTCATTGATGGAAACGGCTCAGGAACATCGATAAGAGTATCGGCGGAAAGCGTTAGCCTGAAGAATCTCACCATACGAGGTGGTGGATCCAACGCCTACGAAAGTGGAGTCTTTGTCGAATCATCTTCCACCAACATCACAGGCAACATCATAAGCGAAAACGGCCTTATCGGCATATGCTTAAACAAGTCCTCCAACGCCCTCATATCCGGAAACGTGGTCAAACAGAACAAGGGCGACGGCATCGTTCTTCTTAACTCTTCCAACAACACACTGAACGAAAATACGATTTTAGGAAACAACTTCGGAATCCACGCGTATTCTTCAAACCGAAACACCATCTTGAAGAACACTCTAATCGAAAACACTCTTGGCGGGATCAATCTATTCTACTCATCAAGCAACCGACTCATTTCAAACAATCTAAGCGGCAACAACGGAAGCGGAATAATCCTGGATTACTCATCCGACAAGAACACGGTGTCTGACAACACGGTAGCAGCGACTGAAGGCTATGGTCTGGTCATTGGTTCAAGCACGAACAATATCCTTAGAAGCAACAACCTCACTGGGAACACCTATAACTTCTTTTGTCAAAAGATCCGACCAGACCTTTCAGATTTCCTCAACGACGTTGATACCTCAAACACCGCGAACGACCGGCCAATCTACTATTTTATCAATAGACAAGGACTGCTTGTAGATCAGTTCACGTTCCCAGATATAGGATATCTTGCCTTGGTAAATTGCACAAACATTACCGTGGAAGGGATAGACTTTTCACAGAATGGCCAAGGACTCCTCTTGGCCTTCACAAACAACACGGTTGTAAAACACGTCCAAGCCACCAGAAACAACCATGGCATAGACCTAATGACATCGGTCAACAACACCATAACCAACAACACGCTGTTCGGCAACAACGAGGACGGCATTATGCTGGATTATTCATCAAACGAAAACATCGTGGCCTACAACACCATAGAAAACAGCAGTAACGGGATAAGAATGGTTCATCATATAGACGATAACTACATAGTCGGGAACACAATGACCAACAACACAATAGGCTTATCAAGTTACTCGTTCAATGTCCAAAACACGATAGAAAACAACGTCATCACAAACAACGCGCAGGGCATATCCATGTTTCGTGCCTGCAATAACAACACACTCATTCAAAATACAATAGCAGACAATGCAGAAGGACTCTACTTGAGTTTCTGCTCACAAAACTCAATCTTCAACAACAATTTCATCAACAACACCGTTCACGTCACGACCCCAAACTCAACAAGTGTGTGGGACAATGGCTATCCTAATGGAGGCAACTTCTGGAGCAACTACACTGGCATCGATGCGAACCATGATGGAATAGGCGACGACTCGTACACCGTGGATTCAAACAACACGGACTACTATCCCTTAATGGGAGTTCTTTATTACTTCGAGGTGACCACTGAAAATCATGAAGTGTACAACGTCCAAGTTGTAAGCAACTCCACCGTCGGCAATCTTGCTTTACTTTGGTGGCTTTCCTCGCCAAATCAGTACATGCAGCCCGGACAGAAGTACATCCATTTCTCCGTGAACGGCGAGAACGGCACCACAGGATTCTGTAGGGCTTTGATTCCCCGAAACGTGCTAAATGGAACATATACAGTACTAGTGGATTGGCAGGAAGTGCAAGCAAGAGAAATCCCAGGATCAAATTCCACGCATGCTTGCCTGTACTTCACCTACGAGCATTCAGCACATGAAGTGGTCGTGGTCCTAGAGTTTCCATCAGCCCTTGTCGTGCTACTATTTGCGGCCATCACGCTAGCATTCGTATCCAGCAGAAGAAAGCATTTCCATCCGGCTGCATGAACTGGATACTCAAAAGAAGAGAAATCTACGAGCACCTGATTGTTGTGATGTAGACTTCACCTGAACCGGAATTGCTATTCTAGGTCAACTCAGAATTTGAAAAGTAGCAGATTTTTCGGGGCCGTACGGTAGACCCCCCTTAAAGGGCCAGTCGGTGAAGGTGTTCGCATAGACTCTAGCTGTCCCTGAGTGGGCTGCGGTGGGTATTGGTATCCCGAGGATGAAAATCGACGTGCCCGGCATTATCAGTCCCTTGAAGGAAACGACTCCCAAGCTTACAGACGAGGAATCGTACACGTTAACTGTAACCAAGACAACCTCTGATTCGTCCGAAGTGCTGTTCACTACCGCCTTGAAGTAGCCGATCGTTCCCTTGTTGAAACTGGATGCAGGGTTGCCTAGGTGATCACTCGGGATCAACTGGGATATTCTAATGGCGTCCAGTGCGAGAGACCGCACCTTCACGGAACCGTCAACTAACACGTTATTGTCCAAGTTGACCTCACCAACAACGGCGCTCGCCTCAGCTCTAATCGAGTACACTCTACCGGGTTCAACGTTGCTAGTATTCCAGGCGTAAACAAGTGTCAATTGGCTGCCAATAGCAAGGTTAGCCACGTTCCTCTGTTCGATAACGAATTCATCATAGTACATGATGACATCGAACGTTTCAGGGTAGCTTCCGACATTGGCTACAACCACGCTTATGTTAAGCGTCTGACCTTGGTACACTTTCGAAGCAGAAGGAACAACACTCAAAACCGCAACATCATGAAAGGGTTCAGTGATTGTGACAATGCCATCGTCGAGAATGTTGTTGGTCAGGTTTGGTTCTCCCTCGATGGGGCCAGTCTTGGCTCTGAGAACGTAGTTACCCATGGCAGCTGCAGACGTGTTCCATTCGAGAGTTACGACCGTTTGAGCGCCGGCCGTCAGATTCGCAACAGACGCCGTGTTAATGAGGACTTCAGTAGAGTCACTGACGTAGTAGGCTGAAACGCTTGGTCTTTCAGTGTAGTTTCCAATGTTGGCCACGACCACGCTTATGTTTAGTACCTGACCCTGATACGCGTTCGAAACAGAAGGAACAACACTCAAAACCGCAACATCATGAAAGACCGATATTGGATTCATATATGGAAAATTGTCTGTGTTGTTCACCTTCAGTTGGTAAGGAACATCGCCAATACCGTCACTGCCAGTAATGTTCTGGTATTGGCCCTTGTAAACGTCTCGCCCGCGGTAATCGCTCCAATAGTTGCCACCAGCAGGATAACCATTGTCCCACGTGTTTGAATAAATGTCAGAATAAAACATAGTCTGGTAAAGATTGACAAGATTGTTGTAGTAGAAAGTGTTCCCTACGCAAGCACTTATTGCGATTCCCACCGTGTTGTCGCGTATGTTGTTTCCAACTATCGTGTTACTGGGCGAGGAAAACATGACGATACCTTGATAGCTGCTCTTGATTGTATTGTTCAATACTCTATTTCCGCCAGAATTCAGGAAGTAGACACCGTACTGAGCACTCAGAATCTGATTTCTCTCAACAATATTCCCATAGGCGGAAATCAACAACACACCGATAAAGTTGCGCGTTATCACGTTGTCTCTGAAGACGCACCACCATGACGAGTTAACCATGAGTACCCCACTGTTCGGATACCCTGTTCCACTTCCTTGAATGGTAAAGTTGCCAATTCTCACATTGCTCGCATACACCGTAAAGACAGAGCCCGAACCACCGGCGTCCACGATTGTGGAAGAACTGCTTTCTCCAGTGATTGTCAGGGCCTTATTGACAACGACATTTTCGAAGTACGTGCCATTGCTGACGAAAACAGTGTCCCCCGCGTTCGCACTGTCTACTGCCAATTGTATCGTCGAATAATCGTCCGGAACGACGAGCCTGCGCGGATCTGCAGTAACTCTTAGTCTCCATAATGGAAAACTCAAAAAAGTACACACTAGAACAATCAGTGCTAATGAAATCGCCTTGAGCGGTAAAGCCCTTTTCTCTCTCCTCATGACTCTTCCAATAACTATAAAACATGCTATCATTTATCGTTTTCTGGCAGAATCTTCTATACTTCTTCCCATGACCCCCAATCCTAATTCTGGACAAAAGAGCTGAGTCGGTTCCTAGAGCCGGCGCTCAGACACTTCTAGTAGATAACTCCGTAAAGTTTTTACTTAACGCAAGAATCAAACATGATTATAGGTGCGTGCAAGTGCGTTATTTGGGCCCTGCCGTCTTCTTCCTCATACTTCTAGCAGTTTCGATTTCAATCAGACCCGTCTTTAGCTACGCAAGAATATCAAACGTGGAGCTTTACGCACCGTATCAAGGCGGGGTCAACGAAGAGATTCCGGTGGAAGCTCACGTATACACTGGAAACAACCTCGTAGAATACGTCCATGAGGTTCAAGTGGTCCTCTTGCTCCCTCCAAACGCGAGCGTGGTTTCAGGGGACAACCCTTTATATATCGGAGAAATGGGCCCTGGCCCTTCCTTTGCGCGAATCACATGGACCGTGAAATTCGACGAACCAAGTGAATGCACGTTGCTGGTTAATGCATCCTGCATAGATACGCAGAATATGCCGCGATGGATGAACGCCACGGCAACGATTCAGATCTATGGTCCTCCACACGCTGAGTTGGAGTACAACCCAGCAGCTGACGTACACGTAAATGACACAGTCATTTTCAACGCGACCAAATCTTATCCCCGAGGCCCCGACTCTACAATAGTCTCGTATGCTTGGGATTTTGGAGACGGAACAGACTCAACGACCTCCATACCGACTGTCGAGCACAAGTTTTCCAACGTAGGGAACTACATTGTAACGTTGAACGTCACAGATGACAAAGAACTTTCCAGCCTAAACACGACGACAATAGCAATAAGCCTTCTTGGCGACATCAATTTCGACGGCACGGTAGACATACTTGACATCTACGTAGTAGCCAAAGCCTTTGACGCCAAACCAGGCGACCCAAACTGGGATCCGATGGCTGACGTGAACAGGGACGGACTCATAAACATACTTGACATCTTCGCCGTAGCCATAGAATACGGAAAAACAGTGTAACGGCATCAAGTTATGATCCATCCCCGGCGTGGGAAGAGACAAACCAATGTTCTGCCAAATCTGAACAGATTTTCCCACTCGCAGACAAGACCTCAAAAAGTTCACTTCGAAGGAACGTGCACGCTATCTTTAAACGATTCGCTGCAATGAATATTAATGACTACTCAAAGCGACAACCGGTGAAAACAGCTTGGACATTTCCAGCAGACGAAAATTCAACGTCAAAGCGGTCGTCTTGATCTCCGCATGTTTGATCCTTCTGCACGCCTTGCACCCTGTATTTGTTACCAAGACCGTCAGAGCAAATCAGACTTGGACAGTAGATGCCGATGGTTCTGGGATTAGGTCAATCCAACAAGCCATAAACAACGCAAATGATGGAGACACCATATTAGTTCTTCCAGGGATCTACTATGAACACCTTATTGTGGACAAAGGCCTCTCAATTGTTGGGGAAGACCAACATAACACGATAGTAGATGGCAGTGACACTGAAACTGTCGTCACCGTCGCAGCAAATAACGTAACGATAAAAGGATTCACAGTACAACACGGCGGAGTAGGGATAAAGCTTGCAGGTGGAAAAGAGGGAAACACGCTGTTTGACAACACAATGTTGCTCAACGCCTACTACGGGATCTACGGAGATCTCTGTGGCAGTACTGTAATAGCAAACAACAACGTGTCCTTCAACGGTTGGCACGGAATTTTCCTGTACGGGTCCAAGCCTTGTGTTCTAGACAGCAATCTGATCATGTCAAACGGCATCGACGGGTTGTTCATCCGCGCTTCTAGCAATAACACGGTAACTGGAAATCTTGTATCAGACAATCGCGTGTGCGGGATAGACATCTACTCAGATGAGGACCCGATACGAGCCCACGGACTTCCAAAGAACAATGCGATCGAACACAACCATGTCCTCAACAATTCATGTGGCGTAAAGATTGGATATGTCGGTGCCGACATGTCATCTACAGAGAATCAGATCTACGAAAATTTCATTGGTTACAATGAACTCGGATTGAACATGTCCGGCGCAAATGGCAACTCTGTCCACCACAACAATTTCATCAACAATTCAATACAAGTTTCCACCGATGAGTCCTTCAACAACACATGGGACGATAGCTACTATGGCGGCGGAAACTACTGGAGCGACTGTAACAGTGCTGACCTGTTCTGGGGCCCCAGCCAAAATGAAACCGGAAGTGACGGGATAACCGATTTCCCCTATCTCATTTCAACAAACCCAGGTGAAGAAGACGAATACCCATTCATGTACACGAACGGATGGTTGTCAATTCAAGAGGTGACCATTGTTTCTCCCTCAAATAAGACATACAGATCGAACACGGTACCTCTGCTTGTAACCACGAACAAACCTGCTCGACTCAGCTACAGTCTAGACAGTCAAACAAACTCGACGATTACGGAAAACCTGGTTCTTTCCAACTTGCCTGCTGGAACGCACAACGTAACAGTTCACGCAAGCGACAATCTCGACGACAAAGCTTCATCCGAAGTCCTGTTCACCGTCACCTTCCTTGGAGACATAAACCTAGACGGGACTGTGAACATTCTTGACATTTTTGTTGTCGCCCAGTCTTTTGACTGCACGCCTGAAAGCGAAAGATGGAATCCCAATGCCGATCTGAACAACGACAGAGTCATAAACATACTAGACATATTCTTGGTAGCTAACGAATACGGAAAAACGATGTAGGAACAGAAGCGCAGACGCGGTTTATTGATTCTATTGAAAAAACGAAACGCCCCTGAGCAAAATGCGCACCAAGTTGCGCCCGCACATCTAAACTGTGCATTGCATGGAGATAAGTGAATGTTTTAATCTTGCTTCTACTCTAGAGTCTTTGACAACTTGTAGATACGTAACAACACGGTGAAAGAAATCTTGAGCAAAGCTTCCGCCATCAGTCTGATCTTCTTATTAGTACTGGCAAGTTTTACGATCATCAGTCTTTCGATGACAGAGGGCAAGTCCTCGGAAGACATGGGGTTCTACATTAAATCGACGTCAACTTTCCTGAACGAAGGAACCGATGTATGGAATCTAACTCAGGAAGACCGCTCTTGGGCGTTGTTCATGAACACTTCGTGGCAGACAGTTCGGTTGATAGGCCATGCGCATCCCTTGGAATCAATCACAACAGACGAGGACGGCAACGAGGTGGCTGTGTTCCAGTTCCAGTCGAGTCTTCACTCCGGCGAGAGCGTCGACGACTACGTTGTCTACCACGTTCTTTCCAAACCCCGTTCGATCCCAAACATAAACTACGTCGGGTCAGGAACCTTCGCGGAAATTCCGACCAGCCTGCAAACGGAATACTGCGGTCGATACGGCTTCTGGATAACGGATGACCCGCAAATACGGGATACAGCTCTGGCAATCGCGGGAGGCGAGACCAAAGTACTCAGAGTCGTGGCGAAGCTCGTCTCCTGGATCTGGAACAACATCGAGTATAAGTCGCACGATCCGATTTTATACCCAAATGACACTCTGTCTCTGCGCGAAGGAGACTGCGACGAACAAGCGATCCTCCTAGGCACATTCTGCCGCATCCTTGGAATCCCATCATACCTGCAAATCGGCTGCGTTTTCCAGCCTGGAACGAATTCGTCAAGCGAAGGCGGAAGAGTCCACTATACACAGAACAACATTGCCTGGCATGGATGGACAATCGTTTACGTCCCTCCATGGGGATGGTTGCCAGTAGACTTGACGTACGTGTTTGGATCGGGAACAGACCCCCTCAACGCAATCAAGACGGGAGCTGTTATGCTGCGGTATACGATTCAAAGCATGAACATCAGTCAAAACGATTACCTAGCGTCAAATCGAGCGTGGGAAGAACTCCTCGAAAACAACAATTTCACTGTGTACTCCACAGACGAGATGAGCCTGACCGGCGCGGTTCTCGGCGACTTGAACGGAAACAACGCCGTCAACATAGTTGACTTATTGATAGTAGCTCAAGCATTCGGATCAACACCCAACGATACAGACTGGAACGCAGTGGCGGACGTGAACAAGGACGGAAACGTGAACATCTTAGACTTGAACATCGTCGCAAGACGCTTTGGAAAAACAGACTAGCCACAATACACGCCTATACAGTTTTCTCAAAAACGCACAAATGCCAAGAAGTGCATTTCCCCATCTTCTAAGTCTTTGGCTCTTCGGCAAGAGTGACAATCTTGCCTCTTCCCAACTTCTTTCTAGTGATCACACCTTTCCTTTCCATCACCGAAAGAACCTCACTCGCCTTCGACTTAGAAAACCCACACTGCCTAGCTATTGCCAATTGCTGCATACGGCCTCCAGCTGCGGTAAGAAGCCTAACGACCCTTTCCTCGTCATCCTCTACACTCAACTCTGAAAGATACGCTTGCTCTTGCCCCGCGTTCGATTTCGATCCTTCGATCGAACGTGCACGTTTCGATCCAAAAAAGTAGCCCACCAAACCAGCTGAAACGGCAGAGACAACCGCGACTAGAAGAGTTGCGTTGCCCGCGATCACGTCGGCCCAGCCGGAACTTCTCCTCTCAAACAACCCATGAGGTTCGCCTGCCCCAAAATTCCTCGGACCAAACCATGTCAGCGTGTTTTCAGATTCCCGCACCTGATCGGGCGGAGGATAGACGAAAACCGAGGAATAATCACTTGGATACTTGATCGTCAGGGCATCATCTCGCAGGAGATCCAACTCTCCGCTAAACGCGTCGCCAATCGTGATATTCCCATCACCCATCATCTTAGCGAATCCCACCCAGTCAAACTGATACTGAATAATTCCCTCCTCGTTGAGCCCTATAGTCGAGACGTTGGCCGTCACCTCCAGATTCTCAACCCTCATACTCCTCCCAGCGACCAGACTGGCCTGATTAACCATAGAATGAAGGCGATTGGAAATCGCGTCCACAGACGTCACGTTAAGATACTGGTAGAACGCGGCCTCATCATCCTGAGTCAACAACGTGGTCTTCTGCTGAACAACCCATGTTGCTGAGCCGTTGGCAAGAACGTCTACCTGAATAGAAGTGTGCCATTGCAACTGACCCACGCACGAGACCGAACTGAACAAGATCATCGCGGCTAGTGAGAGCGACAAAGCAAGGCAGATCAAACGTGACTTGGTCTTCATTCTGCTCAGCATAAGCCTTCGTCACGGTTCTATTTAAGACGTATGAACGTTAAGCAACCGCATCGCACACGGGATTCCGGCAGGAATACTAAACTCAGTCTTTTACTTCTCTTCCGTCGTCTCCAAGCCAGATAGTTGTTGGTCATGAAAAGCAGCAACGAACTATTTCACATGTTTATCCGCTGGTTCCGAACGCGCGTGCAACAATGTAAATGTCAATTATGTTGATCAGGCCATTGCCGTCGAGGTCGCATCTCGGATCCCAACGAGGACTACCCGGGCTTGAGCCCCAAGCAAGCGCCACCGCGACCACGTCCAGTATGTTGACCACGCCGTCACCGTTGATGTCGGCGGAATTCGTTGGACGTTTCAGCGTAAATGACGTTTGGGCCGTCGCAATTGCCCCCTCGCGGTTTGCCGTGGCAAAAGCCGCATAATCGCCCAAAGGAGAACCAGCCGCTAGTTGAAAAACCAGTCTGTAGGCGCCTTGACTGTCAGTTTCCAACACCCTCACAGCAACCGGCGTAGCATTTGGATCCTGCACCTCCAGGGCCACC
>Ga0315268_10007309_pt1 | contig 11632 bp, 10 predicted proteins | sample C1_top_MG_FD_204535 | JGI IMG/M metagenome (GOLD analysis project Ga0315268, IMG submission 204535) | Sediment microbial communities from Yellowstone Lake, YNP, Wyoming, USA - C1_top | ecosystem: Environmental > Aquatic > Freshwater > Lake > Sediment | place: USA: Wyoming | collected 2017-08-01 | reverse complement strand
CCAGGCGCTTTGGCAGCGGCTTGGCCTTTCGATTGACTGGCGCTATACCTATCGAACGATTGACACGCCCTCGCGCCGCACGTCACAGCTTTCGTTCATTGACCTGTACCGCAAAGGGCTGGCGTATCGCCGGCAAGCTCCAACCATTTGGTGTCCCGAATGTCGCACGGCGATTGCCGAAGCCGAGCTGAACGATCTCGAACGCGAGACGGTGTTTTACACGCTGGCATTCAAGCTCGAAAGCGGCGAGACGGCGCCGATTGCCACGACACGGCCCGAACTGCTCCCCGCCTGCGTCGCCGTGTTTGTGCATCCCGACGATCAACGCTTCAAATCGCTCGTGGGCCGGCGAGTGGCCGTGCCGCTCTTTGGTCAACACGTGACCATCCTGGAGGATAAAGCCGCCGATCCCGAAAAAGGCACGGGCATAGTCATGTGCTGCACGTTCGGCGACGCGACCGACGTGCAGTGGTGGTACACGCATCATCTTGATCTCGTCGAAGCGATTGGACGCGATGGGCGCATGACCTCAGCCGCGGGCGAGTTTGCCGGCCTGCCTGCGAGCGAGGCGAGGAAGCAGATCGTCAAGGCGATTGAGGAGCGCGGCCTGTTGCTCGACCAGCGCCCTACCCTACAATCGGTGCGTGTGCACGAGCGATGCGACACGCCCGTCGAGCACATCGTCACTCAACAGTGGTTCGTCCGCGTGTTGGACTTTAAGCGTGAACTGCTTGAAGCGGGAGACAAAATCGAGTGGCACCCACCCCACATGCGGGCGCGCTATCGAGATTGGGTCGCCGGGCTGAAATGGGACTGGTGCATCTCGCGGCAACGTTACTTTGGCGTGACTTTTCCAGTGTGGTATTGCCAAAGCTGCGGCGAGGTCAGCCTGGCCGATGAAGCGCAACTGCCGGTTGACCCGTTTGAGCATCAACCGAACGCGCCCTGCGCGAAATGCGGCAGCACAGCCTTCACGCCAGAGCAGGACGTGATGGACACCTGGGCCACGTCGTCGCTCTCGCCGCAAATCGTGGGACAATGGCTTGCCGATCCCGAACTTTACAGGCGAGTGTTCCCTTTCTCGCTTCGACCGCAGGCGCACGAGATCATTCGCACGTGGGCGTTCTACACGATCACCAAATCGCGGCATCACTTTGACGCATTGCCGTGGAAAGACGTGGCGATCTCGGGCTGGGGACTCGCGCCCGAGGGAACGGGCAAAATCAGCAAGAGCCGGGGCGGCGGGCCGGTCGCGCCGAAGGAGATGATCGAAAGATACTCGGCGGACGCGGTGCGCTACTGGGCGGCCAGCACGAGCTTTGGCAAAGACTCGCTCATCAGCGAGGACAAGGTGCAGGCCGGGGCCAAGCTCGTGACCAAGCTCTGGAACGTGGCGCAATTCAGCCAGAGATTTCTTGAAGGTCATCGTAGTAGCGACTTGAGTCGCTTAGACGCGGCTGAAGCCGCCACTACAGATGAGCGCCCCACCCTATCGCTGGCCGACCGCTGGATTCTCAGCCGCACGCAACGACTCATCCGGCGCGTGACGGACTTGTTCCGCGATTACGAATATGCCACCGCCAAGAGCGAGACCGAAGCGTTCTTTTGGAAGAACCTGGCCGACAACTATTTGGAGATGGCCAAGCTGCGCCTGTACGAAGGCACACCTGAAGTGCGCGAGGCAGCCCGCTACACGCTCTATCAAGTGCTCTTGACTGTGCTCAAGCTCTTTGCGCCGATCTTACCTTATGTGACAGAGGAAATCTACCGGCATCTATTCGCGCCAGCCGAAGGGGTGCAGTCCATTCATGTTGCGAGTTGGCCCGTACCTGATGAGAGGCTGGCAGACGACTGGATCGAGGATGTGGGCGAAGCGTTGATCGAAGCCATCTCCGCCGTGCGCTGCTACAAGACCGAGCATGGCCTGGCGCTGGGCGCAGAACTCGCGCGGCTGCAATTGGCAACGCAAGACACGAAACTGGCCGAGGCGTTGTCAGGTGGCATCGCGGACATTATGAGCGTCACCCGCGCCAGGCGTGTCGAGATCAACGGGCAGTTGGATGCAGCGCTTGAAGTGCTCAAGACCGAGGGTATAATAGTGGTTGCACTGGCTCATCCTTCTCCTTAACCATCTCCCTCAAGGCGAAGGGCGCGCAGTTCGGCAATACAGCGATTTGTCCTTGCAAAGGAGCCGATATGCAATACAATTTCGAGTGGGATCCGACCAAGGCCAAAGAGAACCTTCGCAAGCATCGAGTCAGTTTCGAGCGCGCCGCAAAAGTATTTCTCGATCCCCTGATGATCTCGGTCGAGGACAAGAAACACAGCGAGGAAGAAGAATGATGGGCAACTTTGGGAAGAGACGAGAACTCGGTCGTGCTGGTCATCATCCATACCTTCCGCGAGATTGACGCGGACAATTATAATATCCGGCTGATCTCTGCTCGCAAAGCGACCAGGAGAGAAGCAAAGCAGTATTCTGAAAGGTGATGCCATGAAGAAAGAATATGATTTTTCCAAAGGTGTGCGCGGCAAGTTCTATCGCCCAGGCGTCAAACTGAATCTTCCCATCTATCTGGACGACGACGTAGCCGAGTTCGTCCAAAAATATGCCAGGCGCAAGAAGGTTGACGCGCAGACAGCCGCCAACGAAATCCTGCGTGTGAACAAGGAAATGCTGCAAGCACTGCGGTAGCGGCGCTGACCCTCTCCCCTACCCCTCTCCCACAGGGCGAGGAGCACACGCTCCCTTCTCCCCTGTGGGGAGAGAGGTCGGGGATGAGGGTGGTCTTGTTGCGGTCAAGATAGAGAGAATGATAACCGTTGCGCTTGCATAGGAAAGCATAACAATGACAACTCCAAACATTCCAGAACTTGAGCCGTTCTTGACATCACTTACATTTCAGAAACCATCTAGTCCAGGGGTCTATGATTCAGAAATCATTGCTGATTTCGGCCTGGCCGGAGGGGTCGACAAGAAAGGACGACCGATAGACCTGGTTACTCCGAAAGTGCTAGTCTGGTACAAAAGCATAGGTGGTTTCACTATCAAATCTCTAATCAGCATTGTTGAGTCGAATCTAAAACGGAAAGGCCATTTATCTAATAAGAGAATAGCTCTAGCAGTTATAGCGCTATATCTGAATCTGCGGCAACCGACCGAACAATCGTCCAGTTTTCTCTTTGAAGTTTTGGAGAATACGACCCCGGCGAGCGCTACGCTGTTTTATATCTATCCACGTTTCACCAGCATCAGCCCAGAAACCAGAATTCTACCGTTCCAATTCGGCCCATATTCGTTTGGCGAGCTAGACATGGCGAAAATGAGACGGTTGTGCAAAACTGCCAAATCTGATTACTATGACAGATATGAACACAACCTCATGCACAGATGGGCAATTCAACGAGAGTTTCCAGAGGTAAATCTGATTAATTGGTGGCCATACCGAGAACAACGATTGCCTGCATTCAGTATCATTCAACCTCTTGGGAATCTGTATAACGAACTCGCCGAGAACTATTTTGACCAAATGAACCTCGCTCTTTTCGAGCGATTCTTCAGCGGAATTCTCGAAGAACAGCTTTTGACGATTTCTGTTGGAGACACATATCTTGACGAACGAGCGCTCGAAATGTTACCCATTACAGACAAAGTTGCGATCTTCCAGAACACAGATGGAAAAAATGGGAACGGCTTTGTCAAACCTCTTACCACGCCAGGGTATTATATGATGGACTTGAAGGCGGTTGATACTCATCTACCGCAAACAATAGAACGACTCAAGAAAGAATTTAACCTTGCTGGCCTAACAGATATTCCGATCCACCAAACAGTGAGAACATTTGCGCGATTTGTCGCCAAGGCCAAAAAGTATAAATGGGATGACAGTCTTGATGATGCTTTTGTACATTTCATTATTGCTCTGGACTTGATATTTGGAAAATCCGATAAATCTGTCGCGCCAGTATCAAAACGAACTGCTGCGATTACTTATCAAAAAGCTAAAGTGAAATTCGACAGGCAAGTGGATAGAATCAGAGACTTGTATGATGAAAGAAGCAAGTATGTTCACCGTGGACAGTCACCCAATACCAACCTCATATGTGAGGCAGAATCAATTTGCGATGAGGTTCTGCTTTGCTTGCTGCGGCTCCAGAAGAATGAACAACAGCGTCCTCTTGTCAATGTGGACAACTGGATAAAGAATCTTGACCTGATTGCTGCCATATTGGAAGCAGGGAAAACACCGGACAGCGACCTGTTTGCAGAATGCGGAATATCTTCAGAATAGCAATGTAGCAGAGTCTGTTACAATGCTTATTAGGAGACCAATCATGACCACCAAAGAAATGCCCAAAACCTATGATTTCAAATCCACCGAAGAGCGCCTGTACGCCATGTGGGAAAAGCGCGGCTATTTCAAGCCCAAAGGCGGCAAGCACGCCGGGCGCTTTGTCATCTCCATGCCGCCGCCCAACGTGACCGGCGGGCTGCACATGGGCCACGCCATCACCGCGTCACTCGAAGACATGATGATCCGCTACCACCGGATGCGCGGCTTTAAAACGCTCTGGGTGCCCGGCTCGGATCACGCAGGCATTGCCACGCAGTTGCAAGTCGAAAAGATGCTGCGCAGCGAAGGCACGAGCCGCGAAGCGTTGGGACGCGAGGAATTTTTGCGGCGCACGTGGGAATGGAAGAACAAGTACGGCTCGTACATCACCGAGCAACACCGGCGGCTCGGCGCATCCTGCGATTGGGAGCGCGAGCGATTCACGATGGACGAGGGCCTCTCGCACGCCGTGCGCGAAGCGTTCGTGCGCCTGTATGAAAAGGGTCTCATCTATCGCGGCACATATCTCGTCAACTGGTCGCCCGGACTCAAGACTGCCGTATCCGATCTCGAAGTCGAATACAACGAAGAAGAAGCCACGCTATACTACTTCAAGTATCCGATTGCAGGCAAGTCCCCTAAAGGGGACAAGCCTGGGCAATACATCCCTGTGGCGACGGTGCGTCCGGAGACGATCCTGGGCGATACCGCCGTGGCTGTCCATCCCGACGACGAGCGCTATCGCCACCTCATCGGCGAGACGTGCCTCGTGCCGATCCTCAATCGCACCATCCCGGTGATCCACGACACATACGTCTCGATGGAATTCGGCACGGGCGCCTTAAAGATCACACCCGGCCACGACCCGAACGATTACGACATTGGCCAGCGTCACGGCCTGCCCATCGTCAACGCGCTCAATCCTGATGGAACGATGAGCGAAGCGGCTGGGCCTTACGCGGGCATGGATCGCTTCGAGTGCCGCAAGAAACTCTGGGCCGACATGGAAGCGGCAGGGCTGACAATCAAGACTGAAAAGTACGTGACGCAAATCCCGCGCTCGCAGCGCGGCGGCGAGATCATCGAGCCGATGGTTTCGACGCAGTGGTATATCAAGATCAAGCCGCTGGCCGAAAAAGCAATGCAGGCCGTGCAAGACGGGCACATCAAGATCATCCCGGAGCGGTTCACCAAGGTTTACTACAACTGGCTCGACCCGGAGCACATCCGCGACTGGTGTATCAGCCGCCAACTGTGGTGGGGCCATCGCATCCCAGTGTGGACGTGCAAGGACTGCGGTCACGAGTGGGCCGCGCGGCAAGACCCGATCTCGTGCGAGACATGCGGACGGCACAGCATCGTCCAGGACCCAGACGTGCTCGACACCTGGTTCAGCTCCGGGCTGTGGCCGTTCAGCACACTCGGCTGGCCGGACGAAACGCCGGACATGAAAGAGTTTTACCCGACGACCGTCATGGAGACCGGCTACGACATCCTGTTCTTCTGGGTGGCGCGCATGGTCATGTTCGGCATGGAGTTCACCGGCAAGCCGCCCTTCAACATGGTCTACCTGCACGGCCTGATCCGCGACGAGCGCGGGCGCAAGATGTCCAAATCGTTGGGCAACGTGATTGACCCGCTCGACATCATGAACCAGTACGGCACCGACGCCGTGCGCTTTACGCTGCTCACCGGCTCGACGCCCGGCAACGACATGAACCTGGATGCCAAGCGCATCGAGGCCAACCGTAACTTTGCCAACAAGATATGGAATGCGGCGCGATTCGTCCTCTCGAACATCACGCCTGAGGTATGGAAAGTGGGCGGCCCGTGCTGGCGAATAGATACCGAAGACACATCGGGGAACGGTGGTCAACTCGCGCAGCGCTGGATCATGTCGCGGCTCAATCACACCATCGCCGATGCCACGCGCCTGATCGAAGAGTATCAGTTTGGTGAAGCGGGACGAGCCATCTATGAATTCATCTGGAACGAGTTCTGCGACTGGTACATCGAGATGAGCAAGCTGGCACTCAACAGCGGCGATGCTGAGGCGAAAGCGGGCGCGCAGTGTACGTTGATTTACGTGCTCGATCAGGCGATGCGGCTCTTGCATCCGTACATGCCATTCGTGACAGAAGAAGTCTGGCAACATTTGCGGCAGGCTGCGCTGGGCGACAAGCCAACGCATCAACAACAAAGCGATTGGCCCCAGAGCCTCATCATCGCGTCGTGGCCGCAGGCAGGCCTAACCGACGATGCCGTCGAGCGCACGATGGCGTTGATGATGGAAACGATCCGCGCCGTGCGCAACGCTCGCGCCGAGTTCAACGTCAAACCGGAAAAGAAGACGGCGTCCATCATCGTGGCGGGCAGTGGCGCGCATCTCTTTGAGAGCCACCGGGCCGAAGTGGCGATGTTGGGTCGGCTAGACGAGCGCGGCATGGTCGTGCTCGATCAACTGCCCACACCGCCCAAGAAGGCGCTCTCGCTCGTGCTGGGCGCAGTGACGGTCTATCTGCCTTTCGCGCAAATGGTGGACATCGAAGCCGAGAAGGCGCGGCTGGGCAAAGAACTGGCGGACGTAGGATCGCAAGTCGAGCGCATCGAAAAGCTGTTGGGGAGTGATTTTGTCAACAAGGCCCCTGCCCCAATCGTACAAAAAGAGCGCGACAAGCTGGCCGACCTTGCACAAAGGCAAGCCAAGTTGGACGAGCAACTCCGCGCGCTTGAATAAGAGCGAGGCTCCGAGCCACTCAACAGACTGATAAAACCAGCGCACTATCGAACTATCGGATTAGTGAACTATGAGACCCGATGGACGACTCGCCAACCAACTCCGCCCCGTCACCTTCACGCCTGGCTACACCGATTACGCCGAAGGCAGCGTGCTGGTGACAATGGGCGGCACGCGCGTGCTGTGCAACGCCAGCATCGAAGACAAAGTCCCGCAGTGGCTGGTGGGCAAAGGTCAGGGTTGGCTGACCGGCGAGTATTCGCTCTTGCCGCGCAGCACACACGCGCGTACCCCGCGCGAGACAACGCCTTCAGGCCGGACGCAAGAAATTCGGCGTCTCATCGGTCGCAGCTTGCGCGTCTGCGTTGACCTAACCAAGCTCGGCGAGCGGACACTGACGCTCGACTGCGACGTGATTCAAGCCGACGGCGGCACGCGCACGGCTGCCGTCACTGGCGGATACGTCGCAACGGCGTTCGCGCTCCGCAAGCTCATCAATGCCGGCCTCATCCCTCCAGACGTGCTTGTAACATCGGTTGCCGCCGTATCCGTCGGCATCGTCGAAGGCGAGCCGCGCCTCGATCTGTGCTATGCCGAAGACTCGAAGGCTGAAGTGGATTGCAACGTCGTGATGACGGCGGAAGGCCGCTTTGTCGAAGTGCAAGGCACAGCGGAGCGCGACCCATTCGACCGCGCTTTGCTCGATCAATTGCTGACATTAGCTGAGTGTGGCATTCGTGACTTGGCGGTCGCGCAGTCCACTTGCTTGGACCTTCGGCAGGCAGCGTTGAAATGAGAATGAAGCCTTGGCAGTGGGCCGTCATCGTCACCGAAGCCACACTGCTGTTCGGCGTGCTGGGCGCGCTGGCCTGGCTGCTGCTCCTCAACTCACAGGGAGCCGTAGTCGCCAATCCCGCTCCACTATCACAACTCGCCACACAAGCCCAACTGCCGACGGCGACACCCATACTGACCGAGACACCCACTCCAGTGCCGCTGGCTCTGGTCACGCCGCTGCCCACCCGCACGCCCCAACCCACCAACACGCGCGTCATCTCGCGTGTGACGCTCAACCAGGGAACGATTGACCAGATCGAACAACAAGTCATCTGGTTGCGTGATATTACCCCGCGCGCCACTCTGTCCACCGAATTCCTCGCGCGCGATCAGATCGTGGACAACAGCAGTAAGAGTTATGCGTCAAATCGAGCCGAGGCGGAAAAACTGATAGCACTCTACCGGGCCTTGGGGCTGATTCCATCGGGCGCCCAGGTTACAGCAGAAGCACTGGTCAAGACGACGTCGTCCAACATCGCCGGATACTATGACCCGCAAAGCAAACACTTGTACGTCGTGAGCGACCTGGAAAACCTGAACGCCGAAGACAAAGCTACAGTAGCGCATGAATACACTCACGCACTGCAAGATCAGCAGTTCGATCTGGGCAAGTATCAAAGCCGTATGCTGACCACCGATATGCGCCTGGCAATGATGGCGCTCCCAGAAGGCGATGCAACTCTGGTCATGGCGATGTATCTGTACGGCAACGTGTCGCCGGTCGAGTGGCAGTATATGGCTTACCGGGCCGCTTTTTCTGCAGGACCCATAATCACGGCGACGGATGTTTCGACTCGCGCTATCCAGATTTCTATTTTTCCATACCTACAAGGCGAGCAGTTTGTCTTCAAGTTGTGGCAGGATGGCAAGGGTTGGGCACAAGTGAATCACGCCTACGCCGATCCACCACTGAGCACGTCGCTCATCCTGCATCCCGAGCGATACCTCACGGGCCATGCCACACCTGTGCCCGTCACTCTACCCGACCTCGGCCCAACACTGGGCAAAGATTGGAAACTCGCCATCAAGGCCGACACGCTGGGAGAATTTGTCACTGGCATCCACCTGGACGAATTCTTGAACGACGCTCGTCGCTCTGCGCAGGCCGCAGATGGATGGGAAGGTGATAGCTTTTGGCTTTGGCAAGCCCCTGATGGTCGCCGTGTTTTTGCGTGGCAGATCGCTTGGGATACGCCGCGCGACGTGGGCGAGTTTTCTGACGCTTACTCTGCGCTTTTGCAGAAGCGAGTCGGCTCCGGCCTCGCAGTCGAACGTGAAGATGCGACTGTCCATTGGTATTCCAGTGAAGCTGGCAGCGGTCTCATCATTCGGCGTACCGGCGAGCAAACACTTGTCTTGTGGGGGCCAGACAAGGCGACGGTCGAAAAGATGATGGCCGTGTTCAAATAGCCGGTCAGTATGCGGGGAGACGCGCAATGCGCTTAGCCACTCTGGCTGATGTTCATGGCAATCTGCCTGCGCTAGAAGCGGTGCTGGACGATGTGCGCCAACGCGCAATTGACGGCATCATTGTCGCGGGCGATCACATCGCCCTGCCACATGCCAACGAGACGATCCGCCTGCTGCGGTCGCATGGCAGTTGGATGATTCGAGACAAGCGCCGAAAGCGAGGTTAAGGTCTATGCGTCGCATCGTTCATCCCTTTAACATCGTCGAACGGGTGCTGCGCGACCGCACCGGTTACTTTGCCGAGATCGCCCGAGGCGAAGCATTGCCGCACAGGATCGCCGACCTGCTCGCCGTCACGCTATTCGGGCTGGCCGTGTTTGGCTTCGTCGCCGGGCTGAGCGGGCGTAACCTTGTGCAGGCGCTCATCTCCACGGTCAAACTGCCTTCCCTGTTCCTTGCCAGCGGTATCATTTGCTTGCCCACGCTGTACTATTTTAGCATGCTGTTCGGCTCGCGCCTGCGCTTTTTGCAGACGGTCACACTTGTTCTCACCGCGCAAACCGTAGCAGCGGTGCTCGCGCTGGGAGCCTCGCCCATCAGCTTGCTGTTCCTGATCAGCGGTTCCGAGCCATTGTTCCTGGTGGCGCTCAACACTAGCGTGCTAGGGTTGGTCGCCGTGTTAGGCTTGATCTTTCTTGTGCAAGGTGTGCTCTACGTCCAAGAAGTCCAACCGCCGGACAAGATCACGTTCTTTACGTGGACCTGGCTGCTGGTCAAGGGAACGTTCCGCTCACTCGTGTTGATGGGCTGGATCGTCGTGTATGGATTGGTCGGCACACAACTGAGCTACACGCTGCGTCCGTTCTTTGGCGTGCCACTGAACGGGCATGACTTTTGGAGCATTATTGGCAGCGTCGTTCTGGGCCTGTCGAAAGCTGGGGGATAAAGCAGAAGACGCTGCACAGGAGACCGACAATGGAAAACAACGGCAAACCTGAAGACGTTCAAACTAACGCGCCACCAGTTGTGATCGTGCAAACGCCTATGCCGGTCGCCGCTCTGCCAAAACCGCCGGTAGAAATTGTCGCTACCTGGCGCGAGCTGCAAGGCGGCTGGCGTGTGTTCGCCATGTCCGAATGGATCATGCGTGACCGTGCAAGCTTTTTCGAGGAGATCCGCGCCCGACATGACCTCACGCCCAATGCGCAGACAGCCTCACTGATGATGGCTGCCGTGACCGTGACGGCAGCCCTGGCGTTGGCCTTTGCCTCGATCACTTTGTTCTTTTGGCTGACCGTGCCGGACTATGAATTCTTTGTGTTGCTCAACGTCAGCGTGCTGGCGATTACGGCCTGGTGGGGCTTGTCGTTTCTTCGCCAGGGGATGCGCCACGTCCAGCAGGGAGCATAAGCACGGGCGGGACGCATCCTGGCAGTCTGGATCGCCATCTATGCATTCGTCGGCACACAAATGGGCTGGGCGCTCAGGCCGTTCTTTGGTGCGCCTGGCGCGCCATTTGAGATCATCCGCCGCATGCAAGGCACGTTTTATACCGGCGTGTTCTACATCATTCGGAGCTTTTTTGGATTCTAGGGATCATCCCACTTGCATATGAATACCTTACGTATGCTATTGATCGTCGTGTTGGTCATCACTGCTGGTACTCTTGGCGCTGGGTGGATCTTGAGCGCCGCCGTTCGTGCACGCGCGGCTGGACGAATCCACGAGGACATTCATGTTGTCCCACCCGCACCGGTTGCGTTGGTGCTGGGCGCGGGGCTATGGCAAGATGGCACACCCACTCCCGCGCTCTATGACCGGGTGGCGACGGCAGTTGATCTTTACAAAGCAGGCAAAGTCAAAAAGCTCCTGATGTCGGGCGACAATCGGTTTGTCAACTACAACGAACCAGCCGCAATGAAAAAACTGGCAGTCCAACTCGGGGTGCCAGCACAGGACATTGTCCTTGATTATGCCGGTCGCCGCACGTATGATTCGTGCTATCGCGCCAGAGAGATTTTCCAAGTGAAGCAGGTGGTGATCGTCACGCAGCGATTCCACCTCGACCGGTCAGTGTTTCTATGCGATGCAATGGGCATTCAGTCTGTCGGCGTCGCAGCCGACCGGCGCAGGTATCAAACGCTGCCGTGGTGGCAAGTGCGCGAGGTATTTGCAACGGCGGCGGCATGGTGGGATGTGAACATTGGGCATCCTGTGCCGGTGTTGGGCGAAAAGCTGCCGATCAGCATGAAATGAACTGCAAACTTGCCAAATCAAGGGTAGGCTGTTATAATCCGCATCGCATCGGGGCGTA
>Ga0315268_10007307_pt1 | contig 11634 bp, 3 predicted proteins | sample C1_top_MG_FD_204535 | JGI IMG/M metagenome (GOLD analysis project Ga0315268, IMG submission 204535) | Sediment microbial communities from Yellowstone Lake, YNP, Wyoming, USA - C1_top | ecosystem: Environmental > Aquatic > Freshwater > Lake > Sediment | place: USA: Wyoming | collected 2017-08-01 | reverse complement strand
GATCCATCACCTGGCCCATCGTGGACGTATCGGTCTGAATCAAGGGCACCGCTTCTTTGATGACGACTTCCTGCGAGAGCTCCCCAAGCTGAAGCGTGCAGTCGAGACGCACGGTCTGGTCAACGTCCAGCTTGACGTTGTTGTAGATGCCGCGGCGGAACCCGGGCTTTTCGAAGCTTACCTGGTAGAGACCGGGCGGGAGCAAGGTGACGGAAAAGTCACCGGTGTCATCGGTGGTGGCGTCGCGCACCAGGTTGGTGCCCTGGTTGCGCACGACGATTCTCGTAGCGACCACCAGGGCACCGGAGGGATCAGTCACCGTCCCTACAATGGTTCCGGTGGTTCCAGCGCCTAAGATGGGCGTCGCCAGCAAAAGCGCAGCAGCTACCATTCCCCAAAAGCGCAAGCGGGCCATTGTTGTACTCCTCGCGGTATCCCCTCTCGCCCCCGACGGAGAATTTCCTCGGATGCTAAAACTCAGGACCAGTGACGTCAAGGATATTGCAAAACGATGCCGGGCCGCACCTCTAGAATTCTGCGGCCCACCCGCCCGGCGAGTGAAACCGGGCGACACCGGCTGGCTTCTGGCGTATGATGAGCCCCGCCCACGCCGACCCTAAACAGGGACGGACTGCGGCGGGCGGGCCGCTGTAAGAGCTGATCCGCAGTGGGCATTTCCTGTGGTGGTGAGAACCAGCCTTGACCGTGTCGAATCAGACCTCGAGAAATCCTGCCTACAGGCTTACTACATTCGCAAGGAGGAGACACCCGTGAAGTTTTTGCGCTTCATTTTTCTGTGCGTGATGCTGGCGATGACGCTGGCTGCTCTCGCACAACAGCAACAACAGACACCCCCGCAACAACAGCAACAGCAGCAGGCAACTCCGCAGCGACAGCAGCAACAACAGGCGGGCGGAGCGCAGGAAGAAGGCCGCGGCCCGCGCGACCCGATGTCAACCCCGACGTTTACCGGGCTGCGGCTACGGGGAATCGGGCCGGCGCTGACTTCAGGCCGCGTGGCAGCGCTCGCCGTGGACCCCACCGACAAGCGCGTCTGGTGGATTGCCACGGCGTCGGGGGGCGTGTGGAAGACGACCAACGCGGGCACCACGTTTACTCCCGTTTTCGATAATGAAGGATCCTATTCGATCGGGGCGGTAGCGCTCGACCCGAAGAATCCGTCGGTCGTGTGGGTGGGGACGGGTGAGAACAACAGCCAGCGCAGCGTCGGCTACGGTGACGGCGTCTACAAAACCGAAGACGGCGGGCGGAGCTGGCGCAACGTGGGCCTGAAGAATTCCGAGCACATCGGAAGAATTCTCATCGACCCGCGCGATTCCAACGTGGTGTACGTGGCCGCGCAAGGGCCGCTGTGGGGCCCGGGCGGAGACCGCGGACTCTACAAGACGACTGACGGCGGAAAGAACTGGAAGAAGCTGTTCGAAACCAGCGAGAACACGGGCGTCAGCGACGCAGTGATGGAGCCAGGGAATCCGGATGTCATCTACGCCACCACGTACCAGCGCCGGCGCCACTTCTACACGTTGATTAACGGCGGCCCGGAAGGTGGAATCCAAAAGTCCGTGGATGCGGGAGCGACGTGGACCAAGCTGCGTGGAGGACTGCCGGCGAATGTGGACATCGGGCGCATCGGGCTGGCGGTGACGCCGGCCGACCCGCGGATTGTCTACGCCATCGTGGAGGCGGCGGATCAGCGAGGCGGGATTTTCCGCTCGACCGACCACGGCGCCAGTTGGGAACGGCGCAACCCATATGATTCGGGGGCGATGTACTACGGGAAAATGGTCGCGGACCCGAAGGACCCGGAACGCATCTTCGTGATGAACGTAAATATCCAGGTGTCGGTGGACGGCGGACAAACTCTGACGTCGCTCCCCAGCCGGTCGAAACACGTGGACAACCACGCGATGTGGATTGACCCAGACAACACCGACCACATGCTGGTGGGCTGTGATGGCGGACTCTATGAGAGCTGGGACAACGCGCAGACGTGGATCTTCTTCACCAACCTGCCCGTCACGCAGTTCTACAACGTGTGGGCGGACAATTCGAAGCCGGATTATTACGTCTATGGCGGGACGCAGGACAACTTCTCCCTGGGCGGCCCGGCCAGCACGCGCAACGCGCAAGGCGTCACCAACTACGACTTCTTTGTGACCAACGGCGGCGACGGATTCATGTCGGTCGTGGATCCGGAAGACCCGAATATCATTTACGCGGAGAGCCAGAACGGTGGGTTGGTGCGTTTCGACCGGCGCAACGGGCAGCGCGTCAGCATCCAGCCGCAGGAAGGCAAGGGCGACCCGCCGTACCGGTGGAACTGGGATTCGCCGATTATCATCAGCCCACACTCGCACACGCGGCTGTATTTCGGCGCGCAGTTCCTGTTCCGCAGCGACGACCGCGGCGACAATTGGACGAAGCTCGGCGGCGACCTGACGCGCGAGTTGGACCGCAACAAGCTGCCGGTGATGGGAAAAATCTGGCCGCCGGACGCAGTGGCCAAAAACGCTTCGACGGCGTTTTACGGCAACCTGTCCCAGATCGCTGAGTCACCAAAGAAGGAAGGCTTGCTCTTTGTCGGCACCGACGACGGGCTGGTGCAGATCAGCGAAAACGGCGGGCAGAGCTGGCGGAAGATCCAGAAGTTCCCCGAGGTGCCGGAGAACGCGTACGTGGCGAAGATCCTGCCGTCGCAGCATGATGTGAACAGCGTCTACGTGGTGTTCAACAACCACCAGAACGCCGACTTCGCGCCGTACATCGTGAAGAGCACGGACCTGGGCAAGACGTGGACGTCGATCAAAGGCGACCTGCCCGCCAGCCAGCCGCTGTGGGCGCTGGCCGAGGACCACGTGGACCCGAACCTGCTGTTTCTCGGCACGGAGTTCGGGCTTTACTTCACAACGAATGGCGGACAGAAGTGGATCCGGCTGCGCGGCGGCCTGCCCACGATCGCCATCCGCGACCTGTCGATCCAGAAGCGGGAGAACGACCTGGCGCTGGCCAGCTTCGGCCGCGGGTTTTTCATCCTCGACGACTACACTCCATTGCGCGGACTGAAACCGGAAGCGTTCAACGCGGATGCGCACATGTTCCCGGTGAAGGACGCGGAGATGTATATCGAAGCCTCCCCGATCGGCGGGCGCGGCAAGGGCATGCAGGGCGAAATGTACTTCACTGCGCCGAATGCGCCGCTGGGGGCGACGTTCACCTATTTCCTCAAGGAAGCGACGCGCACCAAGCGGCAACAGCGGCAGCAAGCGGAGCGCGACGCCATTCGCCGGAACCAGGAATTCCACTATCCCTCACTGGATGAACTTCGGACCGAAGCGGAAGAAGAGCCACCGGCTCTTTTCCTCACCATCACAGATTCCGCCGGCAACGTGGTGCGGCGCCTGCAAACACAGGCGACGCCAGGCATCCATCGCGTTACCTGGGATCTGCGCTACCCGGCGACGACGGTGCCAGCCGCCGCGGCCGCTGGAGGCGGAGGCCAGCGCGGCGGGGCGCCACCCGAGGCGGCCGGCGGCGGATTCCGCGGGCCTTCGGGCAACCTGGTGATGCCGGGGACGTACAAGGCGTCGCTCGCGAAGCGCGTGGACGGCAAGACAACGCATCTGGTCGGCCCGGTGTCTTTCAACGTGACGGTGGAAGGCCTGTCGGCAATGAATGAGGCGGACCGCAAGGTGCTGGCCGAGTTCCAGACGCAAGCGGCCAAGCTACAAAAGGCGGTCACGGCGGCGCTCGATATCGCCAACAGCACGCGGACGAAGGTCGGCGTGATGAAGCGAGCGTTGCAGGAGACTTCCGGCGTGGACACCAGCAAGCTGTGGGACGAGGCGGAATCGCTCGAGAACCGCCTCAACACGATCCTGCTCGCATTACGCGGCGACACGGTGGCGCGGCAATACAACGAACCGACGCTGCCGTCGATTTCCCAACGCGTGCAGGAAATCGCAGGGGCGCAGCGGTTTGCCACCTCGAAGCCGACGCAATCCCAACGCAACGAGTACAAGCTGGCAGCGGATGAGTTCACGCCGGAACTGAACAAGCTGCGGCAAATCGTCGAAGTGGAGCTGCCCAAGCTGGAGAAGCAGCTCGAAGCCATCGGCGCACCGTATACGCCGGGACGGATGCCGGACTGGAAGTAGGGCGGGCGGCGTCGCAACTCGTAGCAGCTAACCCGCGTCCCACTCCCGAAGATTTGGGAGCGGGACGCTGTTTTTTCAGCCACTGCTCAATGACAGAGTGGAACGGTGAGGCTGGTTGAGATTCTTCGGCCCGTCGCAGAGCGGCGGGCCTCAGAATGACAAACGGGTGGGTGTCGCAGTGAGCCGGACTCAAGCCTACTGCGAAAGCCCGGCAGGACGCTGAAGGAGAGTGCCGGGTTGTCTTCGACAACCCGGCGCTACACAACCAAAAAAACAAGGGGCGTCCCGACGAATCGGGACGCCCTTTGTGTTTCTCCGCGGTTTGCGGAGGTTGAGGATTAGCGCTCCGGCAGCGGGCGACGGATGATGTAATCCGGCCAGCAGCCCTGGTACTCAGGTCCGTCCAACTCGCCCCGACCGGGAATATTTGTTCCAGCGGTGGGAGTCGGAGGGATGAACTTGGGGTCGAGCGCCTTGGCGATCTGATCGCGGGCGTCTTCGAGGTGCATCTTGGTGAAGCGGTCGGCGGTCTTGGCCATGGCCGCATTGAGGGAGGCTTGCAAGGTGCGCAATTCGCCGCGAACGAGCGCGCGAACGTCGTCGGTCGCCGCTCCCGGGCCGTTCAGCTTGCCGGAAAGCAGCGTGAGGTAGGCGCGCTGGAGGCCGCGGCGGTAGGCGTCAATCTTCGGAGCGGGCGCGTCGAGCTCGCTCCAGATGCCGCGACGGACATCGCTCAGCAAGTCGGTCGCCTTGTAGACGTTGGCGCCGTCCATCGCTTCCTGTTCGAACATCCGCGCCAGCCGCGCGTTGCTGAGCAGCGAGTTCAGCACGCGTTGCTGCGCGGTGCGGATGCGATCCAGTTCGCCGGCGGGCTCGATGCGGCGCAGGATTTCCGGCTTGATGGCGAACGTCGGCGTGGTGAAAGCCTTCTCATTCAGGAATTTCACCGCCGCCGCCTGCCGCTCGCGCGGGACGGTCTGGAAGATGACGCCATCCTGACCGCCGTTCTTCTGCTGCGAGTACATGCCGCCGACAATGGGAGTGACGTGAGTCATCTCCGTAGCCCACTGCCCGAGCATGCGTCCGTAGAGTTCGTCGAGGTCATCCCAATTCTTACCCTGGAAGGTGGCGACCTTGAGTAACATGTTGGAAACACGCTCGAGGTTCTTGAGACCCAGGGTAGTGGCCTGCACGGCGTCGGCGTCGCCGACGGCCTCAGTCTGGTCCCCCGGGTCGGAGCCGCGAGCATCGGCGGTGGAGAAGCGCAGCCAAAGGGTTTTGTCCTGTACGCGGGTCCACTCGTCGAGAGTCTTCAGCTCGTCGTCGGGAGACTTGGCGGCGGGGATGGGTTTGTAGCCCCACATCGTGGCCCACTTGTCGTAGGGGCCGATGCCGGGAATCAGCAGCGCGGGGTCAATGTTGTCTTCCGGCTGGGCGACATAATTGAACCGCGAGTAGTCCATCAGCGTGGACACGTGGCCCATGGTCTTCAGCCACTGGGGGTCGCGGAGTTTTTCGATCGGATACAGCGAGCTGGCCTTCATGTTGTGCTGGAAGCCCAGCGTGTGCCCGACTTCGTGCGCCACGACGTATTCGATGAGCCGGCCCATCAGCTCGTCGGGAAACGGCAGCTTCTGCGCGCGCGAGTCGAGCGGCCCCACCTGGAGGAAATACCAGGAGCGGAGCAGGTTCATCACGTTGTGGTAGAACTGCACGTCGGCCTCGATGATTTCGCCGGTGCGCGGGTCGTGAATGTGCGGGCCGACGGCATTTTCCGTGGTCGAAGGCAGCCAGCGGATCACCGAGTAGCGGGCATCTTCCGGGCTCCACTTGGGATCTTCTTCCGGTGTGGGTCCCTGCTTGGCAATGATGCCGTTCTTGAAGCCGGCCGCTTCAAAGGCGGGTTGCCAATCCTCGATGCCGCGCTTCACCCAGATCCGCCACTTTTCCGGCGTGGCCGGATCCACCCAGTAGACGATGGGCTTCACCGGCTCGGAAACTTCAGCGTTCGGATCCTTCTTCTCCAGGCGGTAGCGCGTGATGTAGCGACGCCGCGGGGCGCGTTGCTCGTTGACGCCGAAGTCCAGCATGCTGACCGAGAAATAGCCGACGCGATCGTCAAAGAGCCGCGGCATCATCGGCTTCTCGGGCAATTTCACCATACTGAAGTGCATCACGACGCTGGCGCTGCCGGGCCGCATGCCGGTCTGCGCGAAGCCGCCGGTGGGCGTGGGAGCCTGTCCGCCGCCGGTGGGCGCCTCGACGGGCGAGGTGTAGGTGTGGGTGGCTTCGACTTCGATGTTCTGCGGGAAGGCAGCGACGCGCTCGACAAACGAGCGCGAAGCATCGAAGCCGCGCGCGCGCAGCCGCGCCCGGGCGGTGAATTCGGGGACCTCGGCCGCGTAGAGGCGGGTGACCTCAATCACCGGCGCATCGTTCTTGCCGATGGCTTCGATGTTGAGGGCCTGGATGATGGTGTCGTTGTTGGCCGCATTCACTGCTTCGGCAATCGGCTGATTGGAGTCGGCCACGATTTCGTAGGAAACGTTGCGGAGCAGGATGCGGTCGCCGCGGCGTTCCCACTTCACGACGCGGTTGCCGAGGGCCTGACCGCCGTAGCCCACGCCGACCGTCGTCTTGGCAATTTGCGTGACCCAGAGAAACTCTTTGCCCAGCTCGCTGACGGGAATCTCGTAATAAATCCGATCCTTGATGCGATGAACGGTGAAGACACCTTCTTCGGAAACCGCCTCGTTGGTGATGACGCGGTCATAGGGCCGAATCTGCGGCTCCTGGGCCCGACCGGTGGGACGTTCCTGCCCCGCGGGCGGCTCCTGCTGCTGCTGTTGCGGCGGCCCCTGCTGCTGCTGCTGTTGCGGCGGCCCCTGCGCGGCCAAATCCAACGCAAAGGGCGCGACGAGCAGAAGACCCAAAAGCACAGATAACCAGACGGACTTCTTCGACGCTACTGTCATAGGCACTCCTTTGATGAACTGAAATGAGAATGGCACGGGCCGACCGAGTCCGCCACCGTTCCGGCGGAACTCTAATCCGGTTGGAACCACCGGGCAACGCTCTTGTGACGTAGCAGCGACGCGGAGGGTTCCAAGAGCGGGGCGCAAGATGGGGCACGAAGAAGGGCGGCCCAAAGCCGCCCCGACGATCCTCAACCGCACGACCGACAACACAGGATGGCCGACGTCCCGACTGCGTCGGGATAAATTCCGTCGGCCGCTACAGCTGGTAACGACACCAGCCGGGCGGCCAATAGCCGCCCTTGCGGGCGAGAGAGTGCAAGGTCAGCGCGGCGATCCGGGCAAAAAAGGAACGGCCCCGTCCCGATGCATCGGGACGGGGCCGTGAGGAAGTGAAGATCTGTCCGCGCTAGAACTGATAACGCAAACCGATTTGCATTACACGCGGGCTACCTTGAATGGCGGTGAAGGCCGACCAGGTGGGCGTCGGCGTCAAATTGTTCAACGCAGGATCCAGACCGATGGACGTATCGCCACCGATTGTGCCGAACCGTTGGGTGTTGGTCACATTGAACACCTCCCAACGGAGTTGGAGTATGTGGTGCTCGTTGTAGGGCATGGTGATGGACTTCGTCAGACCCATATCGAGGTTGACGTAGCCCGGGAGGCGGAAGAGATTCCGCGGGCCGCTCTCGCCCGGATAGGAGTTGCGGAAGCTCTGTAAGGCGTACTCGGTGTTGCATCCGAAAAGCTTCGGCGGATCGGTGGCGTTCCCCTTGGTGACGCAGGGCTTGACCGGCCGAGTCAGCGGGGCCAGGTTCTGCATCTCCCAGTTGGTGGCCCACTGCGCTCCGTCGTAGAAGGCGAGGTTACTGGTGAGGGGCAGCCCGGTGTTCCAACGGAAAATCCCAGAGAGCTGCCAACCGCCGATGAAGGCGTCCGCGCCGCGACCGATGCCGCTGAGGAATTGCTTGCCGCGACCGAAGGGCAACTCGTAGATGGCGCTCACATTGATCTGGTGACGGACATCAAAATCCGAGCTGGCGTACCAATCATGCGGGCGCAGGGCATTCTGGATGAACGAAGTGCCATAGAGCAGTCCGTTCCCCAGCGAACTGGTCTGCAAACCGGAAGCGTTGTCCAGCGAGTGCGACCAAGTGTAGTTGAAGTCCCAAGTCAGCGTGCGGAGGCGCTGGCGCAGGGAGACATTCAAAGCGTTGTAGTTGGAATAGGCGACCGAGCCCCAGGCCGCGAGCGCGCCATACTGCGGGTTGAAGAAGTAGCTGGTGCCCGTGGCGTACTCGATTTCGTCCTGGGTGTCCGTCCAGTCGTTCCCCCACCCGCCCCAGTCGGGGTTGATGGCGAGCCAGTACACCGCCTGCGTGGGACTGAAGGTGAGGGGGATGGACTCGCCGCAGCAGTCATTGAGCAACTGGGCCAGGTTCGCGGGGAACATATTTTCGAACCAGGGGATGTTGGCGATGCTTGAAGTCGGCTGGATGCCCTGCTGGCGGAGCTGCTCGAGGGTGGTCGCGGCGGTGTACCAATCCATCCCCGACGTGGGATCCTTCAGGTTGTTCAGGGCCATGACGTCGCGGGTGGCGAGCAGGTTGTGGGCGATGCGGCCGACATAGGACATTTGCAAGACCATCTGCTTGGGCAGTTCGCGTTCGAAGGTGAGGTTAAACTGGTAGTTGATCGGCGAGCGCATGCCCTGGTCCAGCGAGCTCTCGATGCGACGCCGCGTGTCCGCAGGCTGCTCCCGTGGGAAGGTCACCGGGCCGGGGACAGGAACAAGGGGCAGTGTAACCACCGATTGACCGTAGCCGGTGAAGAGCGGGCCCGGGTCGGTGGTGACATTAAAGGTGTTCGCTGGAGTCGTGAAGTTGGAACTGAACCCCAGGGTGTTGTTCAGGTCAAACTGCACGGCCAGCTGGTTGCCGAAATAATCGTTGGTGATGCGGAAGCCGGCGCGGAAGACTGACGAACCCGGTTTGCCGAACACCGACTGCAAGAAGGATTTCTCGAAACTCGGCGACCAAGCAACGGCGATACTCGGCTGGAAGTTGTTCTTGTCCCAATCGTACAGCGGCGACCTGCTGTTGGCCGGGCCGGACAGGTCCAGGGTCAGCGGTTGATTATAGGGAATCCCCTTCTCGGCGGAATTGATGCGGTTCTGGAGGTATTCGTTCAGGGGAATATCCGGCTTGACCTCGAATCCGCGAGCTTCGTAAACGGGACGGCTAATGCCGTAACGCAGCCCGTAGGTCAGAGTCAGATTGCGGGACCATTTCCAAGTGTCCTGGATGTAGCCGTCGTACTCTTCGGTCGCGAAGGTGCGGTCCGAGGGCGAGCCCGGAGACAGCAAGGAGCCGTCCTTGGCGAAGGTGAAGTTGGCCGTGTACTGCGTAAAGCGACCGATGAGAGCGGTGGCCGCGCGCTGTACGTCGGCCAGGCTGGTGAGCACCGGCAGGCCGAAATTGGTGTCCATGAAGGCGCCGACCGGGTTGGAGACACTCTTGCCGGCTAGCTCGTAGAAAAAGTAGTTGGTAATGGCCTGGTCGAAGGCCCGGGCGTAGCTCACACGGCCGTTGCGGATAATCCGGATGTTGGTACCGAATTGAACGGTGTGGTTGCCCTTGATCCACGACACGTCGTCGACGATGTTGTAAACCGGATTGGTCCTGTCAACCGTCCGGGAGAAGGCCTTGGGTTGATAGACATCGCGGAAGCTGATGGCGTTTTCCGAGCTATCGCCTTGGGTGGAGACGGCCAGCCGGGTCAAGCCGAAGCGGAAATTGTTCACCCAATTGTGCAACACCCAGTTGTGGCTCACCACGCCTCCATAGGAATGCGTCCAGGTATTCGGACTGGGAACCAGGTTATCCGGGCGGCTCGGCAAATACGGCAGCGCGCCTTCCAGGTCATAGATGGCATTCAGCCGGACGAAAAACGTCTGGTTGCTATTGATATTCCAATCGATTTTGGCCTGGTTGGAGTTCAGGTTCGTCTTCGTGGCGGCATTGAAACGGAAGCCGCTGGTATTGATGCCGTCGCCCAAGGTGTCGTCATTGGCGGGGTAGTCAGCCGCAGCCGCGGCCAAAGCGCTGATAGACGCGGGATTCAGGCCGACCGCTGGAAAGATGCTCTGGAGCTGGGCGGTGGTGAGGGTGACGATCTGCTCGGGGCAAGTGTCGCAGGCCTGCGCCCGCACCTTCATTTGGCCTGTACCCAAGATGGGCAGCGGGACGATCTGGCTGCCCTTGCCCTCACTGGCGTCGCGGCGCCCCTCAAAACTGTAGAAGAAGAACAGCTTGTCCTTCTTGATGGGGCCACCGACGGAGCCGCCGAAGGTATTGCGGATCAGTTTGGGGCGGGGAATTAGGTCGTTGCCAGTAACGGGATCGTCGCCTGCGCGGTTGTTGAAGAAGTCGTTGGCAGTGAAGATGGTGTTGCGGTGAAATTCAAATAGGGACCCATGGAAGTCGTTGGTGCCGCTCTTGCTGACCAGGTTGACCTGGGCGCCTGAGGATCGGCCCATAGAGGCAGTCGCGTTGGTGGTGGTGACCCGGAACTCCTCCACCGCCTCGGAATTCAATCGCAGCACCGGCGAGTCGAGCGCATTCGTTTGCGCGTCGTTGATGTCCACGCCGTCGAGGGTGATGTTGGACTGGTCGCTGCGAGCCCCGGCCACGTAGCCGGTGGAGGTGACGCCCGGCTGCAAGCTCAGCAGCGCCTGGACGTTTCGTGCTTCCAGGGGGAGCTGAACGATTTGCTTGGTGACGAAATTGTTGCCCAGCGTGGCGTCGGTGGTATTCACGTGGACCACGGTCGAGGCCGCTTCGACGGTCACCACTTCCGAGAGGGCACCGACTTCCAATTCAGCGCTGGCATCGACCGCCAGGCCCACCAGAGCCTGGACCGGAGTGATCACCTTCGTCTTGAAGCCGGTCGCCGTCACCTCAACTTTGTAGGAGCCCGGCGGGATGAGATCGAAGCTGAACCCGCCCGAGGCGGACGTTTCCTGGGTGCGAGTAGCAGCGGTGCCCAGGTTGGTGATGGTGACGCTCGCATTGGGAATGACTGCCCCTTGCGGGTCCGTAATCACGCCACGGATCGTGGATGTGCCAGCCTGCCCCCAGGCCAACCCCACCTGCAGAACCAGAAGCAGCGCGCACAAAACATACAATCGAACTGAAACCGATGCGGGGCGCATAGATCCTCCTCTGGAATACTCGCGTGCGAAATCGCGGCCGCAAGTCGCAACCGCACGCTTCAGTAAGCACATTTGTCCGCACAGGCAGCCATTCGAGACAGACTTGTCGGCGGTCAAAGCAGAAGACCCCGGCCTCTGCGCATATACATGTAGGCAGGTACATACCGCTACAAAGGCACGTCGTCAAGGGGTTTTCCCGTGCGCGGGCAACAAAACGACAAAGGAACCCAAACGGGCGCACCCCAACCTCGTCGGGAACAATGCCGCC
>Ga0315268_10007306_pt1 | contig 11636 bp, 9 predicted proteins | sample C1_top_MG_FD_204535 | JGI IMG/M metagenome (GOLD analysis project Ga0315268, IMG submission 204535) | Sediment microbial communities from Yellowstone Lake, YNP, Wyoming, USA - C1_top | ecosystem: Environmental > Aquatic > Freshwater > Lake > Sediment | place: USA: Wyoming | collected 2017-08-01 | reverse complement strand
CGCCGCTCGCTGCCTCATATCAGCCTGGGAACGGTCTATCGCAACCTCAAAGCCCTGACGGACGAAGGCCTCATATCCGCCCTCGACATGGGCAGCGGCAGCCGTTTCGACAGTACACCGGGCAATCATGCCCACTTTCACTGCCAGAAATGCGGCGAAATCATCAACCTGGAGGAGACTTCAGACGCATCATTGGATAAAAACGTCTCGGATAAACACCGCCTGTCGGTGGCATTCCACCGGCTGGATTTTTTCGGTTTATGCCCCGCCTGCCAGCGGGCTTCTACACCCCCCGTGAATAAAAAGATTGGAGCACAACATGGCTGAAGAAGAACGCCAGCATAGCATCGACCCTGCGACCGTCGAGATGATAGCCAAAGCCAGGACTGATGGCGCATCCACCGTCTTCGAGCGCGCCGACAAAATGAAGCCCTGCCCGATTGGACAGGAAGGTAGCTGCTGCCGCCAGTGCAGCATGGGCCCCTGCCGCGTTCCCATGGGTAAAAACAAAGAGGAAACGGCGGAGGAAAAGGCCAAACGCAAGGGTGTTTGTGGCGCCACCGCCGAGACCATCGCCGCACGCCATTTCGCGCGCATGGTCGCCGCCGGTGCCGCCGCTCATAACGACCATGCCCGTAAGGTGGTCGATACCTTCCTGCTTACAGCAGAAGGTAAAGCTCCGGGTTTCAGCATCAAGGACGAGCAAAAACTGCTGGCTCTGGCCCTCGACTTCGGTGTCGAGATAGGCGAACGCACCAACGAGGCCATCGCTGCCGACATCGGGAAGCTGGCCATGCAGGAGTTCGGACAGCAAAACGGAGGCCTGCGGCTGATAAACAGAGCGCCGCTCAAGCGCCAGGAGCTGTGGCGCAAGCAGGGGGCGGCCCCGCGCGGCATCGACCGCGAGGTAGTGGAGAGCATGCACCGCACCCATATGGGAGTGGACCAGGACTATCACAGCCTGCTGGCCCAGAGCATGCGGACGGCCCTGACCGACGGCTGGGGCGGGAGCATGATAGCCACCGAGCTGCAAGACGTCATGTTCGGCACGCCTGCACCTGTTTTCAGCCAGATTAACCTGGGCGTGCTTAAAGAAGGCGAGGTCAACATCATCATACACGGCCACGAACCAGATCTGGCCGAAATACTGGCGGTGATGGCCCAGGACCCCGAGTTGATTGCCTATGCTAGAAGCAAGGGGGCTCAGGGCATCAACCTGGCGGGCATGTGCTGCACCGCCAACGAGATACTGATGCGCCACGGCTTACCGATTGCCGGAAACTTCCTGCAGCAGGAGCTGGCTATCGTGACAGGGGCGCTGGAAGCACTGGTGGTTGATGTGCAGTGCATCATGCAAGGTATACAGGATGTGGCCCAGTGTTACCACACCAGGATTATCACCACCGATGCACGCGCCCACATCGCCGGCGCCATACACATCGAGTTCGACGAGCACAACGCCATCGAGACGGCCAGGAACATAATACGCACGGCCATCGACAACTTCCCCAACAGAGGGAAAAATATCCATATTCCCAAAGATAAAACTGATCTCATCGCCGGCTTCAGCCATGAGACCATCAACTACCTTCAGGGCGGACTTTTCCGCGCTTCTTACCGCCCGCTCAATGAAAATATCATCAACGGGCGTATACGCGGCGTCGCCGGGGTGGTGGGCTGCAACAACGCCCGTGTCACCCATGACGACATGCACGTGCGGCTGGTAAAAGAACTTATCAAGAACGATGTGCTGGTGCTGCAGACGGGCTGCGCCGCCATGGCCTGCGCCAAGGTCGGGCTGATGCTGCCCGAAGCCGCCGCCGAAGCCGGGCCGGGGCTGCGCTCTGTATGTGAGGCGCTAGGCATCCCGCCGGTGCTGCACCTGGGTTCCTGCGTGGACAACGCGCGCATCCTCATAGCCGCCACTGCCATGGTCAAGGACGGCGGGCTGGGCGACGACCTCTCCGACCTGCCGGTGGCCGGCGCCGCCCCCGAGTGGATGAGCGAGAAGGCCCTCTCCATCGGGCAGTACTTCGTGGGTTCCGGCATCTTCACCGTCTTCGGCGTCAACTGGCCCACCATCGGCAGCAAAGAGGTGACCGACTTCCTGTTTAAGGACTATGAGGCTATGTACGGCGGCATGTGGGCCTTCGAGGCCGACCCCATCCGCATGGCGAGGCTGATGATCGACCACATAGACAAAAAGCGCAAGGCATTGGGCATTGACAAGTCCCGCGAGCGCGTCCTCTTCGACATGGATATGCGCCGCTCGATGGAGGCAGTCTAAATGTCTAAAATCATCGCATCCGCCGCCATCCGAGGAGCCTATAAAATCATCGAGCGCGCCGAGGGCAAATATCAGGAAGCCCTAAAAAAATGGGGGCCGGATCAGATGGTGGGTTTCCCCAACACGGCTTATTATCTCCCCATCATTTACGCCATTCTCGGTCTAAAGGTGGAGAAACTGGGAGACATGAAAGCCGTCATCGAGCGCTGTCGCCGCTTGCTGCCGCCGCCGGTACGCGAGATTCATCCCCTGCCCTACCTGGCCCCGGCGCTGGATGCCGGCATGGCGACCCTGTTCGCCGAAGAGATTATTGAGGCCATCCGGTATTTGGAGACGCCTGACTTTTATACCAAAATGGAGGACCCCTCGGACGACAACCTCTGGCTGGGCGCCGCTGATGATGTCATCCTGCGAAAACGCGGCGTGGAGTTTGTGGACGGGACTGCACCCGGCTTCGCCGCTATACTGGGAGCGGCGCCCACCAAAGAAATCGCAGCCAAAATCGCCGGCGAACTTCAGCAAAAAAACCTCTACGTCTTTATGTGCGCCGAAAACTGCGGCCAGCGCTTCTCCGAGCAACTGGTAAGCGCAGGCGTGCAGATAGGATGGCCGACGCGGCTCGTTCCGTTCGGGCCGGACGTGTCGGCCACCGTTTTCGCCATTGGTTTCGCCGCCCGCGTAGCCATGTCTTTCGGCAGTGTCAAGCCCGGCGATTACCGCGCCAACCTGATATACAACAAGGACCGCACCTTCGCCTTCGCCATGCCCCTGGGCTATGTTACTGACGAGTGGTACGCCAATGCCGCCGGGGCCATTAATTTCGGCTTCCCCACCATCGCCGACACCCCTATCCCCGAAGTGCTTCCCAGCGGCATCTGCAGTTATGAGCATGTGGTATCCAATGTTCCGCATGACAAAATAGTGGCGCGGGCGCTGGAAGTGCGCGGCCTCAAGGTTAATGTGGCCGAGGTGCCCGTCCCGGTGGCATACGGTCCGGCATATGAAGGAGAGCGCGTCAGGGGAGACGACATTTACCTGGAATGCGGCGGCGGACGCACCCAGATGGTTGAGTGGATCACCTCCAGGCGCATGGACGAGGTGGAAGACGGCCGGATCGAGGTCATAGGCCCGGAAATCACCGACGTGCCGGCGGGCACCAAGCTGCCGATGGCTATCGCGGTGGAGGTGGCCGGGCGACAGATGCAGGAGGACTACGAACCCATCCTGGAGCGTCAGGTGCACCACCTGCTCAACTACGCCCAGGGCGTGATGCACATCGGCCAGCGCGACATCGCCTGGATCAGGATAAGCAAATCCGCTGTGGAAAAGGGCTTCCGCCTGCGGGACATTGGCGTTATACTGCACTCCAAGCTGCATCAGGATTTCGGGCGTATTTTCGACAAGCTTCAGGTGAAGATCTACACGACCGATGACAAAGTAAAAGAGGTCACGGCCACGGCCAAGGCCATCTATGCGGTGCGCGACGCCCGCATCGAGGGCATGACGGACGAGACCACGGATATTTATTACTCGTGTACTCTCTGCCAGTCCTTCGCCCCCAGCCACGTGTGCGTTGTCTCGCCGGAGCGCACCGGTTTGTGCGGCTCCTACAACTGGATGGACTGCAAGGCCTCTTTCGAGATAAATCCCACCGGCCCCAATCAGCCCGTCCCCAAGGGCGAGCCCATAGATGCCCGCCTAGGACAGTGGAAGGGCGTTAACGAGTTTATCTTCAAAGCCTCGCGCGGCAAGATGCCTTCATATAACTTCTACAGCATCATCGTCGATCCGGCCACCGCCTGCGGCTGCATGGAGTGCATCGCCGCCATACTGCCCATGTGCAACGGCTTCATGACTGTCAACCGCGAGTTCGCCGGCATGACCCCCTCCGGCATGAAATTCACCACCCTGGCAGGTACGGTGGGCGGGGGCATCAGTACGCCGGGCTTTGTCGGCCACAGCAAGTATAATATCGCCCAGCGCAAGTACCTGGCTGCCGAAGGCGGCATCAAGCGCCTGGTGTGGATGCCGAAGATGCTCAAGGAAGAATTAAGGGACAGATTCAACGCCCGGGCTCAGGAGGTAGGCATACCCAACCTGCTGGACATGATAGCCGACGAGTCGGTAGGCGATACCGAAGAAGCTATCATGACCTTCCTGACGGAAAAAGGGCATCCCGCGCTGACCATGGAACCGATTATGTAAATACTAAATCCTAACCTCTAAATTCTAAACAGGTTTAGAAATTATCTTGAGGGGAGAGATATCATGCCATTATCCGGGATAGAGATATTCAAGCTGCTGCCCAAGACCAACTGCGGCAAGTGCGGCGTGCCCACCTGCCTGGCCTTCGCCATGAGCCTGGCTGCCGGCAAAGCGGAATTAGCTGCCTGCCCGTTCGTGACCGCCGAAGCCAAGACCAAACTGGAGGAAGCCTCGGCTCCCCCCATCCGCCCCGTAGTCATCGGCAGCGGCGAGCGCACGGTCAAGGTCGGCGGCGAGACAGTCCTCTTTCGCCACGAGAAGCGCTTCGAGAATCCGCCCGGTTTGGCCATCCTCGTCAGCGACAACATGGAAGATACCGAGGTCGGGGCAAGACTGAAGCGCTTCAAAGAGCTTTCGTACGTCAGGGTCGGCCTCAAGCTGAGACCGGAGCTGATAGCGCTAAGGTGCGATTCAAACGACGCCGCGAAGTTCGCCGCCCTGGTATCGAGAGTCAAAGCGGAGAGCGACGGCGGCATTATACTCATGACATCGAACCCGGATATCATGGCGGCGGTGCTAAAAGTCTGCGCAGACAGGAAACCGCTTCTCTACGCTGCCTCGATGGACAACGCAGAGAAGATGGCTGCCCTGGCCAAAGAGAACGGTTGCCCCTTGGCCGCCAGGGCGTCTGGTCTGGATGAACTGTCCGCTCTCACCGAAAAACTGACACAGCTCGGCGTGAAGGACATCGTCATCGACTCCGGCGCGCGCAAGATAAAACAAGCGCTGCAGGACCAGGTGATGATACGCCGTCTGGCGCTCAACAAAAAATTCCGCCCATTGGGCTTCCCCACTATCGTTCTGGCCAACGAGATGACGAGCGACCCCATGCAGGAGGCGCTGGTGGCTGCCACCTTCATCGCCAAGTACGGCGGCATCATCGTGCTGTCGGATTTCCAGGGGGAGACTCTTTTCCCGCTGCTGGTGCTGCGCATGAATCTGTATTCCGACCCGCAGCGCCCGCTGGCCACCACCGAGGGCATATATGACATCGGCGGTCCGGGCGAAAATTCGCCTGTGCTGGTCACCTCCAACTTTTCGCTGACCTATTTCATCGTTTCCGGCGAGATTGAAAATTCGCGCGTGCCCACTTACCTTATAGTCAAAGATACCGAAGGGCTCTCCGTTATGACCGCCTGGGCCGCCGGCAAGTTCGGCGCCGACAACATAGCGGCGCTGGTTAAAAAGAGCGGCATCGCCGACAAGGTCAAGCACCGCAAGATAGTAATCCCCGGCTATATCGCCTCCGAAAGCGGCGGTCTGGAAGAGGAGCTGCCCGGATGGCAGGTGCTGGTCGGCCCGCGCGAGGGAGCGCACATACCGCCATATCTCAAGAATTGGAAAGCATAGGAGATAAAAAATCCTAAGAACTAAATCCTAAATACTAAATTTGGGATTTAAAATTAGAATTTAGTATTTTATTCTGTGAGGAAAATATGATACTGATTGGCGAAAACATAAACATCATGTCCCAGACCATCGGCCCGGCCATGAAGGAGCGCCAGGGAGAGTCTATCCTCAAGATGGCTGCTGAAGAAAATAAGGCCGACATAGACTATCTGGAGCTCAATATCGGCCCGGCCAAAAAGACGGGTGCTGAACTCATGCCCTGGCTGGTCCAAACGGTACAAGCGGTTACAGACAAGCCTCTGTCGCTGGATACCACCAACCCCGAGGCTATCGAAGCCGGGCTTAAATTGTGCAAAAAACGCGCTCTTATCAATTCCATATCGTTACAGCCGGAACGGCTGGAGAAAACCCTGCCGCTGGTAACCAGATATCACGCCGATATGATAGGCCTGCTATGGGGCGTGGAAGGCATGCCGCGCGACGTCAACGAACGCTGCATGCACACCGTCGACCTGGTGTACAAAGCCAGCGAGTGCGGTATACCCAACCAGGACATCTGGATCGACCCCATCGCCACTCCCGTAAGCGGCGAAATCAACCAGGTAAAGGCTTGTCTGGAGTTTTTGCAGATGCTGCCGGAGATCGCCCCGGGCTGCAAGTCCATCGTGGGGCTGTCCAACGTCTCTAACGGGACGCCATCCAACCTAAGGCCGTACCTCAACCGCACCTACCTCATGATGCTGGTGCGCTACGGCCTGTATTCAGCCATCGTCGATGCTCTGGACACTGAGTTGATTCAGATGGTGCGTGGTCGGAAGCCGGAAATTGTCTCCCTCATTTACAAGGCCATGGACGGAGAGCCGATAAACATGGCTACACTCGGCGCGGAGGAAACCAAGTATGTCAAAACCGTGCGCGTGCTCACCGGCGAGGCGCTTTACTCCCACGCATGGCTGGAGGCTTAAAGCACGAAGCACCAAATCCTAAATGAATCCAAACGACCAAATATCCAAAGTTTTTAATTTATGAATTTTAATATTATCTAGATTTTAGATATTGGGATTTAGGATTTGTCTCTTATGGGCAAACTATCATCCGGCCAACCCACCCGGCATGGTTTCGATGAGGCTTTCCGGCAAGCCTACCAGTTGGCAAGCCGGAGGCTGATGGATATCGCCGACCTCCACGCTCTGTGCCACAGGAGCGGCGCCACGCTGGCAGAAGAAGCGGGGGGAAAAGTTATTTCGCTGGACTACTTCGGCCAGCCCTGCTGTGTCATTCTACCGGATGTAGATGTCTCCGCTGCGAACGGAGAGCCGCTCTCTCCCCGCGACAAGCTCATAATCCTGCATTATCTCATCACGGCTGACGGCAGCCCCCTTACAAACAAGCTTATCACTTTCAAGGAGTTGCCGGAGGGCGCGGTTTATTACCCGACTTATGTCAAGCGCACCATCAAGCCGCTGCTGGACAAGTTCGCTGACAGGCCTGAGTCTTTAATCGCGGCTGCCGAGAGTATCGGAGGGGTTAAGGCCGAAACGGGCGATTTCTCTTTCCACCTGAATACTTTACCCCGTGTGTCGCTCACAATGACGTTGTGGCTGGGCGACGAGGAATTGCCTTCCGAAGGGAATATCCTTTTCGACAGTTCTATCACGGACTACCTGCCTACCGAAGATATCACAGTGCTTTGCGAAATACTGGCCTGGAAGCTGGTAAAACTGGGGTAGCGCGCATCATTAAGCCTTGTGAGGTTGCAGCTCTGGTCGGAAATATTCGTAGTCGATAGTGATAATATTAAGCAGAAAAGTTGACACCCGAAATGCAATTCTATACCATTGAACCATAGACGGATTAGAGGAGAAGACAAGTGTTAATAGACGTTACCGACCAGACCTTTGATGCCGAAGTATTAAAGGCCAACCTGCCCGTTTTGATAGATATGTGGGCGCCGTGGTGCGGCCCCTGCCGTATGGTCGAGCCCATTCTCAAAAAGCTTTCCGACAAGTATCAGGGCAAGGTCAAGTTCTGCCGCATGAACGTCGACGAGAACCAGAAAACCCCCTCCCAGTACCGCGTCATGTCCATCCCCAACATGCTATTCATCAAGAGCGGCAAGGTGATAGACACCGCTGTAGGCGCCATGCCGGAAGCCGCCCTGCAGAGCAAAGTGGATGCCCTGCTGGCCGCCAAGTAAACTATACCTCATAGATTAAAACGAGGAGGAGACCGGGGTCTCCTCCTCGTTTAGTTTCCCCAAACTGACTACGGATTCTCAATGAGCCTTCAGGCTGGCGCCAGCCCTGGGCAGAATGGCCGGCAGTCCGTCGATGCTGTAAACAGCGCTCCCCAGGCCGTACACCTCGCTGATATTCTCCTGGGTAACCACCTGCGCGGGTGTCCCTTCGGCCTTGATGACGCCGCTATGCAGCAGGATAAGCCGGTCGCAGTACTGCACCGCCAGGTTGAGGTCGTGCAGCGCCACCCCCACCGTCAACCTCTGATTGCGGCACATTTCTTTCATCAGGTCGAGCACCTCTATCTGCCGCCCGATGTCCAGGTTGGAAGTGGGCTCATCCAGCAGTATGCCCTCGGTCTGCTGCGCCAGCACGCGCGCGATAACCACGCTCTGAATCTCGCCGCCGGAAAGCTCCCCTATCCTGCGATTTGAGAGATGCTGCGTGCGCGTCTTCTCCATCGCCTGCCGGGCGATATCCATGTCGCGCCCGCCCTCGTACTGGAAAAGCCCCAGGTGCGGGTTGCGCCCCATCAGCACCACCTCGAAGGCAGTGAAATTGCTGGGCAGCAGCGGTATCTGCGGCACCACGCCCAGCAGGCGCGCCATCTCCATGTGCGGGATGTGCGACACGTCCCTTCCGTTGAAGGCAATACTGCCGGAGGTAGGTGCCATGACGCGGCTGATAGCCTTGACGATGGTCGATTTACCGCAGCCGTTGGGACCCACCAGCCCGGTCATGCACCCCGGTTCGAGGGTGAAACTGATGTCGCGCACCACTACATTATGGCCGTAGCTCAGGGTCAGATCCTTGATTTCGATTTTCAGCATACGCGCCTCAAAAAAGCATCCTGGCTTTGCGCCTGAGAAGATAAAGGAAAAAAGGCGCCCCGGCCAGCGCCGTGATGACACCGATGGGAATCTCGGATGGAGCCAGCATGGTGCGCGCCAGCAGGTCTCCCAGGATTAAAAAGATGGCACCGCAGAGCATGGAAAGCGGCAGCAGGAAGCGGTAGTCCGGCCCCCAGATGAGGCGCACGGCATGCGGGATGATGATGCCCACAAAGCCGATAATACCCACGAACGAGACGGCCGCCGCCGTGATAAGCGTGGCAACAATGAGCAGCACCAGCTTGAGCCGTTCCACGTTTACGCCTAGCTGCTGCGCCTGCTCTTCGTCCAGTTGCATGATGTTGAGCGGACGGCCGAATAGCATGATAAAAAGCGAGCCGATAAGCGTGATGGGCAGGACCACCTGAAACTCGGACCACTGGCTGAGCGAGAAACTGCCCGAAAGCCAGAACATGATGCTGCGCAGCATCTCCCCGCTGGTAATGGAAAGATAGGCCACCACGGCCCCCAGCAAGGCCCCCAGAGCCACGCCCGCCAGTATGAGGGTGGACATGGGCAGCGTTTTACCCACCCGCGCCAGGCAATAGACCACCATGACGCTGGCTAGCGCCCCGGCGAAAGCCAGGGCGGGAATAAGCCCATAGGTGGCCTCCAGTCCCGTCACCGGCAGCAGAAAGCCAATGACCGCCCCCAGCGCCGAGCCCTGAGCCACTCCTATCAGGTACGGGTCAGCCAGCGGGTTGCGGAAAAGCCCCTGGTAGGTGGCTCCGGCCACCGATAGCGCCATGCCTACCGTCCCCGCCAGCAGCACGCGCGGCAGCCGGATGTCCCAGACAATGACCTGAGTACCATTGCTCCAGTCCGGGGTTATGCTGATAAACGGCAGCCTGTCGATGAGTATACGCCAGGTATCGCCCAAAGGTATCTTGACGCTGCCGATGGACGCCGCCAGCACAATCACCAGGCCAAGCAGGATAAGCAGTCCGGCCAGAGAGAGCAGGCGGCTGGGCCAGTGAGCCGGGCCAGTCACTTGCTCCTGACCTGTCCTCGATTTCAAAACTTGTCTATGAGTCAATCAGGTCTCTCTTCAGGATTATTTAGATGCGGTGGTCGTCCCCATGTATTTGGCGACGAACTGCGGGAAAAGCTCGGGATGAATCATGGCGGCCATCCACTCGAAACCCTGTATGATGCGCGGCACAGGCCGGTTGGTGAGCGAGGCGTTGATGCCGTAGACCTTGCCGGACACTCGCGCAGCTATCGTTTTGAGACGCGGCTCGCTCTGCATAAAAACCAGAGGAGCATCACCACCTTCGAAAGCATAGTCTACGTTGCAGATGACCACCTCGGGATCGGCGTCTATTACCGATTCCAGCGACAGGGTCGGGAAACCGGTCTGACCCTGCACAATGCTGTAGCCTCCCGCCCTGGTGATCATTTCGTAGATAGGCGTATCCGTGCCCGAGGACATCATAGGATCCTGCCACAGGACGTAAAGCACGCGCGGTTTCTGAGCGTCTGAAAGATTCTGAGTTTTGTCAGTGATGGTCTTGATGCGTTTTTGCATATCATCGACGATGGACTTGGCTTTCTGGCTCACTCCTGTAAGCCTGCCGATGGTAGTAACCGAATCCATGATCTCGTCGAGGTTATGCGGTACCAGCGCATAGACTTTGAATCCCAGCCTTTCCAGCGCGGGGATGACCTCCGCCTTTTGGATGTCCTCCGCCAGGATGAGGTCGGGGGCCAGGCTGACCACCTTTTCGAGGTCGACGTCGGTGAGTCCGCCCACCTTGCTCACGGACTTGGCAGCTTCGGGGTAGTCGCAGTAGAGAGTATCGCCCACCACCTTGTCGCCCAGCCCCAGGTCGAAGAGGATTTCCGTATTGCTGGGCGCCAGTGAGACGATGCGCTGCGGTGTTTTCTCGATGGTGACTGTGCGCCCCAGGTCGTCGCTGACGGTCATGGGGAAGGTGGTGCTGAGTGGAGCGGCACCGGCAGTATCGGCAGTTTTGGCGCAGCCCGCAGCCAGCACGGTAGAGGCTGTCAAAACAAGGATCAGTAGCAAACCTAATGTATTTGAAATGATGCCAGGTCCGAAAAAATTACGTAATTGCCTGAATTTAGGCACAATATTCTCTCCTCACATATTTTTAAGTGGCTCTAAACAAAAATCCCCTGCTTCGTGGGCAGGGGATTGCTCTGTCAGGTAGACATGCCTGTACCTCCTGGTCCCGCGGAGACGACACCCGAGGCTCTGGCGTTCTGACTCGCCCGGTCGTTGCCGGGATTACAGCAGGCGGTACTGTGTCGGGATTTCACCGACTTGCCTTCCAGACCTACCCGCCCAAGCTTGCACATTGCAAAGCGCATGCGGCGGGCCTCGGGGTTGCCTATTAAATTAAAGTTAGACTACTACAACTGCTTGTATGCTGTCAAGCGGTTAAATTGTGAGGCTGCTGACTCCCGCCAGATTCTTCGTCCGCCAAGGCGGGTTCAGAATGAGACCGAATCTTTCGCCATTTTTCGCCTCTAACCATACCTGATATAATAATTCATACATGGATAACATCACCGTCTGGGCCGCCTTCGGCGCTGGCATCGCCTCTTTTATCACCCCCTGCGTTCTGCCGATGGTGCCAGTTT
>Ga0315268_10007305_pt1 | contig 11636 bp, 8 predicted proteins | sample C1_top_MG_FD_204535 | JGI IMG/M metagenome (GOLD analysis project Ga0315268, IMG submission 204535) | Sediment microbial communities from Yellowstone Lake, YNP, Wyoming, USA - C1_top | ecosystem: Environmental > Aquatic > Freshwater > Lake > Sediment | place: USA: Wyoming | collected 2017-08-01 | reverse complement strand
TGGGCATCGCGGATAGTTTCTCGCTCCAAATGGCAGCCAGGGGCGTTAACGATAATTTCGTGATCAGTGTCAGGTGTGGCAATTGCGATCACCAGTGGACTGAGGGTGTCCGCTACAAAAACTGGACGGTAGTGGAGTGTCCCCATTGCCATAAGCGAAACAAAGTCAGTTCGCAAAATTACACAGTTGCTTTTATGTAAAGGTACTGTGCTGCATCCGAAATGGAGCAGATCATCGGCGCCAGGAGGAAGACTGCCCTGGCACGGCCAATGGTTTTCCTTTTATGGTCCCCGGATAAAGAGGCAATATAGAAAACGCGAGGCTAGATGGTTACCGCTGAAGAGGCCATCCGCATCTACCAATGTCTATTGACCCAAGGCATTCCGGTCTGGCTGACCGGTGGATGGGGAATTGATGCTTTGCTGGGTGAGCAGACCCGTCCTCATAAGGACCTCGATGTGATCATGCTGCTGGAGGATGTGACTCGCATGCGCCAGCTTTTAGGCGGCGATGGTTTCAGCTTGAAAGAACTGTGGTCCGAGAACCGTTGGGCTGTCGATGCGCAAGGGGTCGAGGCAGCTACCGCTCTTGTCTTGCAGGATGCAGGGGGGCGTGAGGTGGATGCGCACGCCATGCGCCTGGATGAGCAGGGCAATGGGGTTCCGGCCTGGGAGGGCGAGGGGTTTATCTTCAAGAGCCAGGACCTTGCCGGCGCGGGAAGGATCGCCGGGGTTACTGTCCGATGTATCTCACCTGCAGCGCAGATACGTTGCCATACGGGCTATACGCTTCCAGAACAGCAATTGCGCGATTTGAAGCTGCTGCACGAGAAGTTCGGTGTCGAGTATCCCGATGGGTATCCCCCTCCCGGGCCCTCAGGAGCCTGAGAAATTGCTTTGCGCGATGCGGTGACCTGTGTCCTCTCCCAGCCTCACCAGGCCGTTTTCAATCCGAAGGCGCTGTTTTTGTAATGCGGAAGTCATAGGTTTCTTTGCAGCTGATCTCATTAAAACCTTCGATCAGCATGTAGTACGTGCCTGGTTTTGAAAAGATATATTCCAACCACTGGCTGCCTGCCGGACCATCGTTCCCGTATGCCAGATAAGTGGATCCATCTGTATCCAATAAATATAGATTAGTGGACATGTTCGTATCGAGCTGGTAGGTCTCGAACACGTACTTCAGCCCAAGGTCTTCTGGATTGACCATGAACTTGACCCAGTCCTCATGATCATCATGCAATGGCATGGTATGATGGCTGGGTCCTGAATAAAGCTTTGCTTCTGCTGGACTGTTATCCGGCTCATAGGCATCTTGAGGAACCACTGGCGGTTGAAAGGGTGCTTTGTAATAATTCAGCACATGACCAGATGGAGAATATACCTGTAGGACAGGTTCAATGCAAGGATCGCCAACCCTGGCCGGAACCGGACAATAAGATTGCTTGGTAATCAGGCCCTGAAATTTCGCTGCATATTGGCCAGTGTGATTGCTCAAAGTCCGTACAGCCTGGTAAGCGTAAATATCGTCAAATGAGACAAAAAGAGAGATGTTCAGGTAGGCCCAGATCGGTGATTTGGGCCAGGTCTGCCCATAGATCCGGTTGTTATCAGAATCTTCCAGGATCGTCGTCTCAACCGGGATGGTCAGCGTTTCGGTGAACATCGGAGCCACTGCTTCCAGGGTCTGTCCAGCATGGAAAGCGTGATCGAAGTAGAAATCCGTATGACTGTCGACGTCTGAATAAACAGACCCTGTGTAACTTTCCAGAACGGTGCCGAACGCATCTTTCAAATTCAGGGTGATCTCCCCTGAATAAGGAGCGAATATCTGCACATGGCTGCCAGCGGACTCATCTTCTGTGTATAAAAACATCTTCATCCGGAATGCCTGGATACTTGGGGACGTTGTGATATTTCCTTCCGGACCAATATGGCTGATTTCTGCCCAATCTCCAGGCCCCACCCGTGCTCCACGTACGCTAAGGCGATAGGCTGGCTCGCGAACGGAGATTTTCTGGCATAGAAAGACATTCCAATTGGCGCTGGCGGGCCGGAAATCATGGTAACGGACGACCAGCTTCCCTGTCCTGGCTGTGCCTTCTATTACCCGATCCTGAGAGTTAAACATGGCGTTCAAACCTACCAGAGGCATTTCCTCCGTGATACCCTCTTCATCCCTGACCCTCAGAAATCCACCAACCGGTAGTGCGGGTGTGGACCACCCCCAGTAAACATCATCTTGATCGCCCAAATTGCGGGTTCCTGATCCCAGAACCGTGGTATGGTCACTGGCAAGAACCTCAATCGTCAGGTGTTTTTGGGGAGCATACCAGTTACCATCGACCGAAACCCAGTACCCATTGAGCCAATCGTAGTAAGGTGAGATATTGAGAATCAGCACGGGAATATGGCGTGGGAAAGATTGTTGAATGTTTCCCTGGGAATCGATCATATTGATCTGCACGGCGTCGCCACGCTGCACGTCAAATCCAGCGTTGATCGAGAAGTGCCCATCGCTACCGACCAGCGCCTTCCGGCAAGGGCTTTGGGGGTTGCAGGAATAGTACGAGTTGCTTGCGAAATGAGCTTCCACCAACCGGCCCGGCTCGCCAGTTCCAGAAACCCGGTTGCGGATGGCATCCAGGGTGATCTCCACCGGCTTGGCAATCGCCACCAGGTCTATATCCCCACCGTTCACGGTGAGCACTGCTCCGGGCAGGATGGCGTTACTGAAATAAAGATCAAAGCGACCACGCAGGTCCACATCGACCGGCTTCGTCTCGAGTTGGCCATTCATGAGCAAAGACGCTGTATAGGTACCGGTTGGTGCGAGCCTGAGTGTGCCTGAAACGGTCTTACTGTACAGAGTGTATTTCAGATAGTAAGCCATCACGCTTAACTCAGTCGTGTTGCCATTCCCGTCCCTGTTATAGATGACTGCCGAAGCCAGGCCGTTGAAGTCTGGCTTGCCAGCAAAACTATAACTGAACTCTCCAATGGAGGAAGGAGTAGTGATCACCTTCTTATAAACGCGCGCCTGCTGACAGGTGTTGGTGTGGTTGTACAGGTGAATTTCGATCTGGCTGCCAATCGGTGCCGTGCCACCAATGGTATCGGTGGCAGGATCCGCCCAGGCTTCCAGGTCCTCAAAGATGGTGATGGCTGTTTTCCCCGCCGCAGTCACTTCAACCGCATCACCGGGCTGGATGGCATCATACTTGGAATAGCAATCACGCCCTGGCACAAACAAATAACCACCCCGGCGGTCGCTCTGACTGGTGTTATATCCGATGATCCTCCCATGACGCACAATATTGACTGTGACCATGCTGTTCGGAAAGACCTTGCCATAAACCAGGCTCGCCCAAACCCCATAACCATAGTCCACGGTGACCAGGTGGATGGTGGGCATTGGCGCTGAAGCCAGCGTAGTAATATTGCCAGCATCGGCAGAGAGTTCCTGGTCGAGCTGGCGCAGGACAAAGATGCGCTGCCCTTGCAAGCCAGCCTGGCGGGCAAGGCAAGTTGCTGCCTTCCGGGCAGGCACAATCCCCGGTTCATTGGGCCCCGATAGAATCTCGCTGACGCCTTGGGGATCCGTTACCCCCTGCAGTACGATGGCGTTCAAATCCAGCCGTACTTCATACCCACTGATCTTTCCTTCAATGCGTAGCCGTTCCAGGATGGATGGATATCGCTCGGCAGCTCGCTCACTCCACGACCGGGCAGCCTCCTCTGCCTGGCGCGGGGAGGGATCCGGCGGCAGGTTCATCGCTTCCAGGTCATCTGGCTGGATCTCCGGCAGGGGCAGCAAATAATCCTGATCGCCCCATGGCTCTCCTTCCGGTTGTGGAGGTGGTGGCTCCTGGAGTGAAGGCCGAGCTACGACGGGCCCGGTGCTTCCCAAAAGCAATGTACTAAGGACACAAAGAGTGAAAATAACGAAAATGCGCTTATCCATGGCAGGCCCCTTTCATCCCATCCCCAATTCAGATTCAGTATAGCACACCAGGATTTGAAGCGTACCTTAAAATAACCCTTATTTCAGGATCAACGTCCCCCAGGTCGTCGGATCAGCCACCTGCCGGTGCTGGAGGGTCGAGATCACCGATTGTTGCACATTCTGGTGGAAGTCGTCATTATCGGAGACGGAGAATCCAAAGCCATATACCGCCCCCTTTACTGGGGTGATGTCGAAGATGCTCCACGCCAGGGCGAACTCCAGGCGGTAGGTACCTGGCGCATCAGTCATGGCGGTGATGCGGGCAAAGACATTTCCGGCTTTGTCTTTTGGGTTCCAGAGATAAGCTTCCCTGGATCCATTGATCGCCCCGTTCCCCGGAGAAATTCCAATCCGGTAATCATCCGAACTCAGCACTTTTTGGTCGAAATCCCCCTTCAGGTCGCGATCCAGCAAAAGCTCCATCGAATCGCCCTTGTAAAGGAACTTGCCATTGGTGTTCTGGATATAATGATCATCCCTGACCTTGACCGCCACATACAGTCTTTGGGCATCCCAGCCCACCTTGTAAGAGGCCGAAAGATCCTTGGGGCCCGACCACTCGGCTTCCCCAAAGACCAGGTAGGGCACTGGCATTTCGTTCTTAGGCCACTCCACCCACGTTCCATCAATCGTGGGTGGGCTGGCAAAATGGGATGCCGAAGCAAGTGGTCCAGGCCGTCCGTAAGCCATAGTGGGGGTCGTTGAAGGCGTAAAGGTGGCTGCGACCGTCGGGGTTAGCGACTCAGTGGGTGGCACAGTTAAAGTGACGACGGGCGTGTCGGTCAGGGCCAGAGTAGCAGGCGATGTGGGAGTTAATGTTTGTTCTGGTGTTTGGGTACTCGGTATTTGGGTTTCCGGCATTTGAGTGACTGGCATTTGGGGAAGGGTCGCTGTCGGTGTATCACTGGGTAGCACGGTCGCTGGACTTGAGGGCAGCGGGATTCGGCCATAAAGGATCGCCCCACCCACACACAATAGAGATAAAACCAAAATCAATCCAATCAAGAGGATACCCCTTTGTATTCCCGAAAGCTGCTCAAGCCATTTGCCCCTGGCGGGTATATCGAGTTTCTTCAGTTCCTGTTGAGCCACTCGATTGTTGGGATTGATCGAAAGGGCTTTGGAGAGGCAGTATCTCTTTTTGGCAGGATCGGTCTGGCATTGAGAAAACCACAGCCAGGCCAGCTCGTTTTGCGGGTCTTGCTTCAGTATTCTGGTCAGAATTCTGCCACCGGTTTGTCGATCACCGGCTTTGATGGCCTGAACCGCCGCTTTCAACGAATTTTGATCTACCATCGAATACCTCTCCGCGCTGCTCTTCGGCGTTCGCTTGAACTACCCCAGCGCTGCCTCAAGTTTAGCACAGGCGCTCCTGCAGTAGGGCGCAGAAGTGGCGCTGGGCTATTTCAGCTCGGGCTGCATAAAGGATGCCAATCCCAGTCTGTTCCGTAATTCCTCGGATAGCTGGTAACATGCGTTCAAAAACGGATCAACGGGCGACCGTAGCTGAGGAACGGCCAGGGGACGGCAGCCAGAACCAACAAAATGGAAATCGTGTAGAAGATGGCTGCCCGTTTAAACTTGCCTCGATCATCAGTTGGCTTTTTGGATAAAGAGCGGCCAACATGCGCCACCCCCACGGCGATCAGCATCAGCACCAGGTGCTCCACCGTAAAGAAGCGGGCGATGTTGTTGCCCATCGCCGCGCCGAAATTGCGCAGCGCCTGGGTAGTCAGAGGGCTGAGGAAGAAGTACAAGAGGATGCCCGCGAGCACCTGGAGATCGAAGGTCATGGTATAAACCATTCCAAGCCGGTCATCGATACTCCCCCAGGCCTTTCGACCAAACCAACCGGCGAAAGCCCGGCCGATGGCCAACAGGGCGAAGATGATAACCAGCCAGCGCACGATGGAGTGCAATACAAGGATGATGGTATAGAGCATGGTCCGAATTCTCCTCTAGGAAGGGAAAGCAGTTGAGGTTTTTGGGATCATTAACCTGCTTGAATTATCGCTGATCCGATGCGATTTTCTGGATGTGGATTTCCATATCCGGGGCTGGCCGCTTGCGCAACGACCGGATACCTTCTTTCAATGCACCTTGCAGCATTGTCCAGGGCGAAAACATGCTGATTAACAGGCCTGTCCTGCCATCCGTTGCCGGAGAGGCAATCCAGACCACCTTTTGCGCTGGAATTTCCGGCGGCTTTGCCCACATGCGCACCACCGTTGGGAAGGACTTCAGCCGCTCTTCCGAGCCTTCGATTACCTCGACCTGGGTGAGCAGATCAGTGAGCACCAAGCCCGGGTTGAGGGCATACACGCCTACACCGCTTTCTTTTGTCTCCTCGGCCAATGCTTTGGTAAACGATCGCACCCAGGCTTTGCTCGAGGCGTAGGCATTTTGCCAGGGCACCGGGCCATTGTAGCCATGCCCGAGGATGTTGATCAATTTGCCTGACCCCTGGGCCAAAAAACGTTGCATCGCCACCCGCGAGCCATAGTACACGCCCAGGATGTTAGTCTGTAGCACCTGGTTGAAGGCCTCTGGGGTATAGCCCATCGTCGGTCCGTAAGGTCCGGCGGTTCCAGCATTATTGACCCAGATATCCAGCTTGCCGAAATACGCCACAGCATGTTCGGCCAGCGCTTCTGTTTGCGCCAGGTTTGAGGCATCCGCAGCTATACCGCTGGCGCGCCCGCCTTCTGCGCTGATCTGCTGCATAGCATTTTCCACAGCAGTTTGCGATCGAGATGCCACCACCACAGCGGCTCCCGACCGGGCAAAAGACCGGGCAATACCCAGTCCCAGCCCGCGCGTGCCACCCGTGACCACAGCTACTTTTCCATCCAACACACCCATTTTTTCAACCTCTGCTCCAGTGATCTTCTGCCGGGCGTTGCCCGGTTCATAATGAGCCTGACCCACACCCCGGCGCCTGGGCCACAGGGGTGGCGACCCCAAAGATATCCCGATAGCCCGGGTCTGTCAACCCTTTGTAGAGACTTGCTATCCATGAGTGGCGTAGCCTGTGGATGTGACCTTTCCCGCAGCCAACGTTGAGCACGTGATTTGCCGGGGAGAGCTGTCGTGCGATGAGATCGGTGGAATAGCCGAGATTCCAGCGATCATCCTCGCGGGTAGGGAGGCTTTGTGGCTGACCTGGAATTAAGCCAGGGAGAACTGATTGCTAAGCCCCAGCCAACAGGTTGAGTCCAAAGCGCTCTCGCACGATGTGTGGAGAGCGCTTTTTGGGTTATTGCACCGATCCGGGGAGTGAATGCCACAACCCTCTACTGAGATAAGACTAATGTTTGACCATCGGTCGCGGCCTTTCGGGGTTCACAGGCATCTTCACCAACGAGTTTAAATGAGAGGTTCTTCCCATCGTACGACCATTGATAAGTACCCTTGAACGGGCATTCAGGGGTACCCTGATCAATATAGAGATTGCCCTCCACCTGATAAGTTCCTTTAGCTGCCATCAGCCCACCCTGATAATAAGACCAGGTTTTGTCTTTATTGAACTCATACTCGTTAGATTGGTCACTCACAGAGACGAATCTTCCGATGGGGAACTTGGCCGCGCCTGACGACGCGGGATTGCAGGCGGCCAATACCAGCGAAAGGATAATGACCAGGGCACCCACTGTAAAAGCAGATTTGTTGTAGTTCTTCATTTTGTCCTCCAATATCTATTTATGTTAAAATTTCTTGGTATCAGTCTGTACTCTGCTTCATAATTTACCAAAAAGGAATTTCCTTTTGGTCACAGAAACTGGTACAAAAAGTGTGACAATTCCGGTTATAATTGTCTATATTACTGGTGGGATGGCCTATGTTACCTCAACACTCTTTCGGATACTGGCTGAGGCTCAGGAGAAAGTCGCTCGATCTCACCCGTGAGGGATTAGCCAACCGCGTGGGTTGTTCGGCGGAGACCATCCGTAAAATCGAATCGGAGGAACGCCGCCCCTCCGCCCAGATCGTCGAGCGCCTGGCAGAGGTATTCAACATTCCCCCGGGTGAACACAAAGCTTTTCTGAGCTTTGCGCGCGGCGATTGGCAATCCGCCCCCAGGGATGCGCAGGATGGATCATCGTGGCGCCTCCGAAACTTACCCCCTCGCTCGAACCTGCCTTATCCCACCACCTCACTGATCGGTCGGGAGAAAGAGATTGCGGATATCCGCGCCTATCTTCTGAACGACGATATCCGCCTTGTCACCCTGATCGGCCCACCAGGAATTGGCAAGACCCACCTGAGCCTGGAAGCAGCCCGCACCGTGCTCTCCAATTTCCACGATGGTATATTTTTCGTCGCTCTGGCTCCGATCGACGATCCATCCCTGGTCGCGCTTGCCATCCTCCAGGCACTCGGCTACGTGGAATCAAAGAACCTGCCCGCAGATCAACAACTGATCTATGGCATCGGCGAGAAGCATATCCTGCTCGTGCTGGATAACTGCGAGCACCTTATAGAAGCCGTGGCGCAGATCACCTCTGACCTGCTCTCAGCCTGTCCCTGCCTTAAAATTCTAATCACCAGCCGAGAAGCGTTACACATCCCCGGTGAGTGGCTTTACACCGTGCCCACCCTTGGACTACCAAAAGAAAATTCTCTCATTGAACTGAATATTGCAGCCCAGTTTCCCGCACTGACTCTGTTTGCCGAGCGCGCCCGCGCCATTCGCTCCGACTTTGCCCTGGATGCCAATAACATTCAGGCGGTCGCTTCAATTTGCAAGCAACTGGACGGCCTACCATTGGCTATTGAGTTGATTGCGACGCGCGTCCGTCTGTTGCCTCCGCAAGTTTTGCTGGAGCTTTTGAACGATTCATACGTGCTATCTGCCGATGGAAGGCGCACCGTTTCCGCCCGCCAGAAGACATTGAACAATGCCATCAGTTGGAGTTACAACATTTTATCTCCAGAGGAACAAAAACTCTTCGCCAGCCTTTCGGTATTTTCAGGTGGTTTTACTCTGGAGGCCGCCGAAGCTGTTTTTTCGAGGCTGTTCACGAAAAAGTCTGTATCCGCTCTCGTTACCTCATTGTTGGATAAAAGCCTTTTGCAGCGCACCTTTGGACCAGTCGACGAGATTCGTTTCAACATGCTCGGCACAATTCAACGATTTGCGTTGAACATTCTATTCCATACGGGCGCTGAGAGGGAGGCGCGCAAAGGTCACCTGGCCTATTTCCTTAACCTTGCAGAACAAGGGGATAAGAAAATTCGTGGACCGGACCAGGCTGAATGGGGAAATCGGCTGGAATGCGAGCGCGACAATTTTCGCATGGCTCTGGAGTGGGCCATATCTACCCACCAGACCGAATCGGCGTTGCGACTGCTCTGCGCATTGGGCTGGCCCTGGGAAGTGCGCGGCCATTATAAAGAAGCGCGACAGTGGCTCGAAAAAATCCGAATGCTGCCAGATGTGGGTAATTATCCAACAATCTATGCCAGGTTGCTCAACCACATTGGACGCCACTCCTGGACCCAGAACCACTCCTTGGATGCGCACTCCCTGTTGGAGGAAAGCCGTTCGATCTCCATGAGATTAAGAACGCAAGGCGAACTCATTCTGGCCGATTCGTTGATTTGGCTGGGCTTGGTTGAACTTTTTGGCAATAATGAGGTGGATACCGCCCGATCCATGTTTGCTCAAAGCCTTGAGCTTTCTCAAAAATGGGGAGACCCCATAGGGATAGCCCTTGGCACCTTTCATCTGGGCATCCTTGAAACCGAGATACACCATGACGGGGTTGCGCTTTCCCTTCTGGAGAAGAGCTGTTCGCAATTCAGTCAACTGGGCGACCTGTTTTTTGTCGCCCGGGTATCGCTCTTTTTGGGGTATCTATTCCTGAGGCAGGGAAATATCAACCAGGCCCGCCAGCACTTTGAACAGCATCTGAAAATTGACCAGCAGATTCAATTTTGGGATGGAATAGGGGATGGATGGCGCGATATGGGGTACCTATATACCCATCAGAGCCAGTACGACCAGGCCAGCCGATGCTATGAGAAAAGTGTGCACGTCTGTCTGGAACATGATCTGGATAAGCCCGAATCCTTTTATATGTCCGGCTTGCTTGCCCTTCATCACAACCAATACCTTTTGGCATCCCAACGTTTCACTTACCTGCTCAACCTGGCGCGCAGGTCGGAGTATAGCTCAAGCGTGGGTGTTCTTTTGCTCGGGTTGGCCTCGGTAGCCGTGGGAATAGATCAGGTTGAGCGCGCCGCCCAGCTGATTGGCGCGGGGCAAGCCTTTCTCGATTCTACAGGCAGCCAATGGTCACCGCTCGAACAGGTAGAATTTGAACGCCACATTCAAAAGGTGCGCGAGCAACTTGGTGATTCAGCCTTCACTGCCCTGCAAAATAAAGGCAGCACCCTGACGATGGAGCAAGCAATGGCTCTGGCGCTGGAAGATCCGGGGTTATTTTAGCGCCATGCTATAACCCATATCGCGGTTAACACCGCTGGCAGGATTGCGCAATATACTCACCCATGAGTATCTGGGGATAGATTGGGATCAAAATTATAGAAATTTGCAGAATCTGGAAAATCAATCGAATTTGCAGAAGAAATCCGGCATCGGTCATCCACAAAAGGGGAGCGATCTCCTGGGCAGGCTGCGACGTTAGGTTCAACCACCCCGCGTGGATTATGCCGCCTTCCCACACGTTGCGGCTACATTCTGACTCAGCGAGCTAGAACACCAACCACCGGATTTGGGGCAGGTGTCCCTCCTGGCTCAATTGCCCTCTCTATTTTTTCTTTAACTCCTCCGGCAGGGGCGGGATTTCGATCTCCAGACCCAAGCGGATCATATTGGGGTGGTTGCCGATGATCTCTTTGTTATGGTCATAGATCAGGCGCCAGTAAGGCTCCTCAAACGAGCCATAATACTTCTGCGCCAGGCTGGCATAAGTATCTCCGCTGGCCCAGACATGCTTGATGGTTTTGGCCGCCATGATTTGTTCAGCATGTTGTGCCAGGCGATCAAACTCAGCTTCGCCTTTCGCCATCCTATCCTCGCTCTGACCACCCATTTCCTTCTTGGACTCCTCAGCCATTTTTGCATCTCCTGAATCTATTAGAGAGAAACACACCATTTACCTTATCAGTATACTGTAACCCACTAGAATCCACAAACGCCACCCGAATCGAATCCTGAATAACCTTCAGGATAAAAGATCTGCCCTGAAAGCTAATAATGAAATGCTTTAATCATATTGAAGTATAATAAATATCATCACCATACATAGATTCAAAAAAATCAGGGAGGGCACATGACCATTTTGCGACGCATTTTGGGAGTGCTAGTGATGATTGCAGGGATTCTCGGCCTGCTACTGAGCCTGGCCGGCCTGGCGGGGTTATGGGTGGTGAGGCCCAGCCTGACCGCTTCGCTCAATTCCACCATCGATACCCTTGCAGCCAGCGTGGATACCAGCCAAAAGGCGATGGTGACAACCAATGAGGCTCTTAAAGCCACCGTAAAAAGCCTGGACGCCCTTTCAGCGATGTTGGCCACTACCGCGGTCACTGTGAACGATACAAAACCGGTGATCAGTCAGGTCAACAGCGTCATGGGCGAAACGCTACCCGCCACATTAAAGGCA
>Ga0315268_10007304_pt1 | contig 11638 bp, 11 predicted proteins | sample C1_top_MG_FD_204535 | JGI IMG/M metagenome (GOLD analysis project Ga0315268, IMG submission 204535) | Sediment microbial communities from Yellowstone Lake, YNP, Wyoming, USA - C1_top | ecosystem: Environmental > Aquatic > Freshwater > Lake > Sediment | place: USA: Wyoming | collected 2017-08-01 | reverse complement strand
GTCGATGAACACCTTCACGCCGCGCAACTGGCAGTCGCGGCTCAGCATCGCAAGCCCGCTGAGCCCGCCGGGCATGTCGCGATAAAAGTCGAACTGATTGCGCTGATCGAGACCGATGCGGGGATATGCGTGCCAGAGGACGACGCTGTCGAATCCGCCGAACTCGCGAATCCCCTCGTCCAGGAATCGGTCCATCTCATATCGCCCCGCGGCCGGGTCGTAGACGAGCTGGTCGCACATCATCACGAAGCAGCAGGCGAAGGATGACGGCACCCAGGCGAAGTCGGGCCGGTCGTACAGCGCGCCGCTGTACCCCAGGCGCGTCCGAGTCGTCTGACGCCAGCTCGCCAAGGCTTCGCGGAATTCCGGCCAGCGCGATGGATCAGTCGGGGCGGGAATCAGGTTCTGCCTCATGCTCCTGGCATAGTCTCCCGTGGCCACGGGCGTGCCGGACGCCCCCATCACCATCGCGCCGTTGATCCCGGCGGCGCCGGCAGCTGTCACAGCCCGCAAGAAGTCGCGTCGATTCATCGGCATCTCTTCCCTCCGCAGACGGCCGCTGGGTCAGGTGATCTTCGCCACGACGAGCGTGACATCGTCCGTGCGCTCCGTAAGGCCCACGAACCGCCGCATGTCCCAGAGGATGTTCTGAGCGATGATGTCGGCCGTCGGCCCCGACCTGAGCAGCGATTCATACAACCGCTGCTTGCCCCAGATCTGTCGCTGGAAGTTCATCGCGTCGGTCAGCCCGTCGGTATAAAGCAGCAGCACGTCGCCGTTCTGGAGCTCGGCGATCCTTTGCTCGTAGGACTCGTTGGGGTCGATCCCCAGCACGAGGTTGCTCGAGGAAAGCTCGGTGATCCGCCACTCGCGCAGAAGCAGCGGCGGGGGGTGGCCGGCGTTGCAGTAGGTCAGCCGCTTCGTAACCGTGTCGAGCACACCGTAAAACAGCGTGACAAATTCCCCGGGTTTGGTGTCGCGGCAGGTCATGAGGTTGACCCGGCGGACGACCTCGTAGAGGTAGTAGATGTTGTCCACGTGCGCCCGCAGGGCCGCTCTCACCGAGGCCATCGTGAGGCTCGCGGGAACGCCCTTACCGCTGACGTCGGCCACCACCAGCCCCAGGTTGTTCTGCGGCAGCTCGATGAAATCGTACAGATCGCCCCCCAGCCCGTGACACGGCACGTACGCGCTGGCCAGCTCGATCCCCGGCACCTCCGGCGCCCGCTGCGGCACCATGCGCTGCTGCACCTGCACCGCCATCGCCACCTGCTTCTCGAGCGCCTCGGCCTCGATGCGCGCGGACAGGAGGCGCGCGTTCTCGATCGCGGCGGCCGCCTGGGCAGCAACGGCCTTCAGCAGGCCGATCTCGAGCTGCGAGAAATGCCGTTCCTCGGCGGTGTAGACGCGCAGCGCCCCGATCTGCCGCCCCTGGTATCGCATGCCGACCACGAGCATTGAGACGATCCCCTCGCTCTGCGACTCCTGTGGATAGATCACCCGCTCGTCGTCGGCCATGTTCTGCACATAACAGTACCCTTTGGGCGAGAGGGCCTCGCGGTCGATCACCGCCGACGAAAGCCGGATCGGTCCCTTGGCCAGGTACTCGGCGGACAGATTGTGAACCGCCCGGACGACCAGCTCATCGCGCTCGGGGTCGATCAGGCGTATGGAGCTGGCCTTGACGTTCATCACCTCGGCCACGAGCTCGACCGTCCGCTGAAGGAGCTTTGGCAGCTCGCGCGTATCCGCCAGCATCGTGGCGACGTTGTAGACCGTCGTGAGCTCCTCGATGCGCTTGCGGAGCTGGTATTCCTGGAAGCACAACCGGGCGATGGCATTGGCCAGCAGGTAAAGAAACTGGATGGCAGCGGGGCGGTTGCTCCGCGAGCGGATGAACTGCGTCGCCAGCGATTTGAGCTGCTTCGGGTCGAGGCCGGTTTTCTCGGCTAGCGCGGCGATGCGTGACTCGTCAACGGCGCCGGGCGAAGCCGCGGACATGCGGATGGTGCCCAGCCGCTGGTTGTTGACGATGATGGGCGCGACGTATTCCCGGCCTTGGCGCTGCGGGCCCTCGGCCTCGGGGGAGTCGCCCTCGCCGACTTCGGCCGCGATGGTGCGTTGGCGGCGCAGGAATTGCGGGGTGGGGGCGGGCTGGGTGATAAGCTTTCCGTGGGCATCAGTGATCCGCGCCGTGACGTTGGCGACGGCGGCGAAGCTGTCCTGGATCTCCTGGAGGGTGGGGAGGTCCACGAAGTCGGTCAGACGGAGATTGTCCTGGCTGAGGATCGACATCTTTCTGGGAAAAGCGACAGCATTGTAGGGGTGAGGGGCGAATGAACAAGTCGGCGGTTCTGCGGGATCAGGCGGGGTCGCGTACCGGACGTGCGGGAAGGCGGACTCGGAGTTTTGCAGCACCCGTTAGCATTTTGTAGCACGACGGGGAGACATGGGTAGGAGGGAAAGACAGGCGGCAGGGCGCGCACTGAGAGCAGGTCATTCGATTGTGAAAGAACAGACAGGCGGGGTGACGGCCCCTTTGCGCCTGCGCCCACCCGCGCGAGGAGCGCGAGTCGGCGGATGAATTATAGGGGGGCGGCAGGCGATGTAAACAAGAAACCGATTCATCGGTTTGGAAATATCCTAACCTCTGGTGGTTTGTCGGGGCGCGCGGCGCTCAGATGCACTGAGCGGGCTGCGCCCACAACCGAAGCGACGTAGCGACGAAGCGACGAAGGGGCTGCATTTGTGCATCTTGCGAACGTGCAATACGGAGTCGGCAACAGCGGGGTACGTCAGGGGGCCCTGCGTCGCGCTGCACCTTTAGCGGGCAGGGGTGACAAATCGCAGCCAACAAGGGAGAATCATCCAGGTTCAGCAGGAGCGCAAAATGGCATTCATCGACGCGAACGGGCAGAAGCTGTTCTACAACCAGAAGGGGCAGGGGCCGGCGGTGATTCTCGTGCATGGGTTTCCGCTGGACGGGCGGATGTGGGATGCGCAGGTGGAGGGGCTTTCCGGCCGATATCGCGTGATCGCGCCCGACCTGCGGGGTTTCGGACAGTCCGGCCGCACGCAGCCGTTTTCGCTGGAGGACCTGGCCGACGACCTGCACGGCCTGGCGGAGAAACTCGGCGCGCTGCCGTTGGTTCTTGGCGGCCTTTCCATGGGCGGCTACATCGCGCTGGCGTACGTCACCCGCTACGCGGCCGACCTCAAGGCGCTCATGCTGATCGACACCAAGGCCGAGGCCGACACCACCGAGGCGAAATCCGACCGCATGAAGATGATCGAGACCTGCCGCGCCGGCGGCGCGAAGGCCATCGCGGACGCCCTGTTGCCGAAGCTGGTGGCGCAGTCGTCCGGCGCCCATGTTGTTGCCCGGGCCCGCGAGATCATGGAGTATTGCCCCCCGGCAACGATCGAGAACGCACTTCTGGCGATGCGCGACCGGCGAGACTATCGCTGCGAGCTTCCATCCATTGCCGTTCCCACGCTGGTCATGGCGGGGCGGGAGGATGCCTTGACGGGGCCGAGCACCGCGGAGGCGATGCTCCGCGAGCTGCGGCACGGCCAACTGGCGATCATCCCCGACGCGGGGCACTTGTCGCCGATGGAACAGCCGGAGAAGGTGAATCAGGAGATAAGGGCGTTTCTGGGCGAGGTGGGTTGAGAGCGCTGCGTCGGAACCAGGAAGGGGATGCGTGGCGCGCACCCTGCGTCGGTTCGTTGCTGTGCAGTTCCATCGCTTCCGCAACCGAGCCTCTTTTCTTATTATGCTGCCGCCAACACGAATGGAGTTTCTATGAACCGTGAACGGTCCGCCTGGCTGCTCAGCTTTGTGCTTCTGGCCATAGCGGCGTTCTGGAACCCGCTGGCAGCGCAGCGAGACAGCGATTACCGGTTCGTCCGCACGCTGGTGGACATCCATCGACAGGTGGCGAGCAACTACGTCGAAGCGGTGGACGACGGCAAGCTCGAGCAGGCGGCCATCGACGGCATGCTCTCGGCCCTTGACGATCCGTACACGATCTATGTGCCTCCGGCCAGCCGGGAGAGCTTCGATCGCGCGCTGGAGGGGACGTTCCCGGGCGTGGGCGTGCAGTTGAATCAACTGGCCAACGGCGAGATCGAAGTGGTGACGCCCATCGACGGCAGTCCCGCTTTCCGGGCGGGCGTCAAGACTGGCGACATCATTCTCAAGGTCAATGGCGAGCCGATCGCCGGGCTGAAGATCGACCAGGTCGTCAAGAAGATATCGGGCGAGGCCGGCAGCGAGGTTGTTCTGACGGTCCGTCACGCCACGGGCAAGCAGGAGAACCTGAAGATGGCCCGTGGCAAGGTGGTGATGCCGACGGTCAAGGGTTATCGCCGCAGCGCCGACGATTCCTGGGACTTTTTCGTCAGCCGCGATCCCAAGGTGGCTTATCTGCGCGTGACCCAGTTCACTTCAGAGACCTACGACGCGCTCCGATCCGACATTCAGTCGTTGCTCAAGAACGGCGCAAAAGCGCTGATTCTCGACCTTCGCTGGAATCCGGGCGGACAGCTTGAGTCCGCGGTCGACGTCGTGCGGCTGTTCGTCAGGGAGGGCGTGGTGGTCCGGACCAAGGGCCGCAATCGGCCGGAGAGCATCATGCGGGCCACCGGGCAGGGGACATTGCCGGATTTCCCGCTGCTGGTCCTGGTCAACGAACACTCGGCCAGCGCCGCCGAAGTCGTCGCCGGCAGCCTGCTGGACAACAAGCGGGCGTGGATCATCGGCGAGCGAACGTACGGCAAGGGCTCGGTGCAGGAGGTGGTCCCGGTGGAAGGAACGGACGGCAAGCTGAAGATGACGGTCGCCTACTATTTCCTGCCGAGCGGGCGGCTCGTACACAAGCGCAAGGGTGCTTCCGACTGGGGCGTCGAGCCGCAGATCAAGGTGCCCATGGACAAGGACGTTCAGGAGAAGGTGATGCAGGAGCGGGCCGAGCTTGAGCGATTTCGCCGTCCGACGACCCAGCCGACGACCGCGCCGACGGCGCCATCGGGCCTGGACATCCAACTGGCGCGCGCGTTGGAGATCGCACGGGTGATGGCGGTCATGCAGCCCAACAGCGCAAGAACGCCCGCCACGCTTCCGGCGGAAACGGGCGGGCAATAGTCGGCATCGCCGGCGCGTTGGCCGGAGCCAGCGACGGCGATCAGAGGCTACTTGAGAAGCTGCTGAATTCGAGTCCGCTTGTCGGACGGATCGACTTTGGCGCGGTTGGTGCCGGTGCCGCCATCGAGGGTGTCCTTCGCTCCGTCGCGGGCGTGGAAGGTGTCGTTGCCCGCGCCGCCGTACAGCGCATTACGGCCGTCGCTGCCGTAGATCACGTCGTTTCCGTTTCCGCCCTTCACGGTGTCGTTGCCAGGGCCGCCGTCGAGGGTGGCGGCCATGACACCCTTGCCGACGCTGATGTTGTCGTTGCCGGCCAGGCCCCAGACGCTGATTTTCCTGATCGAGCTGATCTTGAAGGACCGGGAGGTCTTGTTGACGGTCGCGACGAGGCGCCCGTTGGAAATGCCGATCCGGATATTGTCGTCAGCGCTGGTGCCGGACACCTGCAGCCAGCCCTTGGGGCTGCGGTAGATTCTGGGCGTGCCGAAATAGCTCAGAACAACCGGCTTGCCCACGAGGTAGACCATGCCTGGAGTTTCGTACGTCATCGGGGCGCCGTCCTCCATCCAGAGGCCCGCGTGCTGGTTGCGCGGGCGGAAGTTGATGCTCGTCTGGCCGGATCGAAGGGCGGTCACGGTGTAGGCCAGATCGCCGATGTGAAAGCTGTTGTTCAGGCCGCTGATTTCGCCGGTCCTGTTCATGGACGCATCCCGGAACACGGCGAAGTCGTCGGATGTGTCGTTGTTGTTGCTGCCGACATCAAAGCTGCCGTCCCCGTTCAGGTCCTGGATCTTGCCTGTCTGGGAAGTGAAGGCGTCGAACGGCGGCATCAGCGAGAGCGACAAGGTCCCGACGGATGCGCCCGTGTCCGAGACGATGGTCGAGAGGAACGAGCCCATGGCCGTCTGGAAGCCATCGTTGGTCGCCTTGGTATCAGCGCCGCGCACAGTGGCCCACACCTCCATGTTGATCTGCTGGCCCACGCGAGAGATCTCCACGGCCTTCCCGCCGCCGGGCAGTCGCACGTCAATGGTCAGAGAGAGCATCTGGCGCGATTCGAGCGGCTCGAAGCCCGCGATCGACGCCTTTGACTGCACGACAGACAGAGAACGGACGAATGCCCGCAATCGATCCAGAAGCTTCAACATGGATAAAACCTCGTCTCTTGAGGTGCGGCCCGACGCACCTCATGGATGATCATCGCCAGACAGCCACGTGCGAAGCTCCACCACGCCCTGCTGAATTCTGCCGCGCATCCGGCCAACTGTCTAACGAATTGCTGTTATTACACCGGTAGCCGCGGCAAAGAGCAAGTCAGTGCGGCGGCAGGCGGCTGTGGCAAACGATTGCCCTCGTCCGATAAGCTCGTCCGACAACATAGACGACGCGCCCTCCACTTTCGTTTCATGGCAACGTACGATACCGCATCGGATTATGGCCACGGTCCTGGGACTGGAATCGACCTGCGATGAGACGGCCGCGGCGGTGGTTGCGGATGGGTGCAGGGTGCGGAGCAGCGTTGTCGCCAGCCAGGTGGAGATTCACGCGAAATACAGAGGAGTCGTTCCGGAGATCGCCAGCCGGGCACACATCGAGAACGTACTGCCGGTGGTCAAGGAGGCGTTGAGCAGCGCCGCGGTCGAGTTGAGAGATATCGATGCCGTGGCGGTGACGAACCGGCCGGGGCTGATCGGCAGCCTGCTGATTGGCGTGACCGCGGCCAAGACGCTGGCGTGGGCGCTCGGGCGTCCGCTGGCGGGTATCGATCACGTGCATGCGCATCTTTACAGCGTCGCGCTGGAGAATCCTGGTTTTGCGTGGATGCCGGCGGTGGGGATGGTGCTTTCGGGCGGGCACACATCCATCTACCGCGTCGACGGACCGCTGGCCGTCCAGCTTCTGGGCAGCACGACCGACGACGCAGTGGGGGAGGCCTATGACAAGGTCGCGGCTATTCTGGGGCTGGGCTATCCCGGCGGGCCGATCATCGACGATCTGGCTCAGCGGGGAGATCCGCAGGCGGTGAGGTTTCCGCGAACGATGCTGGGGCGCGGTTCCCTCGATTTCTCCTTCAGCGGGATCAAGACGGCCGTGCTTTATCACGTCCGCGGATACCAGGGCCGTCAGCACCCGGATGCATCGCACCTGAGCGAGCAGCAGATCGCGGATATCGCGGCCAGCTTTCAAGCGGCGTGCATCGACGTCATCACGCGCAAGCTTCAGCGCGCCCTGAAGAAGACGCGGGCAAAGATGGCGATCATCGGCGGTGGGGTCTCGGCCAATCGCGGTCTGCGCGCCGCGCTGGCGCAGTTTCAGGCGCCGGTCGTCTTTCCCGATCTGAAATACACCACTGACAACGCCGCGATGTCGGCCGGTCTGGCCGACGTGAAGCTGCGGAGCGGGCAGACGGCGGGGTTGGATCTGGATGCGGTCACGTACAGTCAGTTCCAGCCGGCATGAGTGGTTCGAGTGAGGGTGTGTTCCTGTCGCGGGGCATGCTGGGACTGGGTACAATCCCGCCGTGAATGTCGATCAGCTAAAACAGCTTTTGTCGAGCCTTGTGGGCGGGCAGACGTCGATGGAACAGGCCATCGAGCGGCTTCGTTCAATGCCGTTCGAGCAGCTTCCGTTTGCCACGGTGGACCATCATCGTGCGCTGCGATGCGGGCACCCGGAAGTTGTCTTTTGTCCGGGCAAGACCGTCGAACAGGTTGTCGAGATCGCGCGCCGGCTGGCGCAGAATGAGGGTCGCGTTCTGGCGACGCGGGCCTCGGCCCAGCAGATCGAGGCGCTGCGCGGGGCATTTCCGGCCGCGAGCATCAATGAAGCGGCCCGCACCGTCCTGATCAACCCACCTCCGGAAGATGCGGAGGCGAACGGCGCGGCCGTGGCGGTCGTCTGTGCCGGCACCGCGGATCTTCCGGTGGCCGAAGAGGCGATGATGACACTACGTTCCATGGGCGTGCCGACGCGGCGGATTTGCGACGTGGGTGTGAGCGGGGTGCACCGGCTGCTAAGCCATGTGAGTTCGCTGCAGCAGTGCTGCGCGGTTGTGGTCGTGGCTGGAATGGAAGGCGCGCTGCCCAGCGTTGTGGGCGGGCTGGTCGCATGCCCCGTCTTCGCTGTTCCCACCAGCATCGGGTATGGCGCAAGCCTGGGCGGACTCACGGCGCTGCTGGCGATGCTCAACAGTTGCGCCTCCAATGTCACTGTCGTGAATATCGATAACGGCTTCGGCGCTGCATTTTCAGCCGCACTGGTATATCAGCAGATTGCCCGATTCTCCAAACAACCCGGCGCCGAATGCCCAAAGAGCCATGATGCAGCAGATGGTCAGCGACATTCCGGCTCTGCCCCCAAGGCCGGTTGACGGCCACAAGGGGACCTTCGGCCGCGTGCTCGTCTTCGGCGGCAGCAAGGATATGCTCGGTGCGCCTGTGCTGGCGGGGACCGCGGCGCTGCGGATGGGATCGGGCCTGGTGCAGATCGCCCTTCCGCGAGTTAATCTTCTGGCCGCGCTGACGATCACGCCTGAGCTGGTGGGTTTCGGGCTGCGCGGCGCTGGTGATGATCGAAAGCTGATGCAGGCGGCCGCGTCGGCCGATGCACTGGTGATCGGACCGGGACTGGGGAAGGGCCGCGATGCAGCGCGGCGCCTGCTGAAGCTGATCACGCTGGAGAAGCCCGCGGTGATCGACGCCGACGCGCTGAATCTGCTGGCGATGCAGAGGCGTTGGCCGTCGGCATTCTCGCTGCGGGCCGTGCTGACGCCGCATCCGGGGGAGATGCAACGATTGCTCAAATTGCTTGGTCGCGATGGAGTGCCCGGGGACGATGCGGGGCGAATTGCCATCGCCGGCGAGGCAGCGCGAGTATTCGGGCAGATCGTTGTGTTTAAGGGCCATCGCACAGTTGTCGCCGATGCCGGGAAGGTCTACGTCAATCCGACCGGCGACAGCACGCTGGCCAAGGCCGGCAGCGGAGATGTGCTGAGCGGGATGATCGCGTCGCTGATGGGCCAGGGGATGAGCGGATTTGATGCGGCGGTCCTCGGCGTCTATCTGCACGGCCGAGCCGGCGAAATCGCTGGCAGGGAAATGGGGCAGCGGTCAGCGCTGGCCAGAGAGGTGATCGACTGCATCCCCGAAGCAATCGGAAGGGCCTGATCCGCCCTTGGGCACTTGTCGCTGCTCATTCGCGCGTCTCACGGCCGGGGTATCACCGGCTGCTGACTCCATCCCTGGGTGTCGGGCTCCCACCCGCGAGTGAGATAGTCGTTGAGCGTCAGCGTGAAGAGAATCCCCAGCCAGCTCAGGCAGACAATGATGACGACCTTGGGCAGCAGCGGCCCACCCTTCACGTGCATGAAGAAGAGGATCACCAGGGTGGCCTTGAGCGTGGCGATGCCCAGCGCCACCAGCACGCCCAGTTCCTCGGAGCGGTGCTTGTGCCAATCCACGAACGATGCGCCGACCGTCGCCGCCAGCAGCAGCATCAGGAGGATGTAGGGCACCACGTACGTCGTTCTGGAATGAAAAGGTGTCATCAGCGCAACAGTAGAGTGTGGGAAACAGGAAGATCCAGATCAGATCGATAAAGTGCCAGTACCGGCCGCAGATTTCAATCGGGTTGTGATACTGCGGCGAGAATCGCCCGCGCCAGGCGAGGAACAGGAGCGTGATGAAGATGATGATGCCGATGAGCATGTGCAGGGCGTGGATGCCGGTCATGATGAAATAGAAGCACATGAACAGCCACACCGTCTGGCTGTGCTTCTGGAAATCGAAGTGGAAGCCGGGAATCAGCCCTTCGCGATTTTCCAGGCAACACTCCGTTCCCTTGATGCACAGGAAGATCACGCCCAGCGCGATCGTCGAGGCCAGCGGCCACAGCAGCATCTTCATTCGACCATGCCTGGGGGCTCACACGCTCAGGGCGATGGTAAGCGGGCTGGTGAGCAGCACCGCGGTGTTGATCGCCCCAGCTCCATCTTCAGGTGTTTGCCGCCATGCACGAATGCGTCGCGGTAACGAATGCGATAGGCGGTGAAGGCGATGAACAGCCCGCCGAAGAACATGAGCTCGGTGCCCAGCAACTGGATAATCGACGTCGCGCAAAGCGACCAGAGAAACAGGGGCAGCCTCAACCACCCCATGCCGGGGGCACGGAGCTTGTGGATGGTGACCACGAGGTTCAGGCCAGTGAGGATCGACGAGGACCCCGCGATAAAGATCGCGACAACCGCCAACACCACGTTGGTCCGCGCAAATACGCTCGAATACGGCGTGCAGAACGTCCAGCCCGTATCCGCTCCGCCCCCGATTATGCAGCCCAGCATGAAAAGCCCGCCGATGCTGAACAGATACCAGCTCAGCAGGTTGATCTTGGGAAAGGCCAGGTCGCGGGCGCCGATCATCAGCGGCGCAAGAGAATTACCCAGTGTGGCCGGGATGGATGGGATGAGGAAGAAGAACACCATGACGATGCCATGCATGGTGAACATCGCAATACGGCGGAGGGGGTGCGGGAAAGGAGGCGGCGATGAGCGACAAGCGCCGCCGTGAAGCCGAACTGAGACGGCTGATGGACGAACTGAACCCGCTGAAATGCAGGGGGCCAAAGCCTGCCCCCCAGCCTCTCCCCAAGCCCGCCCCCGGTGGTGCCGGCACGAATGGTCAAGCCCGGAGAAGTCTTCTTCCGGGTGTTTATGGCGGTCGTCGTCATTGCGTTCACCGTCCATTATTTCAAATCCAAGTCAAACGACAGAACGTCTGGCCGGAGCCTGCCTGAATTTCGGCAGGAGCACAAGACGCTCATGCGCAGGTACGGGTTTCAGCCTTGTCGGCGCTGCCAAGCGACAGGTCGTCTATCGTTGATTTGCACCAATTGCAGCGGTAGCGGTGTCGATCCCCAGGCCCGCAACGTGGTGCTCGTGGCTGAATGGCACGGGCTGCTCACGCACCTGCGAGTATTCCATCAGGTAAGGCGACGAATAGATGCGTGCTCCGGCCCAGACGAGTGCCGTCACCAGCACCACGCCTCCGATGATCGACGCCTTCGCAATGGTGTTGGCTCTGGGGCGAAAGATCTGCGCCATGGTCGCGGACCAATCTAGCCTGCCCGCCTGCCGGGAATGTTGAATTTCCCGATTTTGCTTCCGCAATGGCGCCCGGGCGGGCTCATCCACGCTCGACACGTTCATTGCGGCCGGTTCATCGCGTCGCTGCGTGCAGCGTCGCCCTTCAAAGGAGGTTCCTATGCGATCGCAGGACATTCCTAACGATCAACGGCAGACGTTCCTGGACGATTTCAGCAAGCGACACGTGAGCGAGCCGCCGTTTCCGCAGGTTTACGGCGCTTGATGCCGCCTCGCCAGCCTAGAATGGGTCATGAGTTGGCAAGACCGCGACTACTACTATCGACCGTCTGCACCGCGCTACGGCCCGGCCGCCTGGTCGGTCACGACCTGGCTGATCGTCATCAACAGTGTCG
>Ga0315268_10007303_pt1 | contig 11638 bp, 10 predicted proteins | sample C1_top_MG_FD_204535 | JGI IMG/M metagenome (GOLD analysis project Ga0315268, IMG submission 204535) | Sediment microbial communities from Yellowstone Lake, YNP, Wyoming, USA - C1_top | ecosystem: Environmental > Aquatic > Freshwater > Lake > Sediment | place: USA: Wyoming | collected 2017-08-01 | reverse complement strand
ACTGGGCCAGCAGCGCCCGGTCGGCCTCCGGCCATTCGTCCAGCGGCAGGGGTTCGGCCCGTGCGGGCTGCGTCTCGCCGGTGCGGGCGGCCTGCCAGGCCGCGGCCAGCAGATGGCGGCGCAGCTTGCCCAGGCGGGTGCGCGGCAAAGGGTCGCGGGTGAGCGCGACTTCGGAGACGCGCTGATAGGAGGGCAGGCTTGCGTTCACCTCCGCCACCGCCCGGCGCACGGCGGCGGCGATGTCGGTCTGCCCGGCGCGGCGGATGGCGCCCGGCTCGGGCAGCACCAGGCCGAGCAGCCGGCCGCGGTCTTCCAGCAGGGCGAATTCGCGGATGTAGGGATGGCGCTGATAGGCCGTCTCCACGGCCTCGGGCTGCACATTCTCGCCGCCGGCGGTGACGATGAGTTCCTTGGCGCGGCCGGTAACGAACAGAAAGCCGTCGGCGTCCAGCCGCCCCAGATCGCCGGTGCGGAACCAGCCGTCGGCGGTGAAGGCCTCTCGCGTCTTGTCCGGCAGGTTGCGGTAGCCCTTGAAGACATTGGGGCCGCGTACCTGGATCTCGCCGTCTGCGGCGATGCGCACCTCCACCCCAGACAGCGGGCGGCCGACGCTGCCCGGGCGGCCCCTGGGCGGGTTGATGCTGATCAGCGGCGCGGTCTCGGTCAGGCCGTAGCCGATCGCCACCTGCCAGCCCAGAGCGCTGAGCCTGGCGGCCAGTTCTGCTTCCAGCGCCGCGCCGCCGCAGGCCAGCAGCCGCAATTTGGGGGCGAGCCTGGCGTGGAGCAGGCGGCCGAACAGCACGCGGCCGGCGTCCAGCCCCAAGCGGTTGAGAAAAAGCGACAAGGCCATGAACCCGCGCACCAGCGCGGCGGCGATGCCGCCGCGCGCCGCCGCCCGCGCCTCGATGCCGGCCACCATGGCGGCGTACAGGCGAGGTACGCCCACCATGACGGTGGCCTCGCCCTCCTTCAGCGCCCGCAGCACCTGCGGGCCGGTGAGCGCCTGCGGCAGGATCAGCGGCAGCCCCAGGGCAAGCGGCGCCAGCAGCCCCAGCACGAAGGGATAAACGTGGTGCAGCGGCAGAGGCAGGGCGACCCGGTCGGAGGGGGTGAGCAGGCCGGTGGCGGCCAGGGCGTCGAGTTGAAAGGCAAGATGGGCGTGGCAGAGCGGCACGCCCTTGGGGCGGCCGGTAGTGCCCGAGGTGTAAAACAGGGCGGCCGGGTCGGCTGCGTCCGCCTGCGGCAGCGCGACCGCGTGAGGCACCTGCAGGGCCTGCCAGCCGCGTGCGTCGTCGTCGCACGCATCCAGCAGGACGAGCCTCAGCGCGGGTGCCAGGCGCGCCAGCCGCTCCGCGCGGTCGGAGGTGGTGAAAATGATGCACGCGCCGCTGTCGGCCAGCACATGCGCCAGCACTTCATCGGGGAGTTGCGCGTCCACCGGCAGCACGGCGCCGCCGGCACGGATGACCGCCAGCGCCGCGGCGATCCACGCCGGGCTGTCGGGCGCGAACAGGGCCACGGCCTCGCCGCGCGTAAGGCCGGCCTGGATGAGTCCGCCCGCCAGCGCCTTGACGCGGGCGCCGAGTTCGGCGTAGCTCCAGGTGACTGCGCCTTCGGGGCCAAGCGCCAGGATGGCGGGGTGCTGGCCAAAGCGGACGAGGCCGGCGATGACGGGATCGAGATTTGCGCTCATGATCGGGGGCTCCTGCCCACGGGGATAAGGGTCAAAGGCGTCTCGCCGTCCGGCAGGCGCAGCAGGCGGGAGACCAGGGTGTCGCTGAAAGCGCCCACCGGCACCGGAACTAGCCGTAGAGCAGCGTGGCGACGGGCGTAGATGGGCTTGGCACTGATGTCTGGTGGCTTATGCCCCGCCGCCCGATGATTTCTTGCGGGTCAGCAATTCCATGAACTCTCCCGGCACCGGAAAAACGATGGTATTGGTCTTGTCGCCGGCGATGCCGGCGAGCGTCTGCAGGTAGCGCAGCTGCATTGCCTCCGGCTGGCGCGCAAGGATTTGCGCGGCTTGCAGCAGCTTCTCCGAGGCCTGCAGTTCGCCTTCGGCGTGGATCACCTTGGCGCGCCGCTCCCGCTCAGCTTCGGCCTGCTTCGCAATGGCGCGCACCATCGACTCGTCGATATCGACGTGCTTGATTTCCACATTGGCCACCTTGATTCCCCAGGCGTCGGTTTGCGTATCCAGCACCTGCTGGATGTCCAGGTTGAGCCGCTCGCGCTCGGCCAGCATTTCATCCAGTTCGTGCTTGCCGAGCACCGCCCGCAGCGTGGTCTGCGCGAGCTGGCTGGTGGCATTGAGAAAGTTTTCGACCTCGATGATCGCCTTCTGCGGATCGACCACGCGCAAATACACCACCGCGTTGACCTTGACCGAGACGTTGTCGCGCGAAATCACGTCCTGGGTCGGCACATCGAGCACCACCGTGCGCAGATCGACGCGCACCATCTGCTGGATGCCGGGAATCACCACTACCAGGCCCGGCCCCTTGACCTTCCAGAAGCGGCCGAGCATGAACACCACGCCGCGCTCGTATTCACGCAGGATGCGAAACGATGCGGCAAGCAGCGCGACAATCACCAATGCGACGCCACCAAACCCGAACTCGAACATGGTTACTCTCCTTAAAAGCTATAAAAAGCAGTTGAACCGCAGAGACGCAGAGGCGCCGAGAAAAGCCAAAAGTAGGCGCCTCCAGGCGGCAATGAGTTACAGCATTGCACGACCCCACCCGTTTGGAGAAACAGAAAATTGTTGTAAGCCATTTATTCCTCTGCGTCGCCTAGAGGCGCCTACTTCTGGCTCTGCGCCTCTGCGGTTAATCCATTGCCGTTTTTAGGTTTTTTCTTCAACCGCCTCGACTTGGAGCACCAGGCCGTCTCGCGCCAGAACGCGCACTTTCTGCCCGCGCAGCAAGGGGGATCGGGTTTGCACGCGCCAGTTCTCGCTGTGTACTCGCACCCATCCTTCAGTTTCGGCATCCTCCAGCATTTCGCCGACGCTGCCGATCAGCTCCTCGTCGCCGCTCACCACCCGGCGCCGCCGCGCCTTCAGCGCCATGCCGCCGACCAGCCCGAGCAGGAGCGCGCTCACCACGGCGATGGCGACGATCAGTTCGAGCGGAATGCCGAAGCCCGGCAGTTCGGTGTCGATCAGGATCACCCCGCCGGCCACGAAAGCGGCAATGCCGCCGATGCCGAGCACGCCGAAGCCGGGAAAAAACGCCTCCGCGACCATGAAGGAAATTCCCAGCAGGATCAGCGCCAGCCCGGCATAGTTCACCGGCAACATCTGCAGGGCATACAGCGCCAGCAGCAGGCAGATCGCGCCGAGCACGCCGGCCACGCCGAAACCGGGCGAGGTGAACTCGAAGAACAGCCCGTAAACGCCGATCATCATCAGGATCAGCGCGATGCTGGGGTCGGTGATGACCGCCAGCAGCCTGACGCGCCAGTCCGGCTCGTAGCTGAGCAGCGGCGCGTCCGAGGTCGCCAGCAGGGCTTCCCGGCCGAGCGTGTTCACCTTCCTGCCGTCGAGCTGCTGCAACAGCTGCGGCAGATCGGCGGCGACGTAATCAACCACCTTGAGCTTCAGCGCATCCTCGGCCGGCAGGCTGACCGCCTCGCGCACCGCCTGCTCCGCCCATTCCGCGTTGCGGCCGCGCATCTGTGCCAGCCCGCGGATATAGGCGGCGGCATCGCTGACCTGCTTCCGGCTCAGGTCCTGTCTGGATGTGCCGACCGGAGCCTGGGCGTCATCGGGTTTCGCTTCGTTCCCGGCCGGAGCTGGCGCGGGTTTCCCCGGCGCGGGAAAATCGGGCGCGCCGCCGATCTGCACCGGTGTGGCGGCTCCCAGGTTGGTGCCGGGCGCCATCGCGGCAACGTGGCTGGCGTAGAGGATGTAGGTGCCGGCGCTGGCGGCGCGCGCGCCGCTCGGTGCGACATAGGTCGCCACCGGCACTGGCGAGGTGAGGATCGCCTTGATGATCTGCCGCATCGAGGGATCGAGGCCGCCCGGCGTATCCATCTGTAGCACCACCAGTTGCGCCTGCTGCCCGGCGGCGTGCGCCAGGCCGCGCACGACGTAGTCCGCTGTCGCGGGGCCGATCGCTCCTTCGATCTTCAGTACCATCACCGGCGGCGAAGCCGCCATCAGCCAGCCGGGCGCAAGAAGCAGCAGCGCCAGCGCCAGGCAAACTGCAGTTTCGCGTGTTCGCATTCGCATGTCCTGGTGGACCTTGCCGTTATGAGCAATACGATGCCGGAATCGCGCATCGCCTTGTTTCAACCTAGAAAAAGCAGTTAACCACAGAGGCACAGAGTTTAAAAACAAGGAAAAAGTCCTGTTCACATCATTCACCAGTTAAGGAAGCGCTGATTAATTCCCATTTCGTCATTCCGGCGAAGGCCGGAATCCAGAAAAATCAACATCCTGGACACCGGCTTTCGCCGGTGCGACGAATTAATCAGCGCTTCCTTAAGTGACCGTAAGTTTTTCGGCAACCTATTGTTTTGCGAGTTGGGCGATAAAACCGCCCATCCCTGCGAATCCCATTTCTCTGTGTCTCTGTGTCTCTGTGTCTCTGTGGTGAATGAACTGCGGTTTTAAGGTTCAATATAGTCCATTTCGTCCCGGCGCGTTACAGCGGCGGGCGGTGGCAAATCCCTTCAGCCTGTCCCCATCGGCGGGTTGGGTTTGGCGGTGTCGGCCTGGCGCCATCCCTGCGGCCGGCGGATGTCGTACAGGGGCACGCCTTGCGCCAGCAGCGCCTTCAACTGTCGTTGTCGACGTTGGTGCAGGGCGGCTCGGCGCAACCGCCGAGGGCGAGCGTGAACAGCAAGACTCCATGCCGGTGCGGCAGCATCAGGTGGATCCCTTGCGTGTGGCAATCAAACTGGCGGCCACGCTGGCGCCGATCAACACGGCGACGATGGCCAGCGAGGCCGCCACCGGCACGTGATACCAGGGCGCGATCAGCATCTTGGCACCGATGAAGGTGAGCACCATGGCCAGGCCGTATTTCAGCAGGTGGAAGCGGTCCGCCACGTCGGCGAGCAGGAAATAGAGCGCCCGCAAGCCCATGATGGCGAAGATGTTGGAGGTGAAGACGATGAAGGGATCGGTGGTGATGGCGAAGATGGCCGGGATGGAGTCCACCGCGAACACCAGGTCGGAGGCCTCGATCAGGATCAGCACCAGAAACAGCGGCGTGAAATAGCGCACGCCGTCCTGCATGACGGTGAATTTCTCGCCGTGATGGCCCTCGGAGATGCGCAAATGCCGGCGCGCGAATTTCAGCACAGGGTTCTTGGTGAGATCGGGCTCCTTCTCCGCCATGACCAGCATGCGCATACCGGTTATGACCAGGAAGAAACCGAAGAGGTAGAGCACCCAGTTGAACTCGCGCACCAGCCAGGCCCCGGCCAGGATCATGATGGCGCGCATGACGATGGCGCCCAGCACGCCATAGATGAGCACCCGGCGCTGGTATTCGGCGGCGACGTGCAAGGACGAGAAGATCAGGAGGAAGATGAACACGTTATCCACCGACAGCGACTTCTCGATGAAATAGCCGGTGAGGAATTCCAGCGCTTTGCGGTCGGCGATCTCCTGCCCGACGCTGCCGCTCAAGTGCCACCACAGGCCGGCGTTGAACAGCAGCGCCAGGCTGACCCACACCAGCGACCAGGCGGCCGCCTCCCTGACGCTCACCTTGTGCGCCTTCCTGCCGCCGAACACGAACAGGTCCAGCGCCAGCATGACCAGCACGAAGGCGATGAAGGCGGCCCACATCCAGGGTTCACCGATGGAGATCGCGTTATTCATTTACGTTTCCAATCGTTTTTCGGGTTTCCCGGAACAGGTCTTCCACGCCCGGCACTCGTCCGTGACGGCGGGGGGAGTCAGGCGTAGAGCCAGTCAGACCAGATCCGCTTTCAACAGCGCCACGTCCTTCCTGGCGAATTCCCCCACCGTCACGCCCATAAGCTCAGGGGCGGGTCGGAGATGACCGCGCGCAGGATGTCGCCGCGAGAGATAAAGCCCACCATCGTTCCCGTCTCGTTCACCACCGGCACGCCGGTGAAGCCGGTATCCAGCAGTACGCGGGCCAAGCGGCGGATGTCGGCCGCCGGATCGGCGCTCACCACGGGGCTGACCATTACCTCGGCCACGGTGCGGGCCAGGGCATCGCGCACCGCGCCGCCTTCCAGATTGAGCGAGGTGAGCAGGTCGCGCTCGGAGACAATGCCCACCAGACGATGCGCACTATCCAGCACCGGAGCCTGGCGCAAGTGTAGTGTCACGAGTGCGCGCCAGGCCTCATCGATCCGCGACTCTGCCCGTACTGCCATCACCTCCTTGCTCATGATCTGGTAGGCATGGTAGAGCGGGCCGCGTTCAGTCTCTTGATGCAGTATTTCCCGGTAGGCGCTGCCGGGGGTCTCGTGATTCGCACCGCCTTCGTCTGCACGCCGGGCGGGCGGAGGTATCTCTGTGCTCGTCTCTTCACCCCCGCGGGCGATGCCGCGGGTACTGCGGGTGCGTATTACCCCGGGCACTTGGGTCAACTGCTCCAGCGGGCCGTGGAAGGTCTGGCCGGTGACGCCGTATATGGAGAACATTTGTCGCGACCTTTTCTTTTGAACCCGGTGGGGCATAAGTTTTATTATGCCTCATCGTCATGCTGGGAGGGTGTCGGGAACACTCTCGTCGGGTGCGGCAATTTCGATGCGTAGCTTTTTCATGAGGCAGGTAAAAAGGCCGATGCGGTTACCCGGAAACTGTGGGATATGTGCTATCCATTTTGCTGCTTGAGCGCCGCGATGCGCTCGTCCAGCGGCGGGTGGGTCATGAACAGGCGCTTCAAGCCCGAACCCACTCCACCGGAAATACCGAAGGCGGCCATCTTGTCCGGCAGCGGCGCCGGCTCGTGCTGGGCCTTGAGGCGCTCCAGCGCGGCGATCATGGCGCCCTTTCCAGCCAGCGCCGCGCCGCCCGAGTCGGCGATGAACTCGCGCCGGCGCGAGAACCACATGACGATGATCGAGGCGAGGATGCCCAGCACCATCTCGGCGATGATCATGGTGACGAAGAACGCCGGGCCCTGGCCGCGTTCGGTCTTGAACACCACCTTGTCCACCAGATGGCCGATGACGCGGGACAGGAACATCACGAAGGTGTTGACCACGCCCTGGATCAGCGCCAGCGTCACCATGTCGCCGTTGGCGACGTGGGAGATTTCGTGCCCCAGTACCGCTTCCGCCTCGGGCTTGGTCATGGCCTGCAGCAGGCCGGTGGACACCGCCACCAGGGCGCTGTTCTTACTCATGCCGGTGGCGAAGGCATTGACGTCGGGCGAATCGAAAATCGCCACCTCCGGCATGCCGATGCCGGCGATCTGCGCCTGACGCCGCACGGTCTCGACCAGCCAGGTTTCGCCGGGAGTTTCGGGGCTCTCGATTACCCTCGCACCCGTCATGCGCTTGGCGCTCCATTTGGAAATGGCGAGCGAAATGAAGGAGCCGCCCATGCCCATCACGGCGGCGAAAATCAGCAGGCTGCCGAGATTCAGGCCGGCTTCGGTGAGATAAGGCTCCACTCCCAGCAGCCGCATGGTGACCGAGAGCACCAGGACGATGGCCAGGTTGGTGGCGAGAAACAGGACGATGCGTTTCATGATTCAATCTCCAGGGTGTTCGGTTTCTTTTCCGTGTGCTTCGGCCTTGTGGGTCAGGAACAGCGCCGCGCCGATCAGGGCGATGGCGCCGCCGAGATAAAGCAGGTCGAGCGGGGACGATATCTTCATGTTCAGCGCTTCCTCGAACAGGGTGACGATCAGGATCATCAGGATTACCTTGGCCAGCCGCGCCTTGAGGTCGTCCAGATTCTCGATCACCAGGATCTTGCTGGAGGTCTTGCTGCCACGTGCTTCGTCGATGTCGCTGACGAACAGCTCATACATGCCGAGCGCGAAAATCAGCATGAAGGTGGCGAGCAGGTAGCCGTCCACCACTTCCACCACATGGGTGATGGTCTGGTCGTGGAGTAGCCTGCGCGCCTCGTCGGCCAGGGCGGGGTCGGCGTAATGCAGCATGTGGCCGACCAGGTACACCACGTCCACCGTGGCCATGTAGAAAATCGCAGTGGCGGCGGCCATGCTCGCCACCACCGCCACCACCACCACGAAACGCCCATTCCAGAGCGTTTTCTCGAACCATTTTTCGAGCGTTTTTAGCATGTCGGTATTTTATTCGTTGCTGTTCATGAAGCCTAGCAGATGCAGCAGGCTGGTGAACAGGTTGAAGATGGACACGAACAGCGTGACCGTGGCCATGATGTAGTTGGTTTCGCCGCCGTGGACGATGTTGCTGGTTTCGTACAGGATCAGTCCGGACATGAGCAGCACAAAAATGGCCGAAACCGCCAGCGACAGACCGGGCAGTTCGAAGAATATCGCCCCCAGACCAGCCAGAAAGCCGACCAGGATGCCGACCATGAGGAAACCGCCCATGAAGCTGAAATCCTTGCGGCTGGTCAGGGCATAGCCGGAGAGCCCGAGAAAGATCGCGCCGGTGAGCCCCATTGCGGTCATCACGATCTGGCCGCCGTTGGGCAGGCCCAGGTAGTGGCTGACAATCGGCCCCAGGGTGTAGCCCATGAAGCCGGTAAGGGCAAAGACGAAGGCCAGTCCGAGCGCGCTGTCGCGGAACTTGGTGGTGAGGAACAGCAGGCCGAAATAGCCCACCAAAGTGATGATCAGGCCCGGATGGGGCAGCTTCATCGCCACAGCAGCCCCTGCGGTCAGTGCGCTGAACAGCAGCGTCATGGACAGCAGCAGATAGGTGTTGCGGATCATCTTGTTGGTGGCAAGCGTCGCGGACGTCTGGGCCGGCAGGGCTTGCGCCTGGTTGATGGAATGGATAGTGTTCATGGCTTGTTCTCCTGTTGGGTTGAGTGGAAAAAGCAGTTCAGTCCGCTTCCGGTGGGGATAAATCCGTACGCGGGCTCGCCACATGCTCGCGCTTGCGTTCGAGGCTGCGCGTCACGGACCGACTGGCGCGGTCGGCGGCACGGTCGATGGCAACGTAGAGATCGTTCTCGATGTCTTCGATGACCACATCGGGAAGGCTTTCCAGCGCCACCACGATACTGCAGCACTTGTCCGCCCCGCCGCGCGGGCCGTTGATGTCGGACAGGCGCATTTCCACGCGCCGGATATGGTCGCTGCCGCGCGTCAGGCCGAAGCGTAGCCGGCGCTCGGCGTGTTCGCGCAAGGCCTCGGTGAGGGTGAAGCCCTGTGACTGGATGTGAATCTGCATGGTGCTTTCCTTCTTCAATTTGGAACACTTTGAAGTATAGAGATCCTTGATGATTCCATAAAGTCGAATATAATTGATGTTTACTTCGAAAATTACGAACCTGACCGGACACGGCGCAAACGCCATGTCCGGTTTCCCTCACCCCGCCCTCTCAAGAAGGATGCCCTCACCTCAATCCTCTCCCGCAAGCGGGAGAGGAAGCGAACGTGAAGGGCGCTTGTTTCAACTTGGGGACGATGGTTGCGCCTGCGGCGCATTTTTTGGGTATATGGAACATGGGCGCGTTGAACTACAAGCATCTGCACTATTTCTGGGTGGTGGCCAAGGCGGGTGGTGTGACCCGTGCCAGCGAGCGGCTGCACGTGACGCCGCAAACGATCAGCGGTCAGTTGAGCCTGTTCGAAGACATGTTGGGGGAAATGCTGTTCACCCGCGTCGGGCGTCATTTTGAACTCACCGAAGCGGGCCGGCTGGTGTTGAGCTACGCTGACGAGATCTTCTCGCTGGGCCAGGAACTGGAGGAGGTGTTGCACCACCGGCCCACCGGACGGCCTCCGCAATTCAGGGTGGGGGTGACCGATGCAGTACCGAAGTCACTCGCCTACCGCTTGCTGGAGCCGGCGGTGCAAATTCCGGAGCCGCCGCGCATCATTTGCCGGGAAGGGAAGGTTGTCAGCCTGCTGGCCGAATTGGCGGTGCACCGGCTCGATATCGTGATCGCCGACAGCCCCATGCCGCCCGCGCTTGACGTGCGGGGCTACAGCCATTTGCTCGGGGAGAGCGGCCTCACATTCTTTGCCACGGCGGAGCTTGCGCGGCGGCACCCAGGCGCGTTCCCGCAATGCCTGGACGGCGCGCCTCTGCTCCTGCCGGGCGAGGATGTCGCGGTGCGGCCCCGGCTGACGCGCTGGTTCAACGACAATCGGATTCGTCCGCGGATTACCGGAGAATTCGACGACGGTGCACTGATGAAGGCCTTCGGGCGTGCAGGGGTGGGCATCTTTACCGCCCCGACGGCGATTGCGGAACAGGTAATGCGACAGTACGAAGTGGTGATGATCGGTGCAACCGAAGAGGTGAAAGAGCAGTTCTATGCCATCTCGGTGGAGCGCAAGCTCACCCATCCGGCCGTGATTGCCATCAGCCGCGCGGCGCGGCAGGAACTGTTCAGCAAACGGTGATGCGGCGAAAGTGCGGCTGACGTGGCGTATAATAATAATTCGCGCTTTAAGCCTGCAGGGCATTCGCGGTCAGTGCCGCTACATCTGCGGGAACTGGGTAAGGCGGCAAATAATAGGAAATAACCGGGAGTTTTCATGCTAGACATACAATTATTGCGCAACGATCTGGATGGGGTGGCAAAGAGCCTGGCATCTCGCGGCTTCATCATCGATGCGGCTGTTTTCCAGGCATTGGAGCTGGAGCGCAAGACCGTCCAGACCCGCACCCAGGAATTGCAGGCGAAGCGCAACGCCACTTCCAAGCAGATCGGCCAGGCCAAGGCAAAGGGCGAGGATGTCAGTCCCATCATGGCGGAAGTGGCAAATCTGGGCGACGAACTGAAAGTGGCGGAATCGAACCTGGAAGAAATCCAGGCGAAGCTGCAGGCGCTGCTGCTCCTTATTCCCAATCTGCCCCATGAGACCACCCCGGCCGGCAAGTCCGAATCCGACAACGTGGAAGTGCGCAAGGTCGGCACGCCGCGCATTTTCGACTTTCCCGCGCGCGACCACGTGGACGTGGGCGAAGGGCTGAAGCAACTGGATTTCGGGACCGCCGCCAAGATCAGCGGCGCGCGCTTCTCCCTGATGCGCGGCCAGCTTGCGCGGCTGCACCGGGCGCTTGCGCAGTTCATGCTAGACGTGCACACGCTGGAGCATGGCTATACCGAAGTGTATGTGCCTTACCTGGTGAATCCAGATTCCATGCGCGGCACCGGGCAGCTGCCGAAATTCGAGGCGGATTTGTTCGCGGTGCAGAAAAACGAAAATGAGAAGCTATACCTGATTCCCACCGCCGAAGTGCCGCTGACCAACATGGTGCGCGACGAGATTGTGGCTAGCGAAAGCCTGCCGCTGAAATTCGTCGCCCACACGCCGTGCTTCCGCTCCGAGGCGGGTTCCTACGGCAGGGACACCCGTGGCATGATCCGCCAGCATCAGTTCGACAAGGTGGAATTGGTGCAAATCGTTCATCCGTCCAAATCCTACGAGGCGCTGGAGGAACTGACCGCTAATGCCGAGACTATCCTCAAGAAGCTGGAACTGCCCTATCGGGTGATGGCGCTGTGCACCGGCGATATGGG
>Ga0315268_10007302_pt1 | contig 11639 bp, 6 predicted proteins | sample C1_top_MG_FD_204535 | JGI IMG/M metagenome (GOLD analysis project Ga0315268, IMG submission 204535) | Sediment microbial communities from Yellowstone Lake, YNP, Wyoming, USA - C1_top | ecosystem: Environmental > Aquatic > Freshwater > Lake > Sediment | place: USA: Wyoming | collected 2017-08-01 | reverse complement strand
TTCTTGTCACCGATGCGTATGCGCAGGTATCCTGGTCTACATGGTACTGGCAAAACCCTCTTCCCCAGGGCAACGGCCTGAGAGCCCTTGCCGTTGTGGACGAGAATATTATGTACGCCGTCGGAGACGCGGGCTCTCTTGTGAAGACAGTCGACGGCGGCTCCACCTGGATTTTCCAGCCGACTGGAACAACGACGAATTTCAAGGGCGTCTGGTTCATGGACGCGGAGAATGGATTTGTGGTAGGTGAACTGGGCACGATCCTCCGGACGACCGACGCCGGCACAACTTGGACTACGCAGTCGATCGGATCGGCGGTCACCCTGTATGCGGTTCAGTTCACGGATGCTCTGACGGGAACGATCGTAGGAGATGCGGGCGCTCTGTACCGGACGGCTGACAGAGGAAACACCTGGATTCAGCAGATCGTCACCTCGGCCATTTCTCTCTATGCGGTTTCTTTCTCCGACAAGGACAATGGCGCATTTGTGGGAGCATCCGGCACAATCTTTCACACGACCGACGGCGGCGCCCATTGGACCAGGCAATACAGCGGGATGGAAAACACGGGCACTCGGCTCCTGGACGTCCACTTCTCGGATGCTAATAATGGGGCAGCCGTGGGGGACTACGGAGCGATCCTGCACACGACGGATGGTGGCGTTGCCTGGATCAGTCAAAATAGCGGAACGCCATACCCGCTCAATGCAGTCCATTTCGTTGACCCTAACAACGGGACGGCTGTAGGGGATGCTGGGGTGATCCTTCACACGAGCAACGGTGGGGCAACGTGGACGGAGCGGTCTTTCGGCCTGACCGCGTGGCTCTCGGGCGTCCGTTTTGCGAATGGGGCAACCGGTGTGGCTGTCGGATCCTTCGGCTCGGTGATGAGGACGACGGACGGGGGATCAGCCTGGACTTTTCAGAGTACGGGGGCGAGATCAACGCTCAACGCAGTCGCCTTCGCGAGCACGGGGAGGGGTCTTACAGTAGGGTACAATGGGACGATCCTTCTGACGAACAACGGCGGCAGAACCTGGGATCCCCGGCCGAGCGGAACGACCGAGGTATTGCATGGCGTCGCTTTCAAGGGCACAGACACGGCAATTGCCGTCGGGGAGAACGGCACCATCCTCAGCTCGGCGGATGGCGGCAACAGCTGGGTCGACCGATCGATCCATCCACCAGGCGGAGCGTTTTTTCAGTTCTTCGGAGCGGCGTTCAGCGGGCGCGGCATTGCAGTCGGCAGATACGATACGTCGAAGAGCACAAAAGGTGCCATCCTTGCCACGACGGATGGCGGTCTCAGTTGGTCACAGAGCCTGCTCTCGACAGGCGGGTGGGCATTCTTAGCGGTGGCATTTGGCAGCGCACAGTCGGGCGCAATCGTTGGAGAGAACGGGATCATCTACAGCTCGATGGATGGAGGAAAGAGCTGGAGCTCGCGAAACAGTCACACAACCGCACATCTCAGAGGAGTTTCCTTCGGCGGCAGCATGCTCGGGGTCGCTCTCGGTGACAACGGGACGATCGTTCGCAGCACCGATGGCGGCGCGACGTGGCAGGCGCAGCAAATTGGGACGAGAACGTTGTTCGGCGTCTGTATGATTGATTCAGTGACCGGGATTGCCGTGGGCGATAGCGGCACACTCATTCGAACGACCGATGCGGGGGTAAGCTGGAGCCCTCTGCCTTTGTGGACGACCAATTCTCTGCATGCAGTCTGGTTCAGCGACGCGGTTCGTGGGACCATCGTTGGGGAGGGGGGCACCATCTTGAATACAGTGCAGGGGGGTGTGCCAAGTGCAGTGGCTCCGGGCCCGCAGGCTTCTCCGCCGCTCGAGTTCGGTCTGTCTCAAAATTACCCCAATCCTTTCAATGGAATGACAAATCTCGAATTTCGAATTGTCAATGGCAGATTTGTCAGCGTGAAGGTGTTTGACATCCTAGGGCGGCAGGTGGCGACGCTGGTGGATGAAGAGAAGCCGCCGGGAATCTATCACGTGCATTGGAATGCCGCGAACGCTGCAAGCGGCGTCTATTTTTGCAGGATGAGCGTTGGGAAATTCGTGCAGACGAGAAAAGTCCTCCTGCTGAGATAATCGTTAGCATGAAAACATAACAACGTGTATATTGTGCGGCACGGGAGGTTCTCATCGATGACGACGAAGACAGTCGTCGGAACACTTCTACTCTTCTTCATCTTCACAAGCTGCAATCAGCCCTTCGATCCGCGGGCTCCGCTGGAGCAGCAGATGGCTATCTTCTCCATCCTCTCTACGGATCGCAACGTCCAGTACGTGCGGGTGGATGCAAGCTACATGCCTGCCAGCTTCGATCCCACAACCCACACCTCGGATAATGCGGTGGCGGATGCGTTCGTGACGATCAAAGGTCCGGGCAGGATCTATCAGATGCGGGATACGGTGCTGTCGAGAGCCGACACCAGCAGGTACAAGTTCCCCATGCACTTGTACACCCTGAATCCCTTCACTCCTCAGCACGGGGCGACGTACCAGGTGATTGTCCAGTCGCTCTCGCTCGGGACGGCCTCGGCCACCCTCGTCGTGCCAAGCAAAGCGGACATCTCCATGACCACGTACACGACGTACCTGGTGCTGTCGAACCCCCTGATGCGCGACCCGGATGACCAGGCCGTCTTCTCGACGCAGCTCTCCGCCAGCGCCAAGGCCTACATCGCCCGGCTCTACATTTACTACGACGTGCTCAAGGGATCGCAATGGGTCGAGGAGCGTGTCGAGATCCCGGTCGGGACGGCGGATGAGACCCCCTACAGCCTCAACTATCCGATCTACCCGAAGCTCACCCTCTGCCCGAAAACTGCCCTGGTCAGCGTGACCTATTGGAACGGTTTCCTGAGGAACATCGTCAAGAGGCTCACCACGGTGACCTATGAAAACAACAAGATAATCTACAAATGGATCGTTCTGGTGGTGCTGCAGGTGGATGAGAATCTCTTCACCTATTACAATACCGTTCACGAGTATCAGGACCCGCGGTCCATCCGGCTGGATCAACCGCTCTATACGACGCTCAAAGGCGGCATCGGCTTCGTCGGTGCGTACGCGCTCGATTCGCTGGTCTATGTCCTACCGGAAAATTTCGCGGGGAACCGATGATGGGCCGACATCTCTTCTTTCGCGCTCTCCTTCTGTCGATCCTCAGCGTCGTTTGTCTTGAAGGGCTCAACGCTCAGACGGCCGACATCTACGGAGTCGTCACGGACAGTCTCACGAGGCAGCGGATCCCGTTCGCGAACGTCACGGTGCTGACGACGACGAGGGGCGCAGCTGCCAACAATGTCGGGTTCTATCTCATCCCGAAATTGCCGCCCGGGACGTACGAGGTCGCTGCGAGCGTCATCGGGTACGCGCGGGTCGTGCATCGGGTCTCGCTCCGTGCGGGTCAATCGCTGGAGCTCAACTTCCAGCTCCCTCCTGCAGCACTCGAATATAAGGAAGTGATCGTGAGCGCCCCGGCGAAGCGGCTGGAGACGCAGATCAGCACGAGCATCCATGTACTGGAGCGGCAGGAGCTGAAGCAGATACCGATGGCGGCGCAGCAGGACCTGCTCCAGGCGCTGAAGATCCTTCCCGGCATCGTCTCCACAAGCGATGTGAGCTCGAGGTTCTACGTCCGCGGCGGTGCCGGGGATCAAAACCTGTTCCTGTATGACGGCATCAGGGTCTACTACCCCTTCCACGCGCTCGGGATCTTCAGTGTTTTCAACCCGAATGTCGTAGACAATGTTGAGGTCTACACCGGCGCCTTCCCTCCGGAATATGGGGGCAGGCTCTCCTCGGTCGTGAACGTCATGACGCGCGACGGCCGGGCCGATCGGCTCTCCGGAAGCGCAAACGCGAACTTCCTCTCGTCTGAAGCCGAGCTGGAGGGGCCCCTCTTTGAGAACGCCACGTGGCTCGTCGATGCCCGGAGGTCCCTCTCCTCGCGGACGTTCAGCAACATCGTGGGGCAGGACGTTCCGCTCACGTTCTACGACGCGACTGTCAAGCTGTCGGCCCAACCGAGCGGCGTTCAGAAGTTTGATGGGACGTTCCTCACCAGCGGCGACAACCTCCTCGCCGCGTCGCCGGATGAGCCGAACTATCATTGGCGGAACAACGGCTTTGCCGTCGCTGCGTCCGGTTTGCCGACGGAGCGCGTGTTCACCCAATGGCTGATCTTCGGGAGCGTCTATACTGCCGAGAGGGATGCGAAAAAGTCCGGGACAGCCACACGGGCTTCGACGTCTGTGAAGCACTACGGGTTGCGTGCGGCGGCAACCCTGTACACGAACCCGCAGGACCTCTATTTCATCGGATTCGAGTTCGGCTTGCTCTCGCCTGACTACATCTTTGTGAACAGGCTGGGCAACCGGCAGGAGCTCTCCAGCTCGATCCTGGAGGCTTCGGCGTGGGCCCGGTACCAGGCCACCTTTGATAGGCTGATGCTCGACGGGGGGCTTCACCTGGAATTGGGGGCCCTGTTTGAAGGGGGGAATCTCGGCCGCGAGCTGCAGCCGCGCCTCAACGCAAGTTATCTGGTGTGGGGGAACTGGAGGGCAAAGCTCTCGTTCGGCCGCTTCACGCAGCGCGTTCTGACGGTGGGGAACGAGGATGACGTTATCTCGATCTTCGATGCATGGATCAGGGTGCCGGGAAGCATCCCTCCCGAGCAGGCCGACCACTACGTCGTCGGGCTTGCCGGGAACGTGACGGAGCTGACCTCCCTCAACCTTGAATCGTACTACAAACATTACGGCTCGCTCGTTGTGTACAACCGGGACAAATTGTATCCCTCCGACCCGGATTACATACAGGGCAGAGGCTCGTCGTACGGCGTGGAGCTGATGCTGCGGTCGAAGCTCTCCTTTGCCGATCTCTACGGGGCGTACTCGATGAGCTGGACCAAGATCGACAACCAGGGCTTCGTCTACTATCCGCGGTATGATCGGCGGCATCACGTCAACCTCATGGTCGTCGCTCACCCGATGACGGGCCTGAGCGCGACGCTGAGGTGGGAATACGGCTCCGGCTTCCCGTACTCGCAGACCGTTGGTTACTTCGACCGGCTGAGGCTGGACAATGCGTTGCCGGGGGAGTTCGAGCTCGAGACGGGCTCCCCGTTCGTGATGCTCGGTCCCAAGAACGCGGCTCGACTTCCCGCCTACCACCGTCTCGACGCGAGCGTTTTGTACGATTTCAGGCTGCTTGGGCTGGACTTTTCGATCGGGGCCGATGTGCTGAACGTCTACGACAACAAGAACATCTTCTACTTCGACCGGATCACGGGCCAGCGTGTGAACATGCTCTCCTTCTATCCCTCCGCTGCGTTGACCGTCAGATATTGACGCGTCTTGAAGGGCCCCTTCATCTGATCCAAGCCTCCAAATGCGGTGGAACGTTGAGGTGTACAAGAAGCCCTTTTTGTCACTCTGAGCGGCGCAAAGAGTCTCGTTTTTAGTTCAGATTCTTCACTTCGTTCAGAATGACAAGTGCTTCTTCTGTTCTTCTTGTACACCTTTCTAGGGTGAGGTTTCGTGAGGAGGCAAGCTTCACACCCTCGTCCAGTGTACCTCTTCTCCGACAGCCTGCTCGACGTGTTGTTTTGGCTCGTTCCCACGGCCCCCGTGGGGACGCTCGTGGCTTGTCCGTTCCGATGCAGGAGCGTTGGAACGAGGAGAAAGAGACCCCACTCCGCCAAAGACTGCGGCGACAATAAAGGGGTGCACCTCGCCAAGTACATCTCTTCACTGTGTTCCCTTGGCCCGCTCTGAGGACGTGAATCTCTTCATCAATCCCTCTCCGGATGGTTTTTTCCCAAATTTCTCGTAGCTTCGCGACAGGGAAACCACAGATACCGCTGAACAAAAGATGAACCGCCAAGACGCCAGGTCCCCTAGGAAATAAAAACCATCAGCTTGGCGTCCCTCGCGGCTTGGCGGTTTTGTTTGAACAGGCTGCCAACCCACTGAATCCATCCCGCTCCAGCGGAGCAATACCATGAAGACCAGCAAAGCCAGATCCTCCACTCGCACACGTCCTAAGTCGGCTTTCGCGAACGTCCGGACCGGACTCTCGCCGGACGTCATGAAACGTGCGATCATGGATAACCTGAACTTCATCCAGGGTCGCATTCCGCGAACGGCGACGCGAAACGACTGGTACATGGCGCTCGCCTATACCGTGCGCGATCGAATCCTCCACCGGTGGATGCAGACCATCGAGATCTACATGGGAAGCAAGGAGAAATCCGTGAGCTACCTCTCAGCCGAGTTTCTCATCGGGCCGCAGCTCGGCAGCAACCTGCTGAGCCTCGGTATCCACGACGAGGCGCGGGAAGCTGTCGCGCAGCTCGGCCAGAACCTCGACAAACTGCTGGACCAGGAGGAGGAGCCGGGCCTGGGAAACGGTGGGCTCGGGCGGCTCGCGGCCTGCTACCTTGATTCGCTTGCAACGCTGGAGATTCTCGGGGTCGGCTACGGCATCCGCTACGAGTTCGGCATCTTTGATCAGGAGATCCACGACGGATGGCAGGTCGAGACGAGCGACAAATGGCTCCGGCTCGGCACGCCGTGGGAGGTTCCGAGGCCCGAGATCGCCTTCGTGGTTCATTTCGGCGGACACACGGAACACTCCGTCGACGAAAAAGGCCGCTTCAAGGTCCGCTGGATTCCCGCCCGCTCCGTGCGAGGCATGGCCCATGACGTAGCAGTTCCCGGCTACAAAGTGAATACCGTAAACCTCCTCCGGCTCTGGAAGGCAGAAGCAACGGAATCATTCGACCTGGAGGCCTTCAACGTCGGCGACTACTACCGCGCCGTTGAGGACAAGGTCGCGTCGGAGAACATCACGAAGGTTCTCTACCCGCGGGATGAAGCCCTCCAGGGGAAACGCCTCCGCCTCGAACAGCAGTGTTTTTTCGTCTCCTGCTCCCTGCAGGATCTGTTCAGGGTGCACCTCCGACGAGGCGACGATCTGAGAGATTTCCACCTCAGCAACGCGATCCAGTTGAACGATACTCACCCGTCGATCGCGGTCGCCGAGATGATGCGGCTGCTCGTCGACGAGCACGACATCGATTGGGACACCGCCTGGCGCATCACGCAGAATACGCTCGGGTACACGAACCATACTCTCCTCCCAGAGGCGCTGGAGAAATGGCCTCTGCCGCTGTTTGCGAGCGTCCTCCCCCGGCATCTGGAGATCATCCTGGAGATCAACCGTCGGTTCCTCGATGAGGTGCGGGCAAAAGGCGTCACGGATGACGGGAAGGTCGCGCGCCTCTCCTTGATCGACGAAACGGGCGAGCGATACGTGCGGATGGCCAACCTGGCGTGCGTCGGCAGCCACGCCATCAACGGCGTCGCCGCCCTCCACACCGAGCTCCTCAAGCAGGATGTGCTTGCCGACTTCTACGAGCTCTATCCGCACAAATTCTTCAATGTGACCAACGGGGTGACGCCGCGCCGGTGGCTGCTGCTGAGCAATCCCCAGCTCGCCGAGTTGATCACTGGCAAGATCGGCGACAAGTGGATCCGGGACATGGAGCGCTATTTCCCGAAGCTTGAACGATTTGCTGGTGAGCGGCAATTCCAGGACGAGTGGCGGCGAATCAAGTATGAGAACAAGAAGAAGCTCACCTCTATCATCCGCGAGCGGACGGGCGTCGTGGTGGATCCCCAGAGCTTGTTCGACATCCAGGTGAAACGCATCCACGAGTACAAGCGCCAGCATCTCAATCTCCTTCACGTCATCACCCTCTACAACAGGATCAAGCAGAATCCGGGCATCGACCTCGTTCCGCGGACGGCCATCTTCGCCGGCAAGGCCGCTCCAGGCTACTTCATGGCGAAGCTGATCATCAAGCTGATCAACTCGGTCGCGGACGTTGTGAACAACGACCCAGATATGAAAGATCGGTTGAAGGTCGTTTATCTCCCTGATTTCAACGTCAAGAACGCCCAGCCGGTCTATCCCGCGGCCGACCTGTCGGAGCAGATCTCGACCGCCGGGAAGGAAGCGTCGGGCACCGGGAACATGAAGTTTTCGATGAACGGCGACTTGACTATCGGGACCCTCGATGGGGCGAACATCGAAATCCGCGAGGCGGTGGGGGAGGAGAACTTCTTCCTCTTCGGGCTGACGGCTGCCGAGGTGAAGGAATTCAAATCGCAGGGATATGACCCGATGCGCTACGTTCAGGCGGGGGGCGAGCTGGCGGCGGTCATCGATCTCATCGCTCGGGGACATTTCTCGAACGGCGATCCGCGCCTTTTCATGCCTCTGGTTGACTCTCTCTTGAACCACGATGAATACATGCTCATGGCCGATTTTCAGTCGTACTGTGACTGTCAGGAAAAGGTCGACGAGGCGTATCGGGATCAGAAGCGATGGACAAAGATGTCGATCCTGAACGTGGCGCGCATGGGGAGATTTTCGTCCGACCGGGCCATTCGCGACTATGCGGAGAAGATCTGGGACGTGAAGCCTGTGAAGATTCGGATCAAGTGACAGCTTATTGTCACCCCTGCGGCTTGGCCCTGGATTCCCGCTTACGCGGGAATGACAGATTGGTTTTTGAATATCACGTAATGTAAAAGAACATCAGATCGATGAAGAAAGCGTTGATATGCGGGATATCAGGCCAGGACGGGGCATATCTTGCAAGTTTCCTCCTCCAGAAAGGCTATGAGGTCACGGGAACGTCGCGCGATGTTCGAGTCACCTCATTGAAGAACTTGGATCGTCTCGGTATCCGCGGAAAGGTTACCCTGATATTGGTCGATCTCACCAATTTCCAGAGCGTACTGCAAGCACTTCAGAATGTCAGGCCGGAGGAGGTCTACAACCTTGCCGGTCAAAGCTCGGTGGCGCTCTCATTCGAGCGGCCCGTCGAGACAATGGAGAGCATCGTGGTCGCAACACTGAACCTGCTCGAAGCGATGCGATTGTCGAAGCGAGCAACCAGGTTCTTCAGTCCGGCGTCGGGCGAATGCTTCGGCGATACGGATGGGAAGCCGGCGGACGAAGGGACGCCGTTCAAGCCGAAAAGTCCTTATGCCGTCGCGAAGACGGCCGCGTTCTGGCTGGTCGCCAACTATCGGGAGGCGTATGGCATGCACGCGAGTTCGGGGATCCTCTTCAATCACGAATCGCCGCTGCGTCCGGGGCGGTTCGTCACGAAGAAGATCGTCAGGGGCGCCTGGGAAATTGCAAACGGGAGCGGAGAGAAACTGCATCTTGGCAACCTGTCGATCAAGCGTGACTGGGGTTGGGCGCCCGAGTATGTCGAGGCGATCTGGCAAATGCTGCAGCTTTCCGACCCTCAGGATTTCGTGATTGCCACGGGCGAGACTCACGAGCTTATGGACTTCCTCGATGCGGCTTTCTCTTTCTTCGGACTCAAGTGGCAGGATCATGTTATCAGTGACCCAACACTCAAACGACCTACTGATCTCACGGTCGGAATGGCGAACCCGGAGAAGGCCCACCGCGTGCTCGGCTGGAAGGCAGAGTTCAAAATGAGAGATGTCGTGAGGATGATGTGCGAGGATATGAAGCAGCAGGAGGCGAAGCGAAGATTAGCAAGAAGAGCTCCCTCTCCTCTCCCCTAATAGGGGAGGGCCTTGCTTACTTCGTCATGTCTTCTGGCAGCCGTGAAATTCCAGTGAAACGTTCCATCTCCTTGTTATTGCAAGCACGCTTCTCGTCCCTGGGTACGTGGATGCACAGGAGGTGGGCAGGATCGCCGAGTTGATCGCTTCCTTGGACCGCAGAGTCCCGTATGCTCTCCTCGCCTTTGCACCGCAGTTCCTGATGTCGGACCTACCCTGCACCTCAGTTGCTCAGGCTGAAGAAGCGGAGGCTGCAGCCCGAGCGGCCGGACTCCAGAATGTTCGGATCGGGAACCGGCACCTGCTTGGTCCGGAGGGAGTGTGCTGTGAACAGAGAAATCCTTCTCGTCCCCATTAGTGAAGCACCGCAGGAGGTGCTCGGGTGGTTGCAAGAGGTATTACCTTCGACATTCGAGTGCACCTGCCGTGCGGGTTCCGCTCTGCCGCGTCCGGATTTTGCGTGGAACGGGCGCCGCAGCCAATTCAGTGCCGAAGCAATCCTCGCGCGGGTCGATGCAGGGTACTCGACATGCGCCCTCGCTCTCATCGATCTTGATCTCTACGTGCCGGATCTCCATTTCGTCTTCGGCCTGGCCCAAAGCGGTATGGCGCGGGCGATCGTCGCTCTGCCCCGATTGCGCCAGAGCTTCTACGGCCTGCGGGAAGACGCCGGCCTCTTTCGATCGCGTGTGGTCAAAGAGGCGGTTCACGAGCTGGGACACGTTTTCGGACTGGATCACTGCGACAATCCACAATGCGTCATGGCGTTTTCGAACTCACTAGCTGACACAGACTCTAAGCAGCAGACGTTCTGCCGGATCTGCAAGAACCGGTTGCAGACTGAGTTGATGGAACGATGACAAGCGACGTCGGACAGAGCCCGTTTGTGCAAGAGTCGATCCTGCAGGAGAGGGTTGGAAGCAAAGTGAGGTGTGGTATCTGCGAGCGCCGGTGCCAAGTCGTAACCGGCGGCCGCGGATGGTGCCGCACCCGAGAGAATCGAGGGGAGAAGCTGGTAACGCTCATCTACGGGTCGGTTTCCTCCCTTGCGGCCAATCCGGTGGAGAAGAAACCGTTCTACCATTTCTATCCGGGAACCTTTGCTTATACCGTCGGCAGCTGGTCGTGCAACTTCGGCTGTCCCTGGTGCCAGAATTGGGATATCAGCAAGACGGTGCCGCCGGAAAATGGGAGATACGTTTCCCCAGAGCAATTCGTTGAGATGACCGAGCACTCCGGCTGTCAAGGAACATCGATCTCTTTCAACGAGCCGGCGCTGTCACTTGAGTGGTCGTTGGACGTTTTCCGGTTAGCGGGGAGACGAGGTCTCTACAACACATTCGTCACGAACGGTTATATGACCCCCGAGGCGCTCTCTCTGTTGATTGATGCGGGGTTGAATGCGATGAATGTCGATGTGAAGGGGGATGCGACTGCAGTGAGGAATTTCTGCAAGGGGATCAAAGTGGATAAGGTGTGGGGCTCGTGCACGGAAGCTCAATCGCGTGGTGTTCACCTCGAGATCACAACGCTCGTCATCCCAACGGTCAATGATTCCGAGTCCACTCTGCGAGGGATCGCCCGGCGCATTGTAGAATTGCTCGGCCGTGAAGTGCCGTGGCATCTCAGTGCCTATTTCCCCGCGTATCGTTTTGGGGTCCCGGCCACGCCGCTCGAAGCGATTGAACGTGCCTGGCAGATCGGCAAGGAGGAGGGACTTGAGTTCGTCTACCTCGGTAACGTCCGGGGGCACCGGTACGAGAACACCTACTGCCCGGCGTGCGGTGCTCTTTTGATCCGTCGGCGCGGCTACGATATCACGCTGAACGCACTTCAGCAGGGTCGATGCCTCAAGTGTAGCAGGCAAATCGCCGGCGTTTGGGGAGCACGGTAGGTCCTATTGCAGCACGAGAACGTGATGCCCTTTATAACCCCGTTCGCGACGGTACCGATGCCTCCACTGTTCATGCCGAGCGTATCCCCCTCGGCGACGGCTCCAAGC
>Ga0315268_10007301_pt1 | contig 11640 bp, 12 predicted proteins | sample C1_top_MG_FD_204535 | JGI IMG/M metagenome (GOLD analysis project Ga0315268, IMG submission 204535) | Sediment microbial communities from Yellowstone Lake, YNP, Wyoming, USA - C1_top | ecosystem: Environmental > Aquatic > Freshwater > Lake > Sediment | place: USA: Wyoming | collected 2017-08-01 | reverse complement strand
CACTGAAAATCTACCCGGAGAAGTTCGCGGAGGAGCAGAAGAACCACGCAGTCCAGGTGAAGCTTGTGGCTGCTGACGGCCGCTATGCAAAGACAGGTGACATACAGGTCAACCTGGCAGGCGGCGGTGCAGGATTCTTCAGCGGTCTGTTCGTGCTGGGCACTGCGTCCAACATAGCAGTCCTCTTGGTGATCATAGTGGCGGTCGCGCTGCTCGTGTACTACTATTACTACTACGAGGGCGGCCCAACCAAGAAGGGCGCAGTTGGCAAGAAGACCCCGATCTCGCTGGCATCCACCAAGCCGGCTCTGCCCACTGGCAGAGTGATCCACATCAGCAAGAAGCCGGCCAAGGGCGAGGAAGAGGACTAAGCCCCTTTCTTTTTCTCTTTTCTCTTTCTATTTGTTTTGACTTTCCTAGCTCTGCCCCTGCCTGCTAATTATTAAATGGTGGGAAGGCCACAATGGAGCCAGTGATTCGATGCAGTTGGCAACACCGCGCGGAACGCGCGACTTCCTGCCGGAGCAGATGGTGCGCCGGGAATACGTCATCAACACTGTGAAGTCCGTGTTCGAGCGCTATGGCTATGACCCGCTCGAGACCCCTGCCGTGGAGTTCGCCGAGACCCTAAGGGGCAAGTACGGCGAAGAGGAGAAGCTGATCTGGGAGTTCGAGGACCTGGGCGGCAGGCGGATTGCTCTGAAGTACGACATGACAGTGCCTCTTGCGCGCGTCATCGCAGCAAATCCACAGCTGCCCAAGCCATTCAAGCGCTACCAGCTCCAGCCGGCCTGGCGCTATGACGAGCCGCAGAAGGGCCGCTACAGGGAGTTCTGGCAGTGCGACGTCGACATCATCGGCTCTGATTCTGTCGCTGCGGACGCAGAGATAGTCGCGATCATAGTGGACGTGATGCGCGCCCTACAGTTCGAGGAGTTCACCGTGCGCATCTCCAACCGCCGCCTGGCTGACCGCATGGTGCGCTGGGCTGGCGTCCCTGAGGACAAGATCATCGAGGCCTTCAGGGCGATTGACAAGATGGACAAGATAGGCGCGGATGGCGTGAGGGTGGAGTTCGCGGAGCGCGGCGTACCCAAGGCTGCGGGCGAGAAGATACTCGAGGTGATTGCCACAACGGGCTCCCCAAAGGAGGTGCTCGAGCGGGCGGAGAAGCTCCTCGCGGGCGATGAGAAGGCCAAGGCAGCGATCAATGAGCTCCGCGACATGGCACGCTATATGGCGCTGATGGGCGTGCCAGGCCAGTTCTGGCGCCTCGATCTGTCGGTTGTGCGCGGGCTGGACTACTACACGGGCCCGGTCTGGGAGACAAACGTCACAAAGCCCAGGATAGGCAGCCTGGCCGGCGGCGGGCGGTTCGACAAGCTGATCAACAAGCTCTCAGGGGGCGCGGCGGACTTCACAGGGACCGGAACAACGATAGGCATAGAGCGCATCATAGACGCGATGACAGAGCTGGGAATGTTCGACATGGGCAAGACCAAGACAAGGGTTTACGTGGCTGCGGTTAAGGCAGAGCTGGCCGAGAGTGCGCTCGAGATCGCCCAGAAGCTGCGGCAGGCCGGCATCAACGCCCAGACAGACCTGATGGACCGCAAGCTGAGCAAGCAGTTCGAGTATGCCGGGGCGCTGGGCATCCCCTTTGTAGCGGTTGTTGGCCCGAAGGAGCTGGCCGAGGGCAAGCTCACTCTGAGGGACATGCGCACAGGCAACGAGAGGCAGCTTACAATAGAACAGGCTGTGGGCGAGCTGCGGCAATAAGATTATAAAGTTCGCCGCAGGAAAAGCTCTCGCTCAGGTGCTTTTCGTGACTGTTCGATCTAATCATATGATCCTGTTCTGCAAGCAGTGCTATCTAGAGACCCACATATCGGTGAAGCTGGAGCCGGATGGCGATGAGTTCGTCTGCCCCAAGCACGGCACCCGCTACAAGGTGAATGGCAAGGGCTTGCTGGAACTGTCACGATGAGACCATGGACAAGAAGAAAGTGGACGAGCTGATGGAGCAGGCCACCCAGATGGGCGCCATACTGGCCACCATGTACTTTGACGCCCACGGCAAGGAGCCACAGCTGGTGCGCGAGGCCCTGATCGCCTTCGTATCCAAGATCAACAACGAGAAGGGAATCATCCTCAGCCAGGGCGCCGTCGAGGAGCCAATCCAGTCTGGCGATCTGTGGTCCAGCTCTGCAGAGGTGCAGATACTGGCCCAGAGCTATCCTGCCCTGATCAACATAGCATCCAAGTACGGCCCAATCGGCGTCGAGATCCTGAAGCCGAACAAGATCAGCCTCGAGCTCAACCAGGCGCAGGACATCGTGCTGTCTGTCTCGCAGCTTTCGCAGGACTTCGCCAACTACGTGCTGCAGAAGACCATGAAGCCAGAGGAATGGGAGGAGATGAACCGCCGGCTGAGGCAGCGCGCAAGCATGGGCCGCAACATGCTCAAGCAGGCAGGCGTCAAGGTCGAGGAGCCTGCGGACTCATCAGAGCAGGCGGCCGTGCCAGAGTAGCTTATTTTATTCCGGCTGCGCAATCTCCGTTGATGCCAGGGTGGCAGAATGGCTAATGCGCGGGCCTTGAAAGCCCGTGGGCCTTCGCGGCTCATAAGGGTTCAAATCCCTTCCCTGGCGCTATAGCTCTCTGTAGCCGTGCTCTCCTATCAGCGGCACGAACTGCACAGGCATTAGCACATCAATCACCGGCTTGCCCTTTACCTTCTGCACCAGCAGCACATCCTGGTAGAATGAAGTGCCAACTGGGATGATCATCTTGCCGCCTTGTTTGAGCTGATCAAACAGCGGCTTTGGTATCGCTGGGGCCGCGGCAGTCACCATGATGCGGTCGAATGGCGCTTCTTTCGCATAACCCTTGCTGCCATCCGTGCAGATGAACTTCAGATTCTTCAGCTTGAACCGCGCCGTGTTCGCCCGCGCGATGTCGAACAGCTGCTGGATGCGCTCAACCGTGAAAACCTCGCCCTTTGGCTTGACTAATTCAGCCAGGATCGCCGCCTGCCAGCCGCTCCCCGCGCCTATCTCGAGCACCTTCATGCCTGGCTGCACGTCCAGCTTCTCGGTCATGAACGCCACCAGGCTGGGCTGGGAGACTGTTTGGCCAAAGCCTATGGGGATCGGGAAGTCGACATAGGCCTGGTCCTTGTATTCCACAGGCACGAAATACTCGCGCTTGAACTTCTCGAAGGCCTTGAGCACGCGCTCAGATGCCTCGCCGCGCGCCCTGATCCAGAAAAGCAGCTCGGCGTTGCCCATCTCACCGCCTGAATCGTCTCGCCTGGGATGGGCCGGCAGCCACTTCGGCCCCTGTCTTCAGCAGGCCAACCACGATCTTGAAGAAGATCGTGTACACGATCGACAGGAAGATGACCTCGACGAACTTGCCACTGGATAGAAGGCCGAACCGCAGGTCGCCGATGAAGTCGGCTACGCGCACGAAGATGTAGATGCCGAAAACGAACAGAAGCGCGTAGACCCCCCATCGCACCAGCGCGGAAACAGCCATGGGTGAGCTTTTAAAAGCCGAATATATAAGCATAGCGAGGCAGCCATGGAGATTCTTAGGATACCGCACGAGCGGGTTGCAGTTCTTATAGGCAGCGGGGGCGAGACCAAGCGCGCCATCGAGAAGGCCACGGGCATCAAGCTCGCGGTTTCTGAAGAAGGCGAAGTTGAGATCGAGTCAGCCGATGCGCTCGCGGAGTGGAGGGCGCGCGATGTGGTCAAGGCCATAGGCCGGGGCTTCAATCCCCGGATCGCGCTCAAGCTGCTGCGCGAGGACATGTACCTAGAAATCGTGAGCCTTCGCGACCTTCTGCCCACCAAGAAGGCGATAGAGCGCCAGAGGGGCCGCGTCATAGGCGAAGGGGGCAAGGCGTGGCTGACCATCGAGGAGCTCTCAGGCGCCAACATATCAGTCTATGGAGATACGATAGCGTTCATCGGTTCGCACGAGGCAATCGTCGCGGCAAAGGAGGCAGTTCTGGAGATAGTGGGAGGCAGGCGGCATGCTGCGGCATTCAGGCAGCTCGCGCGCAGGAAAGGATAAAAAGGCTTTATGCGTAATTCCCTCACGAATCCTGCTTGGTTCTGGGTGAATTCGGGCGTGGTAGAATGGCAGACAACCTCTATTCAGAGTTCAAGGAACACTCGGTAGCCGAGTTCTTCAAGAAGAACAGGCAGATGCTGGGCTTCAGCTCAAAGATCCGCTCGCTGACCACTGCTGTGCACGAGTACATCACGAACAGCCTTGACGCGTGCGAGGAGCACGGCATCCTGCCCGAGGTCTTTGTGGAGATAGAACAGCTGGGCGAGGACCACTACAAGGTCACAGTCGAGGACAACGGACCGGGCCTGCCCAAGAAGCTGGTGGGCAAGGCTTTCGGCCAGATGCTCGCAGGCACCAAGTTTCATCGCTACATCCAGCAGCGCGGCCAGCAGGGAATCGGAGCAACAGGAGCCACACTTTATTCGCAGGTCACCACAGGCAAGCCGGTCAAGGTAAGAACCAGCATGGGCAATGGCAAGATCTACGAATGCACCCTTGTTGTCGACACAAAGCAGAACGCCCCGAAGATCGAGTCGGAGCATGAGTTCAATGGCGCTTACAGGGGCACGCGGGTTGAGGCGGAGTTCAAGGACGTCAACTACAACAAGTCTGAGTATGGCGCATTTGAATACATCCGCCGCACCGCGATGGCCAACCCGCACGCCAAGATCACGTTCATAGATCCATTGAAAGAGAAGATCGTTTTCGACCGGGTCTCTGACAAGATACCAGAGAGGCCGCGCGCGGTGCTGCCGCACCCCCTCGGTGTCGCGACCGATGACCTGATCACAATGGCGCGCATCACACAGGCGCGCAAGCTGAGCTCATTCCTGCAGCAGGAGTTCTCCAGGGTAAGCTCGGCCAAGATTGACGAGCTGCGGCAGCTGGTGCCAACGATAGACATGGGCAAGAACCCGCACGCGCTGCAGTGGGAGGAGGCCGAGGCGATCACCAAGGCGTTCAAGACCATGCGCTGGATCGCGCCTGAGATGACCGCGCTGAGGCCCATAGGCGCCGGCTATGTGGAGAAGTCACTTCAGAACGTTGTCAAACCAGAGTTCGTGGCCGTCATAGAGCGCCCGCCTAAGGTGTTCCGGGGCGGCGTGCCTTTCCTGATGGAGGCAGCGATCGTCTATGGCGGAGCCGCGGGCAAGCCTGCAGAGGAGGGCCGCAAGGCTGAGATCCTGAGGTTTGCCAACCGCGCGCCGCTGCTGTTCGACGCAGGCGGCTGCGCCCTGCACAATGTGGTGAAGAACGTCGACTGGAACCGCTATGGCGTGAAGGACTTCGAGAACCAGCCGATCAGCGTATTCCTGCACATGGTCTCTGTCCACATCCCGTACACATCTGCCGGAAAACAGGCGGTTGCTGATGAAGACGAGATCCTGAAGGAGGCGCACTTCGCGGTCATGGAGGTCGCCCGGCACCTGCAAAGACATCTCTCAGGAGTGCGGCGCAAGGGCGAGTCTGAGCGCAAGCGCAAGGAGTTCGACAAGTACATCCCGTTCACTGCCGCGGCCATCGCAAAGCTGACCGGAAAAGAGCCGATGACCATGGAAGACCTATCCAAGCTGGCAAGCAAGGAGGGCAAGGTGCTGGAGGAGAAGCTGGCCAAGATCGTCAACGAGCGCTTCCACGAGGTCATCGAGGAGACAGATGAGGAGGAGCTCGAGAGCAATGGCGGCAACGGCGAGTCAGAGAAAGTAGAGAGTGGAGGTGGCGAGGATGCCTGAAGTTTCAGATCCCAAAGCAGACCTTAAGCCCAAGGCCCACAGGCTGACAGATGAGCAGTCGATCGCACGGCTCAAGGACTTTGGAATGGGTCTGCGCAATCAGATCGAGACGAACGAGCCGCCCGCATTCAATGTCCCGACGCGCACGAAGTCCAACATCTACTTCAACGAGCGCGACCTGATGCTCGAGCTGGGCAAGAAGAAGTCCAGCAGGCGGTTCATGAACGTCGCCCACCTGCGCAAGTTCATGCAGTCCACGGTTGTCGCGGCAGCATGCCAGGAGTACATGAAGCAGAGCCGCACGGTGGCAAAACGTGAGCTCTATTACAACCTGAAGTGGACGCTTCCAGGCACGCACGAGAACGTGTTCGAGGATGACACAGAGTCCGGACAGGTGCTGGACGACCTGGAGTGCAGCCTGGATATCCTGAGGGAGCAGCTGCACGTCAACGCCAAGGGCAGAGGCTCCATCTACGGCGACATCGATCTGAAGCAGCTAGGCGACGAGTTCAGCTGCAAGGGGCTGGGAAGAGGCGGCTGGCTGATCCCTGGCAACGTTGAGGACGTGGAAGTGCTGAACTGCAACGCCGACTACATACTTGCGATCGAGAACGACGCCATGTTCTCCCGTCTGATCGAGGAAAAGGCCTGGAAGAGGCTAGGCTGCCTGCTGGTCACTGGTGAGGGGATGTTCCCGCGCGGCGTCCGCAGATTCATCAAGATCCTGCAGGAGAAGAAGAACCTGCCAGTGATCGTGTTCAACGACGGCGACCCGTGGGGCTGGTACATCTATTCGGTGCTCAAGTACGGCTCGATCGAGCTGGCGCACCTATCCAACCGCTACGCTGTGCCAAAGTCCAAGTTCGTGGGCATGACCATGGACGACATCGATACCTATGGCCTTCAGAAGGTGACCGAGAAGCTGAAGGACATCGACCGCAAGAAGATCAGGGAGGAGATGGAGTACCCGTGGTTCAAGCACAGCCCTGAGTGGATGAAGCAGCTCAAACTGATGAGCGAGAAGGGGGTCAGGTTGGAGCAGCAGGCGCTGGCCAGCAAGTCGCTGCAGTTCGTGGCCGAGAAGTACCTGCCAGAGAAGATCGAGAAGCAGGATTTCTTGCCCTAGTCTTTTAATCCCTTTGTGCATAACTCTAGCCGTGCCGCGGTAGCTCAGCCGGTAGAGCGACTGGCTGTTAACCAGTAGGTCGGATGTTCAAATCATCCCCGCGGCGCTCAGATCTCTTCTGCCCTGAACAGCTGGATGACGTGGTTTATGGCCGCAGCTGCTGCCAAGACCCCGCCCATCAGCGCCCAATCATAGAGCCCGAGCGGCACCACGTCAAAAGCGGCGGCCAGCGGGCCATACAGGACAGCCAGCTGCAGCCCAAGCGAGATAATGACCGCTGCAGCGAGCCATCTGTTCGTCAGCAAACCCTGCTTGTAGTGGTAGCGGATGGACTGCAGCCTCACCAGCTCGAACAGCACCAGGCTTGTGAACACCATCGTCTGCGCCTTTGCCGAGCCGGACTGCCCCAAAACATAGACATACAGCGCCAGGCAGGCGGCCGTGATCAGCACGCCATTCTGTATGATGGTTCTGAACAACCCCCCATTGACCAGCCCCTCCCCAGGAGGCCTTGGCTTTGCGCGCATGATGCCCCGCCTGGCTGGGTCCACGCCGAGAGCGAGCGCGGGAGCGCCGTCGGTGAGCAGGTTGAGCCACAGCAGCTGTACCGCCGTAAGCGGCAGCGGCAGGAATGCCAGCGAGGCGATTAACACTATCAGCACTTCCGCGAGGTTGCACGAAAGCAGGTAGTTGACGAACTTGCGGATGTTGTCGAAGATGCGCCTGCCCTCTCCGATCGCCGCCACTATGGTTGCGAAGTTGTCATCAGTGATCACTATGTCAGAGGCCTCCTTGGCCACGTCTGTGCCGCGGATGCCCATCGCCACCCCGATATCTGCGATCTTCAGCGATGGCGCGTCATTCACTCCGTCGCCGGTCACGGCCACTATCTCGCCCTGCGCGCGCAGTGCGTTCACGATCCTGATCTTGTGCTCCGGGTCGACGCGTGCGAATATGTTAGTCCTCTTGACCGCCTTACGCAGCTCCGAGTCCGACATGCGCCCGAGCTCGTCGCCAGTCACTATGTGGTCTCCCTTCAGGCCGATCTGGCGCGCTATTGCTGCAGCGGTGAGGGCATGGTCCCCGGTCACCATCACCACGCGGATTCCGGCTGTTTCGCACTGCGCGACCGCTGCTTTCACCTCTTTCCTGGGCGGATCGAGCATGCCCTGTATTCCCACAAAAGTTAACCCCTGCTCGGGCTCCCTGTCACCCTCCTTGTACGCGAACGCCAGGACGCGTAGTGCCGAGTGCGCCATCTTGCGTTCGGCGTCCATAATCTCTGCGCGCTTAGCCGGGGTGAGCTTGTGCACCTTGCCGCGTTCAATGTAGTGGCCGCAGCGCTCCAGAACCACCGCAGGCGCGCCTTTCATGAAGGTCCATCTCTCGCCGCCCATCTCGTGAATTGTTGTCATGCGTTTGGCCGCGGAGCTGAACGGAATCTCTTTGATCCGGGTCCACTTCTTGCGCTCAGCGGCGATGTTCAGGCCGGCATTCCGCGCAGAGGCCACCAGCGCTTTCTCGGTGGGATCGCCCTCTGCCTCTGTCGCGTTGTTGCACAGCAGCCCGGTCCTAAACAGCATGTCGTTTGCCGTGCCCGCGATGTCTGTGATCTTGCCATCGGCATACACTTTCTGAACGGTCATCCTGTTCTCGGTCAGCGTCCCGGTCTTGTCCGTGCAGATCACGGTTGCTGAACCAAGCGCTTCCACTGCAGGCAGCCTGCGCACCAGCGCCTTCTTCGAGGCCATGCGGCGCACCCCCAGCGCGAGAGAGAGGGTGACCACTGCGAGCAGGCTTTCAGGAATTGCAGCCACGGCCAGACTGACCGCTGTGAGGAAAGTCTGCAGCACCGGGCCATGCGCAGCAACTCCCAGGACGAACACAAGTGCGGACAGTCCAGCTATGCCCAGACCGAGCCGCCTGCTGAACTTGCCGAGATATGTCTGCAGCGGTGTTGGCGGGCTGGGCACCTCGACCTCTTTCGCAATCCTGCCGATCTCGGTGGCCATCCCTGTCGCAACCACCAGGCCCTTGCCATGCCCCCGCACTATGATCGTTCCGCTGAACGCCATGTTGCGCTGCGCAGTCACGTGCGCATCCGGCTTCGCCAGTCCGGTCCGCTTGTCAACTGGGATGGATTCTCCGGTTAGCATAGACTCGTCCGCCTGCAGGTTTATTGTCTCGACCAGCCTGCAGTCAGCGGGAACTTTCGAGCCCTCCTCTAGCAGCACCACGTCGCCAGGCACCAGCTCGGCTACGGGGATCTCCTGGGGCACTCCGCCCCTCAGCACAACCGCCCGCAGCGCGGCCATGCGTGCCAGCGCCTCGATCGCGCGCTCTGCCTTCCACTCCTGCCAGGCGCCGAAGCCGGCGTTGAAGAACATGAAAATCAGGATGATCGTCGCATCGATCAGCTGGCCCACCGCGAACGAGATCAGGGTTGCCACGATCAGCACGATCATGAGAAAGTCTGCAAACTGCCCCAGAAACAGCGCAATCGGGGAGATCCGCTTTTCGCGCTTCAGCTCATTGGGCCCGTACTTTTCAAGTCCTTTTGCTGCCTCTGTAGAAGAAAGCCCATGCTCGTCGGTGTGCAGCGAATTGTAAAGGCTCTCGAGAGGCTCGCTCCACGCAGGCATGCCCCCTTATGCAAGCTCGCTGTTTAAAAATTCGCATTGGCACGTTAAGCTGATGCAGAAAGGAAGAGCGGCCAAGATCTGCCCGCAGTGTGGCAGCCCGAATATCGTCTCGCTGTTCTGGCTCGGCGACATCTACGAGTGCAGAAACTGCGGCTACAGGGGTCCAATCGTAATCAAAAGGCTCAGGCGCTCTCGGAGCTGCTAAGCCTCAGTATGACAAACAGAATCCCCGTGATGATGAGGGTGATTACGATAGCGTTCAATATCTTGAACATCCATGACTGGGCAGGCGGCACAAAGCTCTCGATCGCGCTCTTGATCGCTTCGTTCCATGTCAGCGCGGCCACAAAGCCGAGCGCAGACGTGATCAGTACGCTAAGCTGCTTCTTGAACTCACTTACGATTTTGGGCATATAATGAGCCTAGCTGAGGAGGTTATTAAACTTTGCCAGCTCTGCCAACTCCACCAATGCCTACGCCGGTGATGCGCGCGAGCTTTTTGTGTAGTAACGTAACCGGACACTTGGGGCTTTCGCACCTCCAAGGCGAGGTCAGCCCATACTTCTTCAGCAGCTCGTGGTCATGACCTGCGCGCTGGTACCAGGTGCGCATGCTAGAGACCTGCGCGAATGAGAACTGCGGGACTTTCTTCTCGAGCATCTCCACCAGCTTAAACGCACCCTCCTGTGTCGGCACGGTGAATGTATAGCGCAGCTGGAAATTGCCCAGCCCAGAGGCCACGAGTTTCTTATTCGAGTCCAGCTGCTTCAGCGTTAGCGTATGGGTGGTCGCAGGTCTTTCCTGCGATGCGATGTTGCGCAGCCCAGCCGGCTGCCGGTTTGACAGGAAGTGGAAGAAAACGTCAACATTGCAGCCACCTTTTGTTGCGCGAGAGACTACCGTGTCGAGATGGTACGGCTGCACGCCCGCTTCCAGCAGCGCCTTTACTGGCCTCATGCACTTACCCTGCTTTTTCAGGCTGCTCGGCCGCGTCGCCCAGGATGTGCTTCTCGATGATCTCCTTGATGCGCCCGGCCGGATAGCCTATCTTGATTAGGGTGGTGTGGCCTCTTATTCCTTTGCCGGACTGCACTGTCGTGATCAGCCCGAGCATCTCCAAGTCGTTCAGATACTCGCGGTACCAGCGGGCCGTTCTCGGCTTTCTCCTCAGCCTCTTTGCTATCGCGGAGTAGTGCTCGTACACATCTCCCGAGAACAGGAAGTTCTCCTGCTCGCCGGTCAGTTTAGCATATTTGTTGTCTTCCATTGACAGAATAGAGATCGAATACAGGACGAGCTGCTGCTGTTCGGGCAGGGTGCTGATCACTTCGAAGGTCACATCTTCGTCGACAGATGAGCGCGCCTTCTCGACATGCTTCTCGGCAACCTTGCCCTCTTTCACATCATTGGCGATCTCGCCGGCGCGCAGCAGGATCTTGAGGGCATAGCGCGCATCGCCGTTCTCGCGCGCAGCGATAGCCGCCGCAAGATTTATCGCACCGTCATCCACCATGTCTGGCTTGAAGCCGAGTGCGATGCGCTGCTTCAGGATCGCCTGCAGCTGCTCCGCGTTGTACGGCCTGAAAACGATCTCGTTCTCACACAGCGAGCTCTTTGATCTCGGGTCGAGCATGTCCTTGAACGATACCCTGTTTGTGATTCCGATTATTGAGACTGTTCCGCCATTGCCGTTCAGATCGTCATTGGCCCGGGTCAGGGTGTACATCAGGTCGTCCAGGTCCTTCACCATGTCTATCTCGTCCAGCACCACCATCAGGTGATAGCCGCCCGCCTCGAGCCAGTCAAGCACATGCTCGTAGTACTGGGTGATGCCATAGCCTGGGATCGCATAGTCGGGCATGAAGTCCTTCACTATCTTCTGTACCACTCTATAACGGGAGTTGTAGACGCGGCAGTTGATGTGGCTGGTCTTGGCCTTTGCCGCGCTCTCGATTTCCTCCAGCTTGCGCACCACATACTTCACTGAACATGACTTGCCTGTTCCAGTCTTGCCATAGATGAATAGGTTCTTAGGTCGGCCTCCTTGGACCACAGG
>Ga0315268_10007300_pt1 | contig 11640 bp, 12 predicted proteins | sample C1_top_MG_FD_204535 | JGI IMG/M metagenome (GOLD analysis project Ga0315268, IMG submission 204535) | Sediment microbial communities from Yellowstone Lake, YNP, Wyoming, USA - C1_top | ecosystem: Environmental > Aquatic > Freshwater > Lake > Sediment | place: USA: Wyoming | collected 2017-08-01 | reverse complement strand
ACGCAGATACAATTGGTTCAGTTTTTGCGCTCAAAGAGCATCTGGTTCGGGGATTAGAAAAAAAGGCAACCATTGTTTGTGCCGACCTTCTGCCGCAATACCTCAAGGATTTTTTGATAGACAAGGACGCCGAACGACCAGAGAGTATTTCCCTGGAAAAATTTGATCTCATCATTGGTTGCGATGCAGTTGAGCGGGGATTTGAAAAAATCGTGACTGAAAAGAGAAAAGATCAAAAAATAATTCTTCTTGATCACCATACGACAGTTCGTATGAAAAATGTTGTGCCGGATATTGTCGTGAGCGACGAAAGATACTCTTCGGTTTGCGAGATTCTTTTTGACTTTTTTGATTTTCACCGGATTGAAATCAACCGGAGGATTGCAGAATATCTTCTTCTCGGAATTTTGGGGGATACAGGAATTTTTCAGCACGCCAATACTACTCCAAAGGTGATGGAAATGGCCGCTGGCCTAATGCGTCGCGGTGCGTCACTCTCAAAAATTATTCGCTTGGTTTTCAAGAACAAGCGCCTCAAGACTTTGAAGCTCTGGGGGCGGGCCATGGAACGGGCAGAAATCAACCCGAAGACCGGAGCGATTATGTCATATGTTACAAAACAGGACCTTGAGGAGCTTCAGGGAGACGTTGAGGACATTTCGGGAGTGGCGGAAATCCTAAACACCGTTTCAGGGACGAAATTTTCTCTGGTTCTTTCCGAACGGGAAAAAAATCGGGTGAAAGGCAGCCTTCGCAGCGAAGAGTACAAAAATACCGATGTTTCAGAGATTGCCCGATTTCTCCGCGGCGGAGGACACCGATTGGCGGGAGGATTCGAGATAAAAGGGAAACTGGTAAAAGATAAAAAAGGGTGGAAAGTGGAATAAAAAACTAAAAGCTAAAATCGAAAAACTAAAAACAACAACTTAAAACTAAAAACTTTTAGTCCTTATATTTTCACTTCTAGTTATTTTCATGTTTCAATACAAAAATCTCGATGAAAAAATAAAAAAATGTTGCGCGTGCCATTTGCGAGGAACCTGCCTCAATGTTGTTCCGGGCGAAGGAAGTACAAATGCTGAAATTATGTTCATTGGTGAGGGGCCGGGGGAAAACGAAGACAAGCTTGCCCGGCCGTTTGTGGGCGCGGCGGGAAAATTCTTGGATGAATTGATTACGATAATTGGAAAAAAAAGAGAAGATGTTTTCATTGCCAATATCTTGAAATGCCGTCCGCCGGGAAATCGAGATCCACTTCCGGAGGAAGTCGAAGCCTGCTGGCCATGGCTCTTAGAGCAAATAAAAATAATAAAGCCTAGGTTGATTGTGCTTTTGGGTCGCCATGCCATGGAAAGATTTCTACCGAATCAAAAAATTTCCAAGATCCGCAGTCAAGCTTTGCGGCGCGAAGTTCCCGGAATTGGAAAACAAGTTTTTTACGTAATGTACCATCCAGCCGCGGCGCTCTATCAGGGAAGCTTGCGGGAAGTTTTGATTGCGGACTTCAAAAAGATTCCGAAGGTGCTGGAAGCGATTGAGAAGGAAGAAGATATACCGGTGGCGGATAAAGTTGAAGAGAAAGTTGCGGTGGAGGAAAATAAGCAGACGACGCTGTTTTAGACTTGCTACAATATATTGTAGCAGCAAAATACTCAGATCATTCTTTGTTACAATATACTAGTATACTGTAATGTTTTTAATTCAGAAAAAATCCCCGGCGAGGTTCCGTCGGGGATTTTGGTTTAGGTTCAGATAAAATCCTTATTTTATACAAGCGACCATCGTGCGTATCTCGTTCAATGCGACAAGAACATCGGCCTTGAGGGCATCAGCAAAGCCAAGGAAGTAGGCTATGGCTTCCGATTGTTTTTCCACCTGAAATTCTTTTAAGATGATTACATTTTTCTCATCCTCGTAATCATCTAACTTCGCAATGGCAAATTCACTATCGTTTCCCAGTTGCCTGCGAAGTGTAAGATAATACTTGTCATGTTTATGATGTGCAAGCACCTGGAATCCCACATAGGAATCCCATTTGTCCTTATCATCCTTCTTTTTCTTCTCGCTCATATTTTGCCTCCTTTCGTCCTGCAAAGTATTTTGTTAAAGAACTACTCATTCTATTCTTATTAAAATAAATGTCTATATTTTACGACAAAGTTGTATAAAAATAACAAATATTGCATAAATACAGAATATATGATATATACTATTTATTCTAAAAATATAGAATGGATATCGAAGAAATACTGAAAAATATTGGTTTTAAGGATAAAAAAGCCCGGGTTTATCGGGCTTGTTTGGAGTTGGGGCAAGCTAACGCGCAGGATGTTGCCAAAAAGGCGGAAGTGGAGCGCACGAGCGTTTACGCAATTCTTGAAGCGCTTGAAAAGGAAGGGCTGTTGAGTGCCACGATCAAGAAGAAAACGAAATATTTTCTGCCCGCTCATCCGCAAAAATTGATTGAAATACTGGAGGGGAAAGTTGATCTCATGGGAAAATACCTGCCGCTTTTTGTTTCTCTTTACAAATCTTCCGATATCAGGCCCAGAATCCGTTTTTACGAAGACCGGGAAAGCATCAAAGAAATTTTGAAAGACACTCTGAATTGCAAAGAGAAGAAAATCAGAAGCGTCTCATCAGCAAAAGATCTTTTAGACCTTCTTGGAAAGGATTTTATGAGTCACCATATTGAAAAAAGAGTGAAAGCCGGAATTCGGACACTCTCTCTCCGGCCACAGGAAAAGGAGCCGGATCACTGGTATCTCGCCGCGAGAAACAAAGAAGTCCTGCGAACAGTTTGTTTTCTGCCAAAAAATATTTCGTTTGATGTGGTCTGTTTGATTTATGATTATAAAGTGGCTCTCATTTCTTCGAAAAAGGAAAACTTCGGCTTTATTGTCGAAAGCAAAGAATTTAGTGATTTTATGAAAACGATATATGATTTCATCTGGCAGGCATCAATTCCTCTCAAATAAGTTTTCGCGAAAGCCTGTCGTTGACCAGAAAATTTTTTAGTGATAGTTTTTATAGCAGGTGATTATTTTGGCCGCGTGGCGGAGTGGCTACGCAGGGGACTGCAAATCCTCGTACACCGGTTCAATTCCGGTCGCGGCCTCAAACTTTTTATGGGCGAGTGACGGAATTGGTATACGTGCGACACTTAAAATGTCGTGGAGCTTGCTCCTTGTGGGTTCGAGTCCCACCTTGCCCACTTTTCTTATGCTTGAAAAAAAACGCAAAAAAAATTTGGTAATCTCCGCCGATGATTTTGGGAAGAGCGAGTTGGCGAATCGGAATATTTTGCGCTTGGCCGAAGTCGGGAAACTGGATCGGGTTTCGGTAATGGCGGACGGGAATTTTTCCAAAGGCGAAATTGAAAGGCTGGCTGTCTCCAGCGTGAAACTTGATGTTCACTTGAGTTTGGATAATTTTTTGGAAAACCGAAATGAAGTCAAAGAAGGCTTTGCAAAAAGAGTGCTTGTTTTTTTGGGAAATTATCTTTTTGGGATGCTTGGAGGGAAGAAAAAAGTCGAACAGGAATGGGAAAGTCAAATTGAAGGATATATTAAGCTTTTTGGCAAGAAGCCTGATGGCCTGAATTCCCATCGCTACGACCATTTTTTCCCGATTTATTTTCCCACCGCGCTGAAACTAGCCAAAAGATACAACATAGAACGAATCCGTTTTGGAAAAATTCTTCCGGCTGGGAAAAATGGTCTCACATCGGGAGTTTTGAAATATTTTTGGAAAAGGAACAGGAAAAAGTTTGCGGATTCAAAATTAAAGGCTTTTGATTATTGCGCAAATCTTGATTGGGTTGAAAACCCGGAAAATTTTTTTTGGGATTTTCCAGAAGGAGAGATTGAGCTGGTTGTTCACCCGGAGAGGAGAGAGGAAATGGAAATAATTGATAAATATTTTTAACGGAAATGATAAAGCCAATCCTTTTTTCAATCGTGGCGTTTGCCTCGACCTTTATCGGTGGCCTTCTGGCCATAAAGTTGAAAAACAAGATTCATTTGATTATGGGTTTTGCAGCCGGGGTTATTCTGGGAGTAGTCTGCTTTGATATTTTTCCCGAGATTATCGAACAGATAAAAAAGAATGGCATGGAGCCAGTTGGAATTATGCTGGCTTTGATTTCCGGTTTTTTGATCTTTCATATTTTGGAAAAGGCAATCCTCATTCACCATGCCCATGAAAATGATTATGCCGAGCACGTTCATCCGCAAGTGGGGATTCTCTCCGCTTCGGCTCTCATAGGGCATAGCTTTTTGGACGGATTCGGAATTGGCCTTGGTTTTCAGGTAAATCCTGCCGTAGGAATACTCGTTGCCGTGGCAGTGATATCGCATGATTTTACGGATGGTATGAACACTATCACTTTGATGTTGTCGAATAAAAACAGCGCCGAAACGGCAAAGACTTTTTTGTTTTTCGACGCGCTTGCCCCTGTTCTGGGCGTGCTGGCAGCGCTCTCTTTTCACATTCCTGATAAATTTATGGTTTTGTATCTGGGATTTTTTGCCGGCTTTTTGCTTTATATCGGAGCAAGTGATATTTTACCCCAGGCCCACAGCAAAAAAAGCTCCTATCAGCTGATGGGGCTTACTGTTTTGGGCGTTATTCTTAGCTTCGTGATTACGCGCCTAATTTAAAATAATTGCGAGATTATTTTGAAGGTTTTTTATTTCAATATTTCCAGCAAATTTTGTCCCGTCATTTCCGGCGGGATTTTCAGTCCCATTAAAGACAGGATTGTTGGTGCAACATCGCTCAAAATTCCCCGGACGTTATTTTTGCTTGCCATGATCTCGGATTCCGATTTTTGATGCTGATTTTTTGGAGCAACGAACCAGAGCGGGACAGGAGAAACGGAGTGTTCCGTATCAATTTCTTCGGTGCGTAAATTGGTCATTTCTTCGGCGTTTCCATGATCAGCAGTGATAAAAAGGTTTCCGCCGATTTTCAAGACTTCCGGAATAATTTTCCCCAGACATTCGTCAATGGTCTCAATTGCTGAAACTGTAGCTTTCATATTCCCGGTATGGCCAACCATATCCGGATTGGCAAAGTTCACCAGAACAAAAGCATATTTTCCCTTTCCCAGTTCTTTCAGGACTTTTTCGGTGATAGCCGGCGCGCTCATTTCGGGCGTTTTGTCATAAGTGGAAACGGATTGCGAGGGGACGAGGATCCGGTTTTCGTTGGGAAAAGGCTCTTCGCGTCCGCCATTGAAAAAATATGTGACGTGGGCGTATTTTTCCGTTTCAGCGATCCGCAATTGGTGCCATACAGCTTGGCTTATGACTTCCCCAAGGCTGTTTTTGAGTTCAATTGGAGGAAAAGCTACTCTGACCGGAAGATTGTCTTCATATTGAGTCATACAAACGAATTCCAAATTGGAAAGATATTTTTCTCTTTTGAATTTGGTGAAAGTTGGAAGGACAAAAGCCTTGGTAAGCTGTCTTGCTCTGTCTTCGCGAAAATTGAAAAAAATAACAGAATCCTTTTCTTTTATTATTCCCGGATCGCCGTTGCTTTCAGCAATAAGAATCGGTTCGACGAATTCGTCAGTGATGCTCGCGTTATAGGATTTTCGAATGGCTTCGCGGGCGCTTTTTTCTTTCTTTCCCTGACCGAGCGTGAGAAGGTTATAAGTTTTTTCCGTACGGTCCCAATTGTCATTCCGATCCATCGCAAAATATCTTCCGCAAATAGATGCGATTTTGCCGCAGCCAAATTCATTTATTCGCATTTCAATGTCTTCGATTATTTTAAGAGCCGATCGAGGCGGGGTGTCCCGGCCATCGGTAAAAATGTGCAGTTTGACATCTTCAAGATGGCTGTTTTTGGCAAGCTCAAGAAGGGCATACAAGTGATCCATTGAACTGTGAACGCCGCCGTTTGAAGCAAGACCCACGATATGAAAAGCACTTTTATTTTTCTTTGCATTCTCAACAGCAGCGAGAAGCGCCTCGTTTTTGAAAAAACTCCCGTCCTGGATAGCCAGAGTTATGCGGGGAAGATTTTGGTATATGACGCGTCCGGCACCGAGAGTAATGTGTCCCACTTCGGAGTTTCCCATTTCACCCCAGGGAAGGCCGACGGAAATTCCAGAGGCCTGAAGAAGTACCTCTGGATAGTATCGAGTTATTTTGTCGATGTTCGGAGTTTCGGCTTGGGCAATAGCGTTGCCTTCGTAGTTCGGGCTTTCGCCCCAACCGTCAAGGATGATAAGGAAGATTAGCTTGTTCATTAGTAAAATCAATTAGGTTTTATCCGCCTCCGTAGAACACCACGTGCGTAAGCACACGGGATGAAATGCAGATATTCTGCTTCGGCGGATTTCGCTCCGCCGAAGAAACAAGAAATATCACAAGGGTAAGCTTGCGGAGCTTCATGTTTGGATTTTATCACAATTAATGGACCTTTGACAAAATACATTGTTTGATATATTATTTATTTTGGTTATTAAATCATTTATAAAAGCTTCAATTGGTAACACGAATTGTATCTAGTATTCAGCCTGCCTGCCGGCAGGCAGGTATCTGGTATTTAGCATGTTTGTTTTTGCTGGGTATTATCAAAAGAAACTTAAGCGGAACTAAAAATTTGTTAACTAGAATGTCGATTAGATGTTATCAACTGAATAGCCCGAAATTTTATGGAATTAAGTTTCAGCCTTCTTTTTATTGGATTTTTAAGCCTTGCAGTTGGCTCGGTGTTGGGATACTTTGCCCGCCAGTCAATTGCTAAGAAGCAACTCGGTACCGCTGAAGGGAAAATGAATAAGATGATAAGTGATGCTGGAGCGGAAGCCCAGTCGACTTTGCTTGAGGCGAAGAATAAAGCAGTAGAAATATTAGAAGAAGCGAAAAGAGACGAAAAAAAGCGTCAAGAGCAGATTTTCCGGCTTGAAAAGAGAGTTGAGGCGCGCGAGGAAACGCTTGACAGGAAGCTCGACGAAGTGGAGCGCGGGAAAAACCTCTTGATTCGAAAAGCAGAAGAGGTGAAAAAAATCAGAAAAGAAGCCGAAGCGGCGCGGCAGGATCAACTCCGGCGCTTAGAGAAAGTAGCGGGCCTTTCCAGAGAAGATGCCAGGAAGGTTTTGCTGCAGCTGGCGGAAGAACAAAACAAGGAGAATTTGGCAAAGCATCTCAAAAAGCTTGAGCAACAGGGGCGGGAAGAGCTTGAAAAAAAAGCGCGCGATATTATGACAATGGCTCTTCAGCGCTATGCCGGAAGCCACGCCATGGAAACGACCACTTCAACGGTTTCTATTCCTTCTGATGAAATCAAAGGGAGAATTATTGGCCGCGAAGGGAGAAATATCAAGACTCTTGAGCGGCTTACCGGCATTGAGGTGATTGTTGACGATACTCCGGAGGCGGTGGTTATCTCCGGCTTCAATCCAGTCCGGCGCGAAATTGCGCGTCTGGCCATTGAAAAACTAATCGAAGACGGACGAATCCATCCCACCAGGATTGAAGAGGCGGTCAATTTTGCCAAAACGGAAGTGAATAACAAAATCAAAGAAGCCGGAGAAGCGGCGGCGTACGATGTTGGAATTGCCGGTCTTGACCCGAAACTTATTCAGCTTCTCGGTCGCCTGCGGTTTAGAACAAGTTACGGGCAAAATGTTCTTCTCCATTCGCTTGAAGTAGCCCATCTCGCGGGAGCTCTGGCGGCGGAGCTCGGGATGGACGTGAGCGTTGCCAAGAAAGCAGGACTGCTTCATGACATCGGAAAAGCCATAGATCATGAAGTGCAAGGAACGCATATTGAAATCGGGATGAATATTCTTCAAAAATTCGGAATTGACAAAGCGGTAGTCAACGCCATGAAGTCGCACCACGAGGATTTTCCGTTTGAAAGCAACGAAGCAATGATTGTTTCGGCAGCCGATGCCCTTTCGGCCTCAAGGCCCGGCGCAAGAAAAGACACACTTGAGGATTATTTGAAAAGACTGACTGATCTTGAAAACGTTGCCCAATCATTTCCAGCCGTTGAAAAATCATATGCCATTCAAGCTGGACGGGAAATTCGAGTTTTCGTAAAGCCCGAGGAAATTGATGATCTCGGGGCTATGAAGCTCGCGCGAGAGATAGCGGATAAAATTGAGCAGGAACTCAAATACCCCGGGGAAATCAAAGTCAATGTTCTTCGTGAAACAAGGGCGATGGAAATGGCGAGATAAATTCATGGAGCCTGCCTGCCGGCAGACAGGCACATAACACATAAACATGGAACACAAAAAATATTGTTCCATGTTCCATGTTGTGTGAAAAAATTTGTCGAAAATTAAAAAACTTATTATAATATTCTTAGGCTTTAAATATCGAAAAAATTCTAGAAAGCGGGGTGTATTATGGCAACCGACATAAACAAAGAAATGCTTGTTGAGATGGTGGCCAATAAAGTCGGGCAAACCAAAAAAGAAGTGGAAGTCGTTGTTGACGCGGCTGTTGAAGCGATAACCGACGCGCTTCATCAAGACCGCAAAGTGACCATCGCCGGCTTTGGTACTTTCAAAGTGACTCATCGTAACGCGCGCGAGGGCATCAACCCGCAGACAAAGGAGAGAATCACTATTCCGGCGGTGAACACCCCGAAATTCACAGCCGGCAAGCGTCTCAAAGAAGCAGTGCGGTCCCAAAAGACTGCTCAATCAGCTCCGGCGCAAACTGGAACACAAGGTGAAACAGCTCCGACTGCATAATTTTTTTCAAATTTTAATTTTTTTGCCCCATGTCTTTCGGCGTGGGGCGGTTCGCATCAGGCTGTCGCCTCGCATCAATTATCGGAGCGTCGTATACCGGTAGTACGCATGCTTTGGGAGCATGTTGACTGGGCCCGCCCCGCACCAAATATCCGGGATATAGTGTAATGGCAGCACGAGTGCTTTGGGAGCATTTAGTCTCGGTTCGAATCCGAGTATCCCGAAAAATTTGGTGCGGGGTGAAATTCCCAGCGCTCCGAAAATTATTGAATGGCGAAATTCCCCTGCCTCGAAGAGGCGAGGCTCGCCCATTTTGAAAAATGGGCGGCAGCGGCCCGAAAAACATAATTTCTTGATTATGGAAAAGTCTAAAAGTTATCCGGAAATATTTGCCCCTAAAGAATTGTTTGAAGATATGATTGGAAACCCGATTATGTCGTTTCTCTTAGGATATAAGTCTAATAATCCAGAATTGAAAATGTCGGCGATGAAAATACTAAGGGAAAACATAGACGAGTTTAAGAGGGACCCAACATATCTTAGAATGGATTATTTTGCGCAAGCCGTTTCAGATATCGAATCTGCAATTGTTACGTGCGCGGATGAAGGGGAACTCGTAGACAAATTGAAAAAGGTATGGGATGATTTTAGAGAGAAAACAAAAAAAGCGGGTGTCGTATAATGGTTCTTATGTCAGCCCTGTCTGCCGACAGGCAGGCTTCCAAGCGTCGATAAATTTATGGTCAGTGTTTACGCCATATTTGATGAGATTAAGAAAGAGGTTTATGTTGGTTTGACGAATAATTTAGAAAGAAGACTTAGCGAACATAAAAGAGGTCAAAGCGGATATACAAAAAAATATAGAAATCCTATAATTTTTCACACGGAAGAATTCGAGAATTATCAACTCGCGCGTAAAAGAGAAAAATATTTAAAATCTGGAATAGGAAAAGAATATCTAAAAGAACAGCTAAAAACTGCGGGATTCGTATAGTAGTAGTACGTCAGCCTTCCAAGCTGAAAGCGCCAGTGCGATCCTGGTATCCCGCTCAACTAAAAATGGTGCGGGGTGAAATTCCCTGTCTGCCGACAGGCAGGCGCTCACCCGCTTATTTATAAACAACACCTATTTTAGGGGTTGTTTTTGGTGCGGATAAGTTCAGATAGAACTGGGGTAAAAAAAATTTTGACATCAGAATTATTATATGCTTTATTGTAATTCTAGAGTTGTTTGAAAATTAGCAATCAAATTTACCCTGTCAGGAGGGAGTGGAAAATGAACTCGGATCAAAAAAAGGCTTTCTTCTTATCTTTGACCGTGGGAATTTTAATGCTGGTATGTGCTTGCTTGTGTCTCTTTTATCCTAAGCCTGACACCAGCGTTTACAAACCGTGGATCCCCGAGGGCGCAAGGGTGCTTCCCGCGGAGAATGTTAAAACCGGAACCTTTCAGATAAACATTAGCAAGGCGGAAATGGTCCGGAAGGTCAACGAAACCGGCGAGATACCCCTGGTGGTTATCTATGACAAGAAGTTGCCAAGCGAGGGGGCGGCGATCCCCGGAGTCGGGTATTGGCTTCCCGGTAAGGGAGGAATCTTCGAGCACTACATGGATTATGTACCGACAGGCAGTTTTCTGTTTAATTGGAGCGGGATCTTTGATTCTGCTCGCGGCGTATTTGTTGTTTCACCCAGTAGGTCTTGGGGATTTTTCATTCTGAGCCTGATCCTATGCTTCATCAGCACCCTGATCGCTTGGAACGCGTTCGAGATGGAGATATTCAAGGCCGATACCGACTAGGAGCTCATGTTCACCTGCGCTCAAAAACCTGAAAGGGTGGGATATCGTCCCACCCTTTTTCAATCGCAAGAAATATTCAGCTAAAATCCAAGCGCCTTTTTTCTAAACCCGGTTCTAACCCCAGTAGTATATGAATAACTACGGGGCAGGCTGCGTGAACCAGCCAGCTCCATTCGGAAAATTGTGTTGGTTGATTAATTTTCCAAAAAGTGCTATAATACTTGAGTAAATGCAAGGCGGGTGAAACCCCGTTTTTTGCTTTTATAAAACAAGAATTTAGCATAAACACGAAATAAACTAAAAAACAGCTATAACTGCGTGAAAAAGGGGAAAAATCCCACACCACAAAGAAATAAGCGTCATCGCGACTGCTTATTAAAATTTAAGCTGGCACGAGTGAAAAATTATTTTTCCAACAATTTGTGGTACGGGACAAGCAAAAAGAAAATTAGCAAAAAGAATCTAAAAAGGCTCTCGACGCCTGAAGATTTTCTCTTTGGCTTTTTGGTGGCGATCTCACTTGCTTTTTCGTTCCTCTGTTTCCGAAGCGTTGCAGGGATTCCCGTTTCGTCTCCATCTCTTGCGCAGCCGAAGAGCCCCAACGCGCTGGAAAAGAATATAAGAAAATTAGTAAAGGGATACCCGATCGCAGAGATGGCTCCCCATATTGCCGGGAAAAACAAGAGAGTGGCGGCGTTTCTCGTGGCGATTGCCAAAAAGGAAAGCAACTGGGGCGTTTATTCACCCAAGAAAAGAGGAAAAAATTGTTTCAACTATTGGGGCTATCGGGGCCAGGAGAATCCAACTCTTTCGGGGTATAGTTGTTTTTCCTCTCCCCGCCAGGCGGTGAACGTGGTTGGGAGAAGATTGAGAGAGCTGGTGGCGAGCAATGTTGACACTCCGCGGGAGATGGTTCTTTGGAAATGCGGGTCGGCTTGTTCTAGAAGGGGCGCCCGCGGCGAAGCGAAGTGGGTGCGGGATGTGGGATTTTATTATGGGAAGATGTATAATTAGAAATGCGAAAAGAAATTTGGTATACTTAAGCCGATTAGTTAATCATTAATAATATTAAAATGAGGAGGAAAACAAAAAAAACCCAGGAGAAAAATTGCGG
>Ga0315268_10007299_pt1 | contig 11641 bp, 9 predicted proteins | sample C1_top_MG_FD_204535 | JGI IMG/M metagenome (GOLD analysis project Ga0315268, IMG submission 204535) | Sediment microbial communities from Yellowstone Lake, YNP, Wyoming, USA - C1_top | ecosystem: Environmental > Aquatic > Freshwater > Lake > Sediment | place: USA: Wyoming | collected 2017-08-01 | reverse complement strand
TCAAGCGCCCGAGCGGCCGGTGGCAGCGGACTAGCTGCCGCACGCTCGGCTTCCTCGGCGACCAACCGCCGAGTCTCCGCCTCCAGGCCGAGCAACTCCTCCTCGGTCATGTAGCTGGCCTCCAGGACCCGCCGGCGGTACGCCGCGACTGGATCAGCCAATCGCTCGGCCTCCAGCTCCTCCGGCCTCCGATAAGACTGCGAATCTCCCTCGAAGTGACCCCGCATCCGAACAACGGTTGCTTCGATGAGCGTGGGGCCCGCATCCTCGCGAGCTAGCCGTGCAGCAGAGGCGACAGCTTGGTAGACCGCCTCCGGATCGAGGCCGTTCACTCTGACGCCGGGAATACCGTAGGCCGCCGCTCGGTCAGCAACGCTGGATACCGAGGTGGAGCGCTCGAAGGGCACCGATACGGCGTGGCGATTGTTTTCGCAGAGCAGCACCACTGGCAAGCGCCATAGAGCCATGACGTTCACCGCCTCGTGAAAGGTGCCCCGGTTGGCCGTGCCGTCTCCGAACAAGCAAAGAACCACCTGCCCGCTCGACCTGTATTTCGCCGACAATCCGGCCCCGGCGGCGATGGGGAAGCAGCCCCCCAGCGTCCCGCTCTGACCCAGCACACCGAGCGTCGGATCCGCCACGTGCACGATGCCGCCACCCTTGCCGCGGGTTGAACCCGCCATCGTCCCCAGCAGATCACCAAAGACGCTTGTCAAGGAGACTCCCTTGGCGATCAAGTGGGCGCAGCCGCGGTGGTTGTACACCATGTAATCGGTAGGTTGCAGAGCGAGCACAGCGCCCACTTGGGCGGCTTCGTGTCCGGCGCCGGGGTGGTAGATCCCCGAAAGCTTTCCCTCTTGGATGAACCCAAACAGCCGTTCCTCAAAGACGCGCGCCTTGTACATGAATGTGTACAAGCGCCGGCCAAGCTCCGGCGTTATTGGTGCCCCACTCGCCTGCGCGGCGCTGGTGTCTGAGGCCGGTCCGTCACCTTGCATTTGCCGCCTCCGTCGACGCTTCCAGGTTGTTACCTTAGCCCGACCGATTTGTCGACCTACCGGTCGTTTCCTTTTTACTCTATAATACTGAGGGCTGGTGCTTGTCAATCCATTTGTTGTGGAGGCGCCGACAAGCGGCCGCGCTGCGGTAGTGGTAGGGCTCACAACCGGGGAGAGAGATCATGGCTTTGCGCACGCCGGAGCAGTACTTCCAGAGCTTGCGCGACGGTCGCACCGTCTATTACCGCGGCCAGCGGGTAAGCGATGTCACGACTCATACCGAGATCGGCACCGCGACGCGCCATGCCGCCATCGACTTCAAGCTCGCAGAGGACCCGCAGTTTCGGGAGCTTGCCACTGTCACCTCCGCTGATGGCCACATCTACAGCCGCTACTTCCATTTGCCTCAGAATTCGGAGGATCTTCTTCGGCGCAGCCGCCTCATTGAGCTAAGTACGACGTTTGGCAAGACCCTGGTCATCTTGGTCAAGGAGATCGGTTCCGACGCCCTCTTCGCCCTTACCGAGATCGCTGCGCAGGTGGATCGTAAGGCCGAGACCCGCTACAGCGAGCGGGTGCGCGAGTTCGTTCAGGAATGCCGGGACAACGACTATGCCCTCGCTGTTGCCCAGACAGACGCGAAGGGCGATCGCTCCCTCGGCCCGGCGGGGCAGTCAAACCCGGACGCGTACGTTCGCATCGTAGGACGCAAGAAGGACGGCATCGTGGTGCGAGGCGCCAAGATGCACACCTCGTACGCCGCCAACGTGAACCAGATCATCGTGCTGCCCACCCGCGCAATGGGCCAGGAAGAGGCCGACTACGCCGTGGCCTTCGCGCTGCCGGTGGATACGCCAGGGCTGAAGCTCATAGCAAGTCCCTACGGCGGCGGCGCGAAAGACCCCTTTGAACACCCCATCTCCGCCGAGCACCGAATGATTGAGACGGTGACCATCTTCGACGACGTTTTCGTCCCGTGGGAGCGGGTCTTCTTGGCGGGCGAATGGGAGTGGGCTGGCCCACTGGCGCTGAAATTCGTCGATTTCCACCGATTCACGGCGGTCTCATACAAACTACCGCTGGTCGATGCTCTGGTAGGCGCGGCCCTCCTTGTCGCCGATGCGAACGGGATCGGTCGTGCCGCGCATGTGCGCGATAAGGCCGTGCGGCTCATCGCCTACGCGGAGACGCTTCGCGGCCTCATCGAGTTGGCGGCGCGGCGGGCGCAGGTTATCGAAGGGATAGCCACACCGGACCCCATGACCGTGAACATGGCGAAGTACCACTTCGCGCACGGTTACCACGAGGCGCTGCGCGACGTACAGGATTGCGCGGGCGGCTCGCTCGTGACGAGCCCAGGCGTCGAAGACTGGGAGAGCCCTGAGACCGGTGACCTGCTGCGACACTTCCTCGGTGGGCGTGAGGGCTGGACGGCGGAGCAGCGCGCCCGTGTCCTGAACATGGTCAGCGACTTGACAGCGAGCGACTTCGGCGGGTACCAGGCAGTGCTGGCCGTCCACGCGGAGGGCTCTTTGGAGGCGGAGAAGCTACAGCTGTACCGCGCGTATCCGGCGCAGCGCACGGTCCGCCTGGCGCGCTGGCTGGCCGGATTGGAGGGGGAGATTGCGTTCACGCAGGCCGAAGTCAGAAATGCCTGGAGTTAGGATAGAGTGCCGCAGAATCCGAGGGAGGTTCAGCCATGATGAACGGCCAAGAGTACCGGGAGAGCCTTCGCTGCTTGAAGCGTGAGGTCTATGCCTTTGGAGACAAAATCCAGGATGTGGTTGACCATCCCCTCACTAGGCCGCACGTCAACGCCGCAGCCATGACCTATGACCTGGCCTACGACCCCCGATATGAGGAGTTTGGCACCGCCATCTCTCATCTGAGCGGGAGGCGGATAAATCGTTTCACTCACATCCACCAGAGCACTGATGACTTGGTGCGCAAGGTGAAGATGCTGAGAGTTCTGGGTCAGGAGACCGGCACGTGCTTCCAAAGGTGCGTCGGCTTCGACGGCCTGAATGCCCTCTATAACATTACCTACCTCGTCGATCAGAAGTTCGGGACCGAGTACCACAGCCGCCTGCGCGGCTTCCTGGCCTATGTTCAAGACAGCGATGTCATGGTCGACGGGGCAATGACCGACCCCAAAGGCAACCGCGCCCTCTCTCCTAGCAAACAGGAGGACCCCGACCTCTACCTGCACATCGTCGAACACAAAGAAGACGGTATTGTGGTCCGGGGCGCCAAGGTGCACCAGACGGGCGCGGTCAACTCTCACGAGATCCTGGCCATGCCCACCACTGCGCTGCGTGAGGAAGACAGGGACTACGCCGTCTCCTTCGCCGTGCCCGCCGACACGCCCGGGCTGACTTTCATCTTCGGAAGGCAGACCAATGACGAGCGCAAGCTGGGTGGAGAAATAGACCAGGGCAACTCGCGTTTCGGCTTCGTGGGCGGCGAGGCGATGATCGTGTTCAACGATGTCTTCGTCCCGTGGGAACGGGTGTTCATGTGCGGCGAGCACGACTTTGCCCTGCCCTTGGTGGAAATGTTCGCCTCCTATCACCGCCAGAACTACGGAGGCTGCAAGGCCGGCGTAGCCGACGTGCTCATCGGGGCGGCCGCCCTCATCGCCCGTTGCAACGGGCTGGCGGATGCGGCCCACATCCGCGACAAGCTGGTAGAGATGGTGCACCTCACCGAAACGCTCCACAACTGCTCCCTGGCCTGCTCCGCCGAGGGCCAAATGACGCCCTCCGGTTCTTGCTACGTGGACCCGCTACTGGCTAACACCACCAAGCTGAACACCACCCGCTTCGTCTACGAAATAGGCCGCCTCGCTCACGACATAGCAGGGGGTCTCCTGGGGACGCTGCCCTCCGAGAAAGACCTGCGACACCCCGTGGTAGGACCCTTCATCGAGAAGTACTACCGCGGCGCGGCCGACTTCCCCACCGAGGCCAGGATTCGAGTGGCCCGCCTCATTGAGAACATCACCGGGTGCTCGACCCTGGTCGAATGCATGCACGGGGCCGGTTCGCCCCAGGCCCAGAGGATCGCTATCTACCGGCAGGCGAACCTAGCCGAGAAGATGAACCTGGCCAGGCACCTGGCGGGAATAGCAGACGAGAGCGGAGAGTAAGAAGGATGGCCCCTCTTGCCATGACGGTGGCCCAGCGATTCTGCGTTGTGCGCAAACCGATTCTTCGTCCACTTCAGCGATGGTAGCTTCACGTGACACGCTCCCCCATGGCTGTTTATCGCCGCTGGCGCGCAGGTTCTCGTCCACGCGGTGTTGCCGGATGCACTCGTCGGGCCGATAATGTGAACCGAAGAACAAGGGGTTGGTGAATCATGACGAATGTTAGGCCACGTGCGAGGTCGAGTCGCCGGGCGGAAGTTCTGCGTACCGCGGCTCGCCTTTTCAAGACTCACGGTTATCGGGGCACCTCCATGCAGCAGCTTGCCGACGCTATCGGTCTCGGTAAAGGATCTCTTTATCATCACTTGGTAAGCAAAGAAGAGCTAGTGTTTGAGATCATGATGTCGGGTCTGGCTGACGCAATTTCGAGAATAGAGGGAGTGCTGGCCGACGACTTTCTTTCCTCGGCCGATAAACTTCAAGCAGCTATTCGAATTCTGATCAACGATCTGTGTGACGACTTCGACGATTCCATAGGGCTAGCCGTCATGACAGACGGACATATTCTCACACCAGAGCGGCGCGCCGAGTACGTCGCGCTTCGTGACGCCTACGAGGACCGTTTCCAGGCAATCGTCGAGTCAGGGGTAGCCTCCGGGGATTTCCATGAATGTGATCCCAGCCTGGCCACGAAGGCCCTCCTTGGCATGTGCGCGTGGACCGTCTTCTGGTACCGACGGGAAGGCCCACTCAGTCCCGACGAAATCGCTGACGGGATCAGCAGGATCGCCCTCGTGGGCATCGCCCATCCGGGCGAACCGCTTGTAGGAATGACCGACGAGCGCAGGGACTAAGGAGGTCTTGGCCCTCGCCCCTAACGGGACTCGATCAGGTGCAACACACGCTCCACCTGCTGGACGTCTCGTCCTCCAACGGAATCACGCTGGGATCGGGCGCAGTCCCCGCCGTGTAGAGGTCTTCGCCGATAATCGTAGGATCGCCGGGATCCAAATTACCGCCATCACAGCGTCTTTGGGGACCGGATCGCCGGGCTTGAAGAGCAGGGCCTTGATCGTTTGCTGCGGCTGGGCGACGGGGTCCCGCTGGCGAAACAACCGCACTAATGTCACCATCGCCTCTGTGTGCGTCCCCAACTTGACCAGACACCTCGGGCACGTGAAGCAAGTACCCTTCGGCGGGAATCCACGAGGAGGCGGCTACTGAGCCTCGCCCACGCTTGGCAGCCTCGAGGGTAGTGAATCGTCAAATGGTGCGAGGAAGTAGGTGCGGCAGGCCTCGTCGACGGTCTGTGGAGAAAGGACCACGCGTCCTCCGTCGTAGCGGGCCTGATCCACCACGGCCTCCACAAGGTCGCGCGGGTGGCAGCCCCTAAGCTGACGTTCCAGGCGTTCGTACCAGCGGGTCAGCAGGTGATCGGCCACCGCCTCGTCGGCCTGGAAGCCATGCTCGCTGCAGACCCGCCTGAAGATGGCCCTAAACTCGTCCCGGGAGGGGTTCGGCATCTCCACCTTGTAGCGGATGCGTCGCAGAAAGGCCTCATCGGCAAGGTGTTCCGGCGGCAGGTTTGTACAGAAGAGGGGAATGACGTCGAAGGGCACCTCGACCGTCTGGCCGGTGTGTAGCGACAAATGGTCTACGCCGCCTTCCAGGGCCACAATCCAGCGGTTGAGGAGTTCCACCGCAGGCATCTGCTGTCGACCGAAGTCGTCGATCACGAGGATGCCGCCATTTGCCTTCAGTTGAAGCGGCGCCTCGTACACCTTGGAGCGCTCGTCGAACACGAGTTCCAGGCTGTAGCGTGTTAGCTCGCCCGCGACCAAGACGGCGGGCCGCGAAGCCAGTTGCCAGCGCCGGTCCCTTCTGCGGCGTCCGTCCTGCCCCTCGCCGGCGTCCTCCGCGAGCCGGTGCTTGGAGGGATCGAACAGTCGCACAATGTGCCCGTATACCTCCAGGGCCTGAGGGATGAGTACCTTGCCCGAAAGCGCTTGCCCCAGGCACCGCGCAGCGGTGGTCTTGCCGTTCCCGGAAGCGCCATAGATGAGGGTGGGTCGGCCTGAGGCGATGGCGCGGCCTATGCGCCTGCGGGTGTCGGGGCTCAGAACCAGCCCACGAAGGGCCTGCTCCACGGTGGCGGGATCCAGGCGCGCCTGAGAAACCGACTGCCGCCGCACCTGGTGCACGTAGTCAGCCAGCGGCACTGGCGCCGGACCAACGTAGGCGCTCCGCTCAAAGGCCGCGGCGGTTCGCTCCATACCCCGCCCGGTCAGGGCATAGCGATAGCTGGCTGGGCCGTGCCCCTCGCTCCCCGTCACCTCGCATAGGCTGTCGCGGCTAAGGAACGTTAGCACATGCTGCATTACAGGCTGCGAGAGCGCCAGAACGGCTCCCAGTTGCCCTGCCGTAGCTCGCCCGGCGTAGTAGAAAGCCTTCAGAGTGAGGTCCGCGAGGAACCCCATCTCCAGGCCTGTCTCCTCGACGGTGGGCGGTTCCGGAATGAAATGGGCGGACGACTCTGTCATAGCGACCTCCTGTGGGGGGAATCAGGCAAGCATCTCACCGTGAGCGCTGCAGTCTGATGAACTTCGTAGGCCCATGTTCTACGGCTCCGGCACGTGACCCCACTGGCGAAGCAGCCGGACGAAAGTCACCGTCGCTTCTGTTTCCGCCGTCACCTGCCCAGACACCTCGAGCACGCGAAAGAAGTACGCTTCGGCGGGGATCCACGGGAGGCGGCACCTCACATCCCACGTGCCGCCTGCTTGGTAGTACCCGGAGCACACCAGATTGCTGAGAAGGTCCCGCACGGCCCCCGCTTGCGTTCCCCCGGCAATCCACTCCTTGGCCATGGCGACGGCCTGGTCCGAGGTAATCAAGGAGGCGTCGGGCGTCTGCGCCCCCGACCCTGAGGAACCGCCTCTACCTGGAAGCGATCCTGCCAAGGCGCCTACTGCTAACACAGCGAACAAGAGCGTGGCAAGCCCTAACAACCAGATCGAGCGCCTCATGCCTTCTTCATCCAGTCGCTTTCGGACTTCTTTGGCTTGCACTCAAGACAGGGCCTCGCGCCCCTACCTTGGAAAGGCACCAAAGGGGCGTCCGGGGCGCAGACAAACTCTGCGCCCCGGATCCCTGTGAGGCCAAAGGGGCCTAGCGCCCGGCTATTTTGTGACCACCAGCGTCCCAGCAAATGCGTCGCCCAGACGCTGGCGCCTGGAAGAAAGACCGGCAACTGCCGCCCCAACCAGGTACGGGATCACGATTGGCAGTGCATCCACGGGCCGCAGCATGCTGCGTTTGAATGCTGCCGCCCATCCGCACGGCCTGCCATCGTACTTGACGACCCTCAGTCCGACAGCGAGCTTACCGGGAGTGGCACTCCGCGCTCCCTCGAAGAGGACGTAGCAGAGGAACACAGCGAAACAATAGAAGAGGAACGGTCGCCAGCCTAAAGAGAGGCCGAGCGTGAGCCTGCCGCTATTCTGTTCGACTGAGTTATCGCCCCAGACGCCTACTACCAGCGCGAGGCCGACTAGCATCAGAACTGCATCGACTAGACCAGCGGCGAGACGGCGGCGCAGCACGTTCACGTTGAGGCCCTCAGCGATGACTACCGGAGCTCGCACCTTGGGCTTAGGCTGGGGCCGACCTCGTCGTCGCTCCCCCACTGCCTCGGTGGCCACTCGCCTGAGCTCGTCGTAGCGTGGGCGCAGCTCAGGGTTGACCAGAACCTCATAGGCTTCGTTCAGCTCGCGCAGCTTCGCGGCTGCCTCCGGATATTGGCGGACGTTCGCTCCGTATTCCGTCGCCAGTCGCCAGTAGGCCATCTGGATCACTTCGTGGGCCGCCTCAGGATCGACCGCCAGCACCGCGTAATAGTCCTTCTTCGCCGTGGCTTCGATCCCGGCTTTCCCCCACTTCGATGCCTGTTCAACCGTGGCCACTGAGCTCTCCCATCAAGCGCGCGGCTATGCCACTCGGCGCCTAGCTTCCCATAGCTTCGTAGGCAGATATGCCCGCCGGGCCAAGAATCACGATGAACAGCGAGGGCAGAATGAAAAGGACCAGAGGGAAGGTCATCCAGATGGGTATGCGTTGAGCATATGCCTCTATGCGCTGGCGTCGCTTCACCCGCGCCTGCTCCGCCTGTGTTCGCAGCAATTTGCCGATGCTGGCGCCGGTCTGCTCTGCATGGACTATGCCGCTCACGAACGTGACTACTTCGGAAACGCCGGTTCGCGCGCCCATCTCCTGAAGAGCGTCCCGGCGCCTACGGCCCACTGCTATTTGGCCCAGGGCGTGATCCAGTTCGTCGGACAGAGGTCCCTTCATCTTCTCCGTGACCTTGGCGAAGGCGTTGTCCAACCCAAGTCCTGCCTCCACACAAGTGGTTATCAGGTCCAGGGCGTTCGGGAAGTCCTTGAGGATCGCCCGCTGGCGTCGACCGACCCTGCGGGCCAACCAGAAATAGGGCACATATAGCCCCAGTGCAGGCAGAGTGGTGAAGGTCATGAAATAGAGAGAGGGGGAGTCCGCCCGTGCGGCCACTAAGAGAGCCAAAAAGGCGCCAGGAAACGCCACGACGCTCGCTATCCAGATCAGGACGAAACCAGTCACGCTGAGCGAACTGCCGGCGAGAGTCAGCCGCTGTCGCAGCCGCGCGAGCAGCGCGGCAGGAAGAAGGCTCGTCGCTTTCTGGCCAAGCCCCTCGAACACCGGCCAGATGACGCGCTCAACGAAAGGCCGTTCGAGGTCCGGGACATCCTCCGCCCGGGCTGCCGCGGCTAGGGTGCGCATTCTCGCCTTTAGAGGACTGCCGGTCCTTCCAGCGATGGCGATGGCTATGAGCGCGACCGCCAGAAAGACCAAGATCGCCAGGGCCAGGGCAAGCATGTGTGCTCCTCCTAAATATCCACCGTCAATATGCGCCGCATGAGGAGCAGGCCAATCAGGTCCAAGACAACGCCCGTCCCCAGCAGGATCCTCCCCACGGGGTGCGTGAAGAGGGTCGACATGTACTCCGGGTCTGTGGCGAAGAAGAGAAGAACCAAGGCCACCGGCAGCAGCCCCACGATGAAACCGCTGAGTTTCTTCTGCGCAGTGAGGGTGTTGATCTCGCCCTCCAGGCGCACTCGCTCGCGTATGGTCTGGCCCACGTTGTCCAGGACCTCCGTAAGATTGCCCCCAACAGTGCGTTGGACAAGGATGGCCGTCACTATCATGTCAAGATCGTAGCTCTCCACCCGTTCGGCCAAAGCGGTGAGAGCTTCCTCCAGCGTCCCGCCCACGTCGGTCTCGTGGACCACCCGAAGCAACTCGCTGGACAGGGGAGGAGAAAGCTGCTGGCCAGCCTGATCCAGGCTCTGAAGAAGCCCGAAGCCCGCCTTCAGCGAGTTTGATACCATGGAGACCATTTGCTCCAGTTGCTCTTCTATCTTGTGGACGCGGCGCCCCTTCAGCGCCTCGACAACAAAGGCCGGAGCGATCAAACCGGAGGCGCCCACGATGGCAGCAACAATGAGACCTACTGGATGTCCGCCGCTGATGAGGGCTACGAGCAGAAAGCCGAACAGAGCGGCCAGTACCCGCAGGAGCACATATTCGCTTACGCGAAGCTGCAGCCCGGCCCGCTCAAGCTGCAATGCGGTCCTAGCCGACCACCCGCCGTGGAGAGCATCGCGCGTCCTTGCCGCACGAACTGCTGCCGGCTGTCGACTTTCCTCCGCCGTGGGCGAATAGGTTGCCAGGCTCCGCAACCGCTGGCGAATCGTGCCTCGGTCGGCCAGCATGACCCGCGAGCTGCCTACGGCAAGTAGCAGGCCGGCTGCGAAAGCCAGGATGATCGCAGGAAGGGCAAGAGAGTACACGGCCCACCTCCTTACAACATCGCCGTCGGCAGGCGAATGCCAGCCAGCTCCAGGCGTTCCGCGAAACGGGGCTGAATCCCGGTGCACACATGCTGGCCGAGAACCCGCCCGTTGTCGTCCAGCCCTTCCTGGTGGAAGACGAAGAGCTCCTGCATGGTCACGGTCTGGCTTTCCATGCCCGATATCTCGCATATCTTGGTTATCTTGCGGGAGCCATCGACGAAGCGACCCAACTGAATCACTAGGTGGATAGCGGAGGCGATCTGCTCCCGGATGGCGCGGTCGGGCAGATCGAAGCCGGCCATGAGCACCATGTTCTCCACCCGCGCCAGCGCATCGCGAGGCGAGTTAGCGTGGACGGTAGTCAAGGAGCCTTCGTGGCCGGTGTTCATGGCCTGAAGCATGTCGAAGGCTTCGGACCCTCGCACCTCGCCCACAACGATCCGGTCGGGACGCATGCGCAGGGCGTTGCGCACAAGGTCGCGCTGGGTCACAGCGTTGCGCCCCTCCAAGTTTGGCGGCCGCGCCTCACACCTGACCACGTGGGGCTGCTGAAGCTTCAGCTCGGAGGGATCCTCAATAGTCACGATCCGTTCGCTTTCGGGGATGAAAGCGGACAGGGCGTTGAGGAGCGTGGTCTTTCCTGTTGCAGCTCCGCCGGAGATGAGGATGTTGACCTTGCCCCGCACGCATCCTCGGAGGAACTGGGTCATCTCATCGGTCAGCGTCCCCACCTCCATGAGCTGGGGCATTCGATATCTGTCGGCGCGAAACTTCCGGATGGTGATGGTAGGACTGTCGGGTGCCACCGGCGGAATGACTATGTTGACGCGCGAGCCATCGGCGAGCCTGGCGTCTACATAAGGCGATGCCTCATCGACCCTCCGCCCCAGGGGGGCGATGATCCTCTCGGCGATGCGCATGATGTGGTCGAAGTCGCGGAACTGAACGTCGCTCCGGTAAATGATCCCCTCGCGTTCGATGTACACCGTGTCTGGAGCATTGACCATCACTTCGGAGACGGACGGGTCATCGATGAGGGGCTCAATCGGCCCCAGGCCTAGCACCTCGTCGGCTACGCGGGCCACCAACTCATCTCGCTCTAGCCCTACGACGTTGGGTGCCAGCTCACCCGCGGTGGTCCTGGCAGCCGCCTCCACCGCCTCACGAGCCTCCTCTTTCGCAAGGGCCTGGATCTTCGTAGAGTCCAGTTCCTCGATCAGCCGCTCGTGGATGCGCGCGACCAACTCCCACTGCGGTGGGCTGAGGGGCGAGTGCGATCGGTTCGCCGTATCGTCGTCACCCCCCACCGATTCGATCACCTGTGCCAGTCGTTCCTGCCATCTGTCCATATCGAATTCCGTCCTTTGCCCGTCGCCGAGCGTCGTCTTAGGTTACTTCCCGAGTAATCGGCCGACCAAGCCGCCTTTATGGTTCGCCTGCGGGACCTTTTCCCTCCCGCTCAGGGCAGCCGCAAGCTCGAGAATGCTTTGTGAGACGCGGGCCCCCGACTTGGCCACGACCACCGGCTTGCCCAACTGCACACTGGTGCCCACCTCCTGGTCGTAGGGGATACGCCAGAAGATGTCCTGCTTCAGGATTCCCCCAAT
>Ga0315268_10007298_pt1 | contig 11642 bp, 8 predicted proteins | sample C1_top_MG_FD_204535 | JGI IMG/M metagenome (GOLD analysis project Ga0315268, IMG submission 204535) | Sediment microbial communities from Yellowstone Lake, YNP, Wyoming, USA - C1_top | ecosystem: Environmental > Aquatic > Freshwater > Lake > Sediment | place: USA: Wyoming | collected 2017-08-01 | reverse complement strand
AGACCGAGCTTGCGTTGCAGGTCCTTCATGATGTTGAGCACCTGCGCCTGCACGCTGACGTCCAGCGCGGAGGTCGGCTCGTCACAGACCAAAAATTCAGGATTCGTCGCCAGGGCACGTGCAATCGAAATGCGTTGACGCTGACCGCCCGAGAACTGATGCGGGTACTTGAAACTGTCGAATGGGCTCAGGCCGACGGCGCTGAGCAAAGCGCCGACACGCCCTCTGAGTTCGGCCCGATCAGTGATCAGCTCATGCTCGATCAGCGGCTCGGCAACAATGTCCTGCACCAGCCAGCGCGGGTTCAGCGACGCATACGGATCCTGAAAGATCATCTGGATCCGGCTGCGCAGTTTCAATCCCTCGGCGGTCTTGAAGACGGCATGCGCATCGAGCCCGTCAAACATCAAATGACCGCGACTCGGCTCGTACAAGCCCACCAGCAGGCGCGCCACCGTGCTTTTGCCACAACCTGACTCACCCACCAACGCCAGGGTCTGGCCCTTTTCAATCTCGAAACTGACGCCATCCACGGCATGCAGCAGCGTGCGAGGCTTGCGCTCAAGAACGCGATTGAGCCAGGGCGCCGAGACGTCGAACGTCATCGCCAGATCATGGGCTTGGACCAGGGCCGTCATGCCGTACCCCGCAAAGTCTCAGGACCGGGCTCTTGCAACCAGCAGGCGCAGCGCGTCATGCCGGCGTCCATCAAATCGGGGCGAGCGCTCTTGCATTTGGCAAAGGCCTGCGGGCAACGCGGGTGGAAGGCGCAGCCGCTCGGGATCGCGTTCAGGCGCGGCATGGCGCCATCGATCTGGTTGAGTTGCTCACGGTCCTGCGTGATGTCGGGAATCGCCGCCATCAGGCCCGCCGTATAGGGATGCGCCGGATGATTGATGACCTCGTGCACCGGCCCGATTTCGGCGATGCGCCCGGCGTACAGCACCGCGACCCGATCGCAGGTTTCGGCGATCACACCCATGTCGTGCGTGATCAGCATCACAGCCGCGCCATGCTGCCTGCAAATGGTCTTCAGCAAGGTGATGATCTGCGCCTGAATCGACACGTCGAGTGCCGTGGTCGGCTCATCCGCCACGATCAGCTTGGGCTCGGCCGCCAGCGCCAACGCAATCACCACGCGCTGGCGCATGCCGCCCGAGAACTGGTGTGGATAGTGGTCGATGCGCTGCTCAGGCGCCGGGATACCGGTGTCCTTGAGCAAGGACACGGCGCGCTCATGCGCCTCCTTGTCGCTGAGCGGCAGATGCGTTCGAATGGTCTCGACAAGTTGTCGACCGATCGTGTGCAGCGGGTTGAGCGAGGTCAGCGGATCCTGAAAAATGGCGCCAATGCGCTTGCCCCGGATGTGGCGCATCTGCTCGAAACCGAGTTGGTCAATGCGCTCGCCTTCGAGCATAATCTGGCCGCTGGCAATCCGCCCGGGCGGCTCGAGCAGGCCGATGATGGCGGCACCGGTGATCGATTTGCCGGCACCCGATTCACCCACCACGCCCAGGATTTCTCCCGGTGCGATGTCAAACGAGATATCGTCCAGCGCCCGCAAGGTGCCGCGCCGGCTTGGAAATTCGACGACCAGGTTTTTGACTTGCAGGAGACTCATGCTGCCGTTGCCCTGGATCGTGTCATTGCGGGTAGAGCCTGTCCTGAACTCGATTCAGGAACTCGCAATCCATGGATGCCGGATCGGGTCCGGCATGACAGGCAAGAAACCGGGCTATAAATTGCATGATTTGAAAAGACCATGATTACCGCAGCCGCGGGTTCAGAGCGTCACGCAGCCAGTCGCCCAGCAGATTCACGCTCAGGGAAATCAGGATCAGCATCAGACCGGGGAAGACCGTGATCCACCATTCACCTGAAAAAAGGTAGTTGTTGCCGACACGGATCAGGGTGCCGAGCGATGGTGAGGTCGGTGGCGCCCCGACGCCCAAAAACGACAGTGTGGCTTCGATGATGATGGCGGTCGCCACCTGAATCGTCGCCAGCACCAGCACCGGCCCGAGCACATTGGGCAACACATGGCGCCGCATGATGCGCAAGCTTGAAACCCCCGTGACACGCGCCGCCTGCACATATTCCTTGTGCCGTTCGACCAGGGTCGAGCCTCTGACGGTGCGGGCATACTGAACCCAGCCGGTCAGGGTGATCGAGACGATCAGCACGAAGAAGGCCAGGCTCTCCTGCGCGTTCGGAAACAGCGCCCTACCAACGCCGGCGATCAGCAACGCCACCAGAATGGCCGGGAATGACAGCATGACGTCGCACAGGCGCATCAGCAAAGCATCGACCCAGCCGCCCAGAAAGCCGGCAACCAGGCCCAGCGTGACACCGATCAGCACCGACAAGACCACCGAGGCCAGACCGACCGCCAGCGAAATGCGGGCACCGAACATCAGGGCCGAGAGGATGTCGCGCCCCTGATCGTCGGTGCCGAGCAGGTACTTGAGGCTGCCCAGCGCCTCCCAGGCCGGCGGCAAGCGCGCGTCGCTCAACTCCAGCGTGCTGAGGTCGAACGGGTTGTACGGCGCCACCCAATTGGCAAAGACGGAGCAGAAGATGCAGACAAAGGCAACACTGGCCGCCGCCACCGCGACCGGCGAGTTGCGAAAGCTGTAGCCCACATCGCTGTCACCCAGACGGATCAACCACTTCTTCATCTGGGTCGCGGGTCCAGGTTCAGGGGTTGACCTTGATGTACTTCCAGGGCATTTCGTTGCCCGGCAGCTGCACCAGCTCGATGTTCTTCTTCATCCCCCAGTTCAGCGCCTGCTGATGCAGCGGGATGTGACCAATCTCGTCCTGATGAATCTTCAAGGCCTCGTGGATCATCTCGCCGCGCTTTTTCAGATCGGTCTCGGAACCGATTTTCTGCGTCAACTCGTCGACCCGCGCGTTGCTGTAGGAACCCAGGTTGAACTGACCGCGGCCACCCTCTCCCGGTGAGGCCATGATGGGATACAGCACGTTGTGCACATCGACCGTGCTGGCGACCCAGCCCAGCATGTAGAAGCTGGTGTTGCGGCTCAGGATTTTCGGGAAATAAGTGCCTTTGGTTTCGGCTTCCAGATTGATCTTGACGCCAATCTTCGACAAGTTCGCCGCCACGGTCTGGCAGATTCTTTCATCATTGACATAACGGTCATTCGGGCAATTCATCTTGACCTCGAAGCCCGTCGGGTAACCAGCTTCAACCATCAGCTTCTTGGCGCCCTCGACGTCGTAGGGCAGGCGTTTGGCCAGGGTCGGATCAAAACCGTTGACCTGGGGCGGCAGCAACAGGGCGACCGGCGTCGATGCGCCGCGCATCACGGTCTTCTGAATGCCGTCAATGTCGATCGCCTGGTAAAAGGCCTGGCGTACGCGCTTGTCCTTGAACGGGTTCTTTCCCTTCACATTCGAGAACAGCAGCTCGTCGCGCTTCTGGTCCATGCCCAGGAAGACAACCCGCAACTCAGGCCCCTGCATGACTTTGAGCTTGGGATTGCTCTTGATGCGGTCCACGTCCTGCACCGGCACTGGTTCCATCACATCGATTTCACCCGACAGCAAGGCTGCCACCCGGGTCGCGTCATTGCCGATCGGGGTGAAGATCACGTCATCGACATTGCCGTCGATCTTGCCCCAGTAGTTGCCGTTGCGGACAAAGGAAGTGCGCACCCCGGGCTGGCGTTCGCGCAGACGGTAGGGACCGGTGCCGTTGGCGTGGAAGGACGCCGCATTTTCAATGCCCTTGCGCCGATCCACCGGCTTGGTGGCCTGATTGGCCTCGCACCATTTCTTGCTCATCATGAGCCAGCCGGTGAACAGTTCGGGCAGGATCGGAAACGGCGCGTTCAATACAAAATCAACGGCGTAGTCATTGATCTTCTTGACTTCCTTGATCTGACCCACGTAGCTCTTCATATCGGAGCCGTCACCCCGGGCGCGATCGAAATTGAAAATCACATCGTCCGCCGTGAACGGCGTGCCGTCATGAAACTGCACGCCCTTGCGCAGGTTGAAGCGCCACACCGTGGGCGAGGTCTGTTTCCAGTCGGTTGCCAGCGCCGGGGTGAGCTTGTAGTCGCGCCCACGCGTCACCAGCGGCTCGTACACATTGCCCACCACCGTCAGCTGCAGCGACTCGTTGAGCGAGTGCGGATCCATCGACAGCGCGTCGCCCTGGTTGGCCACCCGCAAAGTCACCGCGGAAGCGGCCAGGCTCATTGTTGCCAGCGCCATCGCGACGGGCGTCAGGATCGTTTTTGTTCCAAATTTCATGAATGTCTCCAGTTAGAAAATGTCATCGATAATCAAATTCGTCATTGCGAACTGCGTCCCTGTCATTGCGAGCGTAGCGCGGCAATCCAGCTGCATGGATCGCCACGGCCTGCGGCCTCGCGATGACAAGAATCAAATCCCTTTGTGCCTTCACTTTAAACTGCTTCAAGCGGCATTGCCTGCTCAACCAGACTGGCATGCAGAGCCGCCCCCAAAGGCAGGATCTCGTCATTGAAGTCATACCGGCTATTGTGCAGGAAACAGCTGCCGACACCGCCCTCGACGCCCTGGCCGATGCGCAGGTAAGCCCCCGGCTTGACCTGCAGCATAAAGGAAAAGTCCTCCGCCCCCATGCTCGGCTCCAGGTCGCGCACCACATGCTCGGCGCCGACCAGGCTTTGCGCCACGTCGCCGGCAAACAAAGCCTCGGCAGGCGTGTTGATGGTCGCCGGGTAGGAACGCTCATAGGTCACCACGGCGGTCGCGCCAAAGGCCTGCGCCACAGCGCTGCACAGCTCATTCAGGCGCCGCTCGATGAGCGCCTGCACCTCGGCCTTGAAAGTGCGCACGGTGCCAACCAGCGTGGCGCTGCCCGGGATCACGCTCATGGCGCCGAGTTCACCAGCGCGCATGGCGCACAGACTGACGACGGCGCTGTCGATCGGCCTGACGTTGCGCGACACAATGCTCTGCACTGCCGTGATGATGTGCGCTGCCACCAGCACCGGATCCACGGTCTGGTAGGCGTGGGCGCCATGCCCGCCCTTGCCGGTGATGGCTATCGTGATGCGATCCGCCGCCGCCATCATCGGCCCGGGATTGATGCCGATGGTGCCAGGAGGCATCGCCGGCCAGTTGTGCATACCGTACACGGAGCGCACCGGGAAACGCTCGAACAGGCCGTCCTCGATCATGGCCTTGGCGCCTGCGTAACCTTCTTCACCGGGTTGAAAGATCAGCACCGCCGTGCCATCGAAGTTGCGCGTCTCGGCCAGATAGCGTGCCGCCGCCACCAGCATCGCCGTGTGGCCGTCATGACCGCAGCCGTGCATGCGACCGTTGTGCGATGACTTCCAGGCGAAATCATTGTGCTCGGTCATCGACAGCGCATCCATGTCGGCGCGCAGGCCGATCATCTTGCCGCTGCGCTTGCGCTGGCCCTGGATGACCGCCACGACGCCGGTCCTGCCGATACCGGTGTGAATCTGGTCAACGCCGCAGAGCTTGAGCGCCTCCTGCACGCGCGCCGCCGTGTACACCTCTTCGAAGCCAAGTTCCGGATGGGCGTGCAGGTCGCGCCGCAGGGCCGTGATCTCGGGGTGAAAAGCGGCAATGTGCGCAAACGCGCGGCCCTGAACCTTCAAGCTCGAATAATTACCGACCGCCTGCATCAATGTCCTCCCGCATGACCAACCCGCAGGCGCGGATCGACCACAAAATAAAGCAGATCAACCACCAGATTGATCAGTACGAAAATCAGGGCGATCAGGCACAGGTAGGCCGCCATCACCGGGATGTCGGCAAAGGTCACGGCCTGGATGAACAGCAGGCCCATGCCAGGCCACTGAAAGACGGTCTCGGTGATGATGGCAAAGGCAATCAGCTGCCCCAGCTGCAGGCCGGTGATGGTGATCACGGGCACCAGCGTATTTTGCAGCGCATGACCGAAATGAATCGCGCGGTTGCTCAAGCCGCGGGCGCGCGCAAAGCGGATGTAATCGGTGCGCAGGACTTCGAGCATTTCAGCGCGCACCAGACGCATGATGAGCGCCAGCTGGAACACCGCCAGCGTGATGGCCGGCAGCACCAGATGGTGCCAGCCATCGAGCGTGAACAGGCCGCTTTGCCACCAGCCCAGCTGCACGACATCACCGCGGCCGAAACTCGGGAACCAACCCAGGCCGACCGAGAACGCCAGGATCAGCAGAATGCCGATCAGAAAGGTTGGCAGCGACACGCCGAGCAGCGAGATCGTCATGAACAATTGGCTCAGGAAACTGCCGCGTCGCAGGGCCGAATAAACCCCCAGCGGCACCCCTATCAGCAAGGCCAGCGAGGCGGCCACCAGCGCCAGCTCCAGCGTGGCCGGCAGGCGCTCGGCGATCAGGCGCGACACCTTGGCGCCCTGGCGCAAACTCAGGCCAAATTCGCCCTGCACGGCATGGAGCAGAAAGTGCCAGAACTGGACGAAGAAGGGCTGGTCCAGACCCAGGTCCGTGCGCAGCTGGCGAATCTGATCGGGCTTGGCATCCTGCCCGAGCAGGAACACCACGGGGTCGCCGACGTACTGGAACAGCATGAAGGCGATGAAAGCCACCACCACCATCACCACCATGGCCTGGATCAGGCGACGAAGAATAAATGCAAACATCTATTTGGGTTGGGGAAATGCCGAATCTAACAGAGCGAACGCCCTGTGTCCCTGCGCCGACTGATTATCGGCCCTTGCCAATCTGTCTGAACAGGCCTTCCTGGGTCACGCAGGCCACCAGTTTTCCGTCGCGGCTGTAGATGTTGCCGCGATTCAAGCCGCGCGCATGACCGGCGACGGGGCTGTCGCAGGCGTACAGCAACCAGTCGTCGATCCGAAAATCGCGGTAGAACCACATCGCATGGTCCAGACTCGCGGTCACCATGTCGCTCTGGTAATACGTGACGCCGTGCGGTCGCATGCAAGTGCTCATGAAGTGAAAATCCGACGCATAGGCCAGCAGGCATCGGTGCAATGCCGGCTTGTCAGGAACGCGGCCATCAGCGCGAAACCACAGGCACTGAGTCGGCGGCCTTATTTCGGGTCGATAAGGATCGAGCGGATCGACAGGCCGTATTTCGACCGCCAGACCGCTGCTCGTGACCGCCTTTTCAGCGGCGGCCGAAATAAGTTCGGGAACCGGCCGGGTGCCATTCAGGATGCGCGCCAGCGACTCGGGCGGCGGCACGTCCGGCATGTCGATCTGGTGCTCGAAACCGTCCTCGCCAGCCTGGAATGACGACGACAAGATCAGGATCGCCTTGTCCGCCTGCGAGGCAGTCACCCGGCGCACACTGAAACTCTTGCCGTCCCGAATGCGGTCCACCGTGTAATGGATAGGCTCGCGCGGGTCGCCGCCCCGGATGAAGTAGGCGTGCAGGGAATGCGCACTGCGGTCCTCGCAGGTATTGCTGGCCGCCACCAGGGCCTGCCCGAGGATGTGGCCGCCGAACAGATTACGGTAGCCCAGATCGAGGCTCTGCCCCAGGTAGTGATCAGGTGCCAGGCAGTCGAGCTCAAACAGACTCAGCAAGCGCCCCAAGGCCGTGGGTGCGCTTTCAGAAACAGCTTGCTTTGCCGCGACTGGTTTCATTTGAAAATTTGTCTCAAGAACAATTGCGTTTTGATTATAGGAACGGGGAAGCAAGTAGGATTCAGGATATGACCCAATCTGTTCGCAGTTTCCGCGCGTCGCTGGCGGCGATCATCGGCATCTGCCTGGCTTTCATGCTGATTGCCATCAACACCTCGGTGGTGGGTACCGCGATGCCGCGCATCCTGGCGGACCTGCGGGGTTATGACCTTTACCAATGGTCGGCATCCGCTTTTCTTCTGGGCAACGCCGTGATGATTCCGATCACCGGCCGGCTTGGCGATCTCTACGGCCGCAAACCCTTTGTGCTGACGGCCGTGGTCCTGTTTGCCATGGCATCCGCCGCTTGCGGGGTTTCTCAAAGCATGCCCCAGCTTGTCGTATTCAGAGGGCTGCAGGGCCTGGCCGGAGGCATGCTGCTCGGGGTTGCTCCGGCCTGCGTGCCAGATCTTTTCCCGGATGCGGCACAGCGGGTGCGTTGGCAGGTTCTGCTTTCTTCGAGCTACGGCGTCGCGCTGGCAGTGGGGCCCTGGCTCGGGGGTTGGCTCACTGAACACCTGAGCTGGCGCTTCGTGTTCTATGTCAACCTGCCGGTTGCCTTGGCCGCCCTGCTGATGGTCTGGACCTTCTTCCCGCACATCGTTCATCATGAAGAAGAAGGCCGCAAAATTGACTGGCTGGGTGCCGTCTTGCTGCTGCTTGCCATGTGCGGCTTGCTGCTGTCTGCGCAATACGCGCAAGAACACGGTTTTGCCAGCGCGATGTCTATGGGGATGTGGGCCGCGACAGCTGTCCTGACATACCTGTTCTTTCGCCATCAATACCATACCGCGGCCCCCATCATCCCGCCCGCCGTCCTGGACGACAGCGGCGCGCGCACGCTGATGCTGCTGGGTGTCCTGACCGGCCTGACGATGTTCATGCTGATCTTCTATACGCCCTTGCTGCTGCAGGGCAGTTTTGCTCAATCGCCGAATCAGGCGGGCCTGGTCATGACGCCGCTGCTGGTTTTCATCACCGTGGGCAGCATCGTGAACGGCAGGCTGCTGCCGCGCCTGCGCCGCGCGGAACGCCTTGTCGCGTGGGGTCAGCTCGGGATGCTGGTCAGCTGTTTGCTGTTGACGCAACTGGAGTCGCATACGCCAAAGGGCTTGATGATGCTGGTGTTTGCCCTGTGCGGAATCAGTCTGGGCTTTCAACTGCCGAATCTGACTCTGCAAATCATGGCCGCTGCTGGGCGTACCAACATGGGGGTTGCGGCGGCGCTGGCGCAGTCGACGCGCATGATTGGCAGCATGATCGGCGTCGGCATTGCCAGTGTGATGGTCAATGCCTTCTATGCGCAACAGATCCTGGCAGCGCTCGACCGGTTTCATGTCCAGGACAATGCGCTGATCACATTGCTGTCTTCGCCGCAAATTCTGATCCGCCGGCAGGACCAGGATGCGCTTCTGCAATTGACGCACAGTCTTGGGCTGGACGCTGCCCCCCTGCTGGAAGCCGCGCGCCAGGGCCTGGTGAGCGGTACCCACGCAGCCTTCTTCTTGTGCGCGCTGATTTCAGGCATCAGCATCCTGATCAGCTTGCGTCTGCCGCATTACACGATCAGAACCCGGCACGTTCAGCGAACTGATCCAGGTCCGCCTTGACCTTGGCAAACACATTGTCCCAATCACCAGCAGCGGGTTGTCTGAGGAGCTTGATGCTCGGATACCACGGGCTATCGTCTCTGGCCAGCAACCAACGCCAGTCGGGCATGAAAGGCAATAGCAGCCAGGTCGCTTTGCCAAGAGCAGCACTGAGATGCGCCACGCTGGTATCGACACTGATGACCACATCCATCAGTTCACACAGCGCTGCCGTATCGCTGAAGTCATGAATCTCGTCACCGAAGTGAAGGAGATTCTTGTTCGATTCGAGCGCGGTTTTGTCATCGTTGCGCACCTCTATTTGCAGGCTCACATACTGATACGCGCTGGGTAGTTGCCGCAGCAAGGCCGACAGCAAGACGCTGCGACTGCCGTCCTTTGTGTGTACCGTGCTGCCGCTCCAGACCAGGCCAACGCGGGGCTTTGTCTTCTCGCCCAGTCGGTTTGACCAAGCGGTCAGCTTACTGGCACTGGCGCTCAGGTATTTTGCGGCGCGTGGTATCGAGTTCAAGTCGGTATCGAACGCCAGGGGCAAGCTCAACAAGGGGCAATGAAGGTCAAACTCAGGCAAGGCTGCGCCTTGGGCGACGAGTTCAGACACGCCAGGGAGTTCTTTGAGCAATTCCAGCAAGGGCTCCTGCACTTGCAGAACAACGCGAGCGCCCAAGTCAGCCACCAGGCTGGCGTAGCGGCAAAACTGGATCGTGTCCCCCAGGCCTTGCTCGCTGTGCAGCAGGATGGTTTTGCCAGCGATTTCTTCTTTGCCAAGCCAAAGTGGCTTCGGAAGTTTTCGTGGAACTGCCTTGTCTCTTTTCCAGCGCCATTCATGCAACTTCCAGCCTTCAGCAAAGTCGCCGCGCAGCAGCAGGGCCACGGCCTTATTCCAGTGGGCTTCCGCGTAGTCCGGCCTGATGGCAATCGCGCGCTCGTAGCACTCTATGGCAGCATCGATTCGATTCAGTTCCTTCAGTGCAATGCCGCGGTTGGAATGGGCTTCTGCGTAATCTGGCTTGATGGCAATGGCTTTGTTGTAACTCTCGACAGCAGCATCGAATTGGCGGAGTTCCTTGAACGCAACAGCGTGGTTGTAGTGGAAGAAGGCGTTGCCTGGGTTCAGTGCGATGGCTTGGCCGATCAGATTGGCAGCGCTCTTGTGATCGCGCGCCTGCCCCGCGATGACACCGAGCAGGTAGAGGGCGTCAGGATGCCTGGGCTGCGTCTTGAGCACGTCCTTGTAGAGCGCCTGCGCCTGTGCCAATTGCCCTCTTTGGTGCAAAGCCAGGGCTTGCTGAAACAGCGCTTGCGTCTGCGCGGCCTTTGGCCTCGCTGTCGCCTTTGGCATGGGAATGTTTTTGAAATTGGATCGCATCAGCAAAAAAACCCCACTGCGTTGCCGCAGCGGGGTTTTGAATCTCAATTTTCAACTGACTCGCGTCAGCGTCAAATTAGAAGGCGTGGTACATACCAATCGCGAGGTTGGACGTGCTCGCATCGGCAGCCAGCGTGCCGGCAACTACACCCGTACCATACAGGTTGCCGCCGTCGTGGTTCTTGATATTGCCGTAGGTTGCGTACAGAACGGAACGCTTGGACAAGGCATAGTCAACACCGAGGCCGAACAGTTCACCCTTGGTGTCGTTCTTCGCGGCATTGAAGTTGTTGGTAGCCCAGATGTACGAACCCTTGAAGTTGAACGCACCATAGGGTACGGTCACACCGATCAGGTTGCTGTCATTCTTCCAGTCAGCGCCGGTGTTGGCCATGGCGGTGACGCCTTCATGTGCCCAGGTGTAGCCCAGTTTTGCCATGCCGAAGTTGTACGAAATACTGAACGAATCCAGCTTGAAGTCACCCAGGCCAGTCGCAACGTTTGCTGAAGTAAGCTGGTTGTACTTGATGCCCAACTCACCCAGTGACACGAACAGCGGGCCCTTGGCGTACTGGCCGGTAATGGAGTAACCATTGCCGTCGTCGCTGTTCGATGCGCCGCTGGTGTTTTCACCCATGAAATACTGCAAGTTGGCCGAGAAACCAGACATGTCAGGTGTGATGTAGGTGATCATGTTGGAAGCGTTGACTTCAGCGCCGCCAGCCTTGCCGACGACCGAGCCTACCAACAGCATCATCTGTGTGGAGTCAGCAGGACCATTGGTACCGAACGGATCGGTAGCAGCCTGTACACCCAAGAACGTGTTGACGTATTCACGACCCAGCTTGATTTCACCCCAGCCGCCTGACAGGCCTACGTACGAACGACGTTGGAATGTCAGACCGCCAACGCCAGTAGAGCCACCAGGTTGGTTGTTGGTGCTGGTGGCTTTGCCAGCGCCGATGTCATTATTCAAGCCGCCTTCGAGTTTGAAGTTGG
>Ga0315268_10007297_pt1 | contig 11646 bp, 8 predicted proteins | sample C1_top_MG_FD_204535 | JGI IMG/M metagenome (GOLD analysis project Ga0315268, IMG submission 204535) | Sediment microbial communities from Yellowstone Lake, YNP, Wyoming, USA - C1_top | ecosystem: Environmental > Aquatic > Freshwater > Lake > Sediment | place: USA: Wyoming | collected 2017-08-01 | reverse complement strand
GCCGACCTCAGTCTGGAAGTACCGGGAGCTCATCCCAGTAGGAGCGAATTCCGAGATATTCTCTCTGCACGAAGGGGGAACCCCACTTGTCGAGTGTCCAAGCTTAGCCGAGCACGTCGGCATCAAGAGACTATGGGTCAAATTCGACGGGACGAATCCTACAGGGTCCTTCAAGGACAGGGGCATGACCGTCGGGATAACAAAGGCTAGAGAGCTCGGCATGAAGGTCGTGACCTGCGCTTCTACCGGGAACACGTCCGCATCCCTGGCAGCCTATGCTGGGTTGGCAAGACTGAAGTGCGTAGTCCTCATTCCGGAGGGCAAGGTCGCGCTCGGCAAACTTGCCCAGGCAATGATGCACGGCGCCACGATTGTCTCGGTCAAAGGCAACTTCGACCAGGCGCTCGACATCGTGATGAAGTCCTCGGATGAGTTGGGCATGTACGTCCTCAACTCAGTGAATCCTTTCAGAATCGAAGGACAGAAGACGGCCGCGTTCGAGATATGCGACCAGCTCGGTGGAAAGAGCCCAGAGTTGCTTTACATCCCCGTTGGGAACGGCGGCAACTCTGCGGCGTACTGGAAAGGGTTCGAGGAATACGAGACGATGGGGTTCGTTTCAGGGCACCCTATGATAAGAGGCATCCAGGCCGAGGGGGCCGCTCCTATCGCCCACATGTTCGAGAGCGGAGAGAAGACGCTCAAGCCCGTCCAGAATCCGGAGACCATTGCGACCGCGATCAGAATAGGAAATCCGGTCAACTGGAAGAAGACGGTCCGCGCTATCAAGGAATCAGGAGGCAGGGCTTCGACGGTCTCTGACGGCGAGATCCTCCGTGCCCAGAAGCTGATGGCCACATTATGCGGAATATTCGCTGAGCCTGCTGGGGCAGCGGCCCTTGCTGGATTGATCAGAGACATCGAGGAAGGCAACATAGAGAAATCGTCCGAGATTGTCTGCGTCTCAACAGGCCACGGCCTAAAAGACCCGGACACGGCCATCTCTCAGTCTGCCAAACCCAAGGCTATCGAAGCGTCCATTGGCGCACTCAGGAAGCTCCTGGAGGAGGCGTGACATGAGAATCCTCATGATAGGCTTCGGAGTGGTCGGCCAGAGTTTCGCAGAAATCTTGTTGGAGGACTCTCGGAAGCTCGAGCGCGACTACGGTCTCCGGCCCAGGATTGTCGGAATCGTAGATCACCGAGGGTCACTGGAGGCACCTGACGGAATAGATCTGAGGAAGACCCTCGATGGGAAGAAGACATCAGGATCGTTGAGTGGCCTAGGCTCCGGCAGGTATCACGACGGCAAGTCAGGAGTGGAAGCCATAAGGGACCTCGAATGCGAGGTGGTCATCGAATCGACTCCGACAGAGATAACCAGGGGCGAACCAGGACTTGGTCATGTAAGGGCTGCTTTGAAGCAAGGACGACATGTGATTTGTACGAATAAGGGACCTTTGGCCATCGCGATGCCCGCGCTCATGGAGTTGGCCCATCACAACGGAGTCATGTTCAAATTCAGCGGCACGGTGGGAGGCGGAACGCCCGTCCTGGATTTCGCCAAGAGATGCCTTGAAGGAAGCAAGATCAAGTCGATAAGCGGGATCCTGAACGGCACATCGAACTACATTCTGAGCAGGATGATGGACGAGGGAGTCAAGATGGACGAGGCACTCGCTCAGGCACAGAAGCTCGGCTATGCAGAGGCCGATCCGACTTACGACATCGGTGGGTTTGACACTGCGTCGAAACTGGTCATAACATCCAACTATGTCCTTGGAACTGGCCTTTCGTTGAAGGATGTTGACATCACAGGCATCACGAAGCTATCGGATTCAGATATCAGGAGCGCCAAAGGCAAAGGCAATGTCGTAAAGCTCATCGGGAGAGTGGACAAGAAAGCGAAGGTCTCCCCAGAGGAGATTCCTGCAGCCCATCCTCTGAACGTCAGTGGCACTTTCAACGCGATATGCTTCGACACTTACCCAGCAGGGGAGATAACCCTGGTCGGAAAAGGGGCTGGCGGCAAGGAGACGGCCAGCTCGGTCCTGAGGGACTTGATAGAGATCAGGAGGGCTTTCGCCCGATAGCTATTTTTGCCGGGCGCAGAATCCAGGTAGGTCCAATCATGAAACTAGTGATGAAGTTCGGTGGCTCGAGCGTCGCCGATGGTGACAGGCTCAAAAAGGTCGGGACGATAGTGCGCAAGTTCCACCGGGACGGGCACCAGCTGGTCGTCGTGACCTCAGCCATGGCTGGCGTGACAGACTCGCTGGCGGAGGTCGCCAAGCGTGCCGGCCACGGCAACAAGGACGCCGTCAAGGAGTACATGGAGACTGTCTTCTCCAAACACAAGAAGGCTGCTGAGTCCTCGATTATGGACGAGAAGATCCTGAAGAGGATTCTCTCGGTCGTCGATGCACGATTGGACGAGCTCAGGAACATACTCCTAGGGATCGCCCATATCGGAGAGCTCACGCCCCGCTCCAGAGACTACGTTCTCGGATATGGCGAGAAGCTGTCCGCTCCAATCCTCGAAGGAGTCATCGAGGACCTCGGCATGAAATCTAAGGCGCTCACAGGTGGAGAGGCCGGGATAGTCACCGATGACAGATTTGGTGACGCGTCTCCGTTGATGAACGTGACCTCGCTCCAGGTGCGCCAGACTGTCGGACCACTGCTGGACGAGGGGACCATCCCTGTCATAAGTGGATTCATCGCATCCACTCAAGATGGTGTCCAGACGACCCTCGGAAGGGGAGGCTCAGACTACTCGGCATCGATAATCGGTGCCGCCCTGAGGGCCGACGAGGTCTGGGTCTGGAAGGATGTGGACGGACTCATGACCGCTAACCCGAAGATCGTCAAGTCGGCCAAGATGATACAAACGATATCCTTCGCTGAGGCGATGGAGCTTGCTCACTTCGGCGCTGAGGTAATCCACCCGAGGGCGCTCGAATGCGCTGCGAGGTACCAGCTCCCCCTCAGAGTGAAGAGCCTCAAGGATCCAGATTCAATCGGGTCGACCATTGTCAACGAACTCAAGGTGAAACACGGAGACGTCGTGAAGGCGATTACGAACATCAACGATGTGAGCCTTGTCACAGTCAGCGGGGCGAGCATGGTCGGCACGCCGAGACTGGCCGCCAAGGTCCTCCAGATACTCACAGACGAGGATATCGACGTGCTGATGATCTCCCAGAGCTCATCCGAGGAGAACATAACGCTGGCGATCCCAAAGGCGGGCGGCTCCAGAGCAAGAAACGCCCTCGAGCTGTCGCTGCTCGGATCGAAGCAGGTCCGAGAGGTATCATTTGAAGACGGATTGAGCATCGTGGCCGTCGTCGGGGCGGGGATGAAGGGTACGCCGGGAGTCGCGGCGAAGGTTTTCACTACCATGGCCGAGAACGAGGTCAACATCAGAGTCATCGCCCAGGGGTCATCAGAGCTGAACATATCATTCATCATCAGGAAAGATGACGCGAAGAAGGCGATAGAGTCCCTGCACGCAGAGTTCAAGCTGGGTGAGTGAAGATGCCGAAGGAGAAGAGCGAACTGGTCTTGAGAAGCGATGCGATGAAGAAAGGCCTCTCCCGAGGTCCTGCTCGAGGACTCCTGAGGGCGACAGGCATGAAAGACGCCGACATGGACAAACCGTTGATCGCGATCGCCAACTCGTTCAACACGATAGTCCCCGGACACATCCATCTCAACAAGCTCGTGGCTGAGGTGAAGAAGGGGATCGAGGAGGCTGGTGGAGTCTCCTACGAGTTCGGTGTCCTCGGCATCTGCGACGGCATCGCAATGGGCCTCGAGGGCATGCGGTATTCACTGCCGTCACGGGAGATCGTTGCTGACACCGTCGAGGCGATGGTCGAAGCGCACGTAGCCGACGGCTGGGTCGGCGTGACAAACTGCGACAAGATCACCCCTGGCATGCTCATGGCTTGCGGAAGGCTCAACATACCGTCGGTCATGCTCACGGGTGGACCGATGGTCCCTGGCATCTACAAAGACAGGAAGCTGGACGTCATATCGATATTCGAAGCCATCGGCGAGCTGACCGCAGGCAGGATAACAGAAGACGACTTTGCCGAAATTGAAAGGCGAGCGTGCCCGGGTCCGGGCTCCTGTTCTGGGCTGTTCACAGCGAACACGATGGCCTGCTTAACTGAAGCTCTCGGGCTGAGTGTTTCGGGATGCGCGACAGCCCATGCAGTATCCGAGGAGAAGCTAGAGATAGCGCGTCGGAGCGGCGCGCTCGCGGTCGACCTCGTTCGCAGGTCCTGCAAACCACACGACATAGTGAAGAAGGACAGTTTCGAGAACGCCCTGAGAGTTGACAACGCCATCGGTGGGTCAACGAACACTTGCCTGCACTTGATGGCGATTGCTGCCGAGTTCGGGGTGACTCTGGATCTGGACCTGTTCGACAAGATATCCAGGGACACGAAACACATCGTTGCGCTCAAGCCAGGCGGAGACCACTTCATGATAGATCTGGACAGGGCAGGTGGCATCCCGGCTGTGCTTTCTAGACTCGCTCCCAAACTCAAGGACTCGTGCACGGTGCAGGGGAAGTGCATTCTCGACATCGCGAAGGAAGCCAAGGTGAAGGATCCAGATGTCGTCCGTGACCTCGACCACGCATACCACGAGGAGGGCGGGATAGCGGTTCTCCGCGGGAACCTCGCAGAGGAAGGGTGCGTCGTCAAGCAGTCCGCAGTTGCGGAGTCCATGAGAAGATTCGAGGGACCCGCAAAGGTGTTCGACGCCGAGAAGGCGGCCACAGATGCGATGCTTGCCGGCAGGATCAAGCCAGGAGATGCGGTCGTTGTCAGATACCAGGGACCAAAGGGGGCGCCTGGAATGCCCGAGATGCTCGGATTGACGGCAATGCTCGCGGGCATGGGGTTGAGCAACTCGGTGGCACTGATCACGGATGGAAGATATTCGGGAGGTAGCAGAGGACTGTCTGTGGGACATGTCAGTCCTGAGGCCTATGTTGGAGGAACGATTGCCGCGGTCAGAGACAAAGACATAATCAGAATCAATCTGGACTCGAGAGAAATAGAGGTCCTCATATCACAGAAGGAGACCAAGTCAAGACTGAAAGAACGCCGTATCCCCAAGACCAAGGTCTCGGGATACCTGAAGAGGTACAGGGAATCTGTCGGCTCGGCCAGCCAAGGAGCTGTGCTCGAACCCGTCGTCCGGGCAGATTCAGCATGACACTCGGGAAAAGTACTTTTCCTCAAAGCGGATTGACACCATGTAGATAGCAGTCGTTCGCGAGGATGTGAAGGATGGTCGAGCTAGAGGAGTTCGTGTTCCAGGTACTACCGGACCTTATGGGTCTATGCCTGGTCGCTTACGTCGCATTCGTGATCTTCGTTGCCAGATCGAGCTTCTTCACAGCCGTGAGAAACTGGATGATTGTTCTCTTCGCGGCATTCTTGACGTTCCTATGGGTTTCCGAGATAGTCCTCGCCTCATTCACCGACATCCGAGTCGATGCGTACACCGGCGTAGACGCGATATTCATCATATTCGCGATGTGGACACTAGTCTGCCTGGTCGCGATGAGCACGATCTACAGAAAGCAGAACGCGGTCGAGGATTTCCTTCCCTGGCTGAGGAAGAATCCGATCAACCTGATCACGGGTTGGGGAGTAATCGGACTGGCGATTCTCGTTCCCTCGTTGTACCTCCTGGGAAACGGGCAGCTTAACATCGCGAGGGACGATTGGTTCTTCGGTTCCGTCTTCGGATACATTCTGACGTCCGTCGTGGTCGTCGCCTACCTGACGATCAGGACTCTGAGAAGCAGGATTGGACCCAGACTCCCCCGGGACACCATGATGGCGATGTACAGGCTCGAAGCCATCTGGATATTCATCCCGTCAGTGGTTTTCGCGTTCGACATGATCATGAGATTGAAGTACAATATCGACAGCAACAATCCGCACAGCTGGATAGCCCTGATCCTTTTCGAAGGCATGATCGGAGCGTTCAGGGACACGCGGTTCACTGCTGTAATCGTCGATCCTGAAGTGGAGACGGTTCGAAGGGAGGGCTTCAGGGAATACGACATACCAAGAGGAGTCTACCTTATGGAGGACGACAAACCCGAATCTGCATTCAACCTCTTCGCAGAACTCGTCACGATGCCCCTGCGGCCGGATGCAAAGATACCCGCTACCGAGGAGTCCGCGTCAGCCACGCTCGAGTACCTCATCCCGAGGGGCTTCATGATAGCGAGAGAGTACCCTGAGAACCTTAGGGAAGTCTACAGGCTCCAAGTCACGCCAATAATGTGGCTGAGCGAATCGCCTGGAGAGCTGCGCGTCGCCCCCACGAGCCTCGCAGTCCTCACAGACACGGCGGTTCGATTCATGGAGACAACGCCAAACAGCATCGTCCTGATGGAGGGGGTGGAGTACCTCATCACGTTCAACGATTTCAAGAAGGTCCTGAAGGCGCTAGACGCCTTGAACGAAACCGCTTGGATTAACAAGACCAGGTTCATCGTGGCGGTCAACCCGAGGGCCTTCGATGTCAAGGAGCTCGCGATGCTCGAGAGGGACCGCAAAGTCGTGAAGGCGATGGCTGGTATCGAGCACCTGAAACGCGAATCGAAGATCGAAGCAGTCAAGCCGGCAGAGACTCCTCCGAAGTGAGTTCCCTCTACGCTTCGGCTTTCTTGTAGGAGCCGAGGATTTTCACAAAGGCTCCAGTCTTGAGCAAGCCACCAATCGCCTCGTGACACATTGGATCGTCCATACTTCCATCGATATCGGCGTAGAAGACGTATACCCAAGGCTTGTTCTTGCGCGGCCTGGATTCAAGCTTCGACAGGTTGACGTCTCTGGAGGCGAACTCCCCAAGGCATTTGTGCAGGGCCCCAGGAACATTCTTCGTGGCGAAGACTATCGAGGTCTTGTTCGCACCGGGAACCGGCTTGGGGTTCTTCTCGAGGACAAAGAACCTCGTGAAGTTGACAACCTCGCTCTGGATGTCCTCCTTGAGTATCTTCAGACCGTACACGCTGGCGGCCCGCCTGCTGGCTATGGCTGCCTTGTCCTTTCGCTTTGACTCCGCGACGATCCTCGCGCTGCCGGCAGTGTCGTACGAAGGGATGATTCGCCATTTAGGATAGTTCGCGAGGAACTTCCTGCATTGACCCAGCGCCTGAGGATGGCTCAGAATCTCCTCTACACTGTCAATCGTCGCGCCATCGTAAGCCATCAGACAGTGCTTGACGGGAACGATGACCTCGCCCGATATCGCAAGGTCGTGATCGAGCAAGAGGTCGTTCACCTGTGCAACGCTCCCCTCAATCGAGTTTTCGACCGCAACCACCGCGTGTGTCACTTTGTCGTGCTCTACCGCCTCGAAGACGGCCTGGAAATCTGGGAACGGAAGAGTCTTGACCGCGGCTCCGAAGTACTTGAAGCAAGCATCCTCGGAGTAGGCCCCCTGCTCCCCTTGAAAAGCGACCAATGTCTCTTTGCTCAAGTGTATCGCGCGGAATACCTGAATCGATGTATTTCTACTCTTCCAATGCTGGCCCTGAAAGGGCTAGTTGTACACAAGTGTCCAGTCTCTGGCCAGACTGGCCTTCAGGCTTGGAGTGACAAACATTTATATCGGTCAAGGCCATGACCATCATTGTCATACCCCTCCAGGTATGACCCCACTGCAACAGGAGGCCGGGAATGGCGCACAAGAGCAACAACCTGCTTATTCTGCCCTTGGGGCTGCTTATCCTAGCCTAAGGGCTGCAGTGAAGGAATTTTGGAGAGTGTTTTGATGCCAACACAAACTCCGAGTGAGAATGCTGAAGAATCGGCCGAGACTGCATTTAGGATACCCGATGCGGGGATGTTCGTTAGCGAGTACAACAAGAAGATATTCGCCGCGACGAGGCTACCCGAGAGAGTCAAGATCCTAGACACGACTTTGCGGGACGGCGAGCAGACCCCGAACGTGGCTCTTTCGAGCGAGGACAAACTGAAGATTGCTCAGGCGCTGGACGAGCTCGGAGTGGACATCATCGAGGCAGGGTTCCCTATCAACTCGGAGGGCGAGGCGGAAGCCGTCAAGAGGGTTGCCAATGCGGGCCTTGGCAGTGAGATATGCGCCCTCTGCAGGGCGAGCCAGACAGACATAGACGCCGCGCTCGCATGCGATATACGGTCGGTCCACATATTCCTTGCGACATCCAAGGTTCACTTGGAGAAGAAGCTGAAGATAAGCAGGGAAGAGGCGAGGGACAAAGCCGTTGCCTCGGTACAGTACGCAAAGGATCACGGACTGACAGTCGAGTTCAGCTGCGAGGATGGCACGAGGACGGATCTTCAATTCCTGGAAGTTGTCCATAGGGCAATCCAAGAAGTCGGGGTCGACAGAATAGACATACCAGATACTGTTGGGGTCATGACGCCTCCGGCGATGACACAATTCGTATCCGAGATCAAGAAGACGGTCAAAGTGCCACTTGCGGTTCACTGCCACGACGACTTCGGGATGTCCGTGGCGAACTCCCTCGCCGGAATAGCCGGTGGAGCGGAGGAGATCCACTGCACGATAAATGGCCTCGGAGAGCGGGCGGGCAACGCAGCCTTGGAAGAGGTTGTCATGGGGCTCCAGGCGTTCTACAACATCAAGACGCGAATCAACTCGAGGAAGTTGGCTTTCGTGTCCCGGCTGGTCTCCCAACTGACAGGAATAGCCGTTCCACCGAATAAGGCAATAGTAGGCGAGAACGCCTTCTCTCACGAATCAGGAATACACGTTCATGGAATCCTGAGCGACGGCTCCACTTACGAGCCTATGAGGCCGGAGATAGTCGGCAAAGAACGGATGTTCGTCGTCGGAAAGCACTCCGGAGTGCACGCGGTGCAGAACAAGTTGAGGGAGTATGGAATCGAACTCTCCACCGACCAGATGAAGGATGTGGTCGCAAAAGTTAAGAAATGGGCCGAGTCTGGAAAGAAGCTGGACGACGCTGAACTTCTAGCTGTTGCTTACGATGTCCTCGGCGAGCAGCAGGAGCCTGCAATCAAGCTCGAGGAGTTCACGGTGTTCACGGGCCTCAACTTCACGCCGACCGCGACAGTCGTGCTGAACATCGACGGAGATGTGAGAAGAGCGTCGGAGACTGGGGTCGGCCCCATAGATGCGAGCGTGAGCGCCTTGAGGACCGCGGTTTCAAAGTGCATAGTCCTCAAGGAGTTCAGGCTTGAAGCCATCACAGGCGGATCAAATGCACTCTGCGACGTGACCGTGAAACTCGGAGACAGCGAGGACGCACAACTTCTATCGCTCGGCAAGAGCGTGGGCTCGGACATCGTTACGACGAGTGTTGATGCGATGATCGAGGGACTCAACAGGCTCTGGACAAGGAAGCTGAGCAGACAGGAGTGCGGCACTAGCAAAGAGAGAAGGAAGGCATACTAGGACTGCTGTCTCGGAGAGGTGGAGAATTTGAGCAAGACCATTGCGGAGAAGGTGTTGTCAACCAAGTCCGGGAAGGACGCAAGAGCCGGCGAGATAGTGGAGGCCGAGGTGGACTATGTCATGGTCAACGACATCACAGGGCCGGCCGCCTTTGACGAGTTCGAGAATCTATGCTCTCCAATCCTCGCGAAGAAGGTCGTCTTGATACCGGATCACTATGTCCCCAACAAAGATGTTCCATCCGCGAAACAAGCGAAGAAGATGAGAGACTTCGCTGTGAAGCACAAGGTCAAGAATTACTTCGAGGTTGGTTCTGGAGGCGTCTGCCACCAGCTCATGGTCGAGAAGGGATTCGTCGCTCCTGGAAGACTGATTGTGGGAGCGGACTCGCACACTTGCTCGTACGGCGCCCTCGGTGCGTTTGCCACGGGCATCGGAAGCACCGAAGCTGCCACCGTCTTCGCCAGAGGGGTACTCTGGTTCAAGGTCCCCGAATCGATGAAATTCAATGTCGACGGAAAGCTCGGGAAATATGTGAGCGGGAAGGACATCATACTGCACATCATAGGAGACATCGGAGTCGAAGGAGCACGATATTCCTCCATGGAGGTCCAGGGATCATCCATCAGCGCTCTCTCCGTTTCAGACAGGATTACCATCTCCAACATGGGGATTGAAGCGGGCGCCAAGGCTTGCATCATACCTCCAGACAAGAAGGTGGATAGTTATCTTGCGTCGCGTGTGATAGGGAAGTACAAACATGTGCTTCCAGATGCTGATGCGGTCTATGCCGATGTGAGGGACTATGACGGTTCTGAGATCGTCCCTCTTGTCGCCAGACCGTACCTTCCTAGCAATGTGACGCCTGCGAGCGAAGTGAAGGTGGAGATAGACCAAGCCTACCTCGGTTCATGCACGAACGGGAGAATCGAGGACCTGAGAGTCGCAGCGAGGATACTCAAAGGTAGGAAGATTCACAATGGCGTCCGCATGATAGTCGTCCCTGCAACGAAGGAGGTCTTCGACCAGGCAATCAAGGAAGGCTTGGTCAAGATCTTCTCTGACTCAGGTGCCTTCGTGTCCGGACCGACCTGCGGGGCCTGCCTGGGAGGCTACATGGGAGTTCTGGCACCAGGCGAGAGATGCGTGAGCAGCACTAACCGGAATTTCGTTGGGAGAATGGGCGACAAGGACTCCGAAGTGTACCTAGCTAGCCCCGCGGTAGTGGCTGCGAGTGCGATCAAAGGTCGAATCGCCGACCCGTCGGAGGTGGCACGATGAACACATCGTTTACCGGAAGAGCTTGGGTCTTCGGGGACAACGTGGATACTGATCAGATCATCCCAGCCGAGTATCTCGTGACCATGGATAACTCTGAGTTGGCGAAGCACGCATTCGAGAAGGCTCTGCCGAGATTCGCGAGGGACGTCTCGCACGGAGACATCGTAATCGCTGGTAGGAACTTTGGTTGCGGCTCGAGCAGGGAGCACGCACCGCGAGCGCTTATGGGTGCTGGAGTGTCGTGCGTGATCGCGAAGTCGTTCGCGCGGATCTTCTTCAGGAATTCGATAAACATCGGGCTGCCCGTTGTCGAAGCTGAACTCAATGCATCCGTTGGAGACGTCATAAGGGTCGATCTCAAGAACGGAACCGTCCTCGACATCAACACAAAGGAGCAGGCGAGCTTTGCCGGATACCCGCCGTTCATAATGATGCTAATCGAGAAGGGAGGCCTAGTACCATTCACCAAGGAGGCTCTGGGATGCAAAAGATAGGCGTGATCCCTGGGGACGGGATTGGTCCTGAGGTCATAAAGGAGGCCAGGAAGGTCCTCGACGCCGTCGCGGAAAAGAGGAACCTGGAACTTGAGTACGAAGACTTCCCTCTTGGCGCGGTACACTACCTGAAGACGAGCGAGGTGTTGTCCGATGAGACGCTTCAGCGACTCTCGAAGAAGGACGCCATCCTGCTTGGAGCAATGGGGGACCCGCGCATAGCGCCAGGCGTGCTGGAGAAGGGCGTCTTGCTGAGACTCCGGTTCCATTTCGACCAGTACGTCAACCTGCGACCGATCAAGCTCCTCGAGGGAGTTCCTACTCCCCTGGAAGCATCGGAACGAAGGGTGGACATCCAGTTCGTGAGGGAGAACACCGAGGACTTCTATGTGGGCCTGGGCGGTCG
>Ga0315268_10007296_pt1 | contig 11646 bp, 12 predicted proteins | sample C1_top_MG_FD_204535 | JGI IMG/M metagenome (GOLD analysis project Ga0315268, IMG submission 204535) | Sediment microbial communities from Yellowstone Lake, YNP, Wyoming, USA - C1_top | ecosystem: Environmental > Aquatic > Freshwater > Lake > Sediment | place: USA: Wyoming | collected 2017-08-01 | reverse complement strand
TAGGGCGTGCTCAGCGTGGTCACCGGTTGGCCGCTCACCATCACGCGCGGAAACGGCGTAAGCGGCGTCGCCGGTCCCGCGTGCATGCAGGTTATCGTGGCGCCGAGATGAAGAATGGGGGAGGGCATGTACACCACCTTCAGACGTAGGATGGGTGGAGCGCAGCGCAACCCATAGGCAATGATTGGTTACGCGATGCTCCACCCATCCTACGTCCCTGATTAAGTTTCTTTATCCCAGATAATTCCGCATCCCCTCCCCCTTGCAGGGGGAGGGTTAGGGAGGGGGTAGAGACGCAGCATCCCCATAGTGCTAACCCCCATCCTAGCCTTCCCCCTGACAGGGGGAAGGGACGGTTTTGCTCTAATGATTTATCCTGATTTATAGCTTCACCCCCTTCAATAAAGAGGGGTTGGGGAGAGGGTGTAAGCATTGCGTTCATCATGTCTGCGTCTCCTTCCCTATACCACCGTCAACGCGCCTAGGTTGACGTCCACCGTCGGCCCGGTGAGGTTGATCACCGCGCCCTTGCCGTTGGAGATCATGATGCCCACGTCGGTCACCGAGATCATCGCGCCGGTGGCGGTCTGTATCTGGATGCCGCCGGTGGGGCCGGGCACGTCGCTGATGACGATGCCGTTCTTCAGCGGTGTTTGCAGCGTGATGCCCGGCACCGCCGGCGGCACCATGTGCGACAGCATCGGCACCTCGGCCGCCGTGCCCCAGAACCCGCCCACCCAGATCGGATAGTCCGGATCACCCTGTTCGAATTCCACCCACACGCCCGCGCCGATCAGCGGCAGGGCGAACATGCCCATGTTGATGCCCGCCACCGGTGCGCAGGGCATCGCCCAGCTGGACAGCATCACGTTGGACACATCCGGTGCCATCACCTGGATGCGCCCGATCTGCATGGGATCGACGTTGTTGACCACCGTGCCGCGATATTTGCCGTAGAATTTTTTTGGCTCGCTCATGCCGGCACCCTAGCCACGGTGGACAGCAGGCCGTTGCGCACCAGTGTGAAATTCTGTTTGTATTCGCCGTGCTTGATCGCATGCGTCACGCTCTTCACGTAATACAAACCGTCAAACGCCGCGCCCGCGCCGCGCACGCCGACCAGTTGGCGCGACTTCAATATGCGGCCGTAGCGCACCACGTCCAGCGAGCCGGTGCCGGTCACCGCATCGGCGTGTTGCGAGGCGTACGCCAGCCCGGTCATCACCGCGCTCAGCGGCGATTGCTTGGCGGTGTTGCTGAGAAATTTCAGCTTGGGCGGCAGCGGCGGAATCGCGCCCAGCGGCGGATTCAGCGGCGTGATGTCGGGGATAGGAATCGGGATCGGCACCTTGGTCTGCTGGTTCTGGATGAACACCACCGGTATCTCTTTCGCTTCCTTGTCGAAGCTGAACGACAGCGACTCGACGTTGGTGTGCGCGTCCATGTCGGTGTTCAGCGCGGGTTGCGGCGCGCCCACCTTGATCTCCGGCCCCCAGTAGGCGCGGCTGGTGCCGGGCAGCGGGCCCGGATCGATGTAGAACACATAGCCCGCTTCGTGCGCGAGCTGTTTCACATAGGCGTAATCGGTGCCTTGCTGGCGCGGAATGCGCTCGATCGGGATGGGAATGTCTTCCACGATGCTCGGTATCGTGATCGGTATCACACCGAACGCGGCGTATTTGGCCAGCACCGCCAGCACGCGCACCACGGGCGGCATCGCGGGGAAAGGGATGCCGTCCAGCTCGATGTAGTCCATCAGCGCGCTCAGGTCTTTGCCCTTCACCACCAGCTTGGATTTTCCGCCGCCTGCGGCGCGCACTTCGTGGTGCGTCATCACGCCGTCCATCAGCACCTCGGCGTTGCCGCCCATCATCGCCACGATCACCACGCGCATGATGGGAATGGAGCTGCCGCCGGTGAGCAGAAACAGCGTGTGCAGCGGCGAGCGGTTGGACAGGCTGAAGGTAAGCTCGAAACCGCTCTGGGTGTCGCCGCCATTCACCTGCACCTGCACCTGCTCCAGCGCCTCGATCACCTCGCGCGGCGCGGGGATGGGCACCGCCGGGCCGATGTAGAGCTGCATGTTGATTCCCTTAAGCATCGCTCGCTCCCGGTATGCCTTGCGGCAAGGTGATGGCGAGCGTCGTGCCCGGCGTTTCGGTGAGTTCGCCGGGGCGGATCGCGCGATTCGCATCGCACAAGCGCCAGTACAGTTCCGCATCGCCCAGATAACGCGCAGCCAGATTGTCGACTCGGTCGCCCTGCACCACGGTGTATTCCTGCACCACGCTGAAATTTTCCGGCGGCGGCACGAAGCGGCGTTTGAGGTAGGCGATTGGTTCCTGATTCTTCTGTTCCAGCGTCACCACCGCCACGCCGTAATAGCGGCTGTTGGGTGGAAAGGACGAGCTGTTCAATACGCCCGCGTTCAGCAGCGCCTGCAATGGATCGCTCATGACAGTCCCTCCAGACCCAGTGTGCCCAATGTCGCGCCCGGCGCCTTGCCGGCCAGCGCCTCCTTGTTTTTGAGATAGCTCATGAACAGGCTGCCGCCCTTGTGGCTGAAGCCGAGATCATCCACCGACAGCACGCGCAGGCCGAGGCTCACCTTGGCGCGGATGGGGTTGAGCAGCGGATCGAAGGCTTCTTCCGTCACCGAAAATTCGGTCACGCGCACCGGCACTGCGCGCTGCTTGCTCCACACGAACAGCGTCATCGGCGCTTCCATCGGAATGATCTCCAGCGCGCCGCTGCCGGCCAGCGCGTTGTTGGCTTGCAGCGCGCCGCTGCCGGGGTAGACCAGCATCTCCAGCGCCGCCAGTTGCGGATAGATGCCGTGCTGCACGGTGTTGCGGTTCTGGTCGGGGAATTCCAGCTGATCGGTGGCGTCGATTTCCGCCTCCAGCTTGAACGTCTCCACCGGCGGGCCCTTCATGCGCAGCGCCTCGGAGCGGTCGGAGCCTTCGCCGCCGGTCGAATGTATCTGCAGCGAACGGCTGAGATTGTCCGGGTTGTATTGCAGCGAGATCACGCGCAGCACCGCGCCGCTGTTCGGATCCATCAGCACGAGACCGGCCTTGAGCAGGCGGGGTGAGAACGGCGCGCTAGTCATTGCGGCTCTCCTTGGCGGCGATGGCGTCATGCATCAAGTCGCGCACATCCTGATCCGGATCGGATTGCATGATGCGGCGCAAGGCGTCGATGCCGATGCAGTCGAGGTGCAGCGCGGCCTGCAAGATGTGATAGCGTGCTTGCGCGTCGTCGATGGACGACCGGGAGATCAGCGCCGCACAAGCCTCATTGTCTCCGCGCTCAAGCAGTCCGTCGGCCGCCGCCACGACGATATCTGGAGACGAAGCATCGAGTGCCTTGATGAGCGCATCGCGCGCAGCAGATCCCGCATGGCGTGCGAGTGCAATCGCAGCGAGGCGAGGCAGACGCTCGCCGCCATTGAGCATGAGCGCTTCCAGCACGGCTACGCTGTCTTCCCGTGCAAAGCGCGGCAACAGTTCCAGCAGTGCTGCAGGGTTTTGCGCCTGCCCTGAAGAGAGCAATTGGATGACGCGCGGATAACTATCCGTGCTGCACTCGAGCAAGGTTTGCGCTGCGGCCTCGCGTTCGCGCACGTGGAATGGGTCGCCATAACGGCTCTGCAGAACCAGCAGCAGTGGATCGATATCGACGGGGGGCTGCGTCATCGCTGCACCTGTGTGTGGGGTATTCATTTGAGTATCTCTTTCCGCTCTGTCTCGCTGAAGTGCGCTTTGAGCGCGTCCTTGAAGGCATTGATGGCCATGCCGGTGATGCGCGGATCGAGCAATAGGCGCTGGTATAAACCGCGCAGCAGCGGCACCAGCAGGGTCGGTGCCCACTGTTTTTTCATCTCGCCCAGATGGTATTCCACCAGGCCTTTTGGATCAGGATTCGCGATACCGAGGCCTGCATGTTTGGCGGCGACGGGAGTGAAATAGGGCAGCTCCCGCAGCAAGGAATAGATTTCTGTTTCCTTGTAGGCATAGGCGTCGATTTCAGTGGTGCGCGCCGCCGTCCCCGCTGCAGGTTTTTTATAGCCGGGAATTTTTTTCTGGGCGAGGTCATAAAGCGCCAGGTGATATTCGCTACCGTATTCGCCATATTCCTGGTGTCCATACAGCTCGTGTACCACCGTGCTCAGGACGTAGGCTGGATCGCTCTCCACCGCGGTGACGAATTCAAAGCCGTAGACAGCAATGCTGCGTTTTTTGGCGTCCGTTTCGGAAAAGGCGAGCACGCTGGAGCCGCGCTGTTCCACCGCGCCAAAATCGGCGCGCATGCGGTCTTCGGTCAGTCCGAGTTCAGGATGTTTTTTGCCCGCGTATTCCACCACCCTTTTGACCGCATCCTTGCCGCGCTTTTGCCACTTGGCCCTTTCCGATTTTTTCATCTTGCCCCAGGTGTCGACCGTGGCCGGGGCGATGGAGGTTTCTTCGACGGCTTCGCGGCGCGCCTCTTCTTTTTCCTTGGCTGTCGGCTCAGGCGGTTTGACGCCCTTGGGTGCTTTTTTGGCCAGCTTTTCCTTGGCCTTGCGTTCCGCCTCGGAGATCTGGAATTTGGCCTGAACCTCGCCCATTTGTTCGTCCGTCATGCCTGTGGCCTTGCGCGTCACTTCTTCCTGCACCCAGCGCATCAGTTGCTGCACCTCGCCCGGGAACTTGTCTCTTGCCTCCTTGGCGGGCAGGGTGCGCAGCAGCGTGGCGATATCTCCCGAGGAAAAATTGGAATCGAAGGCCTTGCGTTTGGAGGCCTTGCCCATTTTGCGGAAAGCCTCCATCGCCGCCACCGCATCCTCCGGCGTCGTGAGGGTGGTCAGGATCATGGCGAACAACAATTCCGGCGAGGGCGGGCCTTTGCCCTTGCGTTGCAGGCGCAAGCCGGCAGTGGGCAGATATGGCAAAGGCAGCGGCGTAGGCTGCCTGCGTGCGGGTTGCGCCGCAGCATGCTCCGCCTGTTGTTCCAGATGCGCATCTCTCATGCCGGATCCAGCCATGCCCCGCTGTTGTTGTATGACGTGCGCCAGCTCGTGCGCCAGCAGCCGTTGGCCGTCAGCTGTATTGGGCGCGTAGTGGCCGCTGTCGAACACAATATGCTTGCCCACCGTATAGGCCAGCGCGTTGGCTTCGCGCGCGGAACGCTCCGCCTGAGCATCGCGATGTATGCGCACATCGCTGAAGTCGTAGCCGAAGCGCGCTTCCATGAGGCTGCGGGCGGGCGCATCCAGCGGCCGTCCCGATGAGGCGATCACTTCGCGCACACTGGCCGGCGCGGCGGCGGGGGCATCGTGATTGGCGGCCTTGCGTTGCCCCTGCACGACAGGGATGCGCGACAGCGACAGGCCGGAGCCGGGCAGGCCGCGCCCGCTTACCACCGCATCGGCGGCATGGTCGGCTTCGCGCTCGTAGCTGTCGCCCGGCGTGCCGATATTCAGCGTGGACTTGCGCTGCAACGATGTGCGGACAGTGTTTTCCGGTTTGGCGGTGTGGGCGCGTTCAGCCATGATGAGGCTCGTTTTTTTGTGCGCTGCCGGTGCAGGCGACTGTGATTGAATTGGCCAGCGCGCTGCCCAACGTTGATGCGCTGTAATGCGCTGGCAAAGAGACGCTGGTGCGGATATTGGACAGGCTGGCGTCACCCAAAGCCTGCACCGAGAGCAATTCGCGGCTGAGCGTTTCATGCAAAGCGGCGGTCAACGCGGCCTCGTTTATCTGGGTGAAACCGCTCAACACCAGCTGGTCGATGTGCAGATGAATCGCGCCGGGTTTTGGATTGTTACTCATCGCCAGCCTCCGATTTCAACTTCGTTGATCGGCTTTTCCAGTTTCGAGTGTTCGGTGCGCGCGGCGCGGGCGAGGTGGGTCATCGACATGGGTGTGCCGTCCTCGGCCGCGAGGAAGGCGGCGTTCATCGCGATGTTGCGGATGTTGCCGCCGGAGACGTGCAGGCGCGCCAATAGATCGAGCTTGAGCTCTTCGTGCGGCAGCGCTGCCGGGAAAATCCGCCGCCATATTTCGGTGCGCTGTGTCACATCCGGAAACGGGAATTGCACCACGAAGCGGATGCGCCGCAGGAAGGCGGTGTCGACCGACGATTTCAAATTGGTGGTCAGGATAGACAGCCCGCGATAGGTCTCCATGCGCTGCAGCAGGTAGGCGAGCTCGATGTTGGCGTAACGGTCGTGGCTGTCCTTGACCTCGCTGCGTTTGCCGAACAGCGCATCGGCTTCATCGAACAGCAGCACCGCGCCGCTGGTCTCCGCTGCGGCGAACAGTTGTTCGAGATTTTTTTCCGTCTCGCCGATATATTTGCTCACCACTGCGGACAGATCGATGCGGTAAAGGTCGAGCCCCAGCTCGCCCGCCAACACCTCCGCCGCCAGTGTCTTGCCGGTGCCGCTCTCTCCCGCAAACAGCGCGCTGATGCCCAGGCCCCGTTCGCTCTTGCCGGCGAATCCCCATTGTTCGTACACGGTGTTGCGGTGGCGCACCTGGCGTACGGTGTCATGCAGGATGGCGAGTTGCGGCGCAGGCAGCACCAGGTCGCTCCAGGTGGCATGCGGCGTGATGCGCTGTGCCAGACGTTCCAGCCCGCCGCGCGCACGGCGGCGGCAAATCTGCCACAGGGTTTGCGGCACCTCGCCGCTCTTCGTCCCGGTGCGCAGTTCCACCGCAGCGGCCGCGATATCCTCGGCAGCAAAATCGAAATGCGCGGTGATCGGCAGCAGCGCCGCGTCATCTATTCCCGCGCTATTTTCCAGTGCGCTGCGCCACAGATCGCACTGTTCGCCGGTCAACGGTTTGCGCACCTCCATCAGTATGCAACGCTGTTGCACGGTTGCTGGCGGTTTGCCGAGCAGGATCACCGGGCAGGTCAGTTGATCCAGCAGGGGAGCGAGCGGCGCCTCCTGCCCGTCGTCCGTCTCGATGATCAGCGCGCCGCGTATGAGTACACATTCGCGCGTAAACAACCGCGCCAGCAGCGCGCGCTCAGTGGCATCCGGCGGTATGTCGTTTGCGCGCAGCAGCAAGGGACGCAGCGCCAGCAAGCCGCAGGCGTGTGCCGCTACGGCGCGAATGCCGCTGGGATCTGTGCCATATAAACTGATAATCGGAGACTGGGTTTGTGCTTCGCTCCAGTGGTGTTGCAGCTGCTCCGCCTGCTGCCGTTGCGAGGGGGGCAGCGGCAGCGCGCGCGGCAGGTCGCGCAGCAACGCCGCCAGCCGTGTGTCGAGCGCAGGCACGCCGAGCATAAAATGCAGTATGCGTTCGTCGATGGACAGGCGAGATGTGGTGAGTCGGGAGATGTCGCTGATATGGATCAATTGCCAATAGCGCAACGGCGACTGCGGCGAGAACGCGCTCCAGTGAGGCTCGGGCAAGACAGTCAGCGCAAGGCCGAAGGTGATTCTTTCAGCGTGGCCGTTGTCCAGATTCTCCGCGCACAGATGGGCGATATTCGCATCCAGTTCCACGCCGACACAGAGCAGTATCAACCCTCGCTCAAAGGCGGATAGCTGGAATTTTTCGCACAGAAAATCGAGCACAGGCGATGTTTCGGCGGGCCTTTCCACCGCGCTTCCGGTGTCGCTGTTGAGCGCATTTTCCAGCAACTGATGTAGCCAAGTGAGTTCACCGTTCAAAGCCAGCCGGTTGAGCTCGATCCATTGATTGTCGTCATGTGCGTTCATACGGGGATGTTCATACGTTGTGTCGTATCAAATTGCGGCGGCGTCACAGCCCGATTGACCAGCAGGCTGTCCGCGCCATCCACGCGCAAGCGCAGCCATTGCGGGCCTGCGGCGAGCTCGGGAAATACGAAAACCATGCTGCCGGTTTGCGCGATGAAACCGCTCGGCAATGCTTCATGGCCACCGGCATTGAGGCTGACCTTTTGTCCCGGTCTGACCTGCGGCGTGAACACCAGTGTCAGCGTGACTGCGCCGGTGGCGGCATTACGCACGGCCGTGGAAGCCGGGATGTCCAGGCGCGGCGCCAGCATCAACGGCTGCGCATTGGTGCTGCGCACTTCCGTCTCGCCCGCGCGCTGCAGTATCAGGGTGACGTTCCACGCGCCCGGCGGCCAGGCGATGTGCGCGGCGGCATTGTTGGGCAGTGCGATAGTCACGGTCTCGCCGTTGGCATTGATGCCCACGTTGAGATCAATTGGGTTTGCAAGACGCGGATGTTCGAAACGCACCACCACATTGCTGCCTTCCAGATTGTGGCCGCGCAAGGTGAGCGTGTCGCCCAGCTGGGCAACGAGTTGCTGATTCGGCGGTTCGATGGCGGTGAGCATGGGGTAGGGCGGAATCAGGCTGGCGCCGGCCATCACGCCGCGCTCGCGACCGCTTAGAGGGTCGACCGGGCCGCGCGTGAGCACCGGCAGCGCGGCTCGCGTAGCCCGCTGCGCTTCGATCAACACCACCGACACATGATAGGCGGCGGTGGGCCGGTAATGGGCCTGCAGCGCCGCCCACAGCTTGGACATTTCTTCGGTGCTCATGGTCACCGGCGTGATCCTGATCTGCTCGACCTGGTCGGCCAGATCGGCAGCGGAGAGCGCCTGAAACGCCGGCGGCAGGATGGCACCGGGAACGGTGCCGCCGCTGAGCGCGGTGCGTATCGCCTGACGATCCAGCACCGGCGTCTCATGCAGCAAATGCATCGCATATCCCAGCAGAATTTCGCTGTGCAAGTCCGCCGAGCCGTAGGCGGTCAGCAGGTAATGCAGGTCCAGCGCCAGCGGCGGATTGGTCAGGCGCGTGCCGCGTCCGTCGCGCGAGGGCAGGCCTTCGTTGCGCCAGCCCGCGTTGGGCGTCACCTGATACATGAACAGATTGAGCTGCGTGCGTCCGGTAGCGGCATCCACCGGAATGATGTCAGGCGGCGCGACCGTGACATCCACATTGCTGCCCAGCGACCCGGTGATGTTGTGGTCGATGAGGCCGTTGTTGAGCAGATCGCGCAACACGGCGGTGACCGCGGCGATGGCCAGCGGGCTGCTCATGATGCGCCCGCTCCGCGTTTGAGATAGTCGCTCAGGGAAAGTGCGGGTTGGCTGGTCGGGCGCGGGCGCGGCGCGGCCGGCGGTGCTGCTGCTGCGATATTGGCCCGGACTTCGACACGGCCTATGGTGATGTGCACCGTGGGCGGGGCCGGTGTGGTGGTGTCCGCAGCAGCGGGTGTGTCGGCCGATACAGCAAAATGGGCTGCGGACTCAATTCTGCGTTGCGGCAGCAGAGGCTGTGTCGCGGCTGCAGCCTTTCTCTGCTTGTGCACGGCGGTCGGCGATACCAGCAGTGCGGCAGCTTGCGGACTGTCTGGTGCAAGCAACGGTGCTATCGTCTGGAAATTCGCTGGTGCTGCTTTAACGAGCGGGATCAGCGTCGATTCCACCTGCGCCGGATCTGGAGCTATGCGTGTCTCAGGCATTGCTTCAGTTGTAGTGGAATATTTGGTTGGAGAAACGGAGGCACGCATTACATCAGTGACGGAATCGATGCGCCCGGTCGCGCGGGATTGCAAAGCAGGGTCAGCCTGCGTCCCGCTCTGCGTGTTAGTGACAACGGTCGTGTCGGAGACATTGCCGATCGGAGATTCCTCGACCGGCGCGAACAGACTCGGCAGGTGCGGTGCGATCAACGGAGCCGCGCCAATGCTGCGTTGCGCCATTCGTGTGAGAAAATCGCTCATGCTGCCACCCGCTCCAGATAGGCGTTGCGCCGCGCAGAACTCATGCCGAGAATGTCGGCCTCGCGCCAGCCATAGGCGCGTGCCAGCAGATGCACTTCCATCAACAGGCGTTGTGCCCGTGCATTCACCTCTTTCCACAGGATGTGCGCGATATCCAGCGTCGCTTGCCAGTGGTGTTCGCAGGCGGGGCAGGTCAGTTCGAACAACAGTTCCGCTTGAGGATCGAGTTCGAGTGCTGCTTGTGCGGCCGCAGCACTAATCGCTTCGGGCAATTCGTGTGCATTCACCAGCACACCATTTCTGTGTGCCTCGACCACGCAGCGCTGCAGCAATATTTGGCGGGCCTCTGCGACATCGGCCGCACCCGCCGCTGCGGCGAGATCAAAGCTGGTGAGAGGTCGCAGGCGCAACTGGTAGCCTTCGGCAGCCAGCGTTCTTTCGTGAACAAGCAAATCCGGCGAGTGCAACGCGCTGCATGCGATTTCAAGCTCCACCGCCTCATTGCAATGCGGGCAGTTGGCACGACTGTTCAAGGCATCTCCAAAGGTAGCCAGGCGCAACGCCAGCAGCCGCGCATCGCGACGGCCCAACGGCAGCGAAGCCAGTTCGTCGCGGGAATGCTCCGGCTCCGCCGTCATCAACAGCGCGAGCGCCTGATCGACGGGGTGATAACGGTGGGCGGTCTCCCATACTGCAAGGATGTCGGCGTCACCTAGGGATCGCATGATTTACCTTACCCGTCATTAATGTGAAGCTCGCAAACTGTAGGTTGGGTTAGCGGTCTCATCGCGTAACCCAACATGCACACACTTGCGTCCTGAGTGTGCTGTGTTGGGTTACGCCCTTGGGGGCTAACCCAACCTACAAAATCGTAATGTGTCATGAGCATTAAGCCGGTTCTGTGAAGCTCGGTTCGCTGGGCTCGGTTACATCGTAGTCGCGTTCCCAGCCTTCGTTTTCCAGCTTGATATGCTGGATGGCCACGGCGTTGGCGTTGGCGTCGAGATCGGGCAGCGCCTGAAATTCTGACACCCAGCAGCGGAATAGCTTGTATGCCATCACCAGTTGGCCGGCCTCGTTGTAAACCTCGAGGATGAGGTCCTTGCGGAAATCCTTGAGCGAGACTTCACTGCCCAGACCGGAGCCGTAGTTCCACACCTTGTTGGCCCACTTTTCGAATTCGGTGTCGTGCGTGACGCCGCGATCCAGCGTGATGGCCTCGTACTTGGTGCGCCCCGGTGATTTGCGCGAACTGGACGGATCTCCCCCTTCGCGATGCTCGACTACTTCGGTGCTGCGCTTGAGCGCACTGACCTTGGAGACGCCAGCGACATAACGGCCATCCCATTTGATGCGGAATTTGAAGTTTTTGTAAGGGTCGAAACGCCGTGCATTGACTGTGAACTGTGCCATGGGTCACTCCTCAGATTTGTATTGGGTCAGGTTTGAATTTGTCCGGCGATCTGCTGAATCTTGATCACCACGAACTCTGCGGGTTTGAGCGGCGCGAAGCCCACCACGATATTGACCACGCCCTGGTTGATGTCGTTCTGGGTGGTCGTCTCCTTGTCGCATTTGACGAAGTAGGCATCGCGCGGACTGGTGCCCTGAAAAGCGCCCTGGCGAAACAGGCCCTGCATGAAGGCACCAACGTTGAGCCGAACTTGCGCCCACAGCGGTTCGTCGTTGGGTTCGAACACCACCCACTGCGAGCCACGGAACAGGCTTTCCTCAAGGAATAAAGCGAGCCGCCGCACCGGCAGGTATTTCCATTCAGAAGCGAGCTGATCCGCGCCGACCAGCGTGCGCGATCCCCACACCACACGCCCGGTGACAGGAAATGCGCGCAGGCAATTCACGGCCAGCGGGTTGAGCTGTCCGCTCTCGCCATCGGTGAGCTTGGCCGTGAGTTCGACTACGC
>Ga0315268_10007295_pt1 | contig 11647 bp, 10 predicted proteins | sample C1_top_MG_FD_204535 | JGI IMG/M metagenome (GOLD analysis project Ga0315268, IMG submission 204535) | Sediment microbial communities from Yellowstone Lake, YNP, Wyoming, USA - C1_top | ecosystem: Environmental > Aquatic > Freshwater > Lake > Sediment | place: USA: Wyoming | collected 2017-08-01 | reverse complement strand
CAGCCGGTGAGCATGCGGACATGGTGAGTGAAAGCAATTTCCATCCATTCTTTTTTGCCAGAATGTTCATGGCAGGAAACCAGGAGAGCGCGTGGCTGTCTCCGAAGAGCACAATCGTCGTACTTGAGGTTGTATCACCGTAAATGCATGGCAGCGTTGATGGAGCAAGATTTTGCTGGGTGTGGCAGCGATCAATGTACGTGAGTGGTCGATCGCTTTTTGCGTTGATCAACTCGGGCTCCAAATTCGCTGGCACGGCAGAGGCGAGAGTGTCGGGTCTTGTATTTGCCGATTTTTTTGACTCGGTTAATGGATTCAAAAGAGCATCGACTTCGGCTGCTTTTTCTGCTGCAGTGAGTGGCTTTGAGTTGTGATGCGCGGTGGTCGTTACAACGTAATCGGCTCCAAGTGAAACGCCTGCAATGACCAGTGCCATTGCACCGGCGGTCAATAAGTTTCTGCGTGGAAGGGTTCCGATGAATTTGCCGTGTCTAAGGGGATCCTCCACCCAGCGTTGCGTTGCGTAGGCGAATGGGATGGCAAGAAGAGCCAATCCGGAGCGCTCGTAGATATTGAGTGGCAGACCTTTCATGGTGAGAGGGAGGACGAGCAAAGGCCAGTGCCAGAGATAGAGGGAGTAGCTAATTCTTCCCAAAAATTGCGGAAGGGCCTTTCCCAAAAATGGCGCCGGACTAAAACGAGAGGTTCTGCTGCCACCAGCAATGAGTAACGCCGCACCGAGTGTAGGTGTAAGGGCTGGCCAAGACGGGAATGGTGCAGTTGCTTTGATGAAGAGCCCTGAATAAATGACGGCGGACAACCCGAGCCAGCCAAAGAGCACGGCCAGCCAATGAGGCGTCTTGGATAATCTGGCACCAAGGGCGGCAAGAATTCCACCGAGAGCAAGCTCCCAGGCTCGAGTAGGCAGCGAGAAGAAAGCCCAGGGTCCCGCTTTTGTTACCAGATATGTGGCGAAGACAAATGATGAGATTCCAATGATCGCAATGACGATTCCGATGCGCACACGAAGCTTTTTGGCTCCGTATGCAACGAAAAGAAAAATTGCGGGCCAGAAGAGATAGAACTGTTCTTCAACGCCAAGCGACCAAAAATGAAGGATAGGTGAAGGCGCCGTGCTGGCCGCGAAATAGTCGGTTGCACGAAAAGCGAAAACAATGTTAGAGACATAAAGTGCCGCGGCCGAAATATCGACCATAACTGAAGGAATCGAGAGCGGGGGCAGAATGATGATCGAAGCGATCAGAGTCACTACCAAGACCAGAGCCGAGGCAGGCAATAGTCTCCGTACTCGTCGGGCATAGAAGTTCCGGAGCGAGATCTTGCCAGTGGTTTCGTATTCTCTGAAAAGCATTCCGGTGATGAGATATCCAGAGATGACAAAGAAAACGTCTACGCCAACGAACCCGCCATTGAAACCAGGAATGGAGGCGTGAAAGAGGAGGACCAGAAGGACTGCAATTCCACGCAGTCCCTCAATATCGCCGCGGAAACTTGGCTTCGACTTCTTCGAAACCTCGTTGGTTGCCACTAGAAAAAGGTACTGCAGCGCGGTCAAGACCCAAACAAGAGTGGGTTGCACTGACGCTATTCACATGAACTTCACATGGAAGCAGAAGGGCGTTGGACTGGTCACGTCCTGTAGCCAGCGAAACCAGGGCAGGGGTAGCCTCAGGAATACAGGATCGTAGAGATGCTGCGGTCCTTGAAAACGAGGCAAATTATGACCGCCGTAGAGGGATTCAAAAACAAGAGTGTGATTGTCACTGGAGCCGGTTCGGGTATCGGACGTGCTGCTGCAATACAATTCGCCAAGCTTGGAGCCAAAGTTCTTGTCGCGGAACTCAACGCGAAATCAGCCAATGCAGTTGTAGATGAAATTCACGCATTAGGTGGGACTGCAACGGCGGTGGTCGGAGATATGAGCGACCAGAGCGTGGTTGAGAAAGTGGTGAATACTGCCATCACGATTCATGGGGGATTGGATGTCTTGGTAAATAACGCTGGAATCATGGACAGCATGAGCGCCAATGATGAAGTCAGCGTGGAGGAGTGGGATCGAGTTATCCGCGTGAATCTCACCGCTCCGTTCTTGTTGTCTCGCGCTGCGCTTCCTCACATGCTCTTGCAAGGAAAGGGCGCAATTGTGAACACGGCCTCCGAGGCCGGCTTCCGCGGAAGTTGTGCTGGCACGCCCTATACGGTTTCCAAACACGGCGTCATTGGCCTCACTAAGTCCGACGCCATCATGTACCGGAACAGAGGTGTACGCGTGAATGCGGTAGCACCGGGAGGGACGAAGACCAATATCTCGGTTGTGCCAATTGCAGGTAAAAAGGGCCCTGAGGTCCTTGGTGGTTACATGGCAAATGTAGGGAGGATTGCTGAGGCCGATGAGGTTGCTGCAGCAATTGTGTTCTTAGCATCTGACGCAGCAAGCGACATCACAGGAGTGGTTTTACCAGTTGATGGAGGCTGGTCTGCTGTTTAATTGAATTATGGTCGCACTTGCTCTCTTCGTTCTGATCATTGGTATTGATCGTGTGGTGCTTTCTGAGCGATGGCCAATTTTTGACGGTTTTAGAAGTGTATGGCGCACATGGATGCCGAAGGCAAAATCCTTTATTCGATCAGCGCCGGGAACTTACACCTACCTATTTGTTCTCACAATCACGACTTGGGTCCTCCAAACATCGAGCAGCAAAATTGCAGAAGAATTGCTTCTTGAGCGGAGCACGAATTTGCATCATTTAATTCATGATCCAATGCGTGTGCTTTTCGGAAGCGCCTTCTGGGTGACTAACACTGGAGAACTTCTCTTCTCGTTGGTCGCTTTCAGTTTGGTAGCCACCTCCGTTGAACGATGGATCGGCACCGCCCGTACGGCGAGCGTCTTCTTTTTCGGCCACGTTGGGGCGACGCTTATTGTCGCCTTTTGGCTCTGGGCGTCTTTGAATTTCACGCTCGTGAAATCCCCCATGACAAGTGCCCGAGATGTCGGTTCTAGTTACGGACTTGCAGCCTTGGCGGCTTTGCTCACTTATCGAGCTCCCTCTCCACGACGATGGTTTTATGCGGGAGCGATCGTGGGCTTGATCGGTATTACTTTGGCATTCGATTCGTCGTTTACAAATTGGGGGCATTTGTTTGCTTTTGGAATCGGGTTCCTAAGCTATGGGTTTATACCTCACAAAATTCGTAAGCGTACCTAAACCTTTCTTCGCCCCTTGATCAACGGCATTTCCGAAACAGAGGACGGATTCTCCAATAGCTGGTGAATTGGTAATTCGGCTGCCCCGATCATTAACAGATTGGCATTTAGTTTCCCTGGGGTGACGATTACTTCTTCTTGCGAAGCCATGAGTGTGTGCTGTCTAAATTCTTCCAATAATCGATTTTGATCGAATTTGAAGAGCGATGCCAAGAATCCCGAGAGTATGACCACTTGAGGGTTGAAGATATTGACCAGATTTGCAACTCCTATGGCAAGGGAATCTATCTGCTCGTGGAATTCGGTAATAGCCTCAAGGGAATTGGTTGCTAAAATTGCCGTTTCCAATTCATCTTCGTTGGCAGTCTTCAAGCCGAGTACTCTTAACAACCTGTCGCGGCGTACTGCCGACTCGAGCGTGCCGACAAGACCTGAATAGTCTTCCTTCTTCGAATCAGAGATGCGGATATGGCCCAATTCGCTGGCGTAACCGGAGGCACCACGAAGTTGTTGTCCATCAATCACAACACCGCCGCCAACTCCATTGGTGCCTCCAAAGAGGTAGACGATGTTAGAGAATTTTCGTGCAATTCCCAATGTTCGTTCAGCTAAACACCCCAGACTGGCATCGTTATCGATGAAGACCGGAAGACTTGAGAGCTTGCTCAGCATTGGACCAAATGGTGCGTTGATCCATTTGAATGCCGGGGCAAACCGCACAAGTCCTTCGGCAACTCTTACTTGACCAGGGATCGCGACGCCGACTCCGATGATGCGGGTACCTGGTGCCAATTTGGCCCGCATGTGAATGATCAAGTCGTTGGCAATTTGCACTGCCATGGTAGGTGTGAGATTTGCCGGATTGGGTCGCCGCGCTTTCATGAGCACTTGGCCCAAGAGATTCACAACACCAACAGTGGTGGCGTCCAGGGCAGTGTTTACCGCGAAGGCGACAACATCTGCACTATGGGAAACCATGACGCTTGGACGGCCAACACCGGTTGGTCCAGCAGATTGCGATTCATAAACTAATCCAAGGTCTTTGAGTTCGGATACAAGGTTAGAAATTGTCGTCCTGTTCAGGCCAGTGCTCGAAGTAAGTTGCGCGCGCGAGAGGGTTCCGAATTTGTGGAGAAGTCCGACGATTGCAGACAAATTGTGCTCGCGAAGATCTTCGCGGTTACGCCCGCGATCTGATTGCGAAGGGAGTAGGGAATTTGCCACCGTTTACCTACCTTTTGTGAGCGTGCCATTGACAGTTCCGCCATAATAGAGTAAATTGTCAATTCAAACAACAAACTCACCCCTCAAGGAAAATACATGTCACTTACGCCAACCCGCGAAGATAAATTCACATTCGGATTATGGACAGTCGGTTGGCAGGCCCGAGATCCCTTCGGTGATGCAACACGTGCCCCACTGGATCCGGTGAGGACAGTTCAAGAATTGGCTTCTCGCGGTGCCTACGGCGTTACCTTCCATGACGATGATTTGATTCCATTTGGTTCAAATGAGGCTGATCGCGAAGCCCACATCGCCCGCTTCAAGAAAGCTTTAGCTGATACCGGGATGAAGATTCCAATGGCGACGACGAATCTTTTTTCTCATCCGATATTTAAAGATGGTGCTCTTACTTCAAATGATCGCGATATTCGTCGGTTTGCTCTCAAGAAAGTAATGCGCAATATCGATCTCGCTGCTGAACTCGGTGCAGAAATATATGTTTGCTGGGGTGGGCGCGAGGGGGCAGAGTCGGACGGCGCCAAGGATGCCTACGTTGCCTTAGAGCGTTACCGCGAGGGTTTTAACCTACTTTCCGAGTTTGTCATCGACCGTGGATATGCAATCAAATTCGCTATTGAACCGAAGCCCAATGAACCCCGTGGAGATATCTTTCTTCCTACCATCGGTCATGCGATCGCCTTTATCAATTCTTTGGATCATCCAGAAATGGTCGGCGTGAATCCTGAGGTCGGACACGAGCAGATGGCTGGGCTCAATTTTGTTCATGGAATTTCCCAGGCGCTATTCCATAAGAAGTTATTCCATATTGATCTGAACGGTCAGCATGGTCCCAAGTTCGACCAGGACCTCGTATTCGGCCATGGCGATCTCAAATCGGCATTCTTCCTTGTCGATCTGCTCGAGCGTTACAACTATCAAGGCCCTAAACACTTTGACTACAAGCCAGCTCGTACTGAGGACGACAAGGGAGTCTGGGAATCCGCAACTGCAAACATGCGCACCTACCTTTTGCTCAAAGAACGGGCCCTTGCTTTCCGCAATGATCCGAGAGTGAAGGCCGCCATGGTGGAATCCCATATCGACCAGTTGGAAGTGCCGACGCTTTCACCGGGGGAAAGTTGGAAGGACATTGAATTGGATTCCATTGATGTTGAAGCTGCTGGGGCGCGTGGCTACGGTTACGAGAAGATCGACCAGCTTGCAATCGAACATCTCATGGGAGTTCACGAGTAGGAGATGGCATCGCTAAGCCAGGGTGTACTAGTAGCCGGTGTTGATTCCTCGACTCAATCCGTAAAAGTCGTCATTCGTGATGCCGCAACTGGTCAACTCGTTCGCTCGGGGCGCGCAAGTCACCCCGCAGGAACTGAGGTCGATCCGCAGTCATGGTGGCTCGCCCTTCAAGAGGCGATCGAATCTGCTGGAGGCCTGGAGGATGTTTCGGGCATTTCAATCGGCGGGCAACAGCACGGAATGGTTGTTCTAGATAAGGATGGCAGCGTCATTCGCCCGGCCCTTCTTTGGAACGACACTCGATCGGCCCAAGCGGCTAGTGACTTAAACGATGAGTACGAGAAACTTCATGAAGGCGAGCCCATTTCTGCCGCAGTTGGTTCTCGATTGGTTGCTGCGTTTACAGCGAGCAAGATTCGATGGTTGGCCGACCATGAACCCGAAAATGCCGATAACGTAGCCGCAATTGCTCTACCCCACGATTGGTTGTCCTGGAAACTCTCAGGCTCCAAAAATCTTGAAGACCTATTTACCGATCGCTCGGATGCATCTGGTACGGGCTATTTCGACCCCGTAACTTCGGAATATCGGCGAGATATCTTGGCCCTTGCACTGAAAAGCGACCGAGAAATAATTTTGCCAAGGGTCTTGGGGCCTTTTGAAATCGCAGCTAGAACATCCACAGGGATTTCAATAGGTGCTGGGTGCGGAGATAACGCTGGAGCAGCACTTGGAGTTGGTGCGCAATCTGGGGATGTAGTCGTGTCTTTGGGGACTTCCGGGACCGCGTTCTCTGTATCGAAGACGCCCACGCATGATAGCCGTGGTTATGTGGCCGGTTTTGATGACGCGACTGGCCATTTCCTACCATTGGTTTGCACACTTAATGCCGCGCGAATTCTCGACGCAGGCGCGAAGATTCTTGGTCTTTCACTTGACGAATTCGGCGAGCGAGCACTTGCCGCGCAACCTGGAGCCGGCGGGCTCACTTTGCTTCCGTATTTCGAGGGCGAGCGAACTCCGGATCGCCCCGAAGCTACTGGAGCGCTTACAGGTCTCTCACTTTCCAATTCCACTTCCGAGAATTTTGCACGCGCGATGATTGAAGGAATGCTCTGTGGGTTGGTTGATGCTGTGTCGCAACTTGAAACTCAAGGTGTGGAAGTTAGAAGAATTCTCATCATTGGGGGAGCCGCTAAGAATGCCGCGATCGCGTCGATCGCATCCTCCTTGTTTGGAAGGGCAGTTTTTCTTCCGCAAGACGGGGAATATGTAGCAGATGGTGCGGCAAAACAAATTGCATGGGCTCTTGAAGGATTCGAACCAAAGTGGACGAACTCGTCAATGGAATCCGTTGTTGCCGAACACGCCCCGGCTGTTATGGAACGCTATATGACTTTGGTGGAGCGAACAAAAACCTGGTAACCGCGAACGGTAATTTGCCTTGCTTTGGAAGGCGACCAAGTCCTATTCTCTAAGCATGGTCTACGCAACGATATTTGTGGCTTTGATTTTGGCCCTTTGCATCGCAAGAATTTACTTCCTCAATTCGGAGATAAAAGCCCTTGATGTAGCGGGTGCGAAGTTCACCAAGCAGGTTGAGACGTGGAGTTCAAATTCAGCAAAAGGAGGGGTAGCGGTTACCCATGAGATGCCAAAGGAAATACAGGAAGCTCTAACTGAGTCCGAATGGGCGATCAATGCACGGGATTCAAAAAAGGAAAGTCGCACAATTTGGCTGGGTGCATCGGTGATGGCGTTAATCGCTCTGGTTACCGCAATCGTTGAATTGTCGCAAAATTCGTATTAGTTATTGATCTCGCTTCAGGTTGGGCCAAGCGATGAATGTTTTGCGGCTCGGGCAATATTTCGTTGCATCCCTCCGAATACGAGTCCATGAAATGGTTTGATCAACGTCCAATAAATCCCGCCAGCTGGTCCCAACGGATGGAAGAGGGCTCGTTGCCTAAACAATGTTTTGCCCTGTCGGTTCTTATCAACGATCAACTCGAGCCAGGCCAAGCCCGGCAATTTCATTTCTGCGCGCAATCGAAGTAGATGGCCTTCTTCAAGTTCCTCGACGCGCCACCAATCAAGAGCGTCGCCGACAATCAAATTGAAAGGATCGCGACGACCCCGTCGCAGTCCAGGACCTCCGACGAAACGGTCAAGCAAGCCTCGGGTCCACCAACCCAGTCGCCACGAGTACCAACCGTGTTCGCCGCCGATTCCTTCAATGACATGCCAGAGCTGCTCAGCTGTGCTGTCGACAATTCGTTCTCGTTCATCCACATAGAGAGATCCCCCTGCCCAATCCGGATCACTCGGTAGGGGATCACTCGGTGCACCGACGTGGGCTGCGGATGCCCAACGAGTTGTCACGCGTCCGTCCTGAATTCTTTGGAGTGCGAGTTCGACTGCTTTGTGAAAATCGGTAAGACCGTCCTCTGGATCTGGAATACAGCGTGAGATCTCGCGGTCCTTGCAGATGACTTCATTGACAAGACTCTCCATTAGCGGTCGGGCAATCTTTTTCGGAACAGGAGTGATCAAGCCGACCCAATGACTCGATAACGATGGCGTCATAAAAGGCAGGGACATAATTCTTCGTGACTTAAGTCCGGCAATTTTGGCGTACTCAACCATCATCTCCCGGTAGGTGAGTACATCAGGGCCACCGATATCGAAGCCTCGGTTAATACTTGGATTCATTGACGCAGATTTCACTAGATAGTGAAGGACATCCCTGACTGCGATCGGTTGAATTTTGCTATCAACCCAGTGCGGGGCAACCATGATCGGCAAGCGTTCGGTCAGGTATCTCAGCATTTCGAATGATAAAGATCCAGATCCAATGATGACAGCTGCTCGCAACACCGTCGTTGGCACACCACTTGCCAGCAGGATTTCTCCCACTTCCTTCCGTGATTTCAGGTGAGGGCTCAGATTCTCTTCTTGTGGGTACAACCCACCTAGATAAACAATTCGACCTACATTGCACGCTCTTGCAGCTACTGCAAAATTTTCTGCATTAACGCGGTCGAGAGATGCGAACGTCGCGCCCGCGCCCATCGAGTGGATCAGGTAATAGGCAACATCGACGTCGGCCAGCACAGAGATCAGACTTTTTGGGGAAGCAGCGTCGCCGTAAACGATTTCAACTTGCTCGCACCATTCACGATCGGCAAGGTGTCTGGGCTGGCGGGCCATAACTCGAACTCTGAAACCGGCGGCTAGCAATTCAGGGATAAGTCGGCCGCCGATGTAACCGGTCGCACCGGTCACCAGAACGAGAGAAGAATTATCTTCTGGGGCTTGCGGCATGGGACAATTCAACTGCCTTTGGTTAAGTTTTTCCTCGAAGGCTTTGAAAAGGAAGGAATCTCACAAGCTTCGGCAGCCCTGGAATTTTTGGGTGATACATTGTCAGTAAGCAAATAATGAGGAGGATCGCGAAAACCTCTATGTCGGCATTTCTTGATGTGGAGAAGGGTTTTACTGAATACCAGAATGCGTACGGAGTCAACCAGAACTGACCGGGAAATGAATTTGTTCCACTGGCGACTGCCATTCTATCTCCGTCAAGAAATGCTGAATGGGCTTCTTCAGCGATCCATTTGCCGTCACCGAGGAATAGAGCGGGTTTTGTGAAGTCGCTTGGGTAGGGACCTTGCTGCGTGGTTAGTAACCCATCGAGTGTTCCCGCTTGTGCAAGAAAGAGAAGGGCATCCGTCAGTGTCTTTACGGGGCCATACGAGGGATCATCTTCAAGAGTTTCCCGATTATTCTTGCCCCCCAGCGCATTTATGTAACTGGTTGTCCACGCCGCTTGTTGGCTGGATGTAGCCGATGTCCATTTTCCGAGGGCACCGTCAATTGCTTTTCCCTGTCCTTTTACAAAACCCTCAATAAGTCGAATTTGGGCGTCGGTGCTGAGTCCTCTGAAATTGCCGATCGCCGCATAGACCCCTTGGGTTTGACTTACTTGGAGCGGGGAAATTACAAAGTCATTTCCCGGATCAATGGGAATTCCAAGGTCAGTATGAGCTTGGGGATCAATCGGACCTAGAGATTGACCTCTGTCGAGCAAGTTGTACGGAGGGCCATTGCTTCCCTTACCTTTTTGATTGGCAAGCTCGAATGCCGCGGTAAGGACGAAATCGGTGGGAGCGGCGTTGGCCCAATCTTGAAGGGATCGTTGACCAGACTCAGGAGCCTTAAAGAAACCAGCGCAAAGGATTGCTATCGCCAGTATAGGAATCAGCGCAACAACCGTTCCTCGGTATAACTTCGCCGGGCCGTGGAGATCATCCCCCACGAATATTTTACGCAGACTGCTCTTTAGTCTGCTCATTCCTTGACCTCTAAGGTTATTGGACGTCTCCAGGGCAGATGGATAAACCGTTGTTGCGCGATGGAGATATGCCAGAGAGTCAAAGAAGCAACCACGATCGGGAAAATTGCGATATGGAGAGTGAGCATCTGGCCGACATTCAGCGGATCAAAAAGTGTTCCGACTCCAATGGCATTAAAGACATTCTTGGACTGCAGGGCGATCCACTGAGAATTAAGGTTGCCTGCTACTAATCCTCCAGTGTAGGCGGTGAACATGCAGGCAAAGAATGAGATCACACCACTGGCCCACATGGGGAATCTCTGCCCCTTTGAAGCCGCCCGCCAAAAATTGAACATGAAGTGCAGGATTATGGATACAAAGAACAATTGCACGGACCAGAAGTGCAAGCCGTGAACAAAACTACTCACGTTGGAGGCGTACAACCACGAAAGACCTCGTGAAGCCATGACAATTCCTGAGGCAAAGACCAGGATCAACGATGCCAGTGACACTGAATTGTTGATGTGTCGCCAACGGTGGAGAAATTGAGGATCATGCAAATCCGTACCACTCTCGGCGAGCGTATGCGCACTGCGCTCTTTGCGGAGTTTGGCCGAACCGATAATCATCGGAACGAAGAAGAGAAGAAGAATGAGGCAGAACATAAAGAGATTGGGGAATGAAATTGTCAATGGTCCCCAATTGACATAACGTGCGGGATCGTTGAGGGAAACTGCCAGTTCAATCAAATTGATTCAGCTCCCCGCAGATTGGACGTTCTCATCAAGTTCAGAGAAATCGTCTGTAAAAATACCAGTTATTCATAGCGGGCGACGTAGATTGAACGCGATTATTATCGGAAAGTTTACGAATGTTCACTAGTGCTTTCATGGCCACCAAAAAACTAGGTGGAAACACTTAAGTGATCTGCCCAACGTTCTTCGGACAGTTTTGAATTCTCATGCCACGGCTGTGGCTTGAGGTTGTAGGTTCTCATATTCCACCGGTGTTAGATAGCCCAGGCTTGAGTGTCGTCGTTGCCGGTTGTGGAATATTTCAATGTAGTTAAAAATCGCCGAAGCCAACTCGGCTCGTGTGCTCCAGTTTTTGGTGTTGAGTAGTTCGGTTTGCATCCTTCCCCAGAAAGATTCCATGGGCGCGTTGTCGTAGCCATCACCAATACTTCCCATGGAAGGTGTTAACCCTGCTGCTTTGATTCTGCTACTAAAGGCCCAAGAGATGAATTGACTTCCGTGGTCGGAATGAACAATTGTTGATTGTGGTGATCGATGCGCGATAGCCATATCAATGGCATCGGTGACCAACTTGCTTGTCTGGTTGGAGTTAATGGACCACCCCACGATTTTGCGTGAGTGAGTATCAAGGACTCCAGCGCAGTAGAGCTTGCCTTCTCCAGTGGGATGTTCGGTGATGTCGGTGACCCAGAGCTGGTTGGGCCCTTCGCGTCCAAAGTCGTGATTGACGAGGTCACTGGCGGTGGGTGCGTTGGTCTTCTTGCGATACTTGCGTTTGGTGGGAAGGCCGTAGATTCCATTGCTGGACATGATCTTTTCCACCGTTGGCTTGGAGACGCTGATGCCAAG
>Ga0315268_10007294_pt1 | contig 11649 bp, 13 predicted proteins | sample C1_top_MG_FD_204535 | JGI IMG/M metagenome (GOLD analysis project Ga0315268, IMG submission 204535) | Sediment microbial communities from Yellowstone Lake, YNP, Wyoming, USA - C1_top | ecosystem: Environmental > Aquatic > Freshwater > Lake > Sediment | place: USA: Wyoming | collected 2017-08-01 | reverse complement strand
TTCTATCGGGTGCGCGATGATCGAAGCCGGCAGATCGGTGGAGCGGGGCTCGGTCTCTCATTGGTCAAACACATCGTCGAGGCCCATCACGGCACGATCACGGTGAAGAGCAAAGTGGGGAGAGGGAGCACCTTCACGATCGAGTTGCCATCCGGCAAACCACCAAGGAGGAACCAGCTATGAAGCGCATTCTCATTGTGGAGGATGACGCGGCCATCCTGCGCGGCCTGACGGACAATCTGAAGGCGGAACATTATGAAGTTCTTTCTGCCGCCGACGGTCAGGAAGGATATGAACAGGCAAGGAAAGGGAGGTCCGATCTGATCATCCTCGACGTCATGCTTCCGAGTATGAGTGGCTACGACGTCTGCCGGAAGCTGCGGGCGGAGGGTGTGCAGACCCCCATCCTGATGCTGACCGGGAAAGGGGAGGAGGTGGACAAGGTGTTGGGACTCGAGCTGGGGGCGGACGATTACGTGACGAAACCGTTCAGTGTGAAGGAACTCCTCGCTCGCGTCCGGTCCATCTTGCGGCGTCAGACGGAGATTCGATCGGAGATCGTTGAGACAACATTCGGGGACGTCTATGTAGATTTCAAGAAGCAGGAGGTGCTTCGAGGAAAGAAAGAGATTGAGATGAGCGCCAAGGAATTTCAGCTGCTGAAGTACTTCGTCGAGCGGGAGGGGGAAGTCATCTCCCGCAGCCAGTTGTTGGATGATGTCTGGGGCTACGACGCGATGCCCACAACCCGCACCGTTGACAACTATATCCTCTCGCTTCGGAAGAAGATCGAGGGGAATCCCTCTAAGCCGAAACACCTCGTCACAGTTCACACTGCCGGTTACAAGTTCGTAAAGTAGGGACAGCGTTTACAGAACCGCTTGCTGGCAGCGGGCGCACGCGAATCCAGCGTGTACCTTCACTACATCCAATCAAAGCTCTTCGCCCCATTTCATTTCGCTGGTAACTGACCACGACGCAACCGCGCAATCTGACGCGTGATCGGGGTCCCCCACTCTTTTCCTTCTCCACAGTGCCGACGAAGCATTTACCTCTTTTCGACAGTTCCGTGACAACTGTCTCGCCGCTTCTTGGTAAGCTTGCTGTGGAGTTCGACCAACACGCGATAAAAAGGAGGAAGGACCATGAACGAAGCGTTCGATCTCATCGACGCTATCTCTGAAAGAGTCGCTGGGTTCAAGGAAAAAATGGGAGAAAGGCCTCATTCGGTTCTCATATCGCCTGCATCCTACAGGCGGCTCCTCGAAAACAGGGCTTGGGAGGAGCGCATCGGCAATCTCGTCATCGGCTGCGCGCCGCTGAGGGAGGTCGCCACCGAGGACGGGCCAGTCGCACTTCTGATCGACGAGTTGCTTCCGGACACGGCCGTCCAAGTGGAATAGTTTGACCACTCGCTTACAGATCGGTGACAAGTATTCGCTCGACATTCGGCACATTGACACAGGAAGAGTGAAGGAGTCAGTGAACATGGCGATCATAGTGGGTCTCGGAGCAATTCTCGTAATCGTCGTAGTCTTCATCATCAGGCGTGTGTTGGTCGGCCTCAAGATTGTGCTTCGGTCATCATCACGCTAGAGGGGAGAATTCGCCAGTGAAAAAACGCAGCCACGTCAAATCATTGTTGCAGGGCCTCGTCAGGAAATTCGATGGTGACTTCTGCAAGGCCGTTCTGATCTGGATCATGACGATGATCCTCCGGTATGGCATTTCGGCGCTCGTTCTTGTTTGTTTTGTTGGCCAAGCTCTTGCTCAGGGTCCGAATCAAGTGCGAAGCCCGTTCAAAGTGGGGGAGGTCCCGCAGTACAAAGTGAAGTGGACCTTCATTCGGCTCGGGACGGTCGTCATCAGGCAGCTCCAATCAGGTTCTGCCGATACGACCTCGTATCTGCTGGAGCTGTCCGTTCAGTCGGCCCCGGCCCTCCCCTTCCTCGATGTTCACTTTACCAATCAAAGTCTCCTCTCCGTCATTTCACAATCGATCGTACGTGAGACGATCATTTCCGGCAAGGATCCGTCTGAGAAAACTATCTACTCGTACGAGCCATCCAACCTTCAGATCATAATGGAGGATAGTGCCGGCGGAAGATTGATCAGGAAAGATAGCTTGAAGGCAGAAACTGCCTGTTATGACGCACTGGGACTTCTGATGCTCAGCCGCCAACTGATCGGGCCGGTCGCTCACGCTCCCGACGCTCAACGAATACCGGATCGACCCAACTGAGGTCTCGTTCCCGCAAGAAGTCGAAGAGATCGAGGTTGCCGCTCTTGGTCGTCCCATTCGATGTCGTCGCGTTGAGGGTTTGGCGAAATGGGTGGGATCGTCGTTCGCTGGGATGAAGGGACCGTTTCGAGGTTGGTTCAGCGATGACGACGCGGCGATTCCTCTGAAAGCAAAGGTGGAGATTTTCCTGGGTTCCATCGTGCTTGAACTCGAATCGTACGAGCGCCCAGGCTGGAGTCGAGGGTGCAAACTTGCTCACATCCTCGAGGAAAAATGAAACGAGTCAAGAAAGCGATGAACGTCCTTGTGACAGGTGGTAACGGTTTCATCGGAGGTCGGCTGGTCGCATGGCTGGCCGAAAGAGGAGAAAGAGTCCATGTCCTCGATCTTCCGAGCACCGCACCAACGCGTCCTCAGCCGGGGAATGTGCAAGTGTTCTTCGGCAGTATCCTGAATCCGCGCGATGTCGAACGGGCTCTCGAAGGATGTGATCGGGTCTATCATTTGGCTGCCTATGCGAAAAACTGGGCGCCTGATGAACGCACGTTCTATGAGGTCAATGTAGGAGGAACGGAGGTTGTGCTCGCTGCAGCTCTCAAGCTCCACGTCACGAAAGTCGTTCACACGTCGAGCAACGTTGCACTCGGTCCGTCGAACGGCGTCGAGACGAGTGAATCCACCCACCGCACTGCCCGGTTCTTCACACCCTACGAACACTCGAAGTATCTCTCGGAGGAGATCGTTCGCGGCTACGTGGACGATGGGCTGAACGTCGTGATTGTGAACCCGACCCGCGTCTTCGGCCCCGGACCGATCAATGAATCAAACTCCGTCACGAAGATGATTGCCTGGTACCTCGACGGAAACTGGCGTTGGATTCTTGGGGACGGGCTGATGATTGGTAATTATGTCTATGTGGATGATCTTATCGAAGGGTACGTGCGGGCGATGGAATACGGCAGATCGGGCGAGAACTATATCCTTGGGGGCGAGAATGTGTCGTTCAGCGAGTTCTTCGACGTGCTCTCAAGTGTCGCGGACCGAAGGAACCGCTTGCTCAGGCTGCCCGAATGGCTGGCGATGACGTTCTCAAAGGTCGAAGAATTCCGCTCGAAGCACTTCGGTCACTACCCACTGATCACATCCGGCTGGACCAGGACATTCTTCGACGATTGGGCGAACTCAACCGAGAAGGCCCAGCGGGAGTTGGGTTATTCCATCACCCCTTTCCGTGAGGCGATGAGGCAGACGGTTGAATGGATCACGGAAGCGAGGGCGAAGGTGTTGGCATGAAACTCAATCACGCTCCCCTTCGAGGGATTCAGAGGAGCATCGATGCAGCCTGCCTGATTGTCGTGGCTAAGTTTGGATTCCTCGCGCTCGAGTTCCCTGGTAGGGTCTTCCATGCAGAGACGCCGCTAGGACTGTGTCGAGCAGGAAAACGAGGAAGGAAGATCTTTGACACCTATTTGACATTCGTTTGACAACTCTCTGATTCCTGTCTCGCATATTGAGCGTGAGATCATGAGGTCGACAGATGACAGCAACGATTGTGATAGCGGTGAGCTTTTGCGTAGCACTCCTGGTCGGAGCGCTCCTCTGGTTGACGAGGTCGGTGAGCGGGTATCTTCGAGCTACGTTCCGCTGAACCATGTAGCGAACACTTGAGGGACTTCATCGTGTCCGAATGCAGAACACATATAATCCTGAATCCCGAGTCGGGAGCAGGCACGACCGAGGCGAAAGGCGCTGAGATCCTTCGTCTCATCGAGCGCCGGTTGGGGCATTCCTTCTCCCTCCACATCACGCGGGGGCCGCTGGACGCGACAGGTTCGGCTGCCGAGGCAATCGGGCGAGGGTGTGAACTAATTATCGCGATCGGCGGCGACGGAACAGTTCAGGAGGTCGTCAATGGCTTCTTCATCGATGACCATCTTGTCAATCGAAGCTGCAGCCTGGCAATCATCAACTGCGGGACAGGTCATGGATTCGTGCAAAGCCTCGGATTGCCGCAATCCGTCGAGTCGCAGGTCGAGCTGCTCGGCTCCCGTCGAACTCGGCTGGTGGATCTCGGCAGCGTGAGGTATCACACCCCACGCGGAGGCGTGTGTGACCGCTATTTCGTGAATGAGTGCCAGTTGGGGATCGGAGCATCGGTGGTCCAACGAGTTCAAGGAAATCACAAACGGCTCGGCGGAACATTTGCATTTGGCCTGGGAGCGCTCGAGGCGCTCTTCTCTCACGAGAACCAGTGGATGAAAGTCGTTCTTGATGGGAAAGAAATCATCTCGGAACGAATGACGGGAGTCGTCATTGCGAATGGGGCCTACACGGGTGGAGGCATGAACCTCGCTCCGACAGCCCGGCTGGACGACGGCACGCTCAAGGTACTCATCATGCACGACCTCTCTATCGGGCAACGACTCTGGAATTTCCCCCGGATCTACTCCGGTACGCACCTCCGGTCGCTGCTCTTCAGCTACCATGAGGCCAGGTCCCTATCGATTTCCTCGGACGAAGATCTTCCGATCGAAGCCGACGGCGAGATGCTCGGCACGACGCCGTGTGAGATCGAGGTGCTTCCCTCAGCAATTCAAGTTCGAACAACATCTCTCAATGGAGGTTAAGCTATGCGCGCGCTGTCTCGTCGGATACAGAAATGGGAGTTTGAAGCCAGGATTTTCGTTTCGCTCAGCATTGTCCTCGCTGTCTGCACTCTCTCGTATTCACTCTTCGATGGGTCCTCTGCGATCGCCGTTCTGAGCGGGCGTTTGTTTGGTCTGCCGCCGGGATACTCCCGCAGCGTGGGATTTCTTCTCGCCGCACTCTTGATGGCGAGTGCATCGCTGCTCCGAATGTGGGCTGGCTCCATTCTCAGCTCGGATCGCGTTATGTCGTTCAGGGTCCAGAACGACAGACTCTTGACGCGGGGACCCTATCGAATCGTCCGCAATCCGATTTACCTGGCGGATCTTATCGCCATGTGCGGGTTCGCGCTCTGCCTCCCGCCTCCCGGGCTGCTCCTTCCGGTGCTGATGTACCTTCACTATCTCCAATTGGTGAAGTTCGAAGAGATTTCTCTGGCGAGCGAGTTCGGTCAGGTGTACCTCGAGTATACCCATCGCACGCCCAGGCTTCTCCTCGGCCCGCGGACTGTCCGCAGAGTCCCGGGCTGCCTCAACGAATTTGAGATCACGCCGGACGGGCTCAGGCACAATGCCCTCTATCTCCTCTTTACTATAGGATTCATCGTCGCCGCTTTCACACGGGAGTTCTTTCACGCGGTCGCAATCGGGCTACCGGGCGTCTACGATTGGGCGGTGCTCCACACGAAGAAGGGGCTGCCCAAGAGGAGCAGGATCAGGCCGACCCATGGGTGCCAAGTGAGACAGCGCCGGAAGAAGGTGTTTGAGGATATCCTGTACGCCCAATGTTGGGAGGATCCGAATCTCGACCGGACCGCCTTGAAGATCAACTCGGGCGATGTTGTGTTCTCGATTACTTCAGGAGGCTGCAATACACTCTCTTTTCTTCTCGACGACCCGGCAACGGTCATCGCACTCGACATCAGCCCCTATCAGAATTATCTCCTCGAGCTCAAGATCGCCGCATTCAAACGGCTGAGGTACGACGAGGTGCTCGAATTCGTCGGGGTCCGCGACTCCAGTCGCCGTCAGAGATTGTATCAACTGCTCCGATCTGACCTGAGCGACAGAGCCAGAGAATACTGGGATCGACAAGAAACAAAGATACGCGAGGGTGTCATTCACTGTGGGCGATATGAAGACTACATGCGATTCCTACGGCGTTGGGTGCAGCGCTTGATCGGTCGGTCGACAATTCAAGAGCTCTTTGCTGCTCGGACCGCGGCTGAGCGGCTTGAGACATACCACAACCGATGGGAAAACGTCTCGTGGTGGATCCTTACGCGTCTCTTGCTCAGCCGCGCAACAATGACACTGCTGTTCGACAGGGCGTTCTTCCGGTACCTCGACCGGTCGTTCTCGCTTGGAAAACACTTCGCTCAGCGGGTCAAGTACGCGTTGACCGAACTGCCTGTGCGAGAGAACTATTTCTTGGCGTATATCCTGCTGGGACGGTATTACAGCGAAGCTCATCTTCCTCCGTACTTGAAAAGAGAGAATTTCTCAGCCATAAGAGAGAGGATCGGCCGCGTTCAGATCGTGACGGACAGCTGCGAGCATTATTTCGCAAGCCTGCCGGAGGAGAGCATTTCAAAGTTCAACTTCTCAAACATCTTCGAGTGGATGTCGCCTGAAACGTACGAAGAGATCTTGAAGCAGACGATTCGAGTAGCCAAGGAGGATGCTCTCTTGACCTATCGGAACCTCCTCGTCCACCGTGAGCGACCGCAGTCTCTCGCACCTAAGATACGCTCGCTGCGGACGCTGGCGGAATCGCTGCATCGGAAGGACCTCTCCTTCATCTACAGTAACTACGTCGTCGAACAGATCGGAAAGAAGGGTGTTCCGTGCGCTACACCGTTAGGACGGTATGCGACCGTCGGACGATGAGAGAGTTCCTCCGGCTTCCCTACGAAATCTATCGGGGGGATCCACTGTGGGTGCCGCCGATTGCGTCGGAAGTGCGGAGAATCCTCGACAGAGCGCGCAATCCGTATTTTGCCGACGCGTCTCTCGAGCTCTTCATCTGCTTCGCTGACGGGAGACCGGCCGCTCGCGCGGCAGTCGTGATCAAACAACCTCACTGGCAGAAGTTTTCCGACCGTACGGCCTTCTTCGGTTTCTTCGAAAGCGTGAATGACGATCAGGCCGTTCAATCCCTCTTCACGCGGGTCGAACGATCGGCTCGAGAGCGAGGGGCAACGTCCCTTGAAGGCCCGTTTAATCCGAACCATTACTCTGAGCTTGGCCTGCAGATCAACAACTTCGGCACTTCACCGGCGTTCTTTCAAGCCTACAATCCTGCATTCTATCCGAGCCTTCTCGAGTCGGCGGACTTCCGGCCCGTGAAGCTGATCCATACACGGAGGAATGAGCATATCCGGGAATATGTTCGATCTCGTTATGGTTCCGAGCGCGCGATGAGCGTTTCCGGGGACTACAGGGTGCGCTCGTTCATCGTGAGGGACGTCGATCGTGAACTCGACCGGATTCGAGAGGTCTTCAATGACGCCTTCGCTTCGAACTGGCACTTCCTCCCGCTTACCCGCGAGGAATATCTCTTTTCTGCGAAGTTCCTCAACCTTGTGACGCTCCCCGAATTGATCACCATTGTCGAGTACAAGGGCGAGCCTGTTGGCGTCCTGGAATTTGTCCTTGACATCAATCCTCTCCTTAGGAACCTGAGGGGGAGGGTTGGGCCTCTCAAGTATCTGAATTTTCTTCGGGCGCGAAAGAGCATCCGGAACGTGATCATCTACGCCGTCGGAATCAGGAAGGCATTTCAGGGCACGCGCGTGTATAAGTTGCTCCTGGATTCAGCGCGCAACGTGGCGGCCAAGTACGACGCGCTGGAGACAACGTGGATGTCGGACGAGAATCAGCTTGCGTTACGTGCAGCGGGACACCTAGGGCTGGAGCGGGATAAGGAATTCGCGATCTATCGAAAAGAACTTAAGGGATCGGCATAGCATCCGGATGTTTTACACAGCTTTGACAAAACGATGACAACTCCCGGCGCTTGGCTCAGTAAGTTGCATGCAGAATCAGAGAAGGAAGACCACTATGAAAGAGAGATTTGAACCGAAGGCCTGGGGGCTCGAGATAAACCGAAAGGGCGAGCTGGTCATCGCGGGATGCAGTGCTGTAGACCTGGCAGCCGAGTTTGGAACACCGCTTCACGTTCTTCATGAGGAGCGGCTTGAAGAGACCGCTGGGGGGTTCTTGAAGGAAGTTGCGCACGCATATCCAGGACGGGTCTCTGTCCATTACCCGTTCAAATGCAATTCTGTGCCCGGTGTCGTGCAGACAATCCAGCGCGTTGGCTTCAAAGCCGAGGTGATGACGGATTACGAGCTTGATTTGGCGCTCCATCTGGGCTATCGGGAGGATGAAATCATCGTCAACGGTCCGTGTAAGACCGACGGCCTCCTCGAGAGATGTATCAATCTGCGCGTGAGACTGATCGTTGTAGATTCGCTCGATGAACTTTTCACACTTCAGCGGATCACCGAGCGGACGGGGAGGGATGCTGATATCCTCCTGAGGGTTAATCCCAACTTTGTACCTCACGGGATGAACTGTGGATCAGCCACCGGTAGCCGAAGAGGCTGTGCCTTCGGATTGGACCTCAAAGGAGGAGAAGTTCGCGATGCCTTCGATCTCCTTAGAGGAATGTCGGGCGTTCATTTTCAAGGGTTTCACTTGCACATCGGAACGGGGATACGGAACCCAGAGGATTACGCCCACGCCCTTAACTGTGTTCCGTTTCTGGCTGAGGAGGTACAGCGTGTCCAGCAGACCGTCAGGATCGTCGATGTGGGAGGAGGATTTGCGTCGATGACGACTCGCGAGTTCACGTCGTGTGACATGTTTCGGTATCAAGCGTTCGGGAGGTTGCCGGCAAGCGGAGCATCTCAGGAAGGGCCGTCGTTCTCGGATTTCGCGCGTGAAATCTCCAGCGTGATCCTGCAAGCTTTTCCGCGTGCCGAACTGCCGGAATTGATCTACGAGCCGGGCCGTTGCATCACAAGCCCCAACCAACTACTGCTGCTCACGGTTCATCGGATCAAGAGTCGACGAGGCGTCGGAAAATGGCTTATCGCCTATGGTGGACTCAGCACCGTCACGATGCCGACCTACTACGAGTACCATGAGGTGTTTCTTGCGAACGAGGTGAATCGGCCATCGACGGAGAATGTGACGATCATTGGTCCTGCCTGTTTTGCCGGGGATATTGTCTATCGCAATAAGCGCATGCCTGCCGTCCGTTCCGGCGAGGTACTTGCCATCATGGACACCGGCGCGTATTTCGGAGCGCTTGAATCATCCTTCGGCTTCTACAGGCCGGCAATCGTCTCTGTTCGGCAAGGCGCTCCACGACTCATTCGCAGCAGGGAATCGTTCAATGAAGCTATTTCACGGGATAGATTTTCGGTGGGAAATCTCATCGAAGAGGAGGCCGCATGAAATTCAGTGTGACAGAAGATGGTATGGATCCGACGCGTGACAAGGTGGTTGAGGCGATCGTCGGTGAGTTCCTACACCACGGTCACTGCCTTTCGAGCGAACTGGACGAAGCGAACTTCGTTCTCAACGTGACGGATATCGAGTCGCCGCGTGCGGGACGCAGGCGATCACAGTCGGTCTTCATCATCACCGTGGTCGCGGGCAACGGCCATCAACCGGATATCCGATCGCTCTGCTACAGGACACTCGTCCGGACCCTCTCTAATCTCCTTATCTATGTTGGTCCGTCCAACGGCTTGGCGTCGGAAATCTACTTCACGACGCCGGAGGCGGGATTCTATCACCTCCCCTTTGACCCCGAAGAGGTGTACCGACGGATGCTTCCTATCGCTGGAGCCCACTATGCCATCGAGAATCAATTCAGCACCGACCTGCCGAAGCGGCTGTGGCACACCTCGCCGATCGTCGCACAGATCAAACGATACGGCAAAGAACTGGACAATCTCGGGGTATTGCCCACTCCCTTTCCTCTACGGGAGGTTCTGGGCGAGGAAGGTTTGAGGCACCTCTACAAAATCTATGGGATCACCGGTTTGAGCTACGGCAATCTCAGTGCGCGAGAGCTTGTTCCGGAGCTCGGTGCCACAACCTTCTGGATGACAGGTCGCGGCGTGGACAAGGCGATCCTCGCGAAGGTGGGGACGGACATCTTGTTGGTGAAAGGATTCATTGACGAACGAGGAGTCGCACTCGTAAGCGCACCGCCAGACTGTGATGTGAAGGCGAGGGTCTCTGTCGATGCGGTCGAGCACGAATTGATCTACCGAACGTTTGCCGATGTCGGTGCGATCGTGCACGTCCACGCGTGGATGAAGGATGTGTATTGCACGCGACAGAACTATCCGTGCGGTACTCGAGAGCTGGCGGAGGAAGTCGTGGATCTTCTGGCCCGGACAGGCGATCCAACGCGAACAGCGGTGGGGCTCAAGAACCACGGCTTAACGATTACGGGCCAAAGTCTTGCTGAGATTTTCGAGCGAATTCGAGGAAGGCTCCTCACAGAAGTGCCAATGTTCACGTGAATCCTGCGATGACGAGCTACTCGTTCCACATACTGCGCGCTCAGCCGTTGCGAATGGCCTTCACGATAGGCGGCATCGCATTGTGTGTCGTGCTCATGCTCTTCTTGCTCTCTGTTTACCGGGGAGTTGCCGACGGGTCCGTCGACTACATTCGATCCAACAAGACGGATTTGTGGGTGCTGCAGGGGAATGCCACGAACATTCTGCGCGGGTCCTCGATCCTCTCGACCGGCCACGGCGTTCTGCTCAGAGAGATCCCCGGAGTTCGGTCCGTCTCCCCAATCCTCTTTCTTCTCTCCTCGATCAAGAAGGGGAGCCGAGCCTCTACGGTGTATTTGACGGGTTATGATGTGACGACGGGAGTGGGATCCCCACCGGAGCTTGTTCAGGGACGGCATGTCGAGAAGGAGGGAGAGATTGTGCTTGATCGTTCGTTCGCGACAAAATTCCATTTTGGAGTCGGTGATCAGGTGGTCATAAAGGAGGAGACGCTTACTGTCGTGGGGATGAGCGCGCGGACGAACATGTTCGTCATCCAATATGCGTTCGTCACGCTCCGGCAGGCTCAATCCCAAATTGGTTATCCAGGACTCGTGACCTGCTACCTGATAACAGTGGAAGACTCGAGCACGATTGCGTCGGTGCGGGAGAGAATTCGCGAAGAGCTGCCGGGTACCGAAGTCTATGATCAGAACGAGTTTTTGGGCAACAACATTCGTGAGATGCAATCGGGCTTCCTCCCGCTCCTCTACACAATTGCTGCAATCGGAGGTGTTGTGTTGACTACCATCTTGAGTCTCATCATCTCCATCAACGTCCTCGAGCGTCGCAAAGACTTCGCGATGATGAAGACGCTCGGCTCCCCGAGGCGCTTCCTCCGCGGTTTGATTGTTGAGCTGGGACTCGAGATCTCCTCGGCCGGGTGTTGTCTTGCGCTCGTTTGTTTCTTCCCCATCGTTCGGTTCGTCGAGGCGGTATCGCCCGAAGTGAGCACGAAGACCTCCGTCGAGCAATTTGCCGCGGTCGTGCTGGCGGTGTGGGGGATGAGCTTCCTCAGCTCATTGTTCGCGGTGCGGAGAGTCCGTCGAATCTACTCCTTGGAGGCCTTTTCATGAGCAGGATCGGGGATGAAGGTGAAGTGGTTCGGCTGGCGAACGTCTCGAAAGTGTACGGGACGAACAGCCATCTGACGACGGCAGTTCGAGACGTCTCG
>Ga0315268_10007293_pt1 | contig 11649 bp, 12 predicted proteins | sample C1_top_MG_FD_204535 | JGI IMG/M metagenome (GOLD analysis project Ga0315268, IMG submission 204535) | Sediment microbial communities from Yellowstone Lake, YNP, Wyoming, USA - C1_top | ecosystem: Environmental > Aquatic > Freshwater > Lake > Sediment | place: USA: Wyoming | collected 2017-08-01 | reverse complement strand
TTTTCGTGGTTTTTTTTGTATTTGTGGGCCCAGCATCTTATTTCCCTGTGCGACTCTTCTATATCACTGTTTCGTAATCCCTGTACTTTTTGTAAACCTTGCCGCCCATCGCTTCAATCCCACGGTTAATCAGGTCATTGTCCTCGAGCGTCCACGACATTTCACCGCCGATAAAACCGGCCTTCCTTGCAGCCATCAATATCTCATAATAAAGCACGGCTTCAAGACCCCGGTTGCGGTATTCTTTTATTACTCCGAGCGTCATCAGCCGGACAATGGGTATTTTATTTTTAAAATAAAGGAACTTTATTATTTCAATCGGGCCCATTCGTCCGTTTAATTTCTTTATTATAAAATTGTAGTCCGGAACGCACAGAGTGGAGCCGACCGCTTTGCCGTCCACCTCGAGAAAATGTGCGAGCCGCGGGTCAATCAACGGCTTAAGAGATTCTGCCATATAGTCGATTTCCTCGTCGGTCATGGGAACAAATCCCCAGTTTTTTTCCCATGCAGAATTGTAAATTTCCTTGAATATCTTGACCTCTCTTTCAAAATTTTTTATATCGAAATTCCTGACGGTGAGATTTTCTTTCTTCTTAACTCTTTCAACGATTCTTTTGATTCTGTCGGACGCGTCATCCTTCGTGCTTTTGAAAAATGCAAAAAGGTCCTTTGCCTTCTTCAATCCGGCTTTTTCTACCAGATTAAGATAATACGGCGGGTTGTAAGTCATCATTATGACGGGCGGGGAATCGTATCCCTCAAGAAGAAATCCGATTTCGTCGTTTGTCGACGGGTTGTAGGGCCCGCGGATGATTTCCATACCCTCGGATTTTGCGTATTTTTTTGCCTCAGCAAAGAGGCGGTCGGCGACATCCTGACTGTTTATTGAATCAAAATAACCAAAAAATGCGCATTTTTCATTATGGAAATTTATGTGGTTTTGGTCTACTATCGCGGCGATTCTCCCGACCGGTTTGCTGTTTTCATAAGCAACGAAAAATTTTATTTCGGCATGGCTGAAAAACGGATTTTTTTTGGAAAAAAGCTTTTTCTGTTCGGAAATAAGCGGCGGAACCCAGAATTTTTCATAAGGAGTGCCCTTGTAAAGTTTAAAAGGCAGCATTATGAAATCATTAAGATTATCGGATAAGCTCAAACTTTTAATTTCCATTGTTATCCCCCATAATTTTCAGAAATCAATTATCTCCAAAGATCCCTCATCCAGTTTCTCATCAGTTTGACATTGAAAATGTTCATATATTTGAACTTGTTTCTTTTTATCCAAGGCCTGTTCGTGTCGATAAGCCCTAATTGCCTGCCAGCCATTTCGAATGCTTCAAGAGCACGCTCGATATGTTCGTTGGTGTGGGTTGCCATTAAACTTACTCTTATAAGCGCCCTTCCGACAGGTGCTGCCGGCGAAACTACCGGTGTTGAAAAGATCCCGACATCGAAAAGAATCCGCCACATCCTGAATGCCTTTTCGTCATCGCCGATTATTATCGGTATTATAGGGGTCTCGCTTTTTCCGGTGTCATAACCGAGCAGTTGTAAACCCTTTTTCATTTTTGCAGTATTTTTCCAAAGCTGTTTTCTGCGACGTTCACCATTTCTTAAGATTTCCAAAGCCGCTCTTACCGAAGCGGTGTTCGGCGGACACATACTCGCGGTAAAAATTAAAATTCTTGAGTGATGTTTCAGATAGAATATTATATCCTTATCTGCTGCGATAAACCCGCCTGTCGAAGCCAGCGATTTTGAGAATGTCCCCATTATTATATCGACCTGGTCAGTAAGCCCGAAATGAGCCGCTGTCCCAGCGCCGTTTTTACCGAGGACTCCTATTCCGTGCGCATCGTCAACCATAACCCGTGCATTGTACTTTTTAGCAAGCCGGACTATCTCCGGCAGATTGGCGATATCGCCCTCCATGCTGTAAATACCGTCGACGATTATCAATTTGCCTTTTTCTTTGCCTATAAAATTCAGGACCCGTTCAAGGTCGGCCATATCGTTGTGCTTGAATTTAAAAACCTTGCCGAATGAAAGGCGGCAGCCGTCAATAATCGAAGCATGATCATATTCGTCGAGCAAAATATACTCATGACGGTCGACAAGCGCGGAAATGGCTCCGAAATTCGATTGCATGCCGGTAGAGAAAAGCAATGCGGCTTCCTTGCCGACCAGATCGGCAATCTCACCTTCCAGCTTTTCATGAATATCAAGCGTGCCGTTTAAGAACCTCGAGCCGGTACACCCGACCCCGTATTTCCTTACGGCATTTATTGCAGCTGTCTTCACTCTCCAATTTGACGTAAGCCCCAGATAATTGTTTGAACCCATCATAACCATGTTCTTGCCCTCGACAATTACTTCCGGGTCCTGCCCTGATTCCATTGTGTGAAAATACGGGAATACACCGTGCTCTTTAAGATAGTTTACCGTCTTAATGATTTCGTCATTGCGGCATTTGTCAAATATGTCCATATTAACTTCAGTAAGTAGGAAGTAGGAAGTAGTGAAAAGTTACATACCACTTGCCACTTACAACTTACTACTTACCGCCTCTTATATTTCTTTCGCTATTAAATCTCCAACCTCAGAAGTCGAATACCCCATCTTCCCGGCGCTCATTGATTTTATTTTGCCGGACGAGAGTAATTTTTTTATCGCCCCTTCTATTAATTGTGAGGTAGAATCTTCACCCAATATCTCCATCATCATAGCACCGGCAGCGATAGTGGCTATCGGATTGATCACATTCTTCCCCGTATATTTCGGTGCCGAACCGTGAATCGGCTCGAACATTGATACGCCCTCGGGATTTATGTTCCCACCGGCTGCAACGCCGAGACCGCCCTGAACCATTGCTCCGAGGTCTGTGATAATATCACCGAAAATATTGTTCGTTACAAGCACATCGAACCATTCCGGATTTTTCACGAACCACATACAGGTTGCATCAACATATGCGTGGTCCTTTTTTATGTCCGGATATTTCTCGCCGACTTTGTAAAACACCCTCTGCCACAGGTCGCCAGAGTAGGTCAATACATTTGCTTTATCAACGAGGGTTAAGGTTTTTTTCTTGTTTCTTTTTTTGGCATACTCAAAAGCATATCTTATGCACCTTTCAACGCCTTTGTATGTGTTCACATCCAATTGCGTTGCTATCTCATCTGAAGTCCCTTTTTTGAAAACGCCGCCGATGCCGCAGTAAATTCCCTCCGTATTCTCGCGGATAACCACAAAATCTATTTCAGCCGGACCTTTGTCTTTTACAGGAGTCCACACGCCGGGATAAAGAATAACCGGCCTCAAATTGATGTATTGTTCCAGTTCAAATCTTATTCTTAAAAGCAGTTCCTTCTCTAAAATTCCGGCTTTTACATCTGGATGACCTACTGCACCCAAATAAATTGCATCCAACTTCCTGAATTCCGTGATTGCCGAATCCGGCAGTACCTCGCCTGTTTTCAAATACCTGTCGCCGCCGAAATCATAATTGACCAGTTCGTACTTTACGCCGGTTTTTTTTGAGGCAGCATCCAAGACCTTAAGACCTTCCCTTATGATTTCCGGGCCTACGCCGTCGCCCGGCAGAACACCGATTTTGTATTTTTTCGACATTATTCCTCCTTTTCCCCGTTAGAGATAGAAAACGCTTAAATTATTGTGATAGCACTCAAACATTTCTTCTTTAAAAACTTTTAATATTATACCAAATAAACCACATAAATTTCAATAAAAAAAATGACTGAGTGAACCGAATAGTTACATTAGAAAAATTGCCCGAAAATCCTAGTATTTTTCCATTCTACCCGATACGTTCCCCGTCATTCATCTTTTCCTTAGTATCCTTGATATACTGTTCGACAATCTCTCTGGCTTTAGCCGCATCTTCCTTGCTAACCATTATTGGGATGATACTTTCAGTTATCGAACTTTTTTTAGTTCCGTAGTGTTTCTATTTTTTAACCCAGCTGATGTTAAACCCTTTATAACCGGATGTCAACAACATTTCTACATCTTTTCCGGAGCGGAGATGCCGAGCAGTAAGAGACCGGTTTTTATGACATTTCTGACGGCAAAGCAGAGTTGAAGCCTCGCAGCAGACAAGTCCTTATCATCGGTAATAACCCTGGCTTTATTGTAATATGAATGGAACTCAGCAGAGATGTCCTGAAGATATTTTGTTATATAGTGAGGGGCAAAATCACGCGCCGCAGTTTCAACCAAATCCTCAAAGAAAAAAACATTCTTTATCAAACTTCTTTCTTCGGGAAGTTTTAAAAGGCCGGTTCCGGCTGCAGCCGGCAGCTTAAAGTTCAATTTATCCGCTTCCTTGAATATTGAGCAGATTCTTGCGTGTGCGTACTGGACATAAAAGACGGGGTTTTCGGGCGCCTGCTTCTTCGCCAGGTCAAGGTCGAAATCAAGATGACTTTCGGAACTCCTCATAAGCATAAAAAATCTTACGGCATCCGGACCGACCTCGTCTAAAACTTCGCGGAGATTGATGAACTCGCCAGCCCTTGTTGACATCGTAACCTTTTGTCCGTTTTTTATTATGTTCACCAGCTGATACAAAATTATGACGAGTTTGTTTTCGTCAAATCCGAGAGCCTTCATCGAGCCCTTCATTCTCCCGACATAACCGTGATGGTCTGCGCCCCAGATATCAATCATTGTGTCATAGCCCCTGCGGTACTTATTGCAATGATAGGCAATGTCCGATGCAAGGTAAGTATACCTGCCGTCCGCCCTTTTAATAACCCTGTCCTTATCGTCTGAGAATGCCGTTGATTTGAACCAGACAGCGCCGTCCTGCTCGTAAGCAAAACCCTTTTCTTTCAGGATTTTGATGAGCGATTCCACTTCGTTATGCTCGTAAAGCGAGGATTCCTCAAACCACATGGCGAACCTTACGCCGAGTGCTTTAAGGTCTTCCTCTATCCAGAAAAGGATTTTATTGATTGTGAAGTCCTTTACCTCATTTTTCGAGAGTCCTTCCCCGGAAATTTTAATTTTATCCGCAATATCCTCGATATACTTACCTTTATAGCCGTTCTCCGGGAGAGGACTGCCTTCAATGTAAGACATAACTGAATCTGCGAGCAGTTCCATCTGGTTGCCTATATTATTTACATAATATTCTTTTTCGACTTCTGCGCCGAGATATTTCAGTATGCCGGCAAGCGAGTCGCCGTAGACTGCACCCCGTCCGTGTCCTATGTGAAGCGGTCCGGTGGGATTTGCAGAAACGAATTCAATAAGTATTTTTTTATCTCCTGCAAAATTAATTTGCGGGGCAATACCTTCATTTTTTAGAAAATCTGGCAGTTTTTGGGCAATAAATTTTTCTGAAAACTTTATATTTATAAAACCCGATTTAAAAACGGCATCTGAAATATTTTCGTCTTTTTTTAATTCAGAAATAATATCTCCGGCGATGACCGACGGATTTTTTTTCAACAGTTTCGCAAGCACAAGCGCAACATTTGTGGACACATCCGCATCAAACACCGACGGAGGAAGTTCCACCGAGTATTTCAGCGGTTTTTCAAACGGCATTGATTTCAGTATTTTATCTACTGCGTTTCTTATCTCTCTTAGCATTTTTTGCCTTCCGTCCGTCTATTTTTACAACCTTTGCTGAATTCCACAGTTTTTCAAGATTGAAAAATATCCGCGCATCTTCGAGAAAAACATGGACCATAACGCTGCCGTAATCCAGCACCGCCCAGTTGGTCCTTGGAGAAACCTCCCTTTTATAGACTGGTATGCATATCTTTTCTTCAACGGTATCAATAAGCGTCCTGAGATGGATATCGGATGTCCCGCTCGCTATAATAAAATAATCCACAGAATCAGACATCTTCCTTACATCCAGAAGCAGAATATTCTTACCTTTTTTTTCGGCAAGCGCTTCTGCCGCAATTTTTGCTATATTACGAAAATTTATTTTTCCCATTTGTCTTCTAGCTCCTCCCAATCCTCGCCTATTATGACGGTCACATCCACGCCCCTTGTTTCATCTATCTTTGTCAGCACTATTTTTGAACCGACGGCAGCCGCTACCATTTTTGCCTTTTCCGGCTGTCCTAACCGGTCTATAACCACCGTCTTTTTGTATTTTGAATTTCTGCTGTAATCGCCGATTTTTATTACATCATATTTTTCTTTCAAAAGCGCTCTCCTGAGGTTATCCGCTGCGCCGTTAGTTCCGGAAGCATTGAAGACCTCAAGAATCACGTCAGAATATGTCTGTATTTTTGCCGTGTCCGGCACACATCCTTCGGTAACAAGCGACATCGCTTTTTTCATTGCGCCAGTATCCAAAATCCATACATTTTTTGAAGGACGGCCCGAAAGCGACTGCAGGCGTATATTTGAGATGCTGAAACTCTTCACTTCGTATATTGCAGTTATAAAGTCCCACAGAGTCAGATTTGTGTTTATGTTTTTTCTGAGCGCTTTGACTATGCCTGGAAATCCCGAAATAATCTGTTTGGTATTAACCCTGTTCAGAAATTCGCAAAGGAATCCCTGCTGCCTTAAGATTCTGTCGAGGTCTGCCCTGTCGCCAATTCTGTATCTGACATAATCCAGAGCCTGCTGGCCGTTCAAGACGAACTCACCGCTTGAATAAAAAGCGCTGTAATCAGCATCCTCGCCGGTCTGCGGCTCGTTCTGTATTTTTATTCCGCCCATAGCATCTATAATATTCCTGAAACCGTCAAAATCCAGCTGAAAATAAAAAGGAATTTCCTGCCCCAGCAATCTTTCGACGATTCCTTTTAAAAAAATTGACGATTCCGCATCGCTCTTTGTAATTTTATATTCGTATGCATATAACTGGTTTATTTTTTTTAAGGCAATCCCCGGGACTAAAATTTTTGAATCACGGGGGACCGATATCATATCAAGAAATCTTGTTTTCGGGTTGTAAGAAATCAATATTATCGCATCCGAATGGCGGCCGTCGATAACGTCATCGACTCCTATTACAAGGCAGTTCACCCTCTTCCCGGAAATTATAAGACGGGTAAAATCGCAGGACAGCGAAAAATAAATACTGATAGCCAATAAAAGTCCTGCTGCGATAAGATATTTTTTCATTTTTTTATGTTACGCGGCTTTGTCAGTTTATTGTACAATTTTACACTTTCAACAGACAGTTGCTCTCTTTTCGACACGACATATTTTATTTTCTCTGCCAGAGACAGGACCATTGCTGCATCGATATTTTTTAAAGCAAGCTGCCTGATTTTTTTGGCCATTTGAAATTTGCGGCATGGTTCTGAGATATCGGCGATATAAATTATTTTCGAGAAATCTCCCATATTCCTGCTGCCAAAAGTGTGATACTGTATCGCATCTAAAATTCTTTTATCTTTTATCTTAAATACCTTTTTTGCTGTTTCGCTTGATACCGCCGAATGATTCAAACCTGTTTTTGAATTTTTATTACAGTCATGTAAGAATGCTGCAATTTCTATTTTTTTCAGGTCTTTTATCCCGTGTTTTCTGGCAATCTTTACTGCAAGTTTGGCAACATTCAAAGTATGCCGATACCTTTCACGGCTTATATGCCTTTTAAGATATTCTTTAATTTTATCGGTAAAGTCCATGTTTTCTAATATAACCCTCAACCGCCGCGGGCACGAGTTTTTTAATAGGAAGCCCGTGCTTTACCCTCAACCTTATTCCGGTTGAGGAAATATCGGCAATCTGTCCGGGTAAAAAAATAAAGGGTATTAACCCTCTATTGAAATTATGCCCGGTTCTTGTGCCGACAGCTATCTTTGCATGCGTTTTAATTTCTTCCGGGCATTTCCATCTGCTGAAACTGGCAGCGGAATCCGAACCTATTATAAAAAAAAGCCGTGAACCGGCATATTTCTTTTTAAAATATCTAAGCGTCTGATAGGTGTACCTTTTTGATTTTATATTCAGTTCGTGGTCGGATATCAAGAAATTTTTATTTCCGCTTATCGCAATTTCAAGCATCCACTTTCTGTCTGACGCCGATGTAAGTTTTCTTTTTTTGTGAGGCGGTAAATATGCAGGTAAAAAAAACAAGACATTAAGTTTTAATTGCCTGAACGCCTTTTTCGCAAGCAGTATATGACCGTTATGAACCGGGTCGAAACTGCCCCCCAATATGCCTATATTCACCCCGCTCTTCCTCCATTTATTTTATTCCCATACCCCCTATTCATACTTAATTGGGAAGGGCGGGGTTCATTCTCTTATTTGCCCGTTCCCTTCAACTACAAATTTATATGATGTCAGTTCCCTTAAACCCATCGGCCCGCGACAATGTATCTTCTGTGTAGAAATTCCGATTTCGGCGCCCATACCGAACTCTCCCCCGTCGGTAAATCTGGTTGAGGCATTCCGGTAAACCGCCGCAGAATCAACCTCTTTTAAAAATCTTTCGGCTATCTTTCTGTCGCCTGTAACAATCGCATCCGAGTGATGAGAACCGTATTTTTCAATATGGGCAATTGCTTCATCAATTGATGAAACAACTTTTATGGAAATAATCAGGTCGAGATATTCGGTATACCAGTCGAGTTCGGTCGCCGGCTTCACATCCCTGACGATTTCCCTTGTCCTGGCACAGCCGCGGATTTCTACTCCTGCTTTTTTGTATTCCGAAATTATCTTCGGAAGAAACTTCCCCGCAATATCTTTGTGGACTAGAAGCGTTTCCATTGCGTTACAGACACCCGGACGCTGAACTTTGGCATTGAAAGAAATTTTGACTGCCATTTTTACATCAGCGTATTTATCAACATAAGTATGACAAATCCCTTTCCCGTGGGCTATAACCGGTACTGAGGAATTCTCCCTTATGTAATTTATCAATCCCTCTCCGCCGCGCGGGATTATGCAATCTATATATTTCGATAAGCGTATCATTTCCGCGATTATCCGTCTGTCGGTTTCTCCAACGAACTGTATACAACCCTCCGGGATACCGTTTGAATACGCTGCTTCACAGATTATTTTCGTAAGAATTTTATTAGAATTTATCGCTTCGCTGCCGCCGCGGAGCACAACGCAGTTCCCGGATTTGAGGCATAACCCTATCGAATCGGCCGTAACATTAGGACGAGATTCGTAAATAATTCCTATAACACCGAGCGGCACGCGCACTTTTTTGATTTTCAGGCCGTTCGGACGGACCGTCTTTTCGATTACTTCACCGATCGGGTCATTAAGTTTAGCGATATAACGCAACCCGTCAGCCATTGCTTCAATTCTTTTGTTATTTAGGGTCAGGCGGTCGGTCAACGCAGTGCTCAGGCTGTTTTTTTTGGCATTTTTCAAATCGAGCGCGTTTTTGTCGATGATTTTTGCTAAATTCTTGACTAATGCGTCTGCTATTTTCAAAAGCGCCTTATTTTTGGTTTTTGTATCGGTAATGGCCAGTTTTAAAGACACTGCTTTTGCCGTTTCCGCCTTTTTAGCAATATAGTTTTTAATACTTTTCATACAACTGGTTATTTTATCATATTTTTCGGCAAATTACAAGGATAGAAAAGACAGTGGGAAGCCAGATTTTGTGGAATAGCAATTCCACCGCTACTTTCCACTTCCTACTTTCTGCTTTTTACACAAACGATTCTCTGACTAAATATTAAATTAACTAACCGCCGGCGATGTTGGAGCGAGGGTGTTCCCGGCGAAAGCCGCGAAGCGAGGGAATACCCGAGCGATTCTTTTTTTTGTTGACACAAATAAGGTATTCTGTGTATAATCTTAACAAGGTGAAAAATATGAGGCTGAAAAATTTTGTTATTTCGTTTATTTTTGTATTTGCACCGGCTCTGGGACTTTCTGAGACGGAGATACAGGGACTGCAAGAGACTGAGCCAATCAAAATCGGAGCACTTTTTGCGGTGACAGGACCTGCTTCAAGCCTCGGAGCACCGGAAGCCAAAACCGCCGAAATGTTTGTCAATGAAATAAATTCAAAAGGAGGAATACATGGCCGCAAAATTAAGTTGCTTATTAAGGATACCGGCGGCAGCCCGGAAAAAGCGCTTTCTTTCGCCAAACGGCTCATTGAAGATGAAAAAGTATTTGCAATCATAGGACCTTCGACAAGCGGCGAGACGATGAAAATCAAAAATATCTGCGAAGAAGCAAAAACGATTCTTTTTTCATGCGCCGCTGCGGAAACGATAATCAATCCCGTGGCAAAATATGTTTTCAAATCCTCTCAGAAAGACAGCGACGCAGCGAGAAGCATATTCGCTACTATGAATAAACTCGGCATCAAGACAATAGGGATTGTTTCAAGCAATACTGATTTCGGCAAGGACGGCAAGGACCAACTTGAGAAAATTGCACCGGAATACGGCATTAATATTGTGATGAGCGAGATATATGATAAGGATGCCGCAGATTTTACGGATCTGTTTAAAAAACTGAAATCCAAAAAAATCCAGGCGGTAGTCAACTGGTCAATAGGTCCGGCACAGGCGACAGTGGCAAAAAATATGAAACAGTTCGACTTTAAAATACCACTGTTCCAGAGTTACGGCTTCGGCAATATCCTCTATGCAAAAGCGGCTGGCAAAGCCGCGGAAGGAATTATTTTTCCCTGTGGGCGGCTTCCTGTTGCGGATGCGCTGCCTGACAGCAATCAACAGAAACCTGTTTTACTGAAATACAAAAAGGACTACGAGACCAGTTATAAGGAAGAAGCCGGCACTTCCGGCGGATATGCCTACGATGCTTTGTTGATACTTACCTCTGCGATAGAGAAAACGGGGACAGATAAAGAAAAAGTCAGGGATACTATAGAGGGCATTAAAGATTTTACCGGAACGGCAGGAATTTTTAATTTTTCGCCGGAAGAACACAACGGACTCGGCATTGATGCTTTTGTCATGCTGACTGTTAAAAACGGAAAATTTGCCTTATATACTACCGGAAGAGGCAAATAACATAATCGAAAAAATCAAGATATTACCAGGTCATTTTTCAGAGCCGGTGTTGCCTTCTGTCTTTTCAACAGTGACAAAAATTGAGATAATGTTTTCCTCATCCCGTAATGTGCCTATATTTAAATTGTAATCGATATTCGGCAATTCTTTTATTACTATCATATTGAACAATAAACGGCCGGATTCCGCAGACATCATATCCTGGGCGATAATAAAACCCTGTTTTTTCAACTGCTTTTTAAATGACTGTACTTGCCCCTGATTTATACCTGACTTCACCGAATAATTTATCCATCCGCCTATGCCGGAATCAATGTTATCGGAAGAAACCGCCGACACAATTCTAATCTCCCCGAATGATTCCGTCAGCAGAGGCCGCAAATCCTCATCAACTTTTTTCTGTATTTCATTTGCCGGCTGGAGTTCCGTTATCCCATTCGGACGGGCAGAGGAGGACATTTTTTCAGGAATGCTTTTATTAACCGTCGAAGCGCAAGAAGTGAATACGGCAGCACAGAACATAAATACTATGTATAACGACAGGCCGCCAACTTTACCAGATTTAGTCATATTTTTTCCTCCGTTATTTAATAAAATTCTTAATATCTGCCAGTTTCTCAACAAAATAAACCGGTTTATAAGATAGCAATCGCTCCCTGCTTTCAAGCCCGTAGCCGAC
>Ga0315268_10007292_pt1 | contig 11649 bp, 11 predicted proteins | sample C1_top_MG_FD_204535 | JGI IMG/M metagenome (GOLD analysis project Ga0315268, IMG submission 204535) | Sediment microbial communities from Yellowstone Lake, YNP, Wyoming, USA - C1_top | ecosystem: Environmental > Aquatic > Freshwater > Lake > Sediment | place: USA: Wyoming | collected 2017-08-01 | reverse complement strand
CAGGGCGATAAGAAAACTCAAGGATGCCTCCCCATTTTGTAACAATTTTCCTAAAGCAAATATATCTAGATTGCGTCTAGACGTCAACTCCCCATGGCGCTGAAAAGTAAGGAAAGTTTGCCCGGGAATCAGCTTAGCGATCCGCCAGAACCCGGAGACAAAAAGTGGCGCAGGCGTCCGCGGGGCAAAAAGAACAGCCGGGGGCGGCTGTTCCATCGTTGCGGCGATAAACTCAGGCCGCGTCATGCAAGGATTGCACTTTTAGGGCACGGCTGGCGTGCCCTAAAAGTAATTATTTTTGGGGTTCACAAATTGGCGGGTGCGCAGAATAGAAATTAAGGGGTTAATTTGAAAGCCAACGGAAAACAATATTTTCCATTCTTGGTATTTTACTCGATTCAACATGACTATGTTGCCAAATCAAAAGGCAAGTCGCTTATATCCCGCAGACGCTTTCCTTCTATCATCCTAAGCAGCATATCCAACTGGTCTTGATTATCAATTTCAATAATAGCTTCCTTCAGCTCATCCAAAGCGAAGTGATATACACAGTCTAAATCCCCTGTTCCCAGGGCTAGTGTTGCAATCCTTGTAGGCAATGGCTCACCAATTACAGCAACAATATGGGGCAGGTGGCCTTTCCTATGTCTGATCAGGTTCAGAGCTTCGGTTCTGGTGTTTTGTGACCGATCGCTTCGAATTGTCCACTTGCACGAAATACTGGCATGTAAGATGGGATGAATTTTTTTATGATTATATTCCCTTAGCGGATTTAATATAGCGCTATTGTCTTGCCTACTTACCACTTCTCCTTTACTATTTATTTCCTCATCGGAAACAGGTGCCCTTGTTATTACAATATCTGGCTTAACAATATAATCGCCTCCGAGAATGGAGGATAAGTCTTTATCTTTTTGAATTATCGCCCTTAGATAAGATAAATGTTCATATTGAACGAAATGCGATATTGCAGTCTGTTTGGTAGTATAATGCCATTTTCCTGGGCGTAGATGATATAACAAGGTAAATGCGTTTTCAATAAAATCTTTGGTTATTTTCTCAAATAAGCCTCCTGCGGTTTGTTCACTTACTCTTTCATAATTGGGAGTGCATGCTAATCGATTAAATAAACCCCAGGCAATGTTTATGCTGCTCTTATTGCCACTATCTGCAGAATTTGGATAATCCCCTTTCTCTTTATCTTTTCTTATTCTTACAACTTCGCTACAAATACGACTATGATACTCCCTGCGAAGTTCCGAGATCTTCATTTGCCTTCCTTAGCACTTCTCAATTCAAGGTTTATAGAACCCGATTACATATTCCTCATGCATCCGTTGTTGAATTTGCGAATCTAAATTAATCTTTAATCCAGCTGGGAGCATGCGTTTATTGCGATCCATGCTACGCACCCCAATCTTTGGAACTTCAAAACCGATAGATCGGCCAATATCTGAAAGGCTCAAATGAATTTTTGTATCCAAGCCCCGCATGGTAGAACTCCCCACCACAACAATGGCCGCTTTACCTGGTCTCAGTACCCTAAACATCTCCAAGAGGGTCCTCTTCATTTCGGAGTAATAGCGATGAAGGACTCGTCCCTTTCTTACATCTCCCTTGGAGACTTCAGCTACCACCGCATGGGTGCTTTCAGGCAATCTTTCAAATTTTATGTCGCTAAGAACCTCACCCCCTATGTATTCCTTACGTTTTTGGCCAAGGCGAGCAATTGGATAACCTAACCACACTAGTGAGAACTTATGTGCTCGCATATAGTCTATAGCATTTGAAGCATACGGAGGGGAAGTAACAATGAGATCTACGGAAGAATCGTCCAATGGCAAACGCTGAGCATCTGCGAAGAGAATTTTTGATTTAATTTTGCTGGAATCAGGTTTTAAGACGCTTTTCAAGTTTTGACGAAATCTTTTTGCAAACTCGTCAACCGCTGGCCGTAAAGTTTTGGTCAATATTTTCTTTCGGCTAAGAGAGATATTTTCACAATTATTACTTATCACAATCTTTCCAGTTTTGGTAATAACTTCTTTAGCAAGATGTGGTCTTGTGTGTGCTAGGTCTAAAGCTAATGATACCCCTCCAGATTTTGTAATAATAATTGCTGAAAAAACTATTTCAAAAAAAGCCCTTATCTCGTTATCATATATTCTAGATATCTCATTAATTAGGGCTAATAATTCAATTTGCGTTTCATGCGCGAACCATTTATTAATGAATTCTTTGGTTTCTGAATCCCATTTTTTCTCCCGGCAAGCCTCTATCTCATTTATTTTCTCTGTAATTGTAACATGGGCATTATGTATGATCTTGTTCCCTAATTTGTATAAAACTTCGGCGTCAAGAGGGGTAACCTTAACATTACCTATTTTTAATGCAAGGGGGTCTATATCGACTCCAATGCCCTGTCTTCCAGTTAGATAGGCTTCTAACACAGCGGTACCTGAACCCATCATAGAATCGAGAACTATATCACCGGGGTTGGTCAACCCAAGAATGAAAGTTCGAGGCAATTGGGGGGGGAATTTTGCAGGAAAAGAATGAATATCATGGGAAGCGTAATTGGTTTCTAGACTATGGAAGTCCAAATCCTGGCTGAGAATATCGATTAACCGGCTCCGGTAATTTTGATCATTCTCACTGAAGATAAGGGAATGCCTGCAAGATTCCATTGGGAAGAGTCTCCGGTTAATATATACCATAACTCCCTTATCGTCGGATATCCTATTTTCATTGAGCCCGTTTTTTTGACTAGTACGCTCTTTGGAGCGCCATTTTAGATAAAATCCTTGCATAGTCTGACTAAGAAATTATAATTTTTCCTAAGCGAGCACGCCGAAAAGCTAATCTGCTTGTGTCCGTCATTCCATTCCTGGGGGATCGTCCAATGGCAGGACAGCGGCCTTTGGAGTCGCCGATCTAGGTTCGAATCCTAGTCCCCCAGCCATTAACTCCCGCCGAACCCAATTATCCCTCCGCTTCTGGGAACAGCTTTACACGGCCACGGGCCGCCTAGGTTATACGGGGTTGCGATTAAGTAAATAAAAATAGGCGGCACCGGCTTTCCAGCCGGTGCAGACGCAGGCTGAAGCCTGCGGCTACCAATATTATCTTTCTGGAGGAAATGCCGGTGCGGGAGATCTTAGCCTTACGAAATCACCGCAGACTCATAGCTTGCTCAGGGCAGATTTCCTGACAGCAAAAGCAGGTGATGCAGGCGTCGGCGTCCGCCACGGGAAGGCTGTCCTCGCTCAAGGACAGGGCCGCCACCGGGCAATGCTCGATGCAGGTGCCGCAGCCGGTGCACAGCTCGGGGTCGGGTTGCGGCCGCAGGAGCGTGCGCCCGTGGATCATCGCCTGGATGGCCTCGTTCTGCATCATCGCTTCCCCACCCAGGGGAGGCACTTTGAAATCGGGCAAGGGCTTAAGCTCGCCGATGATGTCGATTTGGCTCAGGTCGTAGTCTCCCAGGCCCACTTCCCTGGCCTTTTGCAGAAACCGCAGCCGGCCCGGCGCCAATCCCATCATCGCGGCCATGACCGCGTCCAGGGCCACGGCGTTGTCCGAGGCCAGGATCAGGCCGATGTTTCTCAGGTCGGGGCAGGCCGGACCATTGCCTTGCATACCCACGATCGCGTCCATGAGGAAAAAGTCGGGCACCCGGAGCCGGAATACGTCCACCACCACTTCATGAAAGCGTTCCGGGCTGCCCGCCGCCTTGTGCAGCATGGCTTTCTGGGCGCCGGGCAAAAACCCGTAACTGTTTTTGATGGCCCCGGTGATGACGGTCAGCCCATGGGTCTTGAATTTGGGCAGACTGATGATGATATCCGCATCCCGCACCGCCCGGGAGAGGCTCACCGGGGACATGAAATCGGGGTTGAAATCCACCTGCACCGAATCGGTGCCGATGTTCCGGTAATAACCTTTGGCTGCTTCCATCAGGCCGGTTTTGGTAAAACTGGCCTCATTGTCGCCATAACTGAATAGACCGGGGTTGTCGCCCACGACGATGGCGGCGGGCCCCAGGCTTTCCACCTTGTCCACCACGGCCCGGAGCACCGCCGGATGAGTGACGATGCCTTCACTGGCCTCCGAGGACCGGAGCACGTTGGGCTTGATCAAAACTTTTTTCCCCCGCAGGTCCAGGGGAAAAAGGGCAAAAGCCCGGTCCACGGCGGGACGGACGCTCTCATAGGTGGCGGGATGGATCATCACTTTCGACATCTTCTTGGCCTCACGGGTAAATGATTTAAGAATGGGTCTCTTGCAAAAAGCCTTTTTGTCGTCCTGAGCGAAGCGAAGGATCTCGTATTTTCGCCTAATTATTGAGATTCTTCAGTCGCTTCGCTCCCTCAGAATGACAGACAAGGAGACTTTTGCAAAAGGCTCGAATGGCTTCCAGTATAACATTTTTTCTTGCGGCGGGGCCGGGGGGCCCCAGAGGCCAAGGGATTCCACAGGCGAGGACGCCAGCGCCACTCGCTCCTGCCCTGCCCCCTTTCCCAAAATCCTCCCTCAACTTCTATTCCGCCACCACCACCCGGCAGTCCACGCACCAGCAGCCCTGCGCGTCGGCCACCACGGGGTTGAGGTCCATCTCGGCAATTTCCGGGTGGTCCTCAGCCAGGCAGGACAGAGCCAGGATCAGGTCTTCCAGGGAGGCGAGACTGACGCCGGCCTGGCCCCGCACTCCCTCAAGGATGGGGTAAATCTTCAGGGACCGGAGCAGGGTCGCGGCCGCAACCCGGCTTACCGGGGGAAATTCCCGGGCCACATCCTGGAAAATCTCCGTATAGATCCCCCCCATGCCGGCCACCAGCACCGGCCCAAACTGGGGGTCCTGTTTGAGGCCAAAGAGGAGTTCGACGCCCCGGACCTGCTTTTGCACCAAGATGCCTTGCAATTGCCCGCCGGGAGTTTGCCGGGAGAACGCCTCCGTCAGCGCCGTATAAGCTTTCCTCAGCTCAGCTTCGCCGCCAAGATTGAGGAGGACTCCCCCCAGGTCGGATTTGTGCAGCCATTGTGGCGAAATAATTTTCAGCACCGCCGGGTAGCCGAACTTCCCGGCGGCCGCCACCGCCTCCGCCTCTTGCTGCACCAAGCGGCCGGGCACCAGGGGAATGCCATAATCCGCCAACAGGGCCATGGCCTCCTCGCCCACCAGGAGCCCGGCTTTGAGGGGAGCCGTGCCCCCACACTCCCTTTCCAATCCCCTATAAGGGGTTGGGGAAGGGGGTTTGGGGGAGGATGGTAAGAGGGTCTGTGATCCCTGGCCCCCTCCCACAACCATCCTGTGCCACCGCCAGGTGGCGGCCAGGCTCAGGATGGCTTCGTCCAGGGTGTCGAAGCAGGCGACCCCGGGCACCTGGTCCAGGGCCTGTCCTTGGCGCAGGGTGTCATCGCCGTAAGGGCACAGGGCCAGGGGTTTTTGCGAGGGGTTGGCGGCCTGGATTTCCCGGACGGCGGCCACCATGTCGATATCGGCGTGGAGGGGCGAGGCCCAGGAGGGACAAACTCCAAGCAGGGCATCCACGCGCTCGTCCTGGATCAGGGCTTTCGCCGCTTTGGTAAACACCCCGGCGAAGGAGCCGGAGACCATGCCCAGGGGCCAGATGTCCACCGGGTTGTGGAGGCGGTGCCAGGCGATGTGGGGGTTTTCCAGGTCGTCCCGGCTTCCTTCCGGGAAAGGGGCCAACTCAAGGCCGTAGTCTTCACAGGCGTCCGCGGCCACGATCCCGAAGGCTCCCGTGGCGGTCACCATGCCCAGGCGCGGCCCGGCCGGGGGGCGAAAATGGAGCAACGCCTTGGCAACGGCCCGCAGTTCCACCAGGTTCCGGACCCGGATCAGGCCGCACCGTCGAAAGGCCAGGTCGAAAATGGCGTCTTCCCCCACCAGGGAGCCGGTGTGGGACAGGGCCGCCTCGGCCCCGGCGGTGCTGCGCCCGGTCTTCAGCACGACGATGGGTTTGTGCCGGGCCACCCGGGCCGCCACCTCCAGAAACTTCCGGCCTCGTTTGATACCTTCCATGTGCAGCATAATTATCCGGGTCTGGGGATCATGTTCCAGGAACTCCAGCAAGTCCACGAAATCTACATCACCGGCATTGCCGATATCGATGGATTTCCCCAGGTGGCCGGTAAAGTTTGGGTAGCCCGCCTGGAAGACCCCGGACTGCACCACCAGGGTCATCGGCGGCGGGGGCGCCTCCCGGGGAATATCGACGAACGCGGTGCTGAAGCAGGACCAGGCATTGACAATGCCCATGGTATTGGGTCCGATGACCCGGACGCCGTGCTCCCGGGCCATATGCACCAACTTTTCCTGCAACTCTTTGCCCCGGGCATCGGCGTCGGCGAATCCCTGGCTGATGACCACCACCCGCTTGATGCCCTGCTCCAGGCATTCCCGGAAGACCCCCAGGACCCGCTCCCGGCCCAGGGAGATGACGGCCAGGTCGGGGGTTTCCGGCAGGTCGGCGACCTGGGGGAAGGTCTTTTGGCCCAGAATCTCCTTGACCTTGGGGTGGACCAGGTAGATATTCCCCGGGTAGCCGTAACGCCGCATCACCTCGAAATTGTTGTAGGCGCCGGCGCCGGTCTGCCGGGACACGCCGATGAGCACCACCGAACGCGGTTCCAAGAAAAACTTCATGGGCGAGCTCCTTTTGCCGGATAATTTATCATGAGAACCAAAAGATGGGAGAGCTAAAGGGGGTTGACAATTTCCGGGCCGGCCGGGAGATGACTCCTTCCATGTTTTTCCGGGCTCCGACAAATTCCGCCGTCAATATGAGGCGCAGGCGGCCAGAATGGATCAGGGGTCTGGCCTGACCCGCGTTTTTGTATTATAGTAAAAATAATCAGGCCGGCGGTCCGGGGCAAATCCGTTTCTTTGGAGAAAGGCTGACGGGGCCGACGGGCGGCCGTTTTGCTCCCAGCCCCAACCCCGGCTCAACCGGTCGGCAGGACCGGGAAAGCAATTTACCGTTTGACCCGCGGAAGTGCAAGGCTCACTGGTGGGGCCCCCGGACTTCAAATCCGGTGTACCGTCTGAGGAAGGCGGCAGGTGGGTTCGATTCCCATGCACTTCCGCCAATGATTGGCGAGGCTGGAGGCCAATTGTTTTGGCCTCCTTTTTCTTTGGTGTGGAGATGATGAGCAGGCAGGCAAATGCGGCCGAAGCCTAAAAAGTTATGTCGAGGTTGCCTATTTCCACCAACGACTTGCCGATATTCTCTTGGAGTTTGTGGTACAGGGCCTTCAGGCGGGCGGGGTTTTCGAGAAGAAGGATGCCGACCCGCAGGGCGCCGGCATATTCGGCTTCGATGGAAAGGTATTGTTCATTCTTGCGCTCCCGGAATTCCACCCTGGTCAGCACCCCCTCTTCGCCGGTTCCCTTGCTCTCCTCGTTGCCGGACAACCAATCGGGGGGCCAGATGCTGATCCCTTTCCAGTTCAGATCCCGCAATTTCATGATGCCATCCACAATGGCGGAAATTAAAAGCGGTCTTTAGCCGGATATCGATAACTTGAGGTGGTGGCAATTTGTCTCTGGGAGAGGGGCCAGGGTTTTTCCCACCGGCGAGGATGCCTGTACCCAGGTCCCTGGCCATTTTCCAATAAATCACTTTTGCAACAGTCTCAATTTAGAGGGAGAATTAGCACCTTGTCCAACGATTTTCAATTAGGGATTCCCTAATTATTACTTCTACATTTCCTTATACCTTGTGGTCATTAAGAAATATGCACCTTACCCGCCTTCGGTCGTGGCGCCCCTCAGGGGCCAGGGAACCGGCTCCAAGACTTTTAAGACTTATTGAGCCTTTTGCCGCTCCTCTCAAGGATAAGGGGGTTTTTCGACTGATATCTTGCCGGCGGCTATAATAAAAATTAAGATTACAGGCACCGGGAGATTTCTATTTGACAAAATTAAGATTTTTGGTAATTTTAAATCAGTAGCACGCTTGGCGAAATGTAGGGCCCGTAGGCTTTTCCAAGAGGGGAACGGTATACCGGCCGTCCCCCCTTTTTTTTCGCCCGGCGGCCCCCCGCCTTTGACGATGGGGTAAATTCAGGAGGTTTTGCATGAAAGTAACCGGTAAAGTAAAATGGTTCAGCGATGCCAAGGGCTACGGTTTCATTTCCCAGGAAGACGGACCCGATGTCTTTGTGCACCATAGCGCCATTCAGGGAGAAGGCTTCCGGACCCTGGAAGAAAACCAGATGGTGGAATTTGAAATAGTCGAGGGCCGCAAAGGGCCTCAGGCGCAGAATGTCGTAAAGCTTTGAGTCGGGCATCGGGCCTGGCCGCCGGGGCTCGGAAGCCCTGGGGAACAGGCCGCCCCAAGCTTTGTCCTGTGAGGAAGGTGCCGCCAACCCTGGGTCAGGAACCGGAGCCGGACGGGATAAAGAGAGATTTAGGCCGGCAACCGGGAACAAAGACCTTCAGCCCCGGCCCCCATCATCCCATTCAAGGAGTAAAGAGACTATGTCCAAGGTAAAGGCCGGACAGTTTGTCCAGGTGCATTACACCGGCAGCCTGGAAGACGGTGTCGTGTTTGACAGCAGCGACGGCCGGGCCCCGCTGGAGTTCCAGGCAGGCAGTGGCCGGGTGATTTCCGGGTTCGACCAGGCCGTGATCGGCATGGAAATTAATGAAGAAAAGAAAATCTCCCTAAATAAAGACGAGGCTTACGGCGACCCCCGGGAGGACCTGAAACGGGAATTCCCGGTTTCCATGCTGCAAGGAGATGACGTCAAGATAGGGCAGGAAATCTGGTTCAACAGCCCCCATGGCCCGGTAAGCGGCAAAGTTCTGGCCGTAGATGCGGAGAAATTCACAGTGGATTTTAACCATCCCCTGGCCGGCCAAAACCTGCATTTCGCTATCAAGGTGGTGGGCATCACCGATCAGCCCACCCAGCAGCAAGGCGGCTGCTCTTGCTCTGCAGGCAGCTGCGACAGCGAGCCCTCTTCCGGCTGCGGCCCCGGCTGCGGCTCCGACTGCGGCTGCTGATTTTAGGCGTTTAGGGAACGGCCGGGCATTCGCCCGGCCGTTTTTTGTATTTAGGGGGGCTGGGGTATCACAGGTCGCCCGCGCTTGGTTTGGGCTGCGGCAAGCCGTGGCCCTACTTCCTGCCTAAAACTTAAAGCGGAGATAAAATTGGCCGGGGAAGTCAGGGCGGTCAGCCCTGACTTCCCCGGCCAATCTTTACGGGGTTAGGGGGTGGAGGTTTGGGGAAGATTGTAAGTGGGGTTGCGGCCCCTGACTCTATCCCGCAATAATCCCTACCGGTTTGCTTCCGGCTGGCTGGGGGCAGCGGTGACGGGAGCCTTGGCACCCTTGCCCCTGGGTCCCCTGGGACCCTGGGGATTAGCCTGTCCGTAAGGGCAATTCCGTTGCCCAGGATAATTGGGGCAGTAGGCCTGGCCCGAGCTCCCCTGGCCGCGGCCCTGGCCCCGCCCGGTTTGGTCAGGCGGCCCGCCGGGTCCGGCGCCCTGGGCCCAGGTGCTGCCGGTCCAGGTCATTAATCCCGCCAAGGCCAGGGCCAGACCGAAGGTGATCCATTTTCCGGTTTTCATCGGTGGCACTCCTTTTTTGCTGTTTTCGGCGATCAAAAAATTGTCCCCCTATAAGCCTTATTTTAAATAAGGCGTGTCTGACGCGCCGCTATTGGCACGGGAGACGCACCCGATAGCATTTCCCATTTTGTCATGCATCTTATGAAAAATTAATCGGTTCCAGGTCCAGAAAACCCGGGGCCCGGACCCGGATGGGGACCCGGGCCTGGTCCTGGGCCCATACCCGGACCAGGGCCCATCATGCCCCGGCCATGGCCGCGATGCGCCCACGGGGGGCCCATATGGTGCATACGCTGTTCCACCAGCTTTAAAAAGTCGGTTTTCTGTTCCGGCCGCAAATGCCCTTCGATATCCAGGAGAAACCGCACCACCTCTTCTTCCAGTTTTCCCTGAAGATCGCTGATTTCCCGAATTTTCCCGGAGATAGGCGGCCAGGCAGGGTGTTCCTCTTTAATCAGGGCCAAAAGCTCCTGGCGCTTTTGGGCCAGTCCCTGCCGCAGTTCCATGACCCGCCGGCGGTGTTCGGGAAGAAGCTGCTGCAAGGCTTGCCGCTGCTCCTGGTCCAGATGCAAACGGGTCCACATCTCCCGGAAGGGCGGCGGGGGTTGCTGCCCGGCCAGATCCCGTTGATCCTGGTAATGCAGGTAGGTAAAAGTGCCGATGGTCCCCAAGTTAAGGGCCAGAGAAAAGATTACCAGATATAGCAGCCAGTCCCGCTTCATGTGCCGTTGCTCTCCTCGGGCTGGTAAGAGGCCAAAATATTACCCCAGGAGCCCTGGGGAAAATCCTGAAAGGTTTCCAGGGCTAAGGTCTCCTGACCGGCGCCGCTCTCCTGGGGCAAAAGATAGATATTCCGGGCCATGGCCCCACCCAGGATCATCCCCAGGACCAGGGAGGCGGCCAGGGCCAGGGACTGCCACCAGGCCCGGCGGCGGGGCAGGCGGGCCAGAACGCGCTCGGCCGTCCGGGTTGGGGGCGGCACCGCCATTGTCTCCAGGGCCTCGTCCAGGCGCCGGAGCAAAGCCAATTCCTGGCGGCAAGAGGCGCAGGCCTGAAGATGGTCCTCCACCTCCCGGCGCAGGTCACCGGCCAGCTCCCGGTCCCAATAGGCGGACAGCAATTCCGCGGCCTTACGGCAATCCATGGTCAGACTTCCTTCACAGGGTAATCCGCATTTTAAGAAATCTTTAAATATATAACCCCTGAATTCAGGGAATCCGGCGAAGGCGGCTGAAAAATTTTTGGGGACCGGGACCGGTGGGCCCGAGGCCACCTGACAGGTCGCCGCGCACCGTCGCTTCGAACTGAGCCTGGGCAATTATCGGGTGCGAGGGGGAAAATTAGCCTGAGGTCCTTTATTTCTGACCCAGGCGCCTTATTTTTTGCAGAGAAAAGCAAACCACAGGGAGGAACCGAAAATATGATGTCCCAAATTCCCGTTGATTTTAACAAGGTCAAAAAAGAAGACCTGGACAAGGAAATCCTCCGGGCCGCCATCATCGCCGAGCTTGACGCCATCAATCTGTACGAACAGATGGCCGCCCTGACCGGCAATGGGGAAATCCGCATGGTGCTGCTGGACATCGCCAAAGAAGAAAAGACCCACGTGGGGGAATTCCAGACCATGCTCCTGCGCCTAGACGCCGAACAGGTGCAGGAGATGGAGCACGGCAAAAAAGAAGTGGCCGAGCTGACCGGAAAGTAATGGAGGGCCGACGGGCGCCCCTGCCATCGGCAGCTTGGCATTACCAACAAGTTTTTTGTTTGGTGGCACAGCCTTTCCAGGCTGTGCTGGAAATCTTGCACAGGCTAGAAAGCCTGTGCCACCAAACACTCTTGAATCAATTGTTCCCTGATCAGGGGTAATACTCAGCCAACGGCAGGGGGGCGCGCTCCCTTGATCATCAAGCTACCCGCACCACTGCGAAGATTACCGTGCCACCGCCGGTGATTTCACAGGGGTCAAGGCAGTGCAAATAGGCTTCCTCGGAATCTCCCCGGGCCAGGCCCAAATCTTTGGCCGCAATGCCCCTGGATAAGGCCACGTAA
>Ga0315268_10007291_pt1 | contig 11649 bp, 7 predicted proteins | sample C1_top_MG_FD_204535 | JGI IMG/M metagenome (GOLD analysis project Ga0315268, IMG submission 204535) | Sediment microbial communities from Yellowstone Lake, YNP, Wyoming, USA - C1_top | ecosystem: Environmental > Aquatic > Freshwater > Lake > Sediment | place: USA: Wyoming | collected 2017-08-01 | reverse complement strand
ACCCCTTTCACGCTGGGACGGCAGAGCGACAATGACTTGGTGCTTCTCGACAATCGCATTTCCCGTCGTCACGCTCGGATTGTTCAAGATGCGCAAGGGTACCTGATCGAAGATGCGGCGAGCCGCCACGGGACTTACGTCAACGCGGCCCGAATTACTTCCTGTCGCTTGCACAGTGGCGACCAGATCAGCCTGGGGGTCGCAGATGCCTACCAGATCTTTTTTGTGACGGAACAAGCGGTTCTGCCCAAGCTCCTGGAGAAGATCGGCAAGGCGGCGGAGAGCCCGGTGCCGCAGTTATTGCATCTCGGTTTGTTGCTGCAAATGGCCCAGATGTTGAATCGCGCACCGGTCCTGGAGGAGGTGCTGACCGCTTTAGTGGACTCGGCGCTCCAACTGACGGACGCAGAGCGGGGTCTGCTATTCCTGTACGCGGAAAGCGGCGAGCTGCGTCTACGCCTGGCGCGGGGGCGGGGCGGAGTTCATCTGCCCGTGAACCTGTCCGACTATTCACGCCGGGTTGTGGACCATGTGGCGCAAACGCGGCGCGAGGAGGTCGGGCTGGAAGAGGAAATAACGGGGCGGACACCTAAAGAAACCGGCCTGGTGCGCGGCAGCTTGCGCGGCGTGGTGGCGCTGCCCTTGCAGAAGCTTCCCATGACGGAGATGGGCGGCGAGACCATCCATCAAGCGGTGCCCGAGCTTCTCGGGGTGCTTTATCTCGACAGAGAGGCGGGTGCCACGGCGGTCACCGGCCTGGACCGCCAAGTGCTTCAGACGCTAGCTGTAGAGGGCGCGACTGTTATCGAAAACGCCCGGGTGTTTCGGCTGACGCGCGAGCAGGAACGCATGCGGCACGAACTGACCCTGGCACATAGCATCCAGCAGGGCTTGCTGCCTCGCCAGTTGCCGCAGAGCGACTACTTTGAGATGCGTGCGCTCAGCATCCCTTGCCAGAGCGTGGGCGGCGACTACTACGACGTGGTCCGCTTGCCCGACGAGCGATACGGTTTCACGGTGGCGGATGTTTCCGGGAAGGGACTTCCCGCGGCCATACTTGCCGCAACCCTCCAGGGAGCCTTCGCAGCCGTGGCGGCGGGCGACCCTGATCCTTGCGATCTCTTCCACCGGATGAACGACTTTCTGTGTGAGCGAACACCCACCGAAATGTTCGCTACCATCTTCTACGGCGTCCTGGATTGCCATGGCGGATTCACGTTTGTCAACGCGGGGCACGCCGCACCACTCGTGATTCGTAACAATGGTGCTGTCCACCGGCTGGATTCCTCTGACTTTCCCTTAGGATTGTTCTCCGGCGCCTCGTTTCAGAAGGGTCGTACCCACCTCGAGCAGGGCGAGCATGTCCTGATCTACACCGATGGGATCACAGAAGCCCAGAATCAGCGCGACGAGTTGTTCGGAGAAACGCGTCTAAAGGCGCTCCTGGAAGAGTGTGTCGGTCAAGGCACCCAGACCGTCTGTGACAAGATAGTCGCCGCTGTTCAGGATTTTGCCCGCGGTGCTCCCCAGGCCGATGACCTAACGCTGGCTGTGGTGCGTTTCGGTCCGCCTACAGCATAGCTGTATTCCTTAGAAACTCTTTCGACGGCCGTGAGGGGCTACTCAGCGGCCGGGCAAGAAAAGTCCTCGCAGCTTGTCGAGGCTCAGGACTGCAAAGTCTGGGACGATCAGGTCAGCGTTCGTGCGTTCGCGTAATTCTGCCGGCGGAAAGGTAGAGGCGATGGCGACGCATTTCATCCCGGCTCGCTTGGCGGCTTCCACACCTACGAAAGAGTCCTCAAAGGTTACACACGCGGCAGGCTTGACCGCGACCTTCGCGGCGGTCTTCAAGTAGATCTCGGGATGGGGTTTGGGGTGGATGACCTCGTCTCCTGTCACCAGACAGCGGAAGTAGGGTCGGAATCCGAGCGCATCTACAATGAATTCGACGTTTTTGGCCATCGCCGAAGAAGCCACTGCCATGGGTATCCCAGCGCTGTGGCATTCGGCCAGCAGCGCGGCGAGTCCCGGCAGCGGCTCAGCGTGCGGCCGAAAAACCCTGCGAAACCTCTCTTCCAACTCTTCGCTGAGACGCTGGATTTCATCCTCATCTAACTGCGGACCAAAGAAGAAGCGGAAAGCCGCGTCGTTTCGTTGCCCCAGAATCTGCTGCGGAAGGTCGTCGGGGTTGAAGGGGATGCCGTGCTCGTACAGTAGGTCAGCCCATTTCCGTAAATGGAAGGGGTTGCTGTCCACCAGTACGCCGTCCATGTCGAAAATGACAGCGCCAGGCAGCGAATCGTTAACAGTCATAAGACCCCGGGGGAATCAACGTATCGCCCGCGTGCTTACGCGCCTCAGGTCACGTCACCGGAAGAATCCATCATAGCAGACAATGCGCCGGCTGTTAGGCGGGCACGGGGCGCAAAGATGCCAGTAGCTTTTCCGGCGAGTAGGTATTCAAGATGCCTTTCTTTTCCATCCACCCGCGCCGGGCGGTCATCACCCCGTAACGCATGAAGTCAAACTGGTCCGGGTGATGGGCGTCAGTGGAGATGATTATCTTCATACCGCGGTCGCGGACTAGCTTGACATGGCGATCGCACAGGTCGAGTCTTTCGGGATTGCCGTTCAATTCCAGGATAACTCCCAACTTCTGCGCTTCAGTGATTACTTTTTCTAGGTCGAAGGCGTAGGGATCGCGCTTCAGAAGCTGCCGTCCCGTGGGATGTCCCAGAATCCGGACGTAGGGGTTGCGTAGGCCCTTCAGCAACCGTTCTGTCATCTCCTCGGGCGCTTGGGTCATGCGCGAATGGATGCTGGCGAGCACGATATCAAATTGCCTTAGCAACTCGTCGGGGTAGTCAAGCTTGCCGTCACCGAGGATATCGACTTCCGTGCCCGCCCAGATCTCAATGCCCCGTACCCTGCGGCGGGCCGCCTTGATGCTGCGGATGTGTTCCGCTGCGCGCTTCTCGTCCAGCCCGTTGGCGATGGTGACGGCTTTTGAGTGATCGGTGATGAGGATATACTTGTAGCCGCGCTTCTTGGCCCCTTCCGCCATCTCTTCAACCGTGCACCGACCATCGGAGGCGGTAGTGTGCATTTGCAGGTCACCCAGTATCTGGGAAAGCTCAACGAGTTTCGGCACCTGGCCCTTTTCCGCCGCCTCGATCTCCCCGAGATTCTCGCGGAGTTCGGGGGGAATCCATTGCAGTTCCAGCTTGGCGTAAATCTCCTCTTCGGTGCGACTGGCGATGACCTTGTTGCCTTCGAACAGCCCGTACTCGCTGAGCTTCCATCCCCGACGCTTGGCCCGATCGCGCAAGGCCACGTTGTGTTCCTTCGAGCCCGTGAAATACTGGAGCGCGGCGCCGTAGGATTGCCGCTCCAGCAGACGAACGTCCACCTGCAAATCATTCTTGAGCTTCACGGTTACTTTGTCTTCGCCCTTGGCCAGAACCTGCGCGACGCCAGGGAACTTGGCAAAATACTCGGCAATCGCGGGGTGGTTGCGTCCGGTCACCAGCAAATCTAGGTCGCCGACAGTTTCTCGGCCTCGCCGCAGCGACCCGGCAGGCATGACCTCCTCGACTCCCTTGAATTCCTTGAGATATGCTACTAATTCCTGGGCGGTCACATAAGCGGTATCCAGCCGAAAGCGTCCCGCGGCACGGCGATAGACCTCGATGGCCCTCAGGACGTTCTCTTCGGACTTCACGCTCATGCCGGGCAGGTCGCGGAGTTTGCCCTCTTTCGCCGCCTTCTCAAGCCCCTCCACAGTTGTGATTCCTAATTTGTCTCTGAATAGGCGGACTTTCTGCGGGCCCACCGTTTGCAGTTGCAGGAGGTCGAGGAGGCTGCGGGGGACTTTGCTGAGTTGCTCCTGGTGATACTTGCACTGTCCGGTCTCCACGAGTTCAGCGATCTTCTTCGCTAGGTCTTCTCCGATGCCCGGAATCTCGGTGAGTTTTCGCTTGGGATCGCGGGCGATGTCCTCGAGCCGCTCGGGGTAGCCTTCGATGGCGCGTTTGGCCCGGTCGTAAGCTGCCGCCTTGAACTGCCACTTCGCGTCTTCCTGAAGGATTTTCATGAGGTTGGAGATTTCCTCGAAGACCGCAGCAATCTCCTGGTTCTCCACGGCAGCCTCCTGGCCGTCGCCGCCAGCCCGATGCCCCCCTCCGGGCCCCGCGAGGGCGGATCGGATTCCGGACCGGTCCTGCACTGCGACAATTACATTATAGAACTCCGCGCCAAGCCCGGAGAGAAAACCGGCGGGCCGGGAGCCTCGCCGGGTTTTAGTCTAGCGGGTCCTTTTGAGACGCGCTACGGGTTGCGCTCCCAGGCTTGCTGGAGGTCGGCGTCCGCAAAACTCTTGACTGGATGATAGTGAGTGCGTAGGTAGGCGCGGACAGGTCCTAGAGAATCAGGGCCGCGCGACGTGCCGCGCGGCACGTCGAGCCATGCGGACCAAACTACAAATCTCACTTGATACTTTTCCAGCATCTCCACCACATTCTGGACCTGCTCCGGTCGAGTGTAGGCGGTCGCCGATAGGAACGATACTTCGGTGGGGTTTCTCAGGCCGAGCAGGAAGTATGCGGCTGCATCGTCGGCCACGAAAAAGAAATCCCCGCTGTGTGTCTGGGCGGATAGCCAGCGGAATTTCTCGTAGTGTGCACGGTCGAGGAAGGCCACGCGCCCGACCGGGGAGTCAAGGTATCCTTTCCAGCCAGTCTGCACGATGGCGGGCTGAACCACCAAGGCCAGCACAGCGGCAACCCAAAGAAAACGCGTGCAGGCGCGCGCGAGTCTTCCGGACGACCTCAAAAACCAGATAAACACGATGAGCGCCAGCAGCGAAACCGAACAAATCCTGATCCAGTTCGGAGAAAACGCGATACCCAGAAATAAGCACAACCCTACCGTGCTGAGGAGCATCAGTTGGTCCCAGGGCTCTGCGGGGCGGGTCTTCGCCTCCCGCAGATAGCGCACCAGGAACAACAGATAGATGAGCGGTACGAGCAGATGCATGGATATCCAGACACCCACCGCCGGCAACTCGAGCCAGAAAGGGAAGTCCGGTAGTTCCGCCATGTAGACCCCGGGCGTGTTCCAGTAATAATACGGGTAGTATTTGACTGGAAAAGTGACGACGCAGAAGAGGAACCGTTGCGGGCCGACCTTCCAGATCAGGTACACAATCAGGGGAGTCAGCACCGTGAGGAAACCTGCGACCAGGCCGGCCTGCGCTTTGAGCAGCCATCTCCAACCTTGGCCTTTGGCGCGTGATTCCCACAGCAAGAAGACGGCAATGCCGAGGATGGCCGCCGCCCCCCGGTTCTGGGTAAACACCGTGGCCAGGCCGCAGAGAGCTCCCGCTGCCACTATACGCCGCAAGCTGCGCACCTCAATGAGTAACGCCAGCGCGGCCATGACGGCCAGCGTGCTGTACCAGTGATGCGTCGGGTCAAGCTCGGAGCTGAAAGCAAACGCCAGAAACAGGAGGCTGGGAAGGAGGATGAGCCTTCCCGGCAGGACCCGCCTGGACAGCGCCGCTCCGAGCCAAGCCAGGCTCACTCCCAGAACGATCAGCATGGCGTCCGAAATCCAGGCCCGCACGCCGAATAGCTGGAAGAGAAAAAAGCAGACCGCCTGAATGCCGGGGAGAGTGAACTCAAAGAAGTCGCGGTACATCGCCTGCCCTTCGAGCATACGTCGTGCTTCCAGAAGAAAGATAGGGATGGTCTCGCCCTGGTAAATGGGCGTGCAGGGCAGAATGAACGCCTGGAGGAACAAGCAGGCCAGTCCTCCAACCAGAAGAAACGCAACGGGGCGCTTGGCAAACGCCTTCAAGGGAGCTCTCCTCTGGGGAAGCCGTTCGCTAACTCCCAGCCCAGCCGAACCGCGCGGTGGGATGAGTCACAACCCAGTGGGCCCTCCGGCGTCATTTTGAGCGTTCGCCACGAGGCTCCCCCGTTGTGTTTATTTTCGCCACCCTCGATGGTAGAATCCATTTTCGAATCTATGCATTTCATGCGCTTCGGCCTGCGGGGCAAGATTATTACCATTTTCGCAGTGGTTGTCATCTGCGTGGTGGGGGTGTCTACTTTTATTGCCATGTGGCTCACCCGAGAGTCGGTGGAGGAGGAGATCTACCGCAAGACGCTGGCCCAGGTACGAATGACGGCTAACCAGTTAGGCAACGGGCAGGCCCTCCGGGACTCAGAGGCTCTCCTGCACGTGCTGCGTCAGGTACAGCACGGCGTTCCTGGTACCAGCCAAGCGGACTTCTTCCTGCATACTCCGGAACATCGGCTCGTGGCTACGACCAATCTCCAGGGCGCGCATCTGGAACTCGACAATTTGCCCGGCGTGGAAGACTATCCGGCGTTTTGGCGACCCGGCGAGGGCCAGCTTACCGTCGAGACGGCAGACCGAAGGGACTGGATCATGAGCACTGCCATCCGTAGCCAAGACCAGGCGGTTGGTTGTCTGGTTCTCAAGGTGTCGAAATCTCGCGCTAACGTCATTACCCGGGATCTGGTGGAGCGAAACCTGTTGTTGATGCTCGGGAGCCTGGCAGTGGTGATTCTGGTGATCCACGTATTCTTCCTAAGGCGAGTACGGAGGCCGGTCCTGGACATGATCCGGGTCATGGAGGCCGCAGAAGGGGAGCAGCTCAACGTGCGCGCCGCCGTGTTCAGCGAGGATGAAATTGGTCAACTGGCAGGCCATTTAAATCGCATGCTGACGCGGATCGAGAACTTCAATACTGATCTGGGCTGCGAAGTCGAAGAAGCCACGGCGGAATTGGCGCGGCGCAATGAGGAACTGCGGCGTATTAATGAGGAGTTATTCGAAACTCAGAAAAACCTTGCCCGGGCGGAACGGTTGGCGGTGGCTGGACAACTGGCAACCAGTCTAGCCCACGAGATCGGCACTCCGCTCAATTCCATCTCCGGCCACGTGCAACTGCTGGCACGCCGCACGGCGGGAGACGAAGCTATGAACCGCCGTCTCCAGATTATCGAGAAACAGATTGAGAGCATTGTGCGGACGGTGAGACAACTGCTCTCCTGGACGCACACATTTGATCTGCGCGTCGAGCTTGTTGACCTTCGCCATGTCCTCGAGGAAACGGTGTTACTCTCGTCGCCAGCCCTGCAAGCCCGGAGAATCGCGGTCCGGATGGAACTGGCGCAGGAATGTCCACGCATTTACGGCGATGCTGGGTATCTCCAGCACGTCTTTCTGAACCTCATCAACAACAGTATGGATGCCATGACGGGCGGAGGCGAGCTGACGGTGCGCCTGCACGCTCCGGTCGAGAGCAATGGGCGGCAGTTAACCGTGGAACTGGCGGACACCGGACAGGGCATGACGACTGAGACCCTGGCTCGGATCTTCGAGCCGATGTTTACGACTAAGCGCCTGGGAACGGGGGCAGGATTGGGATTGGCGATCTGCGACCAGATCATCCGCCAGCATGCTGGCACAATTCACGTCGAAAGCGAGGTCGGCCGCGGCACGCGCTTTGTGATTCATCTGCCGCTGGACTGCCGCGAGAGGCTGGAGGCGACGGCGGCAGCAACCTCCGGCGTGAATTCGGCCACCTGAGGCTGTTCCTCTGCGCGGCGCAACGAAGGATATAGTTTCGAGGACTATGGGATCGCAGTATCCGGTGAACATCCTGGTGGTCGATGACGACCGCGACACGCGAGAGCTGCTGCGCGAAGTCCTCAGCGAAGAGGGCTACAACGTGGTGACCTCCTCGAGCGGCGAGGAGGCGCTGCAGGTTGGCAAGCAGGAATGCTTTGACGTGATCATCAGTGACATGAAGCTGGGGCCCGACTTGAGCGGCCTCGACGTTCTGAAGGCCTACAAAACGCTTCAGCCCGAATCCGAGGTCATCCTGATTACCGCCTTTGGCACCATGGAGACGGCCATCGAGGCGCTCAAGGGCGGGGCCTTCGATTACCTCTCGAAGCCTTTCAAGATCGACGAACTGCTGGTGCAGGTGGGTCGGGCCCTCGAGAATCGGAACCTCATTCGTGAGAACCGCGACCTGAAGCGGCAACTCGGCAGCCAGGTTCAGCTCTCCAGTCTGGTCGGCCGGAGCCCGGCGATGCTGGAGGTTTACAAGAAGATTGCCATGGTCTCAGACTCCCGGTCCACCGTGCTGATATACGGGGAGAGCGGCACCGGCAAGGAACTGGTGGCGAAAGCGATCCATCATAACGGACCTCGGGCCAGCCAACGCTTTCTGGCCGTGAACTGCGGGGCGCTTACAGAATCCTTGCTGGAAACCGAGCTTTTTGGCTACGTTCGGGGCTCTTTCACGGGCGCCTTTGGGAACGCGCGCGGCATTTTCGAGGAGGCGAGCAGTGGAACGGTGTTCCTGGATGAGGTTGCGGAGATGAGCCCCGCGCTCCAGGTCAAGCTGCTCCGCACGCTGGAGGAGCAGGAGGTCCGGCGGGTGGGCAGCAACCGGCCCGTCCCCATCGACGTCCGAGTCATTGCGGCCAGCAACCAGAACCTCGCTGAACGAGTCGAGCAAGGGAAATTCCGCCAGGACTTATATTATCGCCTGCGGGTGATTGAAATCGCGCTTCCACCTCTGAGGGAACGTAGTGAAGATATTCCGCTTCTGGTTGAGCATTTCTTGAAGAAGCTGGAGCGCGAGCGCGGAAGAGCGTTCTCAGTCACGCCGCAAGCGCTTTCTGTGCTCGTCAGTTATGCCTGGCCGGGGAATGTCCGCGAATTGGAGAACGCGCTGGAAGCCGCGGTGGCACTGACACGTTCCGGGATGCTCACACCCGAGGATCTGCCGCCGAAAGTGCGCGCCGAGTTCCACGAGGCGAACCGCTTGGAAGATCTTTACACTAACTTGCCCTCCCTCGAAGAATTGGAGAAGCGCTACCTGTCTCATGTCCTCAGGGTGACCGGCGAGAACAAGGCGAAAACAGCGGGAATCCTCGGCATTAGTCGCAAAACGCTCTACCGGATGGCGGGGAGATTCAAGCTGCGGGTTTGACCACTCTGGGGGTGGTACAGCGCTTGGCTGGTTTCGGGGAATCTGCGGTCACCACTCCCGCGCGGGGCGGAAGCAAGCGGAAACACCCGAATATCCCACCCGGCCCATTGCAGGGAAGCGGCTGCCGGGGAGTATCGGTGCCGCGGGGCCACGTGCGTATGAAATATCCCTACATCGTCAAGGCTGCCCTCAAGCACCTCACCTCGGGTTTCCGGCGGCCCTATATGGTGATGTTTGAGACCACGCTGATGTGCAACATGTTCTGCGAGTATTGCATCTTCGGCGAGACGGGGAGATTCAACGATTTACAGACGCGCGCTGCCCCGGAGCGTATCTTCCGCCGGATTGATGAATTCTGCAAGATGGGCGTGTTCGCCCTGAGTTTTTCGGGCGGGGAACCACTGCTGAACCCTCACACCGGCGACTACATCGCCTATGCGGCCGAGCGTGGCATGTGGACCTCGATGCCCACCAACGGCTTGTTGATGAAGAAGTACGCCGATGCGGTGGCGCGGCTGGACATGCTGGAAGTGTCCATCGATTCGTTGAATCCCGAACGGTTTGCCAAGCGGCGCGGCGTTGCCTGCCTGCCGACCATCCTGGACAATCTCGAGTTTGTGCTGACGAAGCGAAAAGCATTTACTACGCAGATCAACGCCACAGTCAATCTCGAAAACCTCAACGACCTGCCGGAGCTGGCCGAGTTTTGTCATCAGCGCGACCTAGTGCTGCACCCCGAAGCTGTTCACAACGTCATCCGCGGAGGGCAAGCATTGCGCGACGCAGAGCTCCACGGTGTGGAGATTGACCAGGTGGAGCGTGCCCTGCGTGAGCTCCGCGCTCGCTACCCGCGGAACGTACGCTTCTACACCCACTATTATCATTTCTATCGCCAAGGCGGCTTTGGGCCGAAGTTCCCCTGCCGGCACCCTTCCAAACTGATTTCCATGAAGCCTGATGGTTCCGTGCATCTCCCCTGCGCCTTCGTTACCTTGTTTGAGTCGCAGGCTCCCTTGAAGGAGATCCTGTCCTCGGCGCCTGCCCAGGAGATAATCGCGCAGGAAGCGACGCTATGGGACTTCTGCCGAGGATGCAAGATCGGTTGCCCGTACGAAGTGAGCGCGTTCACTAACAGCCCGATGCTGGCCCTGGAGTCGGGTCTGAATTTCCTACGAATGATGTGAGCTGAGGTTAAAGAACGGGGATGTGGAGGCCCCGGGTACGCCCGGGCCGGGGAGCAACGAGTTATGTGGCCGGTTTTGGCTGGGCTGGGCGCGGGGACGGTAGCTGCGGGAGGGGTGCTCCTCTGGTACGCGTGTTCTGTCCCCAGCTCACAGCTCTTCGGTCCCGTACTGGTCCGCGGCCCGAAGGAGGGTCGGCGCGTGGCCCTGACATTTGACGATGGCCCAGCCTCGCCGTCCACAGAGCAGATTCTGGGAATCCTGAAGCAGCGGGGCAGCGTTGCTACGTTCTTTGTTTGCGGAGCAAACGCCAACCGATTCCCCGAGGTCATCCGCCAGATTCATGCCGAGGGGCACACCCTCGGCAACCACACCTACTCTCACCCCCTTCTCTACTTTCAATCCCGTAGGAAAATCGCGGAAGAGATCGATCGCACGCAAGACCTGATTGAGAAACTTACCGGACATCGGCCAACGTTGTTCCGGCCGCCGTACGGGGTTCGATGGTTTGGGCTTTACCCGATGTTGCGGGAGCGTGGGCTGTGGGTCGTTCAGTGGTCAGACACCGGATATGACTGGCGAAACAACGCCGACGCCATTGTCACGGCGACGCTGCGGCACTTGCGGCCTGGTTCGATCGTCTTACTCCATGACGGCTTTGGTTTGCCCGCTGTGGGGAAGCAGGTCGACCGCCTGCAGACCGTCCAAGCTCTACCAGCCATTCTGGACGGTGCCTTAGGGGCTGGGTTTAGGTTCGTTTCGGTCAGAGATTTCCTTCCTGGCAGTTGAGCAGTGTCCCAATCTGCACCAAGCCATGCCGACTGCCCATTCAGATGCAGGATTATAATCCTAATAGGCTGTTAGATTTAGAGATGAGCCTCGAACTGCCACTTAAACTTCTTTGTTCCGCGGCACCTGTCCATTGACAAAAAGCACCTATAGTGTGGCATTATGCTACACAGGACGGAGGATTTCCAGGCGTTCGAGCATTGTGGGCCCGCCTCCAGGCCAAGATTGCCCAACGAAAGCAAGGACTTACGTATGGAGCTATTGAATCGGCATCACGCGTGCCGCACAATCGGCCGAAGGTCAAGGAGCATTCATGGACGCCACAAGAATCTTAATCGTCGATGACGACCAGGAAAGCCGCAACCTATTGAGCGAGGTTCTCCAGGCCAACGGGTATGCCGTGGCCGCCGTGGCGGATGGAGCGGCAGCGCGCGAGGAGCTACGCCGCGAGGGCGGGTATTCGATCGTTATTGCGGATCTGCGCATGCCCAAGGAGGGTGGCCTGGAACTTCTAAGGCACCTACGCCAGGAGAAGGCGACTCCGGCGATGGTTCTTATGTCCTCTTTCATGAGCGCAAACGAGAGGAAGCTGGCGCAGGAGGTAGGTGCTCACGCCTTGCTCGAAAAGCCGTTCCGCCTGGC